>Ga0210396_10004611_pt1 | contig 13457 bp, 15 predicted proteins | sample IncBWH17OmetaG_FD_155466 | JGI IMG/M metagenome (GOLD analysis project Ga0210396, IMG submission 155466) | Forest soil microbial communities from Barre Woods Harvard Forest LTER site, Petersham, Massachusetts, United States - Inc-BW-H-17-O ...
CGCCGTGGCGGCCTATGACGCGGCTGTAACCGAGGCGCTGCATCAGGTGGCCGACGCAGCCACAAGCGCGCGCGCCCTGACCGGCCGCCTGACTGAATCGCGGAGGTCCCTGGCCGGTTACGAGGACGCATGGCGGATCGCTCGTCTTCGCTACGAGGGTGGCCTCTCGACCTTCCAGTCCGTCCTGTTGGCCGAAGACGCGGTGCTGAACCAGCGGCGCGTCGTCGCCGACCTGCAGAGCCGCGCCTACGAACTCGACGTTGAACTCGTGCGCGCCCTGGGCGGCGGCTTCCGTCAATCCTGAGCCTGGATCGCGCATCATGCCAAAGGACACTTCTGAGATGCCCGACACCGGGGAGACGATCTCGAAGCCTGCCGGCGCGGCCGCCAGGCCGCGCCTGCCGCCGGTGAACCGCCGGCGCAACCTGCTGCTGGCCCTTGCCGGCGTCGTAGTGGTGGGAGCCATCGGCTACGGCGCCTACTGGTTCCTCTTCGCCTCGCACTACGTCTCGACGGACAACGCCTATACGGGCGCCGATGTGGCGCAGGTGACGCCGCTGATCTCCGGCCAGGTCCTGTCCATACCGGTGGTGGAGACGCAGTTCGTCAAGGCCGGCCAGCCGGTGCTTTACATCGATCCGGCGGACGAGAGGATCGCGGTCGCCCAGGCGAAGGCCGCACTCGGCCAGGCCGAACGTCAGGTGAAGGGATATTTCGCCAACGACACGGCGCTGGCGGCGGAGGTGGTGTCCCGCCGCTCGGCGATCGCCCAGGCGGAGGCCCAGATCGCCAGCGCCACGTCGGATCGCGATCGCGCCCTGATCGACCTGCAGCGCCGGCAAAGGCTCGCCTCCTCCGGCGCGGTGTCGGGCGAGGAGCTCACCACCGCCCAGGACCGGTTCAAGGAGGCGCAGGCGGCCCTGACGGCGGCCCAGGCCGCCCACGCCTCGGCCATCGCAAACGCCAGCCAGGCTGCCGGATCACGCGACGTCAACGAGGCCCTGATCGCCGGGACGGACGTGGCCGACAATCCCGACGTGCTCGCCGCCAAGGCGCGCCTGGATGCGGCGGAACTGGCGCTGTCGCGCACCGTCATCCCCGCCCCCGTCTCAGGCGAGATCACCAAGAAGGTGGCCGAGATCGGCCAGCAGGTGCAACCCGGGACCGTGGTGATGCAGATCGTGCCGGTCCGCGAAATCTATGTCGACGCCAACTTCAAGGAGGTGCAGCTCAAGCGCGTGCGCGTCGGCCAGCCGGTGGTGCTGACCAGCGACCTTTATGGCGGCGGGGTGAAGTTCCACGGCCGGGTGCGGGGCCTTTCCGGGGGCTCCGGTTCGGCCTTTTCCCTGATCCCGGCGCAGAACGCGTCCGGCAACTGGATCAAGATCGTCCAGCGACTGCCCGTGCGGATCACGCTCGATCCCGACGAACTCGAAAAGCATCCACTGCGCGTGGGGCTGTCGATGAACGCGACCGTCAACGTGGCGTCCAGCCGCTGAGGCGGGGAGAGATCGATGAGCTCCCAGGACGCCGTCGCCCCCGCGGGCGCCCCGCCCAGCCCGGCGGCGGCGCCGCGGACCGTGGCCGCCGAGCCTGCGCCCATGACGGGCGTCGGTTTGGCGGTCACCGCAATCGCCCTGGCGCTCGGCACCTTCATGCAGGTGCTCGATTCGTCGATCGCCAATGTCTCGGTCCCCACGATCGCCGGCGACCTCGGCGTCAGCTCCGACCAGGGCACCTGGGTGATCACCTCGTTCGCCGTCTCCAACGGCGTCACCGTGCCGATGACCGGATGGCTGATGGGCCGCTACGGCGTGGTGCGGACCTTTGTCGTGTCCGTGATCCTCTTCACCATCGCCTCGCTTCTCTGCGGTATCTCCTGGAACCTGCCCAGCCTGATCCTTTTCCGCGTGCTCCAGGGCGCAGTCTCCGGACCGATGATCCCAGGGTCCCAGGCCCTGCTGATCTCCATCTTTCCCCACAACCGAAGAGGCGCGGCTCTCGCCCTCTGGTCGATGACGACACTGGTGGCGCCGGTCGCCGGCCCCGTGCTCGGCGGCTACATCTGCGACAACTACACCTGGCCCTGGATCTTCCTGATCAATCTCCCGGTTGGCGTCATCTGCGCCTTCCTGTGCTGGCGGAACATGCGGAGCCGCGAAACACCGACCCGGAAACTGAAGGTCGATACGATGGGCTTCAGCCTGCTGGTGGTCTGGGTCGGCACGCTTCAGGTCATGCTCGACACCGGCAAGGACGCCGACTGGTTCTCCTCGCCGGCCATCGTCATCCTTGCCCTGGTGTCGGCGATCGCCTTCGTGGCGTGGTTGATCTGGGAGCTGAACGAGCCCAATCCGATCGTCGATCTGTCGCTGTTCCGTAACAAGAACTTCGCCATCGGCGCAGCGATCACCTGCGTGGGCTACGGCGTCTTCTTCGGAAACAACGTCCTGCTCCCGCTGTGGCTGCAGACGCAGGTGGGCTACATCGCCACCTGGGCGGGTCTGGTCGCCGCCCCAAGCGGCGTCGTCGCGGTCCTGCTCACCCCGGTCGCCGCCCAGATCATGAGCCGCGTCGACGCCAGATGGACCGCCACAGGCTCCCTGATCGCGTTCGGAATCTCCTTCTGGATGCGCTCGAACTATACGCCCGACGCGAGCTTTGGCGTCCTTGTCGTGCCGCTGTTGGTGCAGGGCGTGGCCATGAGCGGATTTTTCGTGTCGCTGATCAGCCTCACGCTCAACGGCATACCCCCGGCCCACCTGCCGAGCGCCACCGGACTTTCCAACTTCACCCGGATCACCGCCGGCAGTTTCGCCGCCTCGATCACCACGACCGCGTGGGATCGCATGGAAGCTCTCCACCAGACCCGGTTGGCCGAGGCGGTCGGCGGAACCGACCCGAATTGGCAGCGCGCCATCGAGGGACTTGGGCGCGCGGGGTTAGATGCGAGCCACGCCCTCGGCGCGATGACCCAGCAGTTCGTCAGCCAGGCCTATCTGCTCTCCACGCTCGACTTCTTCCGGATCTCCGCGTGGCTGATGTTCCTGATCACGCCGGCGATCTGGTTCATGCGCAAGGCCATCGGCGGCGGAGGCCACGCCGCCGCGGACTGAACTCTTCCCGGAGCGCGGACGTCCACGTCCGCTCTTTCTTCTCCGCCGTGTCTCTGGCGGACGAGGACGTCCGCGCTCCGTGATCGAGCAGAGGCTCGCTTGCCCCCCTGGCGGCCGCTCGCTAGGTGAGCTTGCGGATATCAGGAGGCGCGCGTGGCGGTCGAAGCGGTGATCTGGGATTTCGGCGGCGTCTTCACCACCTCGCCGTTCGAGGCCTTCAACCGCTATGAGGCGGCCCACGGCCTGCCGCGGGACTTCATCCGCCGGATCAACGCGACCGATCCGGACTCCAACGCATGGGCGCTGTTCGAGCGGTCCGAGATCGACACCGCGGGGTTCGACGTCAAGTTCCTGGAAGAGTCGACGGCGGCTGGGCACGGCGTGCGCGGACGAGACGTCCTGCCGCTGCTTTCGGGCGACGTGCGGCCGGCGATGGTCGAGGCGCTCGCGCTCTGCAAGACCCGTTTCAAGGTGGGCTGCATCACCAACAACATGGTCCAGGGGCACGGTCCGTCGATGTCTGCGAGCCGCGAGGGCGCCCATCGCGCCGCGGACATCATGGCGATGTTCGACGCGGTGATCGAAAGTTCGAAGGCCGGGGTGCGCAAGCCGGACCCGCGCATCTACCAGATGATGTGCGAGCTGCTGGCGGTCGAGCCGAAGGCGTGCGTCTACCTCGACGACCTCGGGGTCAACTGCAAGCCGGCGGCGCAGCTGGGCATGACCGCAATCAAGGTGACGGACGAGACACAGGCGCTCGACGAGCTCTCCCGCGCAACGGGCCTGCAGTTTCCCCGCACCGTATCCGAGGGAGCGCCCGCATGAGCCGGCCACCGCTGATGGGAGCAGACGCAGCGCTCGCGACACTTGCCGCCGAGGGGTTCGCCGGATGGTCGAAGCTCGCCGATCGCGACGCCCTGACCAAGGACTTCAGGTTTGCGGACTTCAACGCCGCCTTCGGCTGGATGACGCGCATCGCCCTGGCGGCGGAGAAGCTGGATCACCATCCCGAGTGGTTCAATGTCTACAACCGGGTCGAAGTCACCCTCGCCACTCATGACGCGGGGGGCGTGACCGAACTGGATGTCGCGCTCGCCCGGTCGATGGAGCGCGCGGCGGCCGGCGAAATGCGGCCGTCCGCTCTTTCATGACGGCTTGGGAAGACCCACTTCTTGCCATGAGACGATTGGCGCTGCCTAATACATCAGGTGAGCCGCGCGTGGCGCGTGCGTCTCACGCCATGAAGCGCGGACCGACCTGATCCGGTCTGGCGGCAACGAAGAACAACAAGGACGACGACTGTTCATGGCGAACATCACCCTGGTCGATGATGACGAGAACATCGTGGCGTCAGTATCGCTGGCCTTGGAAAGTCATGGCCACACGGTGAAGGCCTATTACGACGGCGCCACCGGCCTGGCGGCGCTGGAAACCGAACCGCCGGACCTGGCGATCCTGGACGTCAAGATGCCCAGGCTCGACGGAATGGAAGTGTTGCGTCGGCTTCGTCAGACCAGCAGCGTGCCGGTGATCATCCTCACCTCCAAGGATGACGAGATCGACGAGATCCTCGGCTTCAACCTCGGCGCCGACGACTATATCCGCAAGCCTTTCAGCCAGCGCCTGCTGATCGAGCGGGTCAAGGCGGTGCTGCGGCGCGCCAATCCGGAGGAGGAGGACGTGTTGTCCTCCCCCGCGGCGGCCGAAGCCGCGCAGAACAAGCCGATCAAGCGCGGGCGGCTGACCTTGGACCCGGCGCGGCACGATTGCCTGTGGGAGGGCAAGCCGGTTCGACTGACCGTCACGGAGTTCCTGCTTCTGCAGTCGCTTGCCCAGAGGCCAGGGTTCGTGAAGAGCCGCGACAACCTGATGGACGCGGCCTATGAGGATCAGGTTTACGTGGACGACCGCACCATCGACAGTCACATCAAGCGGATGCGGAAGAAGTTCCGCGAGGTGGATCCTGAGTTCGACGCGATCGAAACCCTTTATGGCGTCGGCTACAGATACCGCGAGTCCTGACGCCCGTGTAACCCCGGCTAAGGCGCCCGAGGCTCGCATCCAGGGCCGGCGCCGCGACGCGCGTCGCGGCGGCTGGACCCTCGGTTCGAAGTTGGGACGACTTATCATCGTGCTCAACCTGCTGGGGTTGGCCGTGATCATCGGCGGCGCGTTGATCCTCAACGAGCTGCGCCAGGGGCTGGTGATCGCCGGGCTCGACAGCCTGACGCTTCAGGGCAAGCTCATCGCCAACGTCATCGATCAGACGGCGACGGTGGGCGAACCGACGCCGGCGCTCGACCGCGAGACGGCCGAAGGGGTCCTATGGAGCCTGTTCATCCCCAAGTCGCAGCGGGCGCGGCTTTTCGATGCGTCCGGGCGCCTGCTGGCCGATTCCGACGTCGTCGCTGATCGCGTCGAATCCGATCTGCTGCCCCCGGCCCACAGACGAGGTGAGGCGCCCCCGCGTCCGTCCCTGTTCGGTTCGCGCGGGAGCCTGCCGAAGGCCCGCCAAGCCCTCGCCGCCGAGGTCGCGGGCGCGCTCGGGGGCCACACGGTCGGCGACGTGCGCATGGACGAGGACGGTCGCCGCGTCGTCTCGGTCTCCATCCCGATTCAGCACGTCAGTCAGGTGCTGGGCGTCCTGACCCTGGAGTCCGGCGACGTCGACAGCGTGGTTGCGGCCCAGCGGCGGGCCCTGATCCCCTTCATCCTGATCGCCGTCGGCGTGGCCCTCATCTCTTCGCTCCTGCTGACCCAGCTGATCGCCGTGCCGGTGCTGCGCCTGGCGCGCGCCGCCGACCGGGTTCGCCTTTCCCGGGCTCGCGCCATCGCCCTGCCCGACCTTGCGGGCCGTGACGACGAACTGGGGGATCTCGCGCGCTCCCTCGAGGCGATGACCCAGGCGCTGTCGGAGCGCATGGGCGCGATCGAGCGCTTCGCCGCCGACGTGGCGCATGAGCTGCGAAATCCGATGACCTCCATCCGCTCTGCCGTGGAGACGCTGGAGATCGTCAAGGCGGACGCCCCGCGCCAGCGCCTGCTCGGCATACTGCAGCAGGACGTGAACCGCCTCGATCGTCTGATCACCGACATTTCCAACGCCTCGCGCCTCGACGCGGAGCTGGCGCGCGACGCGCCGGCGGTTCTCGACCTTGCCCGTCTGCTCGGGGACATCTGCGGATTCTACGAGGCGACGGTGAGGCCGGGCGAGACGCACGTCCGCTTCCTGCCGCCGCCCGGCGGAGAGACGCTTCGGGTTATGGGACGCGAAGGTCCCTTGAGCCAGGTGATCCGGAACCTGATCGACAACGCCCGTTCCTTCAGTCCCGGCGACGGAGAGGTGCGCGTCTCTACGGGTCGGGATCGCGACGAGATCCGCCTCTTCGTCGACGACGACGGTCCGGGCATCCCGCCCGAGAACATGGAGACGATCTTCGAGCGCTTCTATACTTCCCGGCCGAAGGGCGCGGCGTTCGGCGGCAATTCGGGGCTTGGCCTGGCGATCGCCCGCCAGATCGTTGAGACTCACGGGGGCAGGATATGGGCGGAGAACCGCGGCGCTTCGGGACAGGTGGAAGGCGCAAGGTTCGTCGTGGCCCTGCCGCGCGGCGATGATCGTCCACGCCGGCCTGATCGCCCTGCGTCGCCCTGACGGCTGGGCGGGGATCCTCGTCGAGGGTCCCTCGGGCGCCGGGAAGAGCGATCTCGCTCTGCGGGCCCTCGAGGCGGGCTTTCGTCTTGTCGCCGACGATCGGACCTGCCTGTTCGTCTCATCGGGCCGTCTGTTCGGACGCGCGCCGCCTGTGCTCTCTGGATTGATCGAGGTGCGGGGCCTCGGCGTTGTACGCCAGAGCGCCCTGGATTTCGCGGAAGTCCGCTTGCTCGTTCGTTGCGCGCGTGACCCCAAGGAAATCGAGCGGATGCCGGAGATGGGTCTGCAGACGCGGGTGGGAGTGGCCATACCGGTGATGGACCTGTGGCCGTACGAGTATTCCGCGCCTGCGAAACTGCGTCGCGCCATAGAGTGGCTTGGAGGGCGGGAAGCAAGAGCGTATCTAGCACGCCTCGCGCTCGGTCGCCCCTGCGCCGGGACATGAGGATGATGCCCTTGAGGCGCCTGATATGATCGGGCTCGTGATCGTTACACACGGGCGACTGGCGGAAGAGTTTGTTTACGCCATGGAACATGTGGTCGGACCGCAGCCTGCGGTTGCGGCCATCTGCATCGGCGCGGAGGATGACATGGAGCGCCGTCGGCGCGACATCCTCAAGGCGTGCCAGCAGGTCGATTCCGGCCAAGGGGTGATCTTGCTCACCGACATGTTCGGCGGAACGCCATCGAACCTGGCTATTTCCGTGATGGAACAGACGAAGGCCGAGGTGATCGCCGGCCTGAACCTGCCGATGCTGATCAAGCTGGCGAGCGTTCGTGGCCGCGAACCGCTGGAGACCTGCGTGAGCTGGGCTCAGGAAGCGGGGCGCAAGTATATCTCGGTCGCGTCTTACGTGCTGGCCGGCGAGAAGTGATCTCCGAGCGGACTGTCGAGATCGTCAACGAACGCGGCCTTCACGCCCGGGCGTCGGCGAAGTTCGTCAAGGTCGCGGCCGGGTTCCAGTCCGACATCCAGGTGACGCGCGACGACCAGACCGTGGACGCCATGTCCATCATGGGGCTGATGATGCTCGCGGCCGGTCCCGGGTCCATGATTCGCATCACCGCCAGCGGCGCCGACGCCGAAGCTGCAGCTGCGGCCCTGGCGAGACTTGTCGAAACCAAGTTCGAGGAAGAACGCTGAGGCGGTAATCGGCTTGGGGGGGCTGGTTCGCCCGGAGGGCGAAGGAGCGCGAGATGGCGGCGGAGCCGCGCGAGGTCGAGCTGAAGTTTCACGTCCAGCGCGAGGTGGGCGAGGCGCTCCTCGCCAGCCTGGATCGGGAACCCGACCGCGAGGTGCTGGAGTCCACCTATTTCGACACCGACCAGTGCAGCCTGCGCAGGGCCGGGCTGGCGCTTCGCGTGCGTCGCGAGGACGGACGCTGGCTGCAGACGGTCAAGTCGAGCCGGACGGGCGATGGCGCGCTGGGCCGGGGCGAATGGGAGGCGACGACGGCGGGCGACGAGCCCGATCTCGACCACGCCCGACGCACTCCGGCCGGCCGCGTACTCGCCAAGGACGGCGATCTCGCGCCCAAGTTCACCGTCATAGTCGATCGCCGGACCGTTCCGCTGCAGAGCCCCCGCGGGTCGGTGTCCTGCAGCCTCGACCGCGGCGAGGTGCACGCCGGTGGGCGCGCGCACAGCTTCGACGAACTGGAGCTGGAGCTCGAGAGCGGCGAGCTGGCGGCCCTGTTCGACGTCGCCGGCGACCTGGCCCGTCGCTTCCCGCTCGCCCTTTCCTTCACCACCAAGCCCGAACGCGGCTTTGCCCTGCTCGCCGACAAGGAGGACGGGGCGTTCAGGTTCGACCCGCCCGCGCTGACTCGGCGGATGAGCGCCGGTCAGGCGTTCCGCGCCATCGCCCGCGCTGCGCTCGAGCAGGTCGCGCGCAACGGCGAAGCAATCTGCCGCCAGCCGGGCGTCGAAGCGGTTCACCAGATGCGGGTCGGCGCCCGGCGCCTGCGCTCGACCCTGAAGATCTTCCGCTGGTTGGCGCACGACAATGGCGCCGGGGCCGTGGATGCCGATCTCAGGTGGCTTGGCGCCGAACTCGATCCAGCCCGGAATCTCGACGTCTTCATCAACGGGGCCTGGCGCCGCGCCGCGGAATGCTGTCCGGCGGAGGCCGCGCGCGAGGCGCAGGAGCGGCTGGAGACCGCCCGTGAGGGCGCCTACGCCCGGGCCCGGGCGGCCGCCCAGAGCGAGAAGCTCCGCACTTTCCTCCTCGATACGATGATCTGGATCGAGAGCGGCGCCTGGATGGAAGCGGACGCGGCCGGCGCTCGGCGCCGCGACGCTCCTGTCGACGAGTTCGCAAGCCGCGCCCTGGACCGGGCCTGGCGAAAGCTCCTCAAGAAAGGTCGCGGCCTGGAAGACCTCTCGCCCGAGGACAGGCATCGCGCGCGGATTCGCGCCAAGGAGCTGCGCTACGCCGTCGACGCCCTGGCGCCCCTGTTCGATTCCCACCCCAGGCGCGCCAAGCGGTTCGTTTCGACGCTCAAGGACCTCCTGGACCATCTGGGCGAACTCAATGACATCGTCACGGCGGCCAAGCTCGCGGGCGACTACCCGCCGGCCGACGATCTGCTGACGGGTGAGGCGCGGCGGGAGGCGAAGCTGCTCGCCAGGTCCTGCGACTGCTTCGACGAACTCGAGTCCGCCAAGCCGTTCTGGGGCTGATGAAGGGCGCAAAGCCCCGGGTTGCGGCCTTCCCCCTGCGCCCGCGGCTCCGCCGCGTCCACCTCCCCCACTGCGCGCTTCGCGCTTGGGGGGAGGAGAGCGTCGAGAGGGGTTGAAGAGGGCGCGCTCTCCTCCCCCTTCATGGGGGAGGTGGCCCTCCGAAGCCCGCAGGGCGCAGGAGGGACGGAGGGGGAAAGCGGCCGGCGCCAAGGTGGAAGCGCCGGACATAAGGATTTCTTTATATCCCGGTTGCCGCGTTGGGCCGCGACGTCTATAGAGCCGGCTCCGCAGACAGGAGCCTCGCCGTGGCCGACTACATCGTCAGGGACACCGCCCTGGCCCCCTGGGGCCGCAAGGAAATCGAGATCGCCGAAACCGAGATGCCCGGTCTGATGGCGGTGCGGGAGGAATTCTCAAGGACAAGCCGCTGAAGGGGCGCCCGGATCGCCGGCTCCCTCCACATGACGATCCAGACCGCCGTCCTGATCGAGACGCTCAAGGCGCTGGGCGCCGACGTCCGCTGGGCCTCGTGCAACATCTTCTCCACCCAGGACCACGCCGCGGCCGCGATCGCCGTCACCGGCACGCCGGTTTTCGCCGTGAAGGGCGAGACCCTGACGGAGTACTGGGACTACGCCCACAAGATCTTCGAGTGGGACGACGGCGGCTATCCGAACCTGATCCTCGACGATGGCGGCGACGCCACCCTGCTATGCGTGCTCGGGCCCAAGGCCGAGGCCGATCCCTCCGTCTTGGACAAGCCCTCGAACGAGGAAGAGGAAGCCCTCTTCGCGGTGATGAAGCGCTATCTCAAGCAAAAGCCCGGCTTCTACAGCGCCATCCGCAAGGCGATCAAAGGCGTCTCGGAAGAGACCACCACGGGCGTGCACCGCCTCTATCAGATGGCGGAGCGCGGCGAGCTGCCGTTCTCGGCGATCAACGTCAACGACAGCGTCACCAAGAGCAAGTTCGACAACCTCTACGGCTGCCGCGAGAGCCTGGTGGACGCCATCCGCCGCGGCACGGACGTGATGCTGGCGGGCAAGGTCGCCGTGGTCTGCGGCTACGGCGACGTGGGCAAGGGCTCGGCCGCCTCCCTGCGCCAAGGCGGCGCGCGGGTGATCGTCACCGAGATCGACCCCATCTGCGCCCTGCAGGCGGCGATGGAAGGCTACCAGGTCCAGACCCTCGACGACGTCGCGGGCGACGCCGACATCTTCGTCACCGCCACCGGCAACAAGGACGTGATCACCGTCGATCACATGCGGGCGATGAAGAACAACGCCATCGTCTGCAACATCGGCCACTTCGATTCCGAGATCCAGATCGCGGGCCTGCGCAACTACAAGTGGGATGAGATCAAGCCGCAGGTCCACCACGTGGAATTCCCGGACGGCAAGAAGATCATCGTGCTTTCCGAAGGCCGTCTGGTGAACCTCGGCAACGCCACCGGCCACCCCAGTTTCGTGATGAGCGCCAGCTTCACCAACCAGACCCTGGCCCAGATCGAACTGTGGACCAACGGCGCCGGCTACGAGACCAAGGTCTACACGCTGCCCAAGCACCTCGACGAGAAGGTGGCCATGCTCCACCTCGACAAGCTGGGCGCCAAGCTGACCACCCTCTCCAAGGCCCAGGCCGACTACATCGGCGTCACCCCCAAGGGCCCCTTCAAGCCGGACCATTACCGGTACTGAGCTAGTTCTTCGGTGTGGATTCACCCACATTAGCGCGATGAGTCTCCTTCTCCCCTTGCGGGGAGAAGGATTCGTGAAAGCCGCCACCTAGGGTTGATAAATACACACGCGAGTCGCCGGTTCTCGCGATCGAACGCGCGACTCCTGTCCGTGTGGTCCGTGACGTTCGTGGCTCCAAGACTCGGAGAGATCCGATCCGCTCTGGCGCGGCGCCCGCCCCTCAGGCTTAACTTCCCGTCCAATCTGGCGCTGGGAGATCGCCGTCCGTGGCTGCCGCAGCGCCGACCCTCATCATCATCTGCGGGCTTCCGGGGTCGGGAAAGACGATGCTCGCGCGTCGGCTGGAAGCCGAGCACGACGCCCTGCGCCTCACGCCTGACGAGTGGATGTCGCGCATCGTCGGCGACGGCTGGGATCACAAGCGTCGCGAGGCGGTGGAGGCGGTGATGACGGAGCTCGCCGTGCGCGCGCTCGAGCTCGGCTGTAGCGTCGTCCTCGACTTCGGCTGCTGGAGGCGGGTCGAGCGGGACCGGCTGCGCGACCTCGCGCGCTCGGTTGGCGCGCGTGCGCAAACCCACTACTGCACGGCTCCATTGGAGGAGCTTCAGCGTCGGCTCTCGGAAAGGAACCGATCGCTTCCGCCGCACACCTTCGTCGTCACGCCCGAGCAGGTGGCCGAGATGTATCCGCACTTCGAGGCCCAGGCGCCCGACGAGACCGACGCGTGAGCGCGCCGCGATGATCCTCATCCTCTCCAGCTTCGTGGCCGCGAGTCCTGTGGGGGGCGGGGCGCAGGCGGCGGCCCTGGCGGGGCTGGAGATCCGCACGGTCCTCGCGCCCACCGTGCTGTTCGGCCGTCATCCGGGCTTTGGGCCGCCGGGCGGCGGGCCGGTGGACGTGGCGACCTTCGAAGGGGTGCTGCAGGGGATCGAGGCCTCCGGCGCATTCGCCCAGGCGCGGGCCGTGATCGCCGGCTATTTCGCCGACGCCACGCAGGTGGAGATCGCCGCGGCGGCCATCGATCGGGTGAGGGCGGCCAGCCCCGACGCCCTGGTGGTCGTCGACCCGATCATGGGCGACGCGCCCAAGGGCCTCTATGTCTCCGCCGCCGTGGCCCAGGCGATCGCCGAGCATCTCGTCCCGCGCGCCGACCTGCTGGCGCCCAACGCCTGGGAACTGCAGCGTCTGACGGGCCATGTCGTGAGCGACCCGGCGAGCGCCGCGCAGGCGGCGCAGGCGGTCGGCCGGCCAACGCTTGTCTCCTCGATCCCTCTGCCGCGACGGATCGGCGTGCTCTGGACCGACGGGCGCGAGGCGTGGCTCGCCAGCCATCGCCTGGCGGCGAGCGCGCCCAACGGGACTGGCGACCTGCTCACCGCCCTCTTCACCGCCGCCCTGCTCGATGGCGCGGCGGGGCCGGACGCCCTGGAAACGGCGGTGAGCGACGTCGCGGCCATGGCGCTCGGCGAGCCGGCGAAGGTCGAACTGGAGCTTCTCGGGTGACCGACATCGCCGGCCTCTGCCAGCCGCAGTTCGCCCCCGTGCGCGAGGCCTTCGCCGCCAATTTCGACGCCGGCCTCGAGCTTGGCGCGCGTTTCGCCCTGGCGATCGACGGCGAGATCGTCATCGACCTGATGGGCGGCTTCGCCGATCGGGCCCAGACCCGCCCCTTCGGGCTCGACACCCTGGCCCCGCTTTTCTCCACCACCAAGGCGGCAGCCAGCCTGCTGATCGCCCGCCTGGTTTCGGCGGGCCGGCTCGACTATTGCGCGCGCGTCGCCGACCTCTGGCCGGAATTCGCCGCCGAGGGGAAGGGCGGACTGACGGTCGAGCAGGTCCTCTCGCACCAGGCAGGGTTGTGCGGCCTGCGCGGGCCGATGGAGCCGCGCGACTGGATGGACTGGGACGGCGTTTGCCAGCGCCTGGCGGCCATGACGCCGCTCTGGCCGCCCGGAACCGCCAGCGGCTACCATCCGGTCACCTTCGGCTATCTGGCCGGCGAGATCTTCCGCCGCGTCGACGGTCGGACCATGGGCCACGCCTTGCGCGAGGACATCGCCGGGCCGCTCGGCCTGGACCTCTGGATCGGCCTGCCAGACAGCGAGCACGAGCGGGTCGCCGACATGCGCCGCCCGCCCGCCATGCCCGAGCTCGGCGAGATCACCGAGCCCAAACGCCTGGCGTTCTTCTCGCCCTGGTCGAGCCCTGGCGGAGTGAGCGCGGCCGAGTATCGCCGCGCGGAAATCCCCTCCGCCAACGGGCACGGCACGGCGCCGGCCCTGGCGCGACTGATGGCGACCCTGGCGT
>Ga0210396_10004612_pt1 | contig 13456 bp, 13 predicted proteins | sample IncBWH17OmetaG_FD_155466 | JGI IMG/M metagenome (GOLD analysis project Ga0210396, IMG submission 155466) | Forest soil microbial communities from Barre Woods Harvard Forest LTER site, Petersham, Massachusetts, United States - Inc-BW-H-17-O ...
TTCAATCACCTCGGGATCTACTTCTTGCGGTGCAGGCTCGTGTCGTGCCTGGGTGTCTGCAACCGTGTAATCAATTGAATACGCTGTCTCTGCCAGCTTTCCGGCTTTCAGCATGATGTTGACCACACGCCCGGATGCCATATAGACGAGCATGTTCGTTTCAATTGCCGATCTCGGTTTCTCCCCCGACGCCCGTATCTGCTTCACGATGGCGTAGTGCGGATCGTCCTTGTCAGCTTCGGCAAGGAAGTAGTTGCTGTCTCCGAGCGCAATTCTCCGAATCGAGTCCGCCTTTGGGAACTGCACCAGCACTGCGAAGTGCGGAGCGGTGGAGATTGCGTATGGCCGGGCCAGCGGTACGACTCCGCTATCGCTGCCGCTGGAGGTCAGTTTCGATTGCTGCGCGGCGTCAAGAGCTTGAGACTGAGCGAGACAACCGACAGCAACGAACAACAACGTCAGTTGGGCAATCTTCCTCATTGCTGTAGAACCTCTTCTTTGTAGTCGGCAACTTCGAGCCCGGTCCAACCATTACCCGCGGCACGAGGCACGGGCGCTAGTCGAACGATATACTTCACCAGCAGTTCTTTCTTGTTTTCCTGGCCATTGACTAACGTCGTGATGCGTTTCTGCCCGAACACAACCGCCGTGTATGGGTCTCCTGAAACGAGTTCTACTGACCTGACCGCCAGAGTCGCGGTGACGTTGTTGTCGCGTACGGTATCGACGAAATGCTGTTCGTTGAGCTGCGCAAGGATGTGTTGGCGCAACGTGTTCGTCATCTGGTTCAGCGCCATCGTCGTATTGCGCTTCACCGTGACTGGATCGATGTTCACGAACCGATCCAGGAACCCGCTGACAAATGACAGCTTTTCAGCGTCATCTGGCAGTTGCTGTACGGCTGTTTCAGCCACCTCAGCTCCCGAACCGCTCAGGGAAGAGACTTTGCCGTCCTGCACGCGAAGCAGAATCGGTGGCCGTAGCTGCGCCAGAATTGCCGAAATCATGGCGACCAACGCCACACTACACGCGAGCAAAGCGACTCTCGATGCGCGCCGTGCTTGCACAACCAAGTGGCTGTAGAAGTCGCAATAATCGCCAAGCTCCAGTTTCGTCTGCTGCATTTCATCACTCGAAACCGACGTGAAACTGCTCATATGGTTCTGCACCTCTACGCCGTTGCTGGCGGTGGTAACGCAGCGAATTTCGTTGGCGGTGGCACGACAGTGGTCTCGCTGCTTCGGCTACGGGCGACATACCCGATGGCCTGGGGAACCGTGACTGCCGCACCGCCGGTCGCATACGCAAGTACAGCCGACGCACCAGTCTCGGCGACTTTGTAAGTGGCATAAGCTAGGCCAGCCGTTACCAGCGCCGAAATCGCTGTGCCTGCCGCATTCAATGCACCACTAGTCAAGTATCCGGTGAGACGGGGGATCTGCGTCAGGAGAATGGCCAATAAAACCAGCAATATCGCGGGCACTAAGTCAACGAACGGACCGGCTAGAAGCACCTGCAATAACGCTGCCGTGAATAGCGCCAGTACAAGGCTCCAAACGGCCGGCCACAGCAAGACCTGCAGCAGCGCCTTCAGATACGTGTAGGCGACGGTGCTGAGTTGACGGCTGGGCAGTAAGGCGAGCAGCAGCGGACCGAAAATGTACAGCAGAATGATCGCCAAAGCTTGAGCTGCGACAAGCCCGATGTAAGCCAGAACCAGGATGACGGCAGAAAGAAGTATCAATAGCGTAACGATGCTCGTCGATAGCCGCGCAGTGAAAACAATCGCCCCGCTGAGGCTGTCGAATTGCGATTGGACCTGCTGAAAGAAACTCTGAAAGCTGTTCGGATCGCCGAAATGGTGCGCCAGGTCGGAGCTCAAGACATTGAATTTCATGAAGAGACCCCGATAATCGCCAAGAACCGCCAGCGTGATACCGAAGCGGCACATGATCCGGAAATAGTCTTCTTCCGCGCCGTCTTGGAAAAACACCTGCAACATGCTGAACGTGAACACTAGCGCTGCTAGAGGCAGCGCGATGCCGAGGATCAATGGGAGATACTGCTCAGCTCGGTCCCAGAGACCACCCAAAGCCGCGAGAAATCGACTGATTGTGCCCAAATCAGGCATTAGTGTCCCACCCTGTCGCCGATGCCATAAGACAGTTGCATGCTTCCGACCATGCTAGAGACTGTGCTCAATTGAGATTGGCGAACCTGTTCTTGCTCTTTTTCTATCGAGTTTTCGCGTGCGATGGAGAGGGCCTGCAATCTCATCAGCCGAGCTAAGAGGCGATGGTCGTAGGCTTGCGACCGCAACAAAGCTCCATTTGCGGCGGCCGCTAACTTCGCGGCACCTCCTGGACTCGCATTGGCCGCGCGTGCCTCGATATCATCAGCGTCGGTCTCTTCCTGTTCTGACACGAGTTCCATCCGAGAGGCATCGAAGAGGCCGAGTGTTGCAGTGGCATCCGCCGCATCAATTCTCTTCTTGCGTATGAGCGGAAAATCAGCGGTCGGTGTGACCCCGTAGGTCTGTTCCAGATCGCCGCGGACCGTGGAGGGATCAACCAGGACACTGCGGAAATCCCGCTGGAGTTGTTGAAATTCCGGGAACTGGCTCCCCACAACCCGGTGGAAGAGTCCCAGAAGATGTCTGCCTCGAACGAGCGCAATCCCTTCCTGAACGCCAGAATTGACTCGGTTGTACTGCTGCACGTACAGTCCGAGAGTGTTCAATGTCTCCTGGGAGATGCCGATTTGGTGACCGATGCGCGCAACCGCTGTCCAGTCAATCACCGGCATCGTGCCAAAAATTGCGTGCGCAGCCAGCGGCACGAGCAGTAACGATGCCAGGATGACCGCGATGATTGATTTGCTATGAAGCTGTCGCATAAATCTCCCTCCGATTCTTTGCTGGAAATGATCCCAGGCCTTGCGGGTGCGCCAAGCCAAGCCTGTAAATGGCTTCGAGTGTAGACAGTTCCGGGTGCTCTCTCGTGAACTGTTCCCGGAAATCCATTTCCAGTGGATTGCTCGTGGTGGCCCAATAGTCAAAGGGAGTCGCCGTTAGCTGAATAACTGTGCTCGATTCAGGTTGATTTGCGACGAGAAGATAGCTTTCAGCGAAATGCCCTGGAACGTTGCGCAGTTCCTTCACTGCTTCTAACGCTGGTTCCGAAAGATGCAGAACTTCACGAAGACGTGACAGCTCTCCCAATTGCGCGCAGAGGAACTTAGCTTCCGTGTTCTGTAGGATTGCGAGCCCGATGCGGTGTGGAGACTCCGCCGTCCCGACGAAGTCCTCAATGCCCTGACTAGCGGCGATGATCGACCCGTACCGTTTGCGCGCCGTCCGAAACGCGTTGAGGATCTGTGTTCCCAACACCGGATCGGCCAGCATCGCCCACACTTCGTCGAATACGGCGATGGTGGGCCGAAGATTTCCGCTTGTGTCTTTGCGACCGATCTGTTGATCGATAGCTCTTGCAATGGTGAAGGCAACAGCCGCTTGCAACTCTGGAGATTCTTTCAGCCCATCGATGTCATAACAGATGATGTCTTCCGCTTTTTCGAGTTCGGGACTTGTGTCCCGGTCGAACAATTGCGCATAAACGCCCTCTCCGGTCCAACGATTCAGCTTCAATTCGAGCAAATGCGCGAGCTCTTCAATAACCGCGTTCTCAAACGGGTAGTGCCCCAGCGTCCATTTCAGGTCGGAGAAACGGGGAGTCTTGCCGATGGCCAAAAGCCGTTCATACGTCATGCGGACGGCTTTTTCCAGAAAGTTCAGTGTGATCGCATCATCGGAGCCGGTTCTGCCGGCCATGTGGAACGCGAGTGAAGCCACACCGGCGACCTGTGCGGAATCCGGTTCGTGATTGATGGCACTGAGATCCCAGGGATTCTTTACGAGTTTAGTGCTGAGACCGATTTCCCGATATTGACCGCCGAGAAGTTCGATCAAAGCCCGGTAATCCGCACCCTTTGTGACAAGGGCAATACGTGGATTGAGGACTTGCAACTGCAACAGGAGCTGCTTTACGAGAAAAGACTTTCCCGAGCCAGTCTTGCCGGTCACAAGCATGTTCGCGTTCGTGAGTTCAGTGCTGAACGGGTTGAACCTCAGGAAGGTCCCTTCACGTGTCCGTGTCAGGAAGGCCGGTGTGCCATCGTGAGTTCCGGTCCAGGGGAGTTCCATTGGGACAAAATCGGCGGCTTGCCCGGAAAGTAGAGTGAATTCCCGATTCGTCTTCCGGACTCCTTGAGCGCCGGGCAGGAATGAGATGAACATGGGCAGTAGCGCAGTGTCTTCGCGGTACCCTCGGGCGCCGTTCACCTGTCCAATTGCCTGCAAGACAGACTCGACCCGCTGTGCCAACTCCTGCTCTGCCTTGTTACGTTCTGCCATCGTATGCGCGACGTTGGAACTCGATACAATCACCGCCAGCTCGATCTCAACAAGACGCTGCGAGGAAGTGACCGCAGAAGTCAGCGTATCGACAGTGTCCTTTTCGAGAGCCGCGGCTTGGAAGTCGCGGCGACGGCTGCCGTCCTTCCGCAGTTGAAAAGCGAGGCTTTTCTTGAGGAGGCGACGAAGCTTGCGTACCTTTGCGGCTTGATCGGGCACTCGGACGCTCACAACCATCTCGGAAGGAAAATCCAAGGCGAGCAAGGGACGCGGCAACGACGCAAATGTTGCTTCCGGCAACTCCGAAAGCGTGACGACAGCTTTTAGAACACCGCCGAGGTCGAGGAAGCGAACACCTTCCGACCAATCCGTATTCAGCAGCGATTCGATATCCCGATTTCGATTTGCTGCACGAGGATCCACCGGATTAAATGAGTGATACGCGAGATTGACCAGCTCCGACTCGGTGAGCCGGCGCATCGGAGTTATAGCTTCGAGACCGATGCGGTAAGTTTCGAGGACATGATTGAATTCGGCCACGAGACGCTTGTGTTCTGCGCGGTTGCGTCGTACCAAGGCTTTGGTTTTTGCTTCATTCATCGCGAGTCGCACAATGCTTGGGAGTCTCGAGAAGCCGAGGCGTGTAAGGCCATCCCAGAGCGATGCGGTGAATCGGGAGGTCGCCGAGCGAGTATCCCAGGTCCGTTGTGGTTTCCAAGAGAGAAGCGCGAGAAGCCTGATCGAACGCAACTGACCCCCGTCAATCGCTGATCTCCAGAACGAGAGCCGATTTTCCTCAAGCCATGCCGCCGGTGAATTCACCCAATTCGCAAAGGTTTTTCTGTCCTGCAACGCTTGCGGTGTGTTGTGATCTACGACGTAACGAAACTGGAGCTCGATCTCCGGATGGCGAATTCCCTTGATGAACGCATCCAGGACACTGCTTACTGCTTCCAGGCGCTCGGCGGACGCGAACTGCGTTGCAATTCCTACACACTCCCATCCTGCGCAAAATGACCCATCCCGTCGCACGATGAGGTCATCACGAATTTCCGATACGGGAATCCTGCTGGCGAGCGAAGACACTACTTTCTGTCCGCTTCGCGTGGATTCGGGACTTGTTTCTGTTCGAGTGCTGCAATACGGCAGGAAGACGGCCATAGCAAGCGTCAAAAGCGCGAGAGCGCCGATGAGCGCGGCGATCAAATGAATTGTCGAGGGCTGGATCATTATTGATCCTCGATGATGTACGGCAACTGCTGATCACTCGATCGTGCGCTGTGCGCCTTCGGACGAAATTGATGTTGAACCCAGGCGATCAGATAACCACGCGGTTTGTCGTGCTTTGCCCATCGCAGAAGCAGGATAAGGACGGCAGATGAGCCATAGGCCATGATCGCTGAAACCGGCAGGAGGCCGAGCAACACGCGGTGGACATGATCTCCGATCAATCGCATGAGAATTGCGCATGCAATCACCAGGCCCCAGTCCTCCAGCTCCAAGCCGAAGAATTCCGCCCGCATCGAAAGCGAACGCGCGACGGGTTTGAGTCGAAACGGCATGGCTCAGCCTGCGAAAGTGCGGAGGAGTTGCAGAACCGATGACAACAGTAACGCGCCGCCTGCTCCAGCCCACTGCTTTCCGCTAGGACGTTCGCGAGCAACATTCGCCACTGCCCACATAACCAGGAACCCGGCACCGAAGATGCCAAGGCCCTGCGCATAGCTCAAAGAGTTCGAAAGGAACTGGCTGACTCGGTCCGATCCCACTTGGGCGACGGCTGGCAAACCGAGAAACATCGTGAGCACAAGTTGCGTGAACACTTGGCACAAGCCATGCGCACGTCCACTTGCTCGCCTCGTCGAAAGTCGAGCCATAAGTGTTCTCCCTTTGTGGTTGCTGGATCACCGAAGCAGTGAAACGGGAGCAGGATCAGCAGGTAGAGGTGCTGAAGGAATGGGCCTGCTCCCGTCGCATTCAAGTCAGTGGGTGACTTCGATGCCTCGCTTCGACGATTCTGATGTCACGCAGCAACGTCCGCAACATCGGTTCCGACTTGAGGCATCGGGTGGGAAAGCTCCGGTGAGAATCCCTTCTCACTATTACTAAAGGGCACATCCCCGGAGAAATTGGCCGCGGTTGACAAAATATTTTTTGATTGACTGGAATTATCGCCCGTCTTCAGCGTGTCACAACTCCTGGCTACGCGCCGCAAGCGATTGACGATTCTCTTCAGGCGGTTGTGTACAGCGTTCGATGTGGAACGGCCATTCTTGTGAGCCAATTCCTTGGCCCCGAATCCTTCCCATCTAAACTTGAACAGGAGTTGGGATTCCGACTCCGAGAGAGCACGAGTGAGTTGTGCCTGGCGGAACAGGTCTTCCAGCAGGATCGCGTCTTCAAAGTTATCCTCCGACAGGGGTTCCGAAAATTCCTGGAAGCCATCTTGGACGATTGAGGCACGCCGCGCTTCTGTCATCGCCCATCTCAGCATGGCCTTTCGGGAATTCATGACGAGCGCAACTGGAAGCTGTCCGTTTTGGCGCAGCATTGCTGGAGACTTTGCGGTCTCCAGAAACGCCACCCAGGTTTGCTGCGCCACGTCATCGGGTGAAAGCATCGGAAAACGCTGACACATTTCACGATAGATTTTGTGAATTGCGGGAGTGAATGCCACGAGAAGCAATTGCTGCCCGAGGTTTTCAAAGGCTTTGTCCGAAACGGCATGGATCACAGCATAGAGGATTTGGTTTCCCGCATCGTGGTTCACTGCCTCGCCTTGCTCGTGCAATTTTGCGACAGCGTCAAGCGGAGATTGGAAATGGCTGAACACTGGATAGCTGCAGGCAAGCGCCTTGAATTGGTTTCGGGCTGTTTGTGTGCTAAACGAGTCGAGCAGTGTCGCCTCGACGTTGCATACAACACACGGGCAATTGTTCTCCTTGCTCATCGGCGGATACTCCTTAGGGAGGAGCCGGAGGCCAACGGACCGAGGCCAAGCCTTCATATAGCAAGGGTTGAGAGATCGCGGAGGGCGCGATTTGCGGTCCGAAAGCCAAGTTCAGAATTCCTCCTTCACCCTATAAGAGGCGGAAAAATGGAAAAACCTCAAAGAGAAATCTGAAATTTGTTTCTGGTGTCCACAGAGGCAACGGCTTCAGCCGGGGAGTACCATCGGTTCCATCTTCGATGCAGTCATAAACTTCTAGAGTTACGATTCGTTGCACCGGTACCAGCCCCGCAGAAGCGTCACTTTCCGGTTTCATACCTGAGAAAATTCTCGGATAAAAGACAATTTCCCGGGCTGGGGCGAGCGCAACATTTCATTGCTCAACATCGTTGAGCTTGGTCACGCGCTCCCCGTCCGGGCCGTTTTGCTCGACACGCCGCACTGAATCGGACTTCAGGGGAGATTCGGTGCAATGCGTTATCCGGTTTTCCTCCGCTTCAGGTCGGCGAGGATTTCCATGTGCCGGTTGAAGCAGGGGGAGCAGCAAGTGAGGTGCTGACTTACGGACGGATTTGCCTCCCTGGGATGTTCGGCGAGGCGTGTTAACTCCGAATCGGGAGGACAGTCAATCCGTTGCGGATTGGGAAACGCCTCCGAAAGATAGGATTTCGCGAAGCCGAAGAATTCTTCCTCGTTAATTTCCTTTCGCTTCTTGTTGTTGCGCATTGGCTCGCGTTGCCGACCTCAACTCGTCAGGCACCCGGTCGCCCAAGTTTTGCATGGCAATGACCCACTTCCTATTTCATATCTTGAGTCGCGTCCGCGCCTGCTGCAGCGCGTGGCTGAACCTTGCTTCGGCCGCGTGAGCCGACAGGCCGTGGATCTTACCGACCTCCTCCCAGGAGAGCCCCTGCATCCGCCGCCAAGCCATGTCTTGTGCGATGAAGTCGCACTGCGCCAGGCATTCGTCGAGCAACATCTTGGTCTCTAATTGCCGCAGGGAATCGGCCCACGGCGGCTCTGCCATCTGGCCGGCTTCGCAGAGGCTGACCACCGCCAATTCTTTGCGCTTCAGGTGATTGACGTGTCTCAAGAAGGCGCGAAACATATACGCTCGTAGGTCGCGAACCTGCGCCAGGTCGCCCGGTGGATCTTTGCCCCTTATCAGTCGCGAAACCGTCGCCGCGACTTCTTCCAGCGCAGTCGTGACCACCGCAGGATCACCAAGCAATTTCAGACCATGTTCAAGTGCCCTGGAATAAATTCCTTCAGCCGCCTCCAGCACTGCTGGCTCGATTTTCCTGCCACGCCGGTCAACAGCGTTGAGGCGGAAGACACTGCGAGAACCTTCAGCCGCCATTGTGGGTACAACCGGGACTTTACGAACAGGCCGGAAGCCTCCGACATCTTTGTGGATATTTCAGGCGAATGGCTGCGAACCGGCTTGAGTTACTTCAAGGTTTCTGCAGGTTCGCTCCTTATATTCTCTGATCAGGTCTCTTGCCTCTTTAGGCCATCGGAACATGCGGCGTTTGGGCACACTGTCGCCTTCGTCCATACTGCTGGCTCACGGAGGCTGGGTCCTCGGGAGCAGTCAACATCCCAGATCCGTATATAGCCTCTAAGCCCGAGGGATACCGCCACACTTGCTGCAAAAGCGCATGCGCCGATGTCCTTCGGAAACATGCTGCGCGACGAAGGTGGCGGGTGGATCGAAGTCCACGCTTGAGCCAAATTGTAGCGGCAAGCCTACATCCCCAGGCGATCCGCTTTGCAAGAATTTTTTTTCTGCAGAAAATCCTGCAGATTCCACTTCAGGTACGGGGAAGTCGGCCCCTGCGGACGCACTTGCAGGAAAAACAGCAATCGGTGAACAGGAGTCAGTCGTCCCGGATCGCGTCCATCTCCACCGGATTCCCAAGCTGCGACAAGGCCGCTCGACCCTCACGAATGAATTCACTCGCGGAGGTTATCGGGCTCGGTTCCGCTTCATAGCGAGGTACCCCCCGCACTCAGCCGCCTCGGATCTTGCAGAGCGCATCACGCGCCATGATCCAGCGGTCAGCAGACATCAAGGTCTGGTGATTCTCAATCCTCCGCTGGGCGCCGCAGGATTTTCGTGGCCTCACGCGCGCATCGCGCTAATCATCAAGTTGAGAAGGTGTTGCTGCTCCTGCTATGTCCACTCGCGATACGATCGTTTTTGCTTCAAGCCAAGCGTAAGAAACGTAGACAGGCGTCTCGTGGGTTTCCAGAAATCTCCGCCAGTTTTGTGACCAGTGTTCGCCGGACCGGTTTCATTCCGCTCGCCAGTTCGAGGTGTTATGCTCCTTTGCGGAGGGCGTCTCACCTAGCCGTCTTCCCGAAAGCGCCTGCCACCACTTCGTCTATGCTGTCGACGGCTTACGAATCTCCGGGGTGCGGAGGATGAAACATGCGCAAACAACGCCCGGTCCTTATTTTGGCTTTGTGCTTTGCAATCATCCAGACTGTTGGTTGCAAATGGCTGTCTCGTCCAAATGCTTCGGGAGTGTGGAAGGGATCAATCGAAGGCGCTGACAAGCGCGGGCACAAGTGGCAAGGACCCGCTGAATTGACTTTGAACCAAAATGGGGATGCGATCACCGGAACGCTTGTTTTTACTCCACCTCAGGCCGGCCGTGTTCAGGTGCCGATCTCTTCCGGCGTTGTCTCTAAGGATTCCCTCACGTTTTCGGGCCAGAACCAGTTCTCGATGGCATCCGTGGAGATCACTTTCCACGGCAAGGTGAGCGACACCGCGCTCAGTGGAACAGCCGACATAACATCCCGCAGTATGATTCTTGGCCCGGCGACGGAAACGGATTCTCTTAGATTGACAAAGCAGTGAATCGCTTCGACTAGGCTGAAACCCTGTGACCGCGAGGTTCGGAGCTGTTCCTCGCCGACCCCTGCATCGCAGAGAAGCTGAGGGTGCTGCATCAGCGAAGTCGTCCCCGTTCGCGGCATGGTAACTTCCCGACTTACGGCCCATCAGCGGACCGCCAGTGCGAGTAGCTCAAAACGCGATTCCTTGTGTGCCAGGCGTGGGCGACACCGGCACAGAGAGTCCAGAGGACTTAGAAGAAGAAGGTAAACAAGCGAGGCGAGGAGGATCGGAAAACTAGCGCCCGATTGCCGAGCGCGAGACCGGTATGGTCCAGTGAGCCGCCTCGGTCTTTACTTGACCGAGGACATAAAGGACTGCCGCCGCACGTCATCGGTCTTGCCGCTTGCACTACCGGGATCCCAATCACCGGATCCCGCCATGGGCCGACTCGACCTCGATCACTCGATTGAAGGCCGGGCATTGATGTTTGGATCGTGGCTGTCTGTAAACGAACAACAACTAACGGTGAACGCGAATGCCCGTGAGGTTAGTGACGAGGCCGGCGGAATCGTGGAGCGAAACGTGTAAATCCTTCGGTGCAGCGGTTTCTCCCACGACGACCAGCAGGAAAGCATTCAGGTGATGTGAAGATTTCCTAAAGCATTCCGAAATGCTGACAAGGTCTTGGGTCGAAGGTTCCGGCATCAACTCGGGATGAGTATGCCAGTCCCCGACAAACACAAGACCTTTCCGTTGGCTCTCGTCGATCTCGGCCTGCTCGAGTTTTCTGTCCGGGCGATAGCTCAGCCGGGTGCGACGGTCGCTTGTTCTGGGGCCGGTGGCTTCTGCGATGTAGATCTCATATCGGGAAACCCGCGCAAAAAGCTGGCCGCCTGCTTCACGGTCCCCAGCCTTGGTTTGGCGGTTCGACAGGACGTGCTCTATCACAGCATCGCTGAATACGAGAGTCTGGCCCGAGCCTGCGATGGAGTACTCAATCACTTGTGGCGTCCTGCTCTCCTTCTGTAGTTGGGTCCGCGTCCGTCGGCCAAACCTGCTGCACGATGAGATTGCCTTCCAGCCGAAATTGCGAATGGCTTCGCCAAGCATCGCTCCACTGCCCTCCGGACTGCAACAGCAAATCCTGCGGCCCCGCCCAAAAGCGATGAGTTCCAACCGCAGCATCGTCCAGCAAAGCATCAAGGGCGAGGCTTGCAACCAGAGTAACCGTGTTCGCAATTTCTACCACCCCGTAGGGCTGGAAGTGGGCGCCGCAAGCGGGCTCCTGGAGCGCCTGTTCTGGCCAGTTCGTAACGGCAAAACGAGGCACGCCGGTCGAATCAAAGCCACATTTAAAACAGCTAGGTGCGGGATACGTTGCGTGTCCTGCACAGGCATGGGCTTCCGTCCACCCATAGATGATTTTCGTTTTCGCTCTGCGGCCTTGGAACCATTCGTTGAGCATCGTCTGTGCGCCCCAATGCCCAGTCGCACTTATGATGAGATCGCATTGATCCAACAGCATAGGTTCGGTTCGCAGCAATTTCTGCAACGTGACGTCACGATAGTCGATGTGAAGGTGCGGGTAATCTGCCTGAAGCTTCTTTGCCAACGCTACCGCCTTGTTGTTCCCAATGTTAGTTGCACCGAGCGGATGGCGACCGGTGTTTGGCCCATCGAGGTTGTCGGGGTCGACCAGAAGAATTCTGGCGACCCCGGCCGTGGCCAGATTCGTAGCGACCGGCGCCCCGACAGATCCGCAACCTAGAATAGCGACGCTGGCCTGCTTCAACGCTGCTTGGCGCGCATCATGACCTCTCCCGTGTATCCAGTCGTGATCAATCCGAATTGCCCTGAACGGAGTTACCGGGAGACCAGACTGGAAGAAGCGGCTCGCCATCAGCTGCTGAGGAACATGTCCTGGCCGAAACCCCCGAGTCAACAGGTTGGTATTTCTGCCGAGCAGATCTTTCTGTTTTGGATTCCGAACTGTGACTCCCGCCAGCACAGGCCCATTAGCGGTGATGGCACCGAGCATCAGACTGATGCGATCCGCCTTTTCGCCAGCAATGTCAGACAATACCTGAGAAGCGCGTACTCGCTGCGCATGGCGATAGATGTCATTTGAGGTCTTGGGGTACTGATCGGGCCGCATTGCCTGGGGAAGCCAGATTAAAGCTGCATCCTCGAATTCGCTTGATTTGCATTGACCAAATCGATGGGTAAGCCAGGAGGCGATTTGACCCGGGCCGTCGGCGATCAAGTCGAAGTCTTTGCCCCTCCAAATTGACACGACTCGATTCTTTCCGTCGAGAGTCAGCAGGCTGCGGCAAGGCTTCGTTCCATCGCTTATCGCGTAATTCCAATATGTCTCAAATTCGGCTTCAAAATCGGCGGCGTTTGTGCCGGCGATGCACTCTTCAATCAGCCGATGCGCTTTGCCCAAAAGGTTCTGGAACGTCGCGAGAGGACAACTATGGTCTACATTCGAGTTGTTTTGCAGCAGACACAGCATTCCGTCTCGCTCGACATGGGGCCATGTCAAAAATTCCGGCCGGTCGACGAGTGCGAAGCGTGGGGCCTCGAACGGGAAGTCGGTTCCGACGAGGACGTCGAGGCGCCGTGGCTTGTCAGAAAACTCGACAGTGACTCGCCAGCCGGCGGTAAAGTTGCGGTCGGCATAGACGCGCAACTCATGCACGAGCAGTTCTCGGGCTGTAGGTAGTGTCTCGATGTAGGAACTGAGAACGGCGGCCGCCTCGGCGCGGTGCCGGTCAAGCACCGAATCCGAATCAGGCATACGTCCCGCCACCCTCCTTCCGCACCGCGCTTTGCGCGGCACCTTCGAGCGACCTGATGATTCCCGAGGACAGGACAGCAGCGCTCGCTACCTTCGTGTCCGCCTTTTCGTCACGATTGCTGAAGTATTCGGTGTTAAAGACCTTATCCCAGCACTTGAGGGCCTCACTCCGAGTGCAGGTCGATTTGTGGAGCGGCTCCATCCATTTGAGTGCATCGGCGAGTCTGTCTCGCAATGCCTTCGCCTTCGGGTCGTCGTTCCCGTTGGTGATGGTGTCCTGCGGTGTAACCGGATGCTTGACCACAAGATCCCAGTTCAGGCGATCGCGAATCGCTTTCATCGTGTCGTGAAGAGCGGAATCTTCGCGATTCACGTTCGGTTTATAGCATTCGGTCACGAGTTTTGTGATCATGAAGCCGCTGGCCATGCAGGTCTGCCAACTTGGGC
>Ga0210396_10004613_pt1 | contig 13455 bp, 14 predicted proteins | sample IncBWH17OmetaG_FD_155466 | JGI IMG/M metagenome (GOLD analysis project Ga0210396, IMG submission 155466) | Forest soil microbial communities from Barre Woods Harvard Forest LTER site, Petersham, Massachusetts, United States - Inc-BW-H-17-O ...
CACCAGCGTGGGATCGTTTCGTCGCTGACCGCGACACCGCGTTCGACCATGAGTTCCTCGACCTCACCGAAGCTGAGCGGGAACCGAAAGGACAACCACACGCAGTGGTTGATGATCTCGACCGGGTAGCGCTGGCCCTGGTAGGACGGCACGTCAGTGCTCACTCACGGATTCTCCCAGTTGCCGCGAGCTCGACAACATGACGGTGCCGCTGCGGGGCTTCGTGTTTCGGTATCTACGCCGGTGACGTAGGGCTGTGACGTGGTTGTCTTACTGCTCCGCGTCGCCGCGTTGTCACACCGGTGAATCCAATTGATTGCGGTGATTAGAGGAGCCAGGGCTGGGCGCAAAACCGCCCACACAACGGCCAGGGGGCCTCGTCACGAAGTCGGGCTGAGTGCGCGGGCCTCAGGCAGCGGTTCGGGATGCCCATGGACCACCCACTTTGACAAGCCCTGGCGACACGCCGAGGTCTCGTCAATCTAGGCGCGGCGTTCCTGCGTGGCTATCTTGATCGCTTCGAGCAGTTCACCGACAAGCTTCTCGCCGAATGACGACAGGTGCGCCTCAGGAGCCGACAACGCAGGACCCCGACCGACCACGACAAGGGCTTCACGGTGATCGAGCGGACCCGGCTGTGGGCAGTTTGACGAATGGGCGCGAGGCGGGGCGCGAGATCGGCATCGACGCGGTACGCGGAATGCTCGCTTGTCAGGACCTCATCATCGACAGTTACGAGCGAGCCGACGCCGGGCACCGACGGGGCATGGCCGAGCTGTTCGAGCAGGACGGCTCGCTCACACTCAACGACGCCGCAGTTGCCGGCCGCGAGAGCATCCGCGAGGTGCTGGCGGCCCGGGATGCCGACCCCGGCCGCAGGACCATGCATGTTGTGGCCAACCTGAAATTCGACCAGCTGGCGGAGGCCCGGATCCAGGTCCGCTACGCGCTGATCGTGTTTGTGCTCTCGGTGTCCGGTTCTGGCGCCTTAATTCCGAATTCCCTGGCGTCGGTGCAAGACGTGCTGGTTCGCCGCGGTGATCGCTGGCGGTTGCACAGCCGAACCATCACAACAGCTGTGAGGGAGCGCTGACATGCTGATCTATCGCACGCCGATGGCCTTGCTCGCGGCGACGGTGAGGACGTCCTTCTGCTCGATCTGCCGTACCGCGGTTTGAACGTCGGGAAGCTCTTCGATCTCGAGAGGGTATGCGCACCGGTTCCTGTCCGCCTTCAGCGGCATCTCCGCACACTTCCGGCCGCGACGGCATCTGCTCACCGCGACCGAATGGCGAACCGAGATGGCCAACCGCTTCGCGGTCTGGCGTCAGGTCACCGCGCCCGACGCTGCCGCCTGAAATGTGAACGACCCAAAGGTGTTCCGTCGCGACTGCTTCAAATCCAACTGCGCCACTACACTTTTCAATCAACGTGACAGTGCCCGGGCGAGTCCGTTGTTGGCTGCGATCAGGGCTGGTTTTGTGATTCTCGGGCGGCGAGCACCTCGGCTTGTCGCCGCTTCCGTAGGACGCCCCGCTGGATCTTGCCGCTGGGTGTGGTGGGCAGGTTTTCCTCGAAGTGCACGATCCGCGGGAAGGCATGTGCCGCGAATTTCCGTTTCACCCACTGCTGCAATTCTTTTGCGAGCTGGTCGGAGCGGGTTTCCCCGGCGCGCAGCACCACGAATGCTTCGAGTGATTGCCCACGCAGTTCGTCGGGCACGCCGATCACTGCGGCCTCGGCCACGCCGGGATGGGCTAGGAGGACGTTCTCGACTTCGATCGGTCCGATGCGGTAGCCGGCCATGATGATGACGTCGTCGTCCCGTGCGGAGAAGGTGAAGTAGCCCTCAGCGTCTCGGCTCCCGGCGTCTCCGGTGTAGAACCAGCGACGATCGGAGCTGAATCGTTCGGCTGTCTTTGCGGGCGCGTCTACGTAGTGGGTGAACCACATGAGCGGGCTGTTGGCCACGTCGATGACCACGCGACCGGCAGTCCCGGGCGGTGCCACCTCGTCACGCTCGTCGAGGAAGACCTCGGTCTGCCAGCCGGGCATGGGATGCCCCATCGAGCCGGGCTTGAGTGGTTGCGCGATGTCGGGATGCCAGCCGTTGACGATGCACATCCCGTGCTCGGTCTGCCCGTAGGTGTCATGGACGGGGACACCGAGCACGTCCTGCGACCAGGAGATGACCTCTGGGTTGAGGGGTTCCCCGGCGGCGGAGCAGCGTTGCAGCGCGAGGTGCGTCGGGACCGGAAGATCGCTGCTGCGCAGCACGCGGTACACGGTGGGGGCTGCCGCGAAGTTGGTGACCCGCAGCCTGGACAGCACCCAGTAGGTGAGTTCCGGGGAGAAGCCGGCGTGCAGCAGGATATTGGCGTGGCCGGCGGCGAGCGGGGCGATGATCCCGTAGTACAGGCCGAACCCCCAACCGGGGTCTGCGGCGTTCCAGAACACGTCGTCGTCGCGTACCCCGAGGCCGAGCCGGAAGTAGGTCAGAAACGACGCGATCGCTTTGACCGGGATGGGGACGCCCTTGGGGTTTCCGGTGGTGCCGCTGGTGAAGAGCCGGCCGAATTCGGCGGCGCCACCGACCGCGACGGCGTCACCGCGTGGGTCGTGCGGGTCGGACGCGGCGAGCAACGTCGTGAAGTGGTTCTCTCCCACCGGCTCTCCGCCGGCAACGATGACTGTCCACGGCGGCGCCTGCGGGATGTCGTCGCCGGGGTCGAGCTTGTTGCGTTGGGAGAAGTCGGTGACGATTAGCTTTGCCGCGCTTTGGTGGAGCCGGTAGGCGATCGCGGGCGGCGCGAACGCGGTGAACAGCGGGACGTGCACGGCGCCGCGCCGCCAGATACCGACGAGCGCGATGACGAACTCAGCCGATTTCCCCATCAGCGTCGCGACGCGGTCACCTTGTTCGACGCCCAGGTCGGCGAGGGCCACGGCGAACCGGCGGGAGCCCTCCTGCAGCTCGCCGAAGGTCAGCTTGCGGACCGAGCGGTCGGGTTCGACGATCGTGAAGGCGACCGCGTCCGCGGGGTGTCGATCGCAGAGAAGTTCGGCGACGCACGCGTCGGGATCGGAAAAGGTGGCGAGCAGGTCCTCGACGAGTTGGGTTGCGGTGGTCTTGCGGGTGAGCATTACGCCTTCCAAACGATGTGCTTGGCGACCCCGACCAACTCGCCGTTCTGGTTGTGTGCCTGCACGGCGGCGAAGATCTTGTGTCCGTCCTCGGATTCGCCTTCTTTGGTGTAGGACACGGTGATGGTGTCGCCGAACAGGACGGGTCGGATGAATCGCACGCCCTCGTAGCCGTAGGAGAGTCCGTCGATCGACTGGCTCAGCATCCAACGGGCCCCGGTGGTCGACATCAGGCCCATCAGCAGCACCCCGTGCGCCACGCGTTGGCCGACGGGTTGCGTCGCGGCGTAGACGGCGTCGATATGTATGGGATAGAAGTCGCCGGTGATGCCGGCGAAGGAGTACACGTCGAATTCGGTGATGGTTTTGGTGAACGTCATGGTGTCCGCGCTCACCGCGGGACGTTCCTGGGTTTCGGACATCGGTCTATGTGCCTTTCGATGGTGTGGTTGGTTGGGTTGTTTACTTTTCGAGGACGTAGGTGCCGGGCGCGGCTTCGCGGCCGGGATGGGTGGCGCTGCCCAGAGCCGCCGGTGCGCTACCGTGCGGGCCGGATCGCTCCACGAGCCAGTCGATCCAGCGTGGCCACCACGAGCCGTCGTGCTTTGCGGCCCGCTCCAGCCAGGCGTCGGGATCGGCGGTGTCAGGTGTTCCGGTCCAGTACTTGTAGCGGGACGTGGCCACGGGATTCACGAACGACTGGATGTGACCACTGTTGACGACCACCATCTCGGTGTCGCCGCCGAGAAGTTGGCTGGTCATGTAGCAGGGCCGCCATCTCGTGATGTGGTCCCGCAGGCCCGCGACGACGAAGCAGTCGGACTTGACCCGGGACAAGTCGATCGGTGTCCCGAGCAGGGTGACGGCGTCCGGCTCGGTCAGGGCGCCGCTGGCCAGTAAGGCATTGCTGTCACGGGAGAACGTTGCCGACATGTTCGTGGCGTCGTCGTTCCAAGCCAGCACGTCGAACGCCGGCGGGTCGTTGCCCAGTAGCCAGTTGTTCACCACATAGCTGTAGACGAGGTCTGTCGGCCGCATCCATGCGAAGTTGTGCGCAACCGCGCGGGCGTCGATGACATCTCCCTTGGCGGCCTTTTTCGCCATGGCGGCACCGACACCGGGTGTCGCCATCATCGTCACCCCGTTCGGCTGGCGGGCGTCGAGCATGGTGACCAGATAGGTCGCGGAGTTGACGACCTGCCGTCCCTGGGCAGCCAGGTGCGCCTGGATCAGGGCGCTGGTCACCCCCCCCGAGCACAGCCCCACCAGGTTGATGTCCTCGGCGCCGGTGATCTCGCGCACGACGTCGAAGGCACGCACGTGCGCCTGCAGGTAATCCTCGAGGCTCCAGTAGCCGTGTCGCAGTTTCGGGTCTTTGCGGGGATTGCGCCAGACCACCATGAACGTCTGGATACCGTGCGCGACAGCGTATTCGACCATCGACCTGCCCGGAGCGAGGTCGAGGACGTAGTACCGATTCAGTTCCGGGGGAACGAACAGCAGCGGGCGCTGGTGAACCTGCGCGGTGGTCGGGGTGTACTGCAGGACCTCGAACATGTCCTCGCGGTAGACCACCGATCCCGCGGTGCACGCGAGATTCCCGCCGACTCGGTAGGGCTTGGTGTCCACCATCGTCGGCATCCGGTTGTTGCGGAATACATCGCGGGCCATGTTGCGGGTGCCGCGCAGAAGCGAGCGGCCGCCGGTGTCGATGGCACGCCGCAACGCTGTCGGGTTGGTCACCAGAAAATTGGCCGGCGACAGTCCGCCGGTGAGGATGTTGGTCACGTACCGGGCGCGTTCGTTGGCCTGCCAATCTGCGTCCGGGTCCTCGGTCATCCGCTCGATCGACCGGGTCAACGCGATGTGTGTCTGAGCCAGTCGGTGGAACAGCGGGTGCCGCCAGGCGGGATCCCGGTAGCGGGCGTCGCGTTCGGGAATCTCGATCTCGGACAGACCCAGCAGCACCTTGGCCCACTCGGCGGTCAGCTTCGGTGTTTCACCGGCCAGGGCCCGCGGCCGTGCGAGCAGGGCGAGGATATCTCTGAGCTTGAGCGGATCCAGGGCGGTGCTGATTCCGCCGCCGACCGCCTGTTGTGCGGCATCGGTGTCCATCGACTCTCCTTGTTGTTCAACGGTGTTCATGGGTGTTGGAATGCGGAACCCGGGACGGGTCCCCCGTCCGGGGGACGCGGCCTGCCATCGAGGAAGGCCGAGATCACCCGGCTGGTCTGCGTGGTGTCGGTCAGAAAGAACAGATGCCCGTCGCGCACCACGTGCAGGATGGCGTGGGGAATCAAGGTCGCCATCCATCTGGCGTTGATCAAGGGGATGATTGGATCGTCGTCTCCGGCCATGATCAGCGTGGGCTGACGCAACCGCCACAGGCAGGGTTGACTACTCCAGCCGGTCACGGCCAGCTGTTGGAACAGGTAGCCGATGTGACTCGCGCGACCGTATCGGTGTTCCAGGTCGTCGACCAGTCTGCCGCCTCCGCGTGCCTTGCCGCCGTATAGGTCGCCCGCGATCTGCCGGCGATGGGCGGGGTCGTTGAAACGTCGCGGGGTGCACAGTTCGCGCAGGGTTCGCGGGCTTCCGGGGATTGCCGGGATGCCGGCAAACGTCGCGGCCAGCACCAGCTTTCGGCATCGCCGTCGATGCTGTATTGAGAATTGCTGGGCCAGGGTTCCCCCCCATGACACGCCGCATACGTCGACAGTCGTGTACCCCAGCGTGCGCAACAACCGCGCGGTGAACGCGGCGGCCATCGACATCGTGTACGGCAGTCGCGGTGGAGCGGACTCGCCTGCGCCGGGGAACTCGAAGGAGACGACTTCCCTGCCCTCGGCAACCGCTTCCGCGAGCGGTGCGATGAGCTCGATTCGAGCGCAGATGCCGTTCAACATCAGCAATGGTGTTGCGCCTTGGGGCCCGGACCAGATCGCTACCCGGACCTGGTGTCCGAATACATCGATGAACCGGATCCTCGGCCGGCCCGCAAGACCCTGCGGTGGCGGTACTGATGAATTCATCGAGACCCGAGCCCACTTTCTCTGTTGGTTGACGAGAGGCTGCGCGCTGTTACGTCGCGAGTTGGCGGGCGATGACCAGGCGGTGGATCTGGTTGGTGCCCTCAAAGATCTGGGTGATCTTGGCTCCGCACCTTGACGGCGTCGCAGTCGATCGGATTAATAGCTGTACTATCGTTCAGACTACAGTACTATTAGACGTACCACAAGAGCGCCGGTGGTGTGTTCGGCGACACGGCCCTATTGCTCCGATGTAGTGGTCGTCAGGGCACGCAGAACCAGGCTCGACAGTTCGGTGAAGGATTCGGCGTCGCTGAGGCCGGTGCGGCGGCGAACGTCGCCGCGCTGGATTGCGGCGAGCGTCGCGCTGATCACCTCTGCGAGGAAAGCGGCGTTGACGTCACCGAAGATGTCGTTCGACACGCCTTCGGCGACGAAGTCACGGATGCGATCGGCCGCCGCCCTGGTGTTGCGTTCGTAGATTTCACGCGTTGGAGCGAATGCCTCGAGGTCGGCGATCAGGTCCGGACTCGCCATGCGCATCTCGGTGCCTACGCTTGCCAGGTAGCGACCGATGCGCTCACGCACGTCGTCGACGCCGGCAATCGAAGCCTCGACGCGAGCGGCGGCGCCGGCGAAGTAGTGCCGCAACACGGTGACGGCCAGCTGCTCCTTGCTCGGCGCCAAGGCGTACAGGGTGGCCTTCGAGCAGTGCAGTCGCACGGCCAGATCCTCCATCGTGAACGGGGCGAAACCCTCGGCCAAGAACAGTTCCTGCAGCTGGTCGAGCAATTCCCATTGGCGGCGCGTGCGGCGGGCGCGGCGTCGAAGCGCTCCCCGCTCGTTCCCGGCCTCTGCGACAGTCAAGACGACTACGTTCTTGCGTCGGCGACACCGCCGAGATAGGTGACAATTTGCCTACGCGGTCGTGTCTCGGCAGCCACACTTGCTTCGATACGTTTTGCGGACGAGCCCAAAAATTGCTTCGTCGCGAGGATCACGAGCTGCTCCTTTGTGGGCGCGACGCGGTACAGCGCGGCTTTCGAGCACCTCAGCTGCTGCGCGAGTGCGCTGACCGTGACCGAGCTAAAGCCGTTGCTCAAGAAGATGTCCACGACCCGAGCGAGAGGGTCGTCTCGGCGAGCGGCGTTCAAACGCTGGCGCGGGCGTGTTCTCATCGACCTATCTCCTGCCGTCTTCACGCCTGTCATAGGTACCGAGTGTTCCACACGGTCTCGTTTCTACTCTTGATGTTTCGCCGCCCCTCTTCCATCGTCGGCACTCATCGGGTACGATTATGAGTACCAGAGTACAATAAATAGTACCCAAAGTCGTCTTATGGAGTGGACATGCATACAGACATCGAGACCCGCGTCGGAGAGATCCTCGACCAGTACTCGACACAGCACGCCGACGTTGCCTGGTTGTTGTGTGATCGGCACCCTCTCGAACGCGTCGCGCTGACCGTGATCGACGAACGACTGAATGCCACTCCGTTTACGTACGGGGACCTGGCTGATTCGTCCCGGCGGTTCGCGGCGGTGCTGAAAGCGAAGGGGGTTCGGCAGGGGGACCGGGTGGCGACGGTCATGGGTAAGAGCGCTGACCTGGTTACCACTCTGCTCGGAGTCTGGCGAGTTGGCGCCGTGTACGTTCCGCTATTCACCGCATTCGCAGAAGAAGCCCTTCGATCACGATTGGAGAGCGCAGCGGTCGTCCTTGTCGTCGCCGATGAAGACCAGTTGTCGAAAGTGCCGCAAGGGGATTGGGAAATACTGGTCGCAGGTACAACGCGAGTAGATGGTCTACAGGCCCAGTTAGGTTCTGTGTCAGCGGATTCGGGTCCATCGGTGGCTGTCGGCAGCGACGGCCCGCTGGTGCACATGTTCACGTCGGGAACAACGGGCACACCGAAGGGTGTAATACATCCCGTCCGCTATGCGGCAGGCTGGCACAGCTACCTCGAGTTCGGACTAGGAGTCGGGAAAGAGAGCACCTTTTGGTGCTCCCTTGACCCAGGATGGGCTTACGGGCTGTACACCGCGATCATCGCACCCCTCGCTGCCGGAATTCCGACGATCCTGCATCGCGGCGGTTTTAGGGCCGCTACGGCGTGGGCAGTTCTGGCCGACATGCAGGTGACGGACTATGCGGCAGCTCCGACGGTGTACCGCGGACTGCGGACAAGCGATGTACCGATTCCCGACAACCTGGCCCTACAACGGCTTTCGAGTGCCGGCGAGCCACTGACGCCGGAGGTCAACGAATGGGCCAGAGCCGCGCTCGGCTTGGAGGTCCACGACCACTACGGACAGACCGAACTAGGCATGCCGATCGGATACCCCCATCATCCGCGGCTGTGCTGTTCGATCACTCCGGGCGCAATGGGTGTTGCGCTTCCGGGATGGGAGATGACGGTCTTACGAGGTGACGAGGACGTCCCGGTCGAACGCGGGGAGACGGGCCGACTTGCCGTCGTAGTCGCAGACAGCGCGTTCATGACATTTTCCGCCTATGCCGGTATCCCAGATTGTGACCGGTTCCGTTGCGGTGGAAAGTACTTCGTGACGGGTGACGTTGCCAGTATCGACGCCGATGGAGTCATTCGTTTCTCCGCGCGTGATGATGACGTGATCATCATGGCCGGCTACCGCATCGGCCCCTTCGATGTGGAGTCCACGCTACTGCGACATCCCGACGTGGCCGAATGCGCCGTGATCGCGGCCCCCGATGCCGTTCGAGGAGAAGTAGTCGAAGCATTCGTCGTCCCCACCCCCGGTGTGGTGGGGACCGACGAGTTGATCGGCGAGTTGCAACGGTGGGTGAAGACGCACTATGCGGCACACGCGTACCCACGGCGAATTCATTTCGTCGACCGGCTCCCGAAGACTCCGAGCGGAAAGATCCAACGCGCGGAGCTGCGTCGTCGTCGCCGAGAAGACCTGAACGCGAACGGCGGTGCGCGGTGAACGAATCGATGCCCTTGGTGGTGAAACAGACCGGCCCCATACGCACGTTGACCCTCAATCGGCCGCACCGTCGAAACGCGCTCGACGCCCCTCTCGTCGATGCCCTGGACCGGGCATTGACCGATGCCGAAAAGCATCCGCCGACCAGGTGCGTCGTCCTGGCTGGAGCGGGACAAAGCTTCTGCGCCGGCGCAGATCTGCAGCACTTTCTCAGCCAACATGCTCAGGTGGGCAGTCCGATTGCCTTCCTCCGTCAGGTCTCAGCCCTCATCACCCGCTTCGAGGCGAGCCGCCTGCCGATAGTCGCGGCACTCCACGGCCACGCCGTCGCGGGTGGCCTGGAACTAGCGCTCGCGTGCGATGTCGCCGTCGCAGCCGAGTCCACCCTGATCGGTGACGGGCATATTCGCAACAACCTGCTGCCGGCCGGCGGATCCAGCGTTCGGCTACCACGAAAAGTCGGCGACGCCATGGCTCGATGGCTCGCACTGACCGGGGAGCTGGTTCCTGCCCGGCGACTCGCCGACGCCGGGTGGCTACATGCCGTCGTACCCGACGACCAACTGTCCAGCACCGTTGCAGCGGTAGCAATGTCACTGGTCGAGTCCAGCGGACCCGCACAGTCAGCGTTCAAGTCGCTGCTGTTCGATCTGACCACAATGGACGCCAAGCACGGGCTCGTCAGGGAACTGGACGTCTTCGACGCACATTGGAATGCGAACGACGTGCCCGCGGCGCTTACTGCCTTCCTCCAACGCGAATCGACCACCACCATCGCAACCACACGACCGTCCACAGGAGCACCGTGAACCGCTACGAAGATCAAGTTGTTCTCATAACCGGCGGAGCTCAAGGGCTCGGCGCCGCAATGACGCATCGTTTCGCGGCCGAAGGCGCGGTCGTCGCCACCGGCGACATCAACGAAGACTCGGCGAACCACTAGCAAAGCAAATTCAGACGCCGACGACGCTCGCCGGCGCATCGAGCGTGACCTGCACGACGGTACCCAACAACATCTGGTCGCGCCGGCACTGCAGGTGGGCACGGCGATGGATCAACTGACTGGACTCGACGGCCTTACTGCGGTGCTATCAGACGTTGCCTGCGGTTTGACCGCTGTGTTAGAGGAGCTACGAGAAATCTCGCACGCGATACATCCGGCCACCCTGTCCGGCGGCGGCCTGCGTGCTGCACTGAAAACACTGGCGCGCCGCTCGGCGTTCCCCGTGACCTTTGATATGGCGTTCGCGGCAGACTTACGCGAAACCGTCGAGATCGCCGCCTACTAACGTCACCGCCGAGGCGCTGGCCAACGTGGCCAAGCACGCCCAAGCCTCCGAAGTCATGGTGCGTGCGGTCAATTGAAATGACCCTGGAATCCACCATCGCTATGACGGAGACGCCGTTGGCGATAGCCGAATGGGTGACTGCTGCCGGGTGGCGGGCTTCGATCACGGTCCGATCTAGATCAGGGGCCCTCCGGTGACCGGTCAATGGGCGTCGTGGTCAGCTCGCGGCCACCGCCAGCTGCGGTCAGGGTGCCGGCGGGGCCGGTGGCGCGGGCGGAATTGCCCCGTCGCAGCCACCAGGCGGCGGCGGGCCCGGGAGAGGTTCGTCGCCGCCGACGCAGTCGTAGTACCACTTCGGCCCGGCGATGTATGTCTTCATCCACTGGTGCCAGTAGGATCCGTCAGGGTACTTCTCGCCGTCGCACACTCCCAAACTGCCCCAACCCCATTGCCCACCCTCGCAGTAGCTCTTCGTCATGTCCGGCATGTGCGGGTCTGGCGGATCAGCGCTGGCAACCGCAGCTGAAGACACAATCGCCGCGGCGCCTAACATGGCAGCGCAAAGACGTGGAATTTTCAGCTTCATTTCGACTCCATGCCGCTAGAAACGCCGAGAGCGCCAAATCCATTCCGAGGGACGGGATCGGCTTCGTGCTTGTCCAAAATCGATGTCCGCCTTGGGTTCTCGGCTGCAGGTGTTCTGCTCACCTTGACCTTCGAGACCGAGCCGACACCAGTGGCGTGTGCGTTCGCGGCCCACCGAATCCCCTTCCCTCAGTAGCGGTGGGTGGACGGACAGCTCAACCGGGCCAACAGTCAACCGTGCGGCAATTAGACACCCATGCTAACGAAACCCGCGACCCCGGGCGAGTAGATGCGACAAACGTCACGGTGGCGAAACGGTTCATGCGCCGTCTTGGGTTGAGTTGTCGGCGGGGGACTGGTATTCGCGCTTAGTCGATTAGCTTCGAAGAAATGACACGAATTTGCCAATGTCACGCTGATGGGGTCGGCTGGCTCGCTCCACGTTTATTTATGCCTTCGTGGCTTGTGTCTCTAATGCGGCCGGTCGACGCCAGAGGACCGGCCGATCTGGCTTAAGAGGAGCGTGGTGTCGCCCCTATTGGGATATGCCGATCGACCGGTCCGTGCCACCCACGATGGAGGGAGACGTGTTCCATGATGGTCATCGGGATCGATGCGCACAAGCGCAGCCATACCGCGGTCACTGTTGACGAGATGGGTCGACAGGGATTTGTGAAAACGGTTGGTACCACGACTCAGGATCATCTGCGGCTGCTCAAGTGGGCGGTCGGTTTGGCCGGGGAGCGGTTGTGGGCGATCGAGGATTGTCGGCACCTGACGCGGCGGCTGGAACGTGATCTGATCGCCGCGGGTGAGTCGGTGGTGCGGGTCTCGCCGAAGTTGATGGCTCATGTGCGGGACTCGGCGCGCAGCTACGGCAAATCGGATCCGATCGATGCCTTGGCCGTGGCGCGGGCCGCGCTGCGCGAACCGAATCTGCCGACCGCGCGTCTTGATGGCGTGGAGCGTGAACTGCGGTTGTTGGTCGACCATCGTGAAGACCTGGTCGGCGAGCGTACCCGCATCATCTCCCGGCTGCGCTGGCATCTACACGAGCTTGACCCCGGCTGGACAGCACCGACAAAGCTGCAGCGACAGAGCGCATTTGACAAGGTCCAGGCACACTTGTCACGTCGCGACGACGACATCATGGTCCGTCGACTGGCGCTGCGGCTGGTGGAGCACTTGCGGCTGCTGACCGACGAGATCGACGAACTCACCGCCGAGATCACCATCCGGGTGACCAGGATCGCTCCGTCGCTGTTGGCCATCGTGGGCTGCGGGGCGCTGAGCGCGGCGAAGATTATCGGTGAAACAGCTCACGCCGGCCGGTTCCGTTCCAAAGACGCCTTCGCCCGTCACAACGGCACCGCACCCCTTCCGGTCTGGTCGTCGAACAGACAACGGCATCGGTTGTCACGCACCGGCAATCGGCAACTCAACGCGGCACTACACCGCATCGCCTTGACTCAGGCCCGGTGTTACCCAGCAGCTCGTGAACTGCTCGAGCGGCGCACCAACGGTGGCGACGGCGGCATGGAAGCCCTTCGCATCCTCAAACGCCGGCTCTCCGACGTCGTCTACCGAGCCATGCTCGCCGACGAAACCGACCCGCCAACTGTTGCCGCTTGACAGAGGAGCTAGAGACAAACGCGTCCGCCATTTCGATGAGAATTCTGCAAACGCCCCGGTAGATACATCGCCATCCGCCACGCGGATTGGGAACCTACAGGTGATGGTGAGGTTGTGGTGATGATGTAGGTTCTCATTTCTGATGACATAAATCTCATCGTCGTGTCATCTCGATGTCATAAATGACAGGAACTTGAGATTCTGGATGATTTGATTTGTTGCCGACACCACAACAACACCCGCCGGTTCACCCGCTGCTGCTGCTGTCGACAAGTCGCTTATAGCACTGAGTTCTCGCGGAGAAATCGCACCACCTTGCTGATCAGCTCAGCGCCGTCGAGCAATTGAGGGTCATTGTGGTCTGCGCCGGCTATCAACACGAACTGCTTTGGCTCGGGAGCGGCGTCGAAGAGCTGCCTGCTCAGCGTGTCCGGCACGATCGTGTCCCGATCACCGGCGAAGACCAGCAGCGGCGCCTTCACATCGGCGATTCGGCTGGCGGAGGGATAGCGGTCCAAGAGCAGGCGCCCCAGAGGGAGCCACGGGTAGTGCACCCGGCCGGCGTCGGCCAGTGAGGTGAACGGCGAGCGCAAGACCAATGCGGCGGGTGGATGTTCGATGGCGAGCCGCAGCGACACCGCCCCGCCGAGCGATTCCCCGAAGTACACCAGCCGCTGGTCATCGACCTCTGCGCGCGTCGCCAGCCAGTCGCGGGCGGCGGCCGCGTCGAGAGCCAAGCCCTCCTCGCTGGGGTGCCCGGGGTTCTCTCCGTAGCCGCGGTAGTCGAAAAGCAACACCGAGAACACG
>Ga0210396_10004615_pt1 | contig 13453 bp, 11 predicted proteins | sample IncBWH17OmetaG_FD_155466 | JGI IMG/M metagenome (GOLD analysis project Ga0210396, IMG submission 155466) | Forest soil microbial communities from Barre Woods Harvard Forest LTER site, Petersham, Massachusetts, United States - Inc-BW-H-17-O ...
CCGCGCCGCTCAGGATGGGCAGGAGATCGCGCTTGGGCGAAACGACCGCGACCGTCGCGATCAGGTTGCACTTGCGTTCCTTCGGGCAGGTGACGCAATCACGCTCGATTTTTTCCGGAACAACCTGCCGCGGGCCGGGCGTGAATCCGTAACGCGAGAAAAATTCCGGCCGGTGCGTCACGGCAAAAAGGCGCGCGATCTTGCGGCGCCGAGCCGTATCCATCGCAGCTTTCATCAGACGGTCGCCGACGTTGCGGCCCTGGCCTCGCGCCTCGGGTGCGACGGCGAGCGAGCGAATTTCGGCAAGATCCGCGCCGTAGGGTTCAAGTGCAACGCAGCCCAGCACTTTTTCTTCTCCGTTGCGTTTTTCGACCAGCACCAGGAACCGCGAAATGTGGTCGCGAATCTCCGACTCGGTGCGCGGAAGCAGAAGCCCCTCGCCCGCATAATGCGCGATCACGCGGTGCACCGCGGCGGCGTCGCTTATTCGAGCCGTGCGCGCCCTCATGATCTTTTCTCCAGCGCGGCGAGGCGCTCCTTCGCCGCGGCAATCGCGTCGCGCACACGATCCGGCGCTGTGCCACCCTCCACGTCAGGGCCGGCCAGCGCGGATTCAAGTTTCAGCGCGTCGTAAAAGTCCGGCCCGAAGAGCGGCGAAAACTTTTGCAGTGTTTCGAGCGGCAGCGCGGAGAATGGTTTTCCGGCCCGCTCAGCCTCGCGAACGATTTGCCCGACAATTTCGTGGGCCTGGCGGAAGGGCGCGCCGCGCCGCACGAGATAGTGCGCCGCTTCCGTCGCCAGCAATGCCGGATCGGAAGCCGCCGCGCGCATGCGCGCTTCGTTCGGGCGCGTGGCCGCAACAGCACCTGCGGCGATGGTCAGCATGGCAATCGCCTGATCGTGCGCGGCAAACACCGGTTCCTTGTCTTCCTGCAAATCGCGCTGATAGCTCGACGGCAGCCCTTTCAAAATCGTCAGCAGGGTGTGCAGCGACGCGGTGACGCGGCCCGTTTTGCCGCGCAGCAGTTCCCACGCGTCGGGGTTTTTTTTCTGCGGCATCAGGCTGCTGCCCGTTGAAAATTCGTCTGGCAGCACGATGAAACCGAACTCCTGCGAGGCGAACAAAACGAAGTCCTCGGCGAGCCGCGAGAGGTGCGTCGCGATCACCGCCAGCGCGTAAAGATAATCGAGCGCAAAGTCGCGGTCGCTCGCGGCGTCCAGGCTGTTGGCGGTAGGCCGCGCGAAACCGAGTTCGCGCGCGATGGCCCCCCGGTCGACGTCGATGGCGCAGCCAGCGAGCGCGCCCGAGCCCATGGGGCAGGCGTCCGCCATGGCTTCGGCGGCATCCAGGCGCACTGCGTCGCGGAAAAACGCTTCGGCATGCGCGAGCAAGAAATGCGAAAAAAGGATCGGCTGCGCGTGCTGCATGTGCGTCATGCCGGGCATCGGAATGCCAAACACATTTTCAGCCTGGCCGACGAGCGCGCCGATCAAGCGCGCCACGGCCGCGCGCATTTCGCCCGCGGATTCCATCACAAACATGCGGAAGTCGGTGGCGACCAGTTCGTTGCGGCTGCGGCCGGTGTGCAGCTTGTATCCGACCGAGCCGAGATACTCGACGAGCGCTGTTTCGACGAAATGGTGCACGTCCTCGGCGGGCGATCCGCCGAGCCAGGCGTACTCATTCGCGGCGCGCTCGGCGATCTTGTCGAGCGCGGTCAGCGTGTCGCGCATTTCGTCGACGGAAAGGATGCCCGCCGATTCTAGCGCGCCCGCCCACACCCGGTCCACGGCCAGCTCGTACGGCAGCAGGCGGCGATCGAAGGAGAACGACCGTTGAAACTGGTAGAACAGTTCGTCGGGAGCGCGGTCAAACCGCCCGCCCCACAACTTTCCCGACGGCTGCTCTTTGGGCGCGGCGGTCACTTTACTTTTGCTTCCTCGGGAATCGTCACGGGCAACGCAAACAAATTGATGAAACCCTCAGCGTCCTTCGGGTTGTAGCCGGTCATGGCAAAGCTCGCGAGGCCTTTTCTGTAAAGCGAATAGGGCGACACGCGCTTCGTGACGTTGACATTGCCTTTGAAAAGTTTGAGGCCTACTGTGCCGGTCACGCGCTTCTGCGCCTCGGTGAAATAGGCGTCGAGCGCCTCACGCTGCGGCGTAAACCACGCGCCGTAGTAAACGAGTTCCGCGTAACGCAGCGAAAGCGCTTCCGAATAGTGCGCCGTCTCGCGGTCCAGGCACAGCGTTTCCAGTTCGCGATGCGCGGTGACGAGCAGCGTGCCGCCCGGCGTTTCATACGCGCCGCGCGACTTGATGCCGACGAGGCGATTTTCGACAAGGTCGATGCGTCCAACACCGTGTTCCGCCGCGATTTCGTTCAGCTCATCGAGCAGCGCAACCGCGGAGCGCTTCTTGCCGTTCACGAAGACAGGCGTTCCGCCATCGAATCCGATTTCGACGACCGCGGGCTTGTTCGGCGCTTTTTCCGGCGAAGCGATCCACTGCCACATGGCCTCATCGGGCTCGTTCGCGGGATCTTCGAGCACGCCGCCTTCGTGGCTCAAGTGCCAGATGTTGCGGTCGCGCGAATAAATGTTGGCCTTGGTCTGCTCGACGGGCACCTTGTGCGCATTCGCATAGGTGATGGCGTCCTCGCGCGAGTTGATAGTCCACTCGCGCCACGGCGCGATAATTTTTACTTTCGGCGCGATGGCTTTGTAGGCCAGCTCGAAGCGCACCTGGTCGTTGCCCTTGCCGGTGCAGCCGTGCGCGACAGCGTCGGCGCCCGTTTCAAGCGCGATTTCCGCCTGGCGCTTGGCGATCACGGGGCGCGCCATCGACGTGCCCAGCAGATATTTGTGTTCGTACACCGCGCCCGCGCGCAGCGTCGGCCAGACGTACTCGGTCAGAAATTCCTCGCGCAAATCCTCGATCGTCGCAGAGGAGGCGCCGGTCGCGAGCGCTTTCTTCTTTGCGGCTTTCAGATCTTCCTGCTGGCCGACGTCGCCGATCATGGCGATCACTTCGCAGCCGTACGTTTCTTTCAGCCAGGGAATAATGATTGACGTATCAAGTCCGCCTGAATAGGCGAGCACTACTTTCTTGGGCACCGGTTGTCCTTTCAGTTTAGGAGCATCAACAGGATGGCTTTCTGCACGTGCAGACGGTTTTCCGCCTCGTCGAAGACGATGGAACGCGGCGACTCCATGACCTCGTCGGTCACTTCGGAGCCGCGATGCGCGGGTAGGCAGTGGAGAAACACGGCGTCCGGCGCGGCCTGGGACATGAGCTTGGCGTTGACCTGGTACGGCGCGAAAATGGCGGCGCGCGCGCCGGCCTCACTTTCCTGGCCCATGCTGGCCCACACGTCGGTGTAAACGGCCTGCGCGCCCGAGACCGCTTCTTCGGGAGCGCGGAACAATTCGATGGTCCCCTGCGTCGCGGCCGCATCCTTGCGCGCCACGGCGACGATTTCCGCATCCGGCTCGTAATTCGCCGGCGTGGCGATGCGCACGTGTGCGCCGACGCGAGCGCCCGCGACCATCAGCGAATGGCAAACGTTGTTGCCGTCGCCGACGTAGGCCAGCTTCAATCCGCGCGCGGAACCGAATTTTTCCTCGATGGTAAAGAAATCGCAGAGCGTCTGGCACGGATGATACACATCCGAGAGCGCGTTGATCACCGGAACCGTGGCGTAGGCCGCCAGAACTTCGAGCGCCTCCTGCGAAAATACGCGCGCGACAATTCCCTGCACCCAGCGCGAAAGGCAGCGGCCAACGTCGGGCACCGATTCGCGATCGCCGAGATGCGTGTCCGCGTGATCGAGGTAAACAGCGGTGCCGCCCATGCTCGCGACGCCGACTTCAAACGTGACGCGCGTGCGCAGCGACGGCTTCTCAAAAATCATCGCCACGGAACGGCCCGCGAGGGCGGACTTATAGCGTTCCGGATGCGCTTTTACTTCCGTGGCCAGGCGAAACAATTCCTGCACCTGCGCGGCGCTCCACTCCGTGCCGGTTAGAAGGTCGGTAGAAACGCTCAATGTGTGGCTCATGGCTTGGCTTTTGGCCGGGGCTTGGGCATTCATGTTTACCTCGCGGCCGCAAGCATCAGAGCTTCGGCTGGGGCAGTGGGTACGGCCGCGGACTTGGCGGGCCGCCCGGTGCGGGCGGGGACCGATTCGATTTTCGAGAGGCCTTCCTTCACTTGCTGCGCCGTCAAAATAAAAGGCGGCAAGAGGCGCAGGATGTGGTCGTGCGTGCAGTTGATGAGCAGGCCTTGTTTCAGCGCTTCGGCGACATACGGAGCGCCCTCGACGTCCAGATCGACGCCGATCATCAGGCCTTCGCCGCGAACCTCACGGATGAAATCGAATTTCGCGGCCAATTTTTTCAGGCCCGCTTTCAGCTCGGCGCCGCGCGCGCATACGTTGGCGAGGAGGTGCTTCTTCTCGACCGTGTCTAGAAACGTGAGGCCCGTGGCGCAGGTCAGCGGCCCGCCGCCAAACGTGGAGCCGTGCAGGCCTGGAGAAAATGAGGCTGCAAATTCCTCGCGCGCGAGGAACGCGCCCAGCGGCAGACCGCCCGCGAGCGGCTTCGCCACGATAACGATGTCCGGCAGTCCCTCGAGGCGCTGGTAGGCGAATTCCTTCCCCGTGCGTCCCAGGCCGCATTGAATTTCGTCGGCGATCAAAGCGGCGCCATGCTGCGTTGCGAGTTCGCGGGCGCGCTGCCAGAATTCATTCGTGACGGGATAAATTCCGCCCTCGCCCTGAATTGGCTCGATGATCACGGCGCAAACTTCATCCGTGAATTTGGATTCGAGGTCCGCGACGTCGTTGAGGCGGACAAAATCGACGCCCGGCACGAGCGGCTCGAACGGCTCGCGGTATTTCACCGGATGTGTAATCGAAAGCGCGCCGAAGGTGCGACCGTGAAATGAATGTTCCATCGCCAGGAAGCGCGTCTTTTTGGCGCCACCGGGCTTTTGTTTTGCGGCGATGCGCGCGAGTTTCAGCGCGCCCTCCACGGCTTCGGAGCCGCTGTTGGTGAAAAAGGCGCGGTCCATGCCGGACCACTTCGCGAGCTTTGCCGCGAGCGGCCCTTGAAACGGATTGTGAAACAGGTTCGAGACGTGCACTGAGCGGCCCGCCTCGCGCCGGATCGTTTTTACCAGGTCCGGATACGAATAGCCGAGCGCGTTCACCGCGATGCCGCCCAGAAAATCGAGATACTTTTTCCCATTCTGATCGAAGACGTAGCACCCGCGCCCGTGAGTGAAAATCATGTCGGAGCGCTTGTACGTGTTCATCAGATGCCGCGAAGCGTCCGTCAGGACGGACTTCGACACCGCGGAAGAAGAATGCGTTTTCTTTACCGGTTTTTTCGCGTGCGATTTCACTGCGCCACTCCGGTGGTGCTGGCGGGAAATTCCGACGTGACGCGCGTGCCCGGAAACCGCGCGCCGTTGGCCGCGGCCAGCAATCCCTTGGGCACGGAGCCGCCGACGATGCGCACTTCCGAAACACCCGCGTTGAGCGCGCGCTTGCAGGCTTCGATCTTCAAAATCATTCCCCCTGAAACTTTGTTCAGGCGGATCAAGTCCTCGGCGTCGGCCGTGGAAACAACCTTGAGCACTTTCGAGCCGTCGAGAACGCCGGCCACGTCGGTCAAATAAATCAGCCGGTCGGCGTGAATGTATTCCGCGCACGCGGCGGCCATGTGATCGGCGTTGATGTTGTAGAGTTCTCCGTCGGCGCCGAGGCCCATGCAGGAGGCCACGGGGACGATGCCCGCTTTCCAGAACGATTCGAGGAATTCCAGGTTCGCTCCGGTCAGATAGCCGACGAAACCCAGTCCGCCGATCACTTCGTCATGCATCATGGGCTCGGCCAGGAAGCAGCTCGAGTCGGACGCGCAAAGGCCCACGGCAGGCTGCCCCGCGGCCGAAATGGCGCCGGCGAGGCGCTTGTTCAGCAGGCCGCCGAGAACCATCACGGCAACGTCGCGCGTTTCGCGGTCGGTGACGCGCAGTCCGTTGACGAAATTGCTTTCGATGCCCATGCGCGTGAGCGTGGCGGTGAATATTTTCCCGCCGCCGTGCACCACCAGAATTTCGTGGCCCTGGTGGGCGAGCTGCGCCACCTGACGCGCCAGCGTTACCATCGCCGCCGCATCATCGAGTAAAGCTCCCGCAAATTTGACCACTAGTCTCATCGCAGTCCTGTAGCCTCCGGAATTCCCATCATCAAATTCATGTTCTGTACGGCCTGGCCTGCGGCGCCCTTGCCCAGATTGTCGAGACAGCTCACCACCGCGAGGCGCCGCCCCGCGGGATCGAGCGCAAACCCGATATCGCAAAAATTCGTGTGCGCCACGTGCTGCAGCTCCGGCAACTTTCCGGCCGGCCAGATGCGCATCATAGGGCGATCCGCATAGAACGCGCGGAAGAGCGATTCGACTTCCGCCGCCGTGTGCGGCTCGGCAAGCCACACGTACAGCGTGGAGAGGATGCCGCGCGCAACCGGCAAGAGGTGCGTTGTGAAAACAATGTCTTCGCCCGCGATGCCGGTGTGGTCGGTCACCTCCGGCGTGTGCCGGTGAGTGAACAAGCCATAGGCGCGGAAGTTTTCGTCCACTTCGGCGAAATGCAATTCCTTCTTCGGTTCCTTGCCCGCGCCCGTCGCGCCGGACTTGCAATCGGCGACGATGCCGCGCTCGGCGGCGATCCAGCCCGATTTCACGAGCGGCCGCAGCCCGAGAATCACGCTCGTCGGATAGCAACCCGGGTTGGCGACGAGGCGCGCCTTCGGCAACTCGTCGGCATACAGCTCCGGCAAACCGTAGACGGCCTCCTCCGCCAGATTCTTCGGCGGGGCCGGCAATTTGTACCAGTGCGCGAACGTATCCGGATTGTGGAAGCGGAACGCGCCGCTCAGGTCCACCACCCGCAGGCCCGCGTTCAGGAGCTGCGGAACCATTTCCAGCGAAGCTTCGTGCGGCGTCGCGAGAAACACCGTGCTCGATCCGCTCGCTGCGACGGCATCGGCCGAATAAGTCTTGCAGGGCGCCTCGCCCCAGCCGCGCAGGTGCGGGAAGATCTCGGTAAGGCACTTCACGTGCGCCGAGCTCTCGCGCAGATAAAAAGTTGGCTTTTGAATTTTTGGGTGCCGGAGGAGAAGCTGGGCCAGCTCGAAACCCGCATAGCCCGTTGCTCCGACTACGGCGACCCGTTGCGGGTCGTTCATCGGAGTAGATCCTCCATGCGTTTCTGGACGGCGGCGCGCGCCTGGCGAGATGGCGTGATGACCACGACGGTGTCGTCCCCGGCGATGGTGCCGGCCACTTCCTTGAACTTTTCCGCGTCGAGAGCGGCGGCCAGCGGCTGCGCGCCCGAGGGAGGAGTCTTCAGCACCAGCAAATTGAAGGCGGGGCGCAAGTCGATGAGAAATTCCCGCAAGGCGCGGCCGAGGGGCGGCATCGGCGCCGCGGCTTCGCTGCCGTTGGAGAGCGGCTTGTAGCCCGCGGCGGTCTTGACCAGCTTCAGTTCGGACATGTCCCGGGAAAGCGTGCCCTGCGTCACACGGACCTTCATGTGCGACAGCCTGCGCCGCAATTCGTCCTGGCTCGAAATGGGTTCGCTCGAGACCAATTTCAGGATCTGTCCTTGCCGGAATCTCTTGTGTACGTTCAGCGCCATGGTCGAGTTAACTTTATGCACCCACTTGCATAATTATGCGCGCCCATTCGGAACGCTGTCAATTCTTTTTTAATATTTTTCGAAATATTTTCCACGTTGAGTTAAATGCGCGCGACCGAAGCGAGATGCATCGTGGCGCCGGCGTCCCGCCGGCGTTTTCTGCGATGTCTCGAGGCCGGAAAAATCGCCGGCGAGCCGCCGGCGCCACGAAAACCTTCGTCCATCGCCAAGTTGAGTCACGGCGAACCGGAGTGCTATTCTCCAAATGATGAGCGATATTCCCACTCGCGAATTGCCGGGCGCTTCTTCGGAGGCGCGGCATCAAGCGCTCCTGGAAGTGGCCGAAGCAATTTCACAACACCGCGACCTCGGCGAACTGTTCCATGACCTTGCCGAGCGCCTGCATCGCGTCGTGGAATTCGAGTATCTGAACCTCATCCTGCACGATCCCGCGCGCAACGTAATGCGACTGCACATCCTCGAAGCGGAAAAGCCGCGAAAATACGGCCCGGGCAGCGAATTCCCGCTGGGTGAAACGCCGTCCGGATGGGTCTGGGAAACGCAGCAGCCGTTTATCCTGGACGATATCGAAAAGGAAACTCCGTTTCCGCCACTGCTTCAAACGTTGCGTGAAAACGGCGTGAGATCGGTGTGCTCGCTTGCGCTCACGACGGCGCAGCGCCGCCTGGGCGTAATGAGTTTCGGGCGCGGCACTCCGCACACCCACACCGAATCCGAAGTCGCCTTCCTGCAACAGGTGGCGCGGCAAGTGGCCGTCGCCGTGGACAACGCGCTGAATTTCGAGAGCGCGCAGGCCTACCAGCGGCAACTGGCGCGGGAACGCGACCGCCTGCGCGTTTTGCTGGAAGTGAACAACGCCACGATTTCCAAACTGGACCTGCACGCTCTCCTGAACGCCATTTCCGCTTCGCTGCGCCGCGTGATTCATCACGAATATACGAGCCTTGCGCTCTATGAACCGGTGACCAATCAGATGCGCATGCTGGCCCTCGATTTTCCGCAGGGAAAAGGGCTGATCCGCGAGGAAATGATCGTTCCGATGGATGGATCCATGTCCGGAAAAGCGTTTCGCATGCGCCAGCCGCTGGTGCTGGACCGCGCCGCTATGGAGGAATTCAGTTCACCGACTTCCTACCTGATGCGCGGCGAAGGGGTGCGCTCCGTCGTGTGCACCCCGCTCATCACCCATGATCGCGCCCTCGGCACGCTCAGCCTCGCGAGCCTGCGCGACGCCGCGTTCCAGCAGGGGGACGTCGATCTGCTCGTGCAGGTCGCCGGGCAAGTGGCCATCGCCGTGGAGAACGCCCTCGCTTTCCAGGAAATCGCCGTACTTAAGAACAAGCTGGCGCAGGAAAAGCTCTACCTCGAGGACGAAATCCGCACGGAAATGAATTTCGATGAAATTGTCGGGGAGGCCCCTTCCGTTCGGGCCGTGCTGAAGCAAGTGGAGACGGTCGCTCCGACCGATTCGACCGTGCTCATCACAGGCGAAACTGGCACCGGCAAGGAACTAATCGCCCGCGCCATCCACCATCTGAGCCCGCGGCGCGAACGGACCTTCGTCAAAGTGAATTGCGCCGCGATTCCCACGGGCCTCCTCGAATCCGAATTGTTCGGGCACGAGCGCGGCGCTTTCACGGGAGCGATCGCGCAGCGCGTCGGGCGCTTCGAGCTGGCGCATGGCGGCACGATTTTTCTCGACGAAGTGGGCGACATTCCACTTGAGCTGCAGCCGAAGCTCTTGCGCGTCCTGCAGGAACAGGAGTTCGAGCGGCTGGGCAGCACGCAAACGGTTCGCGTGGATGTGCGCCTGGTGGCCGCCACCAATCGCGACCTCGCCGAGATGGTTGCCGCGCGCTCATTCCGAAGCGATCTGTACTACCGTTTGCGCGTTTTCCCCCTGCACATGCCGCCGTTGCGCGAACGTCAGGAGGACATCCCCGCGCTCGTGCGCTACTTCGTGGAAAAACATGCCCGGCGCATGAACCGCACGGTGGAAACGATTTCCGCCGAAACGCTCGACCTGCTGGTGCGCTATCCCTGGCCGGGCAACATTCGCGAACTCGAAAACCTGATCGAGCGCGCCGTTATCGTTTCGCCCGGGCCCGTGCTTCGCGTTCCCCTCAGCGAACTCAAGCCTCCCTCGGAACCGCTTGCGGACAACCTCACCCTCCAGGCCGCCGAACGGGATCACATCCTCAAGGCCCTGGAGGCCACCAATTGGGTTCTGGCTGGCCCACGCGGGGCCGCTGCGCGCCTTGGGATGAAGCGCACCACTCTGCAGTCCAAGATGAGGAAACTGGGAGTGGCACGAGGTCGGCGGACCTAAGGGCACGACGATTACGTGCCGAAATATAGGCATATGCCTTTATTTCGGCATTCCCAAAGTGGCACTATTCTGTAAGTCCCCTCATCCAACCAGGGAAATCTTACGTAATTACCTGTAAATGGTATGGTTAACTATTGTGTTTTCATTTCGGCACGTTGGCACTTCATTTGCTCTATATTCGCCACGTAGTAGACTGTATCTTTCGGCCCGAAAGCAGGGGGAATGCTCAAGGTCACGATCAAGCAAGTGGACAACGCCGAAACCTGGGAGCTTGAGGGAAAACTCTCGGGGGACTGGGTGAAGGAGCTTGAGCGTTGCTGGAAGGAACGGCCGTCGTCGAATGGAGCGCCCCTGCAAGTCCACTTGAAGACAGTAAGTTACATCGATGCCGCCGGGAAGCAATTGCTGGTGGAGATGCATGGTCGCGGGGTCGAAATTCGAGGGTGCGGGTGCATGACCAAGGCGGTCGTGGAAGAGATCACCCGGAACGCGAGCGCAAATTGAGAATGAACGATTTCCAATCGGCAAGCGGGTCCGGCAATCAGTTTCACATTGGCCTTGTGAGCAAGAACTTATCGAGCTTTTGCGTTTGGGTTTTGATTTGTGCCGATTATTTTAGCGTCGATCAACTTACATAGAAGAGACATCTTTACCGGCAGTTCGCCGTAATACAAGTGTAAGAGGCAGGGCCATTCATACGTTCTTTTGATTCCGCGGAGGGGGAAACGATCATGAATCAGCAAAGCCATCATGAAGCGGGGGGACATTCCGCAGATCCTAATATCGAAGCGCAGACCGAGGACCAACTGATCGAGCGGGGTTTGAACGGCGATGCGCGGGCGCTCGACGCATTGTTCGCGCGCAACACGCGCGCCCTGTATCAGACCGCGTTTCGAGTGCTGGGCAATCCGGAGGACGCCGAGGAAGCCCTGCAGGAGGGATTGCTTTCCGCGTATCGCAATCTTCCGAGGTTCGAGCGGAGATCGCAGTTTTCCACCTGGCTCACCAGAATCGTGATCAACGCGGCTCTGATGCGCCGGCGCAGCAAGCGCGCGCGGCCGGCCGTTTCACTGGATGATTTTGTCAATGAAGGCGAGCTGCCACTGGCCGAGCGCTTTGCCGACGACGGCCCGAATCCCGAGCAGCTCTACGCCGGGACCGAACTGGGCGACCGCATGAACAAGAAGCTTGCGGAAATTTCTCCGCTCCTGCGCACGGCGTTTTGGCTGCGGGAGATTGAAGGGCTGACCGCGGAGGAAGCGGCGCGCGTACTTGGCGTTTCGCGCAACACGCTGAAGGCGCGGTTGTGGCGGGCGCGGCAGGAACTGGCGGCGCGGCTGGGGCTCTCGCTCGGCACGACTCTGGAGCCTGCTACGTAATGCCTTAGCTCCGCTGTACTTCGCCGCATCCTCGGTTTTCTCTGTGAACTCTGTGTTGAGCTTTTGCGGACGACTTAACAACAAAAGCTCCAACACAGAGGACACAGAGAAACGAGGAGAGATTCTTCAGACCTTCTGCAGGGTTTCCAAAACTTCTCCGGTGGCTTTTTCCACGTCGGCGTGCAGGCTGTTGCCGTGCGCATCCATCGTCACGATGGCCGCGAAATTCTTCACGCGCAAGTGCCACATCGCTTCGGGGATGCCGAACTCCATCAGCTCCACACCCAGAACTTTTTCCACGGTGCGCGCGTAATACTGGGCCGCGCCGCCGATCCCGTTTAAATACACGGCGCCGCATTCCTTGAGCGCGGCTAATGTTTTCGCACCCATTCCACCCTTGCCGATCACCGCGCGCACGCCGTAATTCTTGATCACGTGAGCTTGATAGGGCTCTTCGCGGATGCTGGTGGTGGGCCCGGCGGCCTTCACTTTCCATTCGTCGCCCTGCTTCAGCATCACCGGGCCGCAGTGATAGAGCACCGCGCCGTTCAGGTCCACGGGCGGCGGATTTTTCATGAGGTAGGCGTGCACATTGTCGCGGCCGGTGTACATCTCGCCGTTGATGAGGACCACGTCGCCCACTTTCAGAGCGCGCATTTGCGCTTCGGTCAGCGGTGCGGTCAGCACGACCTCCCGCCCCGTTAATTTGAAGCCGGAGCCGCGCGCCATGCGCTCCACGGGCCGCACAGGATCGCGGTACAGCCAGCCCGCAATCGCTCCCGTCTTCGCGTCGAGACGCACCCCAAGGCGGCGAAACGCCCAGCATTCGTAGGCCACCGAAACGAAGAAACTGGCGGGCAGCCGATTCGCCGCCGTGATCTTGCAACCGATGAGGGACGACTTGCCGCCAAAGCCCATCGCGCCGACGCCCAGCTTGTTCGCCTCCTCCATGATTTCCGATTCGAGCTTCGCGAGTGTCGGATTGGAGTTTTCGTCGTCAAGTGTCCGGAACAATTGTCCTTTGGCGAGATCGTAGCCGTGCGCGCGGTCACTGCCGATGCAAACTCCGACGGCGCCCGGCGCGCAGCCTTGCCCCTGCGCCTGCCACACGGCGTGCAGGATGCATTTGCGCACGCCTTCGAGGTTACGGTCGGCCCGGCCCATGTGGTCGAGCGTGCAGGGCACGGAATACTGGATGTTCTTGTTCTCGCAGCCGCCGCCTTTGAGGATCAGCTTGACTTCGATTTCATCCTGTTCCCATTGCTCGAAGTGAATGACCGGCGTCTCTTCGCCCAAATTGTTGCCGCTGTTTTTTCCGGTCAGCGAATCGACGGAGTTGGGCCGCAGCTTTCCGAGGCGCGTGGCCTCCGCGACCGCCTCTTTGATGGCCTTCTTGATGTGAATCTGATTCACGCCGACGGGCGTGTGCACATAGAACGTGGGCATGCCCGTGTCCTGGCAGATGGGGCCGGAATCGTCGACAGCCATGTCGATGTTGGACAAAATAATGTCGAACGCCTGGGAGGATTGCGTGTCCGGCGTCTCTTCGTTCGCAGCGATGTTCATCGCCGCGCGCACGTCCGGCGGAAGATTCGTGGACGTCTGGGTAATCAGTTCGAGCAGGCTGCCGGCAAGGAATTCCATTTCACTACCTCCCCAAACTGACCATTTTACACTGCTTCGAGGCGCGGGGCGCGGAAGTTGTAGGACAGCCACTCTTGGCTGTCCAGCGCGGGCTGAACGAATCGCCGGAGGACAGCCAAGAGTGGCTGTCCTACTTGTCCACCCAAGTCGAATCTTTCCAACCTTGCAAATTATAGTCCGACATGCACTGGTCGGTGAGGGCGATGCACTGCGCGAGAATGCCGCTCTTCTGCGCACCGGTTAGGATGTCGAGGCGGATCTGCTCGTGGTTGCCGGAATAATTGATTTCGTAGAGTTCGTGGCGGGCGCCGAATTCGGTGCCGATGGCGTCCCAGATGAGCTTGAAGAGCTTGATGCGTTCCGCGGCTGTGGCGGA
>Ga0210396_10004618_pt1 | contig 13449 bp, 13 predicted proteins | sample IncBWH17OmetaG_FD_155466 | JGI IMG/M metagenome (GOLD analysis project Ga0210396, IMG submission 155466) | Forest soil microbial communities from Barre Woods Harvard Forest LTER site, Petersham, Massachusetts, United States - Inc-BW-H-17-O ...
CCAGGAGCGCCGGTGATGCCGATGCGCAACGCCGCCCCGGTGTGCGGAAAGCACGCCGAGAGCAGCGACTGGCCCGCGGGTGCGTCGTCTTCCACCAGCGAAATCGCCCGAGCCAGTGCGCGCCGGTCACCGGCGAGCAGTCGCTCCGCCAGCTTCGCCTCTACGGCATGACTCATGTTTCCGGGTTGGACCGTATTCTGCAAGCTGCGAGTGTAGCAGTCGAAAAGGACAGCGGTTCAGGGGCGCTTCAGCAGTTCGCGCGCTATCACCATGCGCTGGATTTCACTGGTTCCTTCGCCGATGGTGCATAGCTTTACGTCGCGATAGAACTTCTCCACCGGGTAATCCTTGATGAAGCCATACCCACCGTGGAGCTGCACCGCCTCGTCGCAGATGCGCACCGCAACCTCGCTCGCAAAGAGCTTGGCCATGGCGGACTCGCTGGTTGTGGTCTGGCCTGCGTCTTTGATGGCGGCCGCACGCAAGGTCAGCAGGCGCGCGGCATCGAGCTGCGTGGCCATATCGGCGAGCTTCCACTGGATGCCTTGGAACTCGGCGATCGCTTTGCCGAACTGCCTGCGCTGCTTCACGTAATTGCGCGCCGCATCGTAGGCGCCGCGCGCGATACCCAGAGCGAGTGCAGCGATCGAGATGCGTCCGCCATCGAGGATGCGCAGCGAGTCCACGAAGCCCTCGCCTTCGTTGCCCAGCAGGTTTTCTGCCGGCACTTCGCAATCTTCGAAGATCAGTTCCGATGTGTCGCTGGCTCGCAACCCCAGCTTGTTTTCCTTTTTGCCGGGGCGGAAGCCGCGCATTCCCTTCTCGACGATGAACGCTGACAATCCGTGCGTGCCCTGTGTCTTGTCCGTCACGGCGATGACCACGGCAACATTGGCATGGCTCCCGTTGGTGATGAAGGTCTTCGAACCGTTCAAGACCCATCGATCGCCCTTGCGAACGGCGGTGGTGCGCGCACCCGCCGCGTCCGAACCGGAGCCGGGTTCGGTGAGTCCCCAGGCGGCGAGCCATTCTCCCGTGGCCAGCTTTGGAATGTAGCGACGATGCTGCTCGGCATTTCCCGCGACATAGATGTGGTTCATGCCAAGCGAGTTATGTGCTGCCATGATGATTCCGATCGAGCCATCGACGGCCGAGATCTCCTCGATCGCCGTCATGTAATCGACATAGCCGAGCTCTGCGCCGCCCAGCTCGACCGGGATAAGCATGCCCAGCAGCCCCATCTGGCCCAGCTGCTTCACGACGGCAGAAGGAAACTCGCTCGCCTCGTCCCACTCCATGACGTGCGGTGCGATCTCCTTCGCGGCAAAGGCGCGTATCTCGCGACGCAGCTGCTCCTGCTCCTCAGTCAGGCGAAAGGAGTGGCTGGATGCGTGGGGGAGGGTGGCTGCGCTCATTGATAGATCTCCGGGAAAACCTATGATCCTACCATGGGGCGCCCCCGGTCAGTGGCTCAAAATGGGCTCCAAAGAAACCATCGAGTGCGGTCGGCGTTTCATTGCCGATTGCGCTGTGCAATGGTAGCGTTGTTTCGCGGTTGTGCCAGAGCTCTCCAGTGAGCGTGTGGGATGCGCGGCCGACCATGCCAGCGTCACTAAGCTGCTCACTTTTAGCAGGGAAACATCATGCAAAACGTGGGGCCCACGGATGCCTGCCGCAGAACAAACCATTGAGACACCCCGGCTGCTGCTCATCACCGTCACCGAGGCGATGCTGGATGCGGACCGGCGCGGGCGCGGGCTCGATGAACTTCTCGGAGTCATCGTACCGAATACCTGGCCGCCGCAATATTGGGACCAGAAGGCAATCGACTACCTCTATGCACGCGTCCATCGCCATCCGAATTACAGGGGATGGTGCCGCTATGTCGCTGTCAAGCAGCCGTCCGCGCCCCCGGTACTGATTGGCGGGTGCGGATGCACGCAACCACCGGAAACGCTGGATGAAGTGGACATCGGCTACTCGATCCTCAAAGAGTTCCGCGGTCACGGCTACGTCACGGAAGCGATCAATGGCTTTGTACCCTGGATCTTCGCTTACAGCCCCGTGCATTCGGTCTGCGCCCAGACCTATGCGCACCTCGCGGCATCGATCGGTGTCCTGCGCAGATGCGGATTCGTCCTTGATGGAACCGGCAAGGACCCGGGAACAGTGCTGTTCCGGCTGAAACGCCCGGAACATTAGGGATACTGACTCACTGCACGCTGAAATCCGCGAAGACAAAACCGTCACGGCGTTCCACCGCACCCGCCTCAAGCGGTATCGATCGCGCAAACATCGGGCCGGCATACGCGCAGGTGTGGAACTCGCCGTTCTCTGCGCATGGGTCCGTACCCGACGGGAGTTCCGCAAGCAGAGAAAGATCCAGTTCACGCCCGGCAAAGGACGCGGGCACCTTCTCAGGATCGACGCACGTGATTCGAGCGCGCAACCCACCGTTAAGCATCTCGCGCACCAGCGCGGAGGTGTCCCGGCCCCACAGCGGGAATATCGGCGTGATCCCGGTGCCTGCCAGGCGCTCCTCGCGGTAACGCCTCACATCTTCGAGGTACAGATCGCCGAACGCCATCGCCTGAATGCCTTCGCGGACTGCGTTCGCGCAAGCCTTCCGCATCGCTGATTCGTATTGCTCGTTGGAGCAGGGCCAGGGCAGCGGAATCTCGAGCAGCGGCAGTCCTGCCGCGGCCGCCTGCGCGCGCAACACAGACGCTCGCGTGCCGTGCATCGCGACGCGATCGAACGCACTGTTTACCGTGGTCAGCAGTCCGACAACATCGTAGACGCCCTGTTGTCGCAGCATATGCAGCGTCCAGGCACTGTCCTTGCCGCTGCTCCAGGACAGGAGAGTCCGGCAGCGCAAGCTCTGGGAGAGCAACGTCTCGATTCCCATCCGCCGCCCCTAGGCCAGCGCCTGGTCGAGGTCGGCGATCAGGTCCTCGACATCCTCGATGCCAACGGAAATGCGCACCATGCCGTCCGTGATCCCGATCTTGCGGCGGCCCTCTTCGCCCAGAGCGGCGTGCGTCATGGTTGCCGGATGCGAGATCAGCGTCTCGACACCGCCAAGGCTTTCCCCTAGCGTGCATACACGCACCCGCTTCAGCACATCATTCGCGCGCTCGAGTGAACCCGTCTCGAACGTGATGAGCGCGCCGAAGCCGGACATCTGCTGCTTTGCAAGTTCGTGCTGCAGGTGTGTCGGGAGCCCGGGATAGAAGACCTTTTCGACGCGTGGATGCTTCGCAAGCCAAGCGGCCACCTGGCGCCCGCTTGCGTCGTGCTGGCGCATGCGTACTGCCAGTGTCTTCACGCCGCGCAGGATGAGATAAGACTCAAACGGCGAGAGGATTCCGCCCGTGCACTTCTGGATAAAAGCAAAACGCTCCGCGTGCTCCGGTCGGGTGCCGACAAGCACGCCGCCCAGCCCGTCCGAGTGGCCGTTCAGAAACTTCGTCGTCGAGTGCATCACCAGGTCGGCGCCAAGCTCAATGGGCCGCTGAAAATACGGCGACATGAAGGTGTTGTCCACACACAGATCGACAGCCTCACCCACTCGCTTTGCCTGGTCGCGGCAGACCGCGCTCACCGCGCGGATGTCGGTTAACTGCATCAGCGGATTGGTCGGGGTCTCGATGTGCACCAGGCGGGTGCGCGGAGTGAAGGCGCGCCGCACATTTTCCGGATCGCCGGTGTCGACATAGCTGAACTCGATGCCGTAGTGCGCCACGATCTGGTTGAACAGCCGTGGCGTGCCGCCATACACATTCGATCCGCAGATGACGTGATCGCCCGTCTTCAGCATCGCGACCAGTGCTGAGATTGCCGCCATGCCGCTCGAAAAAACGTGGGCGGAGCTGCCGCCCTCAAGCGCGGCCAGGTTCTGTTCGAGCGCGGTGCGCGTCGGATTCGAGACGCGGGAGTATTCGTAACCTTTGTTCTTACCGATCTCCTGCTGCGCATAGGTCGAAGTGAGATAGATAGGCACATTGACGGCGCCGGTGGTCGGATCGGGCTCCTGACCGGCGTGAATGGCGCGCGTCGAAAAGCCTTGCTGCGGATTGCTCATGAAATCTCCTGGTGGGTGCACAATGTCCGTGGTAGCAGCAGCGACATTCAAGCGTCGCACGATCCGTTCTTCGCTTCCATGCGAACAGTCCGCTTATTTGCCGCCTTCGAAGATGTTCTTTGACAGATACCGCTCGGCTGAGTCGGGAATGATGGTCGCGACGCGCTTGCCTGGCCCGAGCTTGCGTGCGACCTCGAGCGCTGCGTAGACCATGGCGCCTGAGCTTGAACCACCCAGCAGCCCCTCTTCCGCAGCCAGCCGCTTCACCATGGCGAAGGCATCATCGTCGGTGACCATGATCACATCGTCCGCCAACTCCGGATGAAAGGTCTTGGGAATGAAATGGACGCCGATGCCTTCCACACGATGCGGTCCCGGCGGGCCGCCCTGCAGAATCGACCCCTCCGTCTCAACCGCGATCGCCACCACCCGCGGATTCCTCTTTTTCAGCCCGCGCGCGACTCCGGAGAAGGTGCCGCCGGAGCCGATGCCGGCCACCAGCGCGTCGACGCGGCCCTCCATCTGCTCCCATATCTCGGCAGCCGTGGTTGCTTCGTGGAAGTCCGGGTTGGCCTGGTTTTCAAACTGAAAAGCGCCCCAGGATCCTGGCGACTCCGCCACTGCGGCCCTGGCTGTTTCGATCGCGCCCTGCATGCCGTCCTTCTCCGGAGTGCGAATGACCGTCGCGCCGAAGCCACGCATCAGGATGCACTTCTCTTCCGCATAGCCTTCCGGCACAAATAGCGTGACATTGTAGCCGCGATTGACACCGATGAGCGCTAGTCCTACCCCGGTGTTGCCCGCGGTGGCCTCGAAGATCTGCGCCCCGGGGGCGATCAGTCCCTCCTGCTCGGCGCGCAGGATCATTCCCAGCGCGGCGCGGTCCTTGACGCTGCCGCCGGGGTTCAGGAACTCCAGCTTGGCAAAGACCTCTCCCATTTCGGGTGTGCAGAGCCTGGTGAGCCGGAGCATCGGGGTTTGGCCGACCAGGTCGGTGATGTCGTCGGCAACGCGCAATGCGCCGCGAAAGGTGGGGGTAGAGGCTTCAGTCCGCATAGAAGAACCGACTAGTGTAACAGCGCCAAAGCTGCGGACTTCGGCGGGGTCGCAACGCCCGGGTCGGGCGTTACCTCTTCCTGCCTGCAGGTGCAGCTTCCCCTGGCGTGTGTGGGAAATAGCCAGGCCTGGTGCGCACGCTCAGCTTGCCGTACGCCTTCGCCTTGGCATCGACGTGCACCACTCGATAGCCGCCCATGCTCGCTGGTTTGCTGGAGTGATAGCCAATCGTGTACTGATTTCGGATGTCACGCGCCACTTCTGCCGCAATCTGGTCGACCTGGCCCAGATTCTTTGGAAAAAAGGCGAGGCCTCCTGTCTCATCCGAAAGCAGTTGCAACGCACGTCGCGCGCGGTGCGACTCACGCCCGCCGCCGCCCGCGTCGTCAAAAAGCAGACCGATGGAGTAGACGACGGGGCCCTGCAGGTCCTGGATGCGGCGCACTGTCTCTTCAAGATTGGTGCCGGAGGCATTGTCCTCACCATCGGTGATGATGAGCAGCACCTCCTTCGCCTTCTTCGCGTTCTTCGACATATAGTCAGCGGACGCGATGACGGCGTCGTAGAGGGCGGTGCCGCCTTTGGAGTCGATGTGTGAAAGGCCATCGCGCAGCCTGTTGATGTCGCTGGTGAAGTCCTGGTCGATATACGCCTCATCGGCAAAGTTCACCACAAAGGTCTCATCGTCGGGGTTCGAGGCGCGCACCATGTCCAACGCCGCTTCGTTCACCGCCTGCCGCTTCGTACGCATGGAACCGGAATTGTCGATCAGCAGACCAATGGAGACCGGGACGTCCTGCTCCTGGATCGAGGTAATGGCCTGCGGCTTGCCGTCCTCAAAGACGTGGAAGTCGTCCTTACTTAGCCCGTTGACCAAGTGACCGTGATCGTCGACCACGTTGGCGCTGAGGACAACCTCGTCGACATCCTTAGTCAGCGTGTATCCGCCGTTCCTGCCCTTTGCTACTTGGCCGACCTGCTGCCCGGCTGGTGCCGCTGTACCGGCTGCGGCTGGGCCACCGGGACCGGGGGTGGGGACAGGATCGCGGTCGACGTTGAGCGGCGGCTGCTGTTCTGCGGGCAGAGGTAGGGCAGGGTTCTGTTGTGCGGGTAGGCCGCCGCCAAAAGCCAGCAGAAGAAAAAATGTGAGTGCAGTTCGCAAATGTCGATTATTGAGCCGGGGCATAGTATCCGGTTCGGGCATGGACGGTAAGCGGCGGCAGCCCGGCGGGTGGCACCAGCTTTACCTTCACTTTACGCCATTTGCCGTCGCGCTTCGGATCGGAAGGTTTGTAGCCGAGAACATATTGATTGCGCAGTTCGGCGCTGATCTTGGTGGCGATGTCCGTCATATCCGAGATGTCGTCCACGCGGAAGAGCTGGCCACCTGTCTCCTCGCTGAGATCATGGAGCAGCAACGGTCCGTTGCGCTCTTCGGTCGTGGCCGCGTAGGCGTCGAAGATGCCGATAGCGAACAGCTCCGTGTCCGACTCCCGCACCAGGTTGCGCACCTCGTTCTCGGTATACCGGCTGCGATTGTCGCCGCCGTCAGAGACAATCAGGATTGCCTTGCGCTCGTAACGCGCCTGCTTCATCTTGTTCACGCCGTAGTAGATCGCATCGAGCAGAGCGGTGCGGTGTCCGGCGCGCACTGTCTGCAAGCGCGCCTCTATGTCGTCGACCGACGAAGTAAAGTCCTCAATCAGTTCAGGACGGTCGTTGAATCCGATGATGAAGAACTCATCCTGGGGATTGGAGGTGCGGAGAAACTCGATGATCGACTCCCGTGCGCGCACCACTTTGTTGGTCATGCTGCCGCTCAGGTCCATGATGATGCCGATCGACACCGGCGCGTCCTCTGCGGAGAAACTCTTGATCTCCTGCGGGTTGTTGTTCTCGAAAAGGAAGAATTCATTTCTGGAGAGTCCGGTCACCAATCGATTGAGCGGATCAGTCACCGTCAGCGGGATGAGCACCAGGTTCACGTCGACACGGATCCGCTCCCCGGGACGCGCATGCAATGCAGCCTTTCCCTCTGCCGGCGGAGGGCCGGCCGGAACCTCCGGTTTCACTGGAGGCTGCGGGACATGAATCTGATTGAGCGGGTCGTCCTGTGCGTGCAGCCGAATGGTCTGCGCTGCACCGGCCATCAGCAGCACCAAAAGCAGCGTGCAAAAGCCTCGGCTGTGGTGAGCAAGCCGCGACATGGACCAGCCTGTAGACGTGGATACCATGCGGCAATCCTTGATGAGCGCCATGCTACACGATTGACATACTGCCTGACCCGTTAGAAATTTTAGCGTGCCGATGTCACGAGAATGTCACCACTCAGTGGCAAGGAAGTGTCCGCTCTTGCGGCCCATACGCCGAAGTCCGCGCACTTCACGCAGCCCTGCCGCGGCGGCCCGCCCCGCGTGGTCTAGTACAATCTCCAAAACTGATGGCACGCATCTATCCCTTCCGCGCCACGCGCTACAATCCCACCGCTGTTCGCATCGAAGACGTGGTCACTCAGCCCTACGACAAGATCACGCCGGCGATGCAGCAGGTCTATTACGGTCGCAGCCCGTACAACCTGGTGCGCATCATCCTCGGCCTACCCGAATTGTTTGATGAGCCGGGAGTCAACGATGTCTACACCCGCGCCGCGCGAGATTTCCGGGAATGGCGCACGAAGGGCACGCTGCAGACCGACAACGAACCGTCGATCTTTGCCTACTCGCAGCGCTTTCAGGTTCCGGGCAGGGACGAAATGCGGGAACGGCGGGGCTTCATCGCCCTCGGAGGGCTGGAGGACTATACCGCCAGAGTCGTCTTTCGCCACGAGCAGACACTCTCCAAGCCGAAGAGCGACCGTCTGAACCTGCTGAAGGCCACCCGCGCCCACTTCGGCCAGATCTTCATGCTCTACTCTGACCCTGCACAGAGTATCGAAAAGATGCTCTTCCAGAACTTCCAGCCGGAGATCGAGGTCACCGATGACTACGGGGTTTTGCATCGTCTCTCCCGGGTCACGGACGCACATGCGCTCCGGCTGGTAATTGGCTCCATGAGCGACAAAAAGCTGATTATCGCCGACGGCCACCATCGCTATGAGACCGCACTGAACTACGGCAAGGAGCACGCGCCTGCTCATGTGCATCACAGCCGCGAGCGCGATCTCGCGACAACTCTGCCGCATCCGCCGTACCCGGAAGCAGCGGCGATGATGACCTTCGTCAATATGGACAGCGAGGGACTGGTGATCCTGCCGACCCATCGCGTCGTCTTCGACCTGGCGGATTTTCGACCGGAAGCGTTCCTTGAACGCGCAGCTCAGTATTTCGAGTTTGAAAAGCTAAGCACGACAGACGCCGCTGAACTCACGACGAAGCTGGCGGAAGCGGGCTCGGATACCACGGCATTCGTCGCTGTTCTTGCAAACGGCACCTTTCTCTTGAAAGGCCGGCCGCAATTGGTGGAGCAGACTCTGACGCAGTTGACCGAGCGGCAGCGGCAACTGGACGTCGCCCAACTCCACGGCCTGGTGCTGGAGCAGTTGTTAGGTCTCTCCGAGGAGTCGATCCGCGAGCAGCGCAATCTGCGCTATCTGCGGGATGCGGCTGAGGCCGCCGAGCAGGTGACGAAGGGAACGGCGCAGGCGGCCTTCCTCATGAATCCGGCCACCCTGCAGGAGCTGCGCGAGATTGCGTTCAACGGCGAGGTGATGCCGCAGAAGTCGACCGACTTCTATCCCAAGCTCTTGAGCGGCCTCGCCATCTATGCGCTGGACTGACACAGGTTCGCGGGCGGGAGTTCGTCTCGCCCGCAGTCTTTCGCTCGTCGTCTGCGCACTCGCAGCCTCAGTATCAGCATCTGCGTTTCCTTCGCCGCTACAGCAGCCAGCGCAGGCGCCGCCTTCGCTGCCGGCTCGACCCGCTGCCAGCGTGCAGCCGCAATTCCTCATCATTCTGGATGCTGCACACGGTGGCGCGGATACCGGGGCTCATCTTGCAGAGCATCTGGACGAGAAAGACCTGGTGCTCACGCTTGCCATCCGGCTGCGCTCCATGCTCTCCGCACGCGGCGTCCCCGTCGTTACCACCCGCGAGAGCGATGCGACTCTTCCGCCGGCTGGGCGCGCCGCCATCGCAAACGGGCACAAGCCCGCCGCCTGCCTCATTCTGCACGCCTCAGACAGCGGCAGCGGCATCCATCTCTTCACCTCGTCCCTTCCCCCTGCGCAGCCGGCAACGTTTCTCCCGTGGGACCAGGCACAAGCGGCGTATCTCCAACAGAGCCTGCGCTGGGCGGCCGAAATCAACACCGCGATGACGCACGCCTCCGTGCCCGTGACCCTTGGCCGAACCGCAATGCAGCCGCTTGATAACATGACCTGCCCGGCGGCAGCGGTGGAAATTGCCCCACTGACAAAGGACGGTGCCATCACCGCGGCGCTCACTGACCCCGAATACCAGTCACGCATTCTGGCCGGATTGGCCGCTGCGATCGAAAGCTGGCGCCACGACTGGACCACGCAGCCATGATTCCCCGCTACCAGCGCGCTCTGTTGTGGGTGCTCCTGATCGTCTCCGCCGTCATGGCGATCGTTCTGATCCGCATGCGGGAACGCGCTGCGGACAAGCTGCAGGCCACAGAGAACGCTGCTCCGCTGACACCGCCCGGGGCTATGCCAACCAGCGATGTGACTTTGATGCTGGCCAACGATACCGATGGATCGCTCGTCAGCATCGGGAAGCGCCTCGCTCTTCCGACCGAGGAACACGCCCACGCGCGTTATCTTTTGAACCAGCTGCTCGCGGAGTATGCCAGGCCCGCCTCTGCTCACCCAATCGGAGCGAATGCCGGCGTGGACGACGTCTTCCTGATGCCGTTGCCGGCGGGCACTGCGGGCGGCGGCACGCTCGCAGTCGTGAACCTGAGCAGCAGCCTGCTGCAGGCGCATCCCTCGGGCATCGAAACGGAGACCATGACCCTGCTGTCGCTGATTGGAACGCTCCACGCGAATATGCCCGAGATAGCCCAGGTGCGGTTCCTCGTGGACGGGGTGCCACGCGACACGCTGGCCGGACACGCCGATCTGACCCGTACCTACCTCGCTTCGAGTGCGCCGACGCCACCGCCAGGAGTGGAAGAGAAATGACACAGCGTATCCCGACCGTCGGTGTCTTTGACTCCGGTGTGGGTGGCCTCACAGTCCTGAAATCGCTCCTCACGCAAGCATCGGCGGCGGACTACCTCTACCTGGGCGACACCGCGCGCCTGCCCTACGGCTCGAAGTCCCGAGCCACGGTAGCCCGCTACGCGGTGTCGAGCGCTCGGTTTCTCGTCGAACAGGGGGCGGAAGCCCTGGTGATCGCATGCAATACTGCGAGCGCGCTCGCGCTCGACGCGCTGCGCAGCGCAGTTGAGGTGCCTGTTATCGGTGTGATCGAGACAGGCGCAACCGCGGCACTGCAAAGCTCACAGACGAAGGACGTGCTGGTGATTGCGACCGCGGCCACGGTCGAAAGCCACGCTTACTCCGCCGGATGCCGGGAACGCGGACTGCGGGCCATTGAGAAGGCCTGTCCCCTGCTTGTGCCGCTGGTCGAGGAAGGGTGGATCGATCATCCGGTGACCCGCGAGGTCACGGGAATCTATATCGACGATCTTCTGTCCGAGGCAAGCAAAGCAGGCATGACCGCGGACACGCTGGTGCTTGGCTGCACCCATTATCCACTGCTGCGCTCCGTCATCGAAGATTCGTTGCGCGCACACGCGACTGGTCAGGCGGTGCGTGTCATCGACTCGGCTCATGTCACAGCCGAACAAGCGGCGGCCCCGCTTGCCCCTCGCGCAGATGGGCAGCGCAAGCCGGCAGTTCGTTTCTACGCCACAGATTCCGTGGAGAAGTTCCGTGCTCTGGGCACGCGCTTCCTCGGCCGCGCTATCGACGGCGTGGAGTTGGTCGACCTCGGAGGATGAACTCCGGGCCTACGGCGCGTGAGCATCGCTGCTATCCTTGCATCCGGGAATTGCATCATCGGGGCCACAGCGCTGCTGTTATTGCCATGAGTCAATATAGGAAGGACTAGTAAGCATGATCGATCTGAAAGGCCGCACCGCTATCGTCTTTGGCGTTGCCAACAAGCGGAGTATCGCCTGGGGCATCGCCCAGAAGCTGAATGAGGCTGGCGCGCGCCTGCTGATTACGTACCAGAATGAGCGTCTGAAGCTGGAAGCCGAGGACATGATCAAGGAGCTGCCGGGCGCCGAAGCCTATCAGTGTGATGTCTCCCAGGACGCTGAGATTGATCAGCTCTTCTCCACCCTGAAAGAGAAGCACGGCAAGCTCGATATTCTGGTGCACTCAGTGGCATTTGCTCCCGCGGAGGCGATGCATAACGACTTTCTTGAGACCAGCCGCGATGCCTTCCGCATCGCGCACGATGTAAGCGTCTACTCGCTGATCGCTGTCAGCCGCGCCGCCGCGCCTCTTATGACCGATGGCGGCAGCATCATCACCATGACGTACTACGGATCGACCAAGGTCATCCCCCGCTACAACGTCATGGGTGTCGCCAAGGCGGCGCTGGAGGCAACCGTGCGTTACCTCGCCTTCGAACTTGGCCACAAGAATATTCGCGTCAATGCCATCTCCGCAGGTCCCATCAAGACATTGGCGGCCCGTGGCATCAAAGACCTGGGTGAGATGTTGAAATCACACGAGGAGCGCGCGCCGCTGCAACGCAACATTCAGCAGTCCGAAGTAGGCGCCGCCGCGGTATTCCTCGCATCGGATCTCTCCAGCGGCATCACCGGCGAAGTCACATTCGTCGATTGTGGTTACAACATCATGGGTTTTTAGAACTTGCAGCGGCGGATTCCGGCTTCATCTTCAGCACGATCCGCCGCGCATCCCCATTGAGCATCGTCATCACAATCTCGCCCTGGCTGCGCTTCACCACGCTGGGAAACTTCTCTCCCCACTCCACCAGCACGATGCTGTCCTCTGTCTGCAGATCGTCGAGTCCCAGCGTCTCCAGTTGCCGTTCACTATCGATGCGATAGAGATCCAGGTGATAGAGCCGCACCGGCTTGCGCACGCCGTGAAGATCGAGTGTGCCCTCGTATTCGTGGACCAAGGTGAAGGTCGGGCTCGTCACCTCATCCGATTCCGCTGCGTCCAGCGCCTCGGCGATGCCCTTCACCAGCGTGGTTTTTCCGGCGCCCAGGTCACCGTGCAGAATCAGGAACCTCGGAGGCGCCAGCAGAGCCGTCAACTTGCGCCCGACCGCAATCGTCTCCGCGCTGCTGTGGGTCACGAACTCCGTCTGAGGAGCATTCATCGAGTGTCCTTGTGTCCTGCTGTCCTGTGTCCTTACGACTTCAGCAATCTGTGCTCCAGCATACCGGGCAGCCCTTGCAGCCAGATGGTTCCGCCGCCCGGCGTGGGCCTGAAACGGAACGCGTGGTCCAGATATGCGCATACCTCCGTGGCCAGCAGTGTGTGCTCATCATGCTCAATGACGGCGAAGTCTGCCGCCAGTCCATGTAGGTAGACCGCCGCCTCCACCGCCTCCGCGGGATGCTCCTTGTATTGCGCGAGCATCGCCGCGGTAATTCCCGTCAGGATATCCCCGCTGCCTCCCTTGGCGAGGCCGGGGTTGCCGGTAGTATTGATGCCCATACTGCCGTCAGGATGCGCTATCAGCGTGCGCCAGCCCTTCAATACCAGGGTGACCTGATGCTCGGTAGCATAGGCGCGCGCAATGCCTTCGCGGTCCGCTTCCACCTCGGGGATGGTCTTGCCGACCAGCCGTGCCATCTCCCCGGGATGCGGCGTGAGCACAATCGTGCGGCCGCGGCCATCGAGCTTGTAGCCATGCTGGGCGATCGCATTCAGGCAATCGGCATCGAGCACCATGGCGATCGGCTTCTCTCCGCGCCCGCACAGTTCGATGAGCCGCAACGCGAACTGCTGCGCTTCCGGCTCCTGCCCAAGACCGGGCCCAATCGCCACCACTGTTCTCTTTTCCAGCAGCGCATGAGCGCCCTCGCTGTCGAGGTTGCGCAGGGCGATGCCACCTTTCGCTGTCTCCATCAGCGGCTCGGTCATCAGCTCGGGCGCAATGGCGGCAACGGTGTTCAAAATCGATTCGGGCACTGCGGCGGTGACCAGACCGGCCCCGGCACGCAGGGCTGCGTAGCTGGCCATGGCCGCTGCTCCCGCTCTGCCCCGCGCACCCGTGATGATGCCTACATGGCCAAACTTGCCCTTATTGCTGTCGGGCGGCCGTGGTGTCTCCGTGATGCGCTTCGCGTCC
>Ga0210396_10004620_pt1 | contig 13446 bp, 17 predicted proteins | sample IncBWH17OmetaG_FD_155466 | JGI IMG/M metagenome (GOLD analysis project Ga0210396, IMG submission 155466) | Forest soil microbial communities from Barre Woods Harvard Forest LTER site, Petersham, Massachusetts, United States - Inc-BW-H-17-O ...
AACGTCACCTTCGAGAAGAGCGAGTTCCAGGACCCGCCGCATCGCTTCGAAGCCGGCACGCCGGACATTTCGGGTGCGATCGGGCTCGGCACCGCGATCGACTTCATCGAGGAATTGGGACGCGACAACATTCTCGAACATGAGGAGGCACTGACCGGCTACGGTGTCGACCGGCTGTCGCGCATTCCGGATCTACGCCTGGTCGAGGCCGGCCAGCGCCGGCTGGGCATTCTCTCCTTCGACCTCGAAGGCGTGCATCCGCACGACCTGGCTCAGGTGCTCGATCAATATCAGGTGGCGGTGCGCGCCGGTCATCATTGCGCGCAGCCGCTCGTCGAGAAACTGGGGCTCGCCGCCACCACCCGCGCCTCGCTCGGCGTATACAATGACGAGAGCGACATCGACCGGTTGGCCGAGGTGCTCGAAGCCGCCCGGGAGATGTTCCTGCGATGATGGATCTGCGCGAGCTTTATCAGGACATCATCCTCGACCACGGCCGCCACCCGCGGAATTTCAGAGCCATCGAGCATCCGACGCATTTCGCGCAAGGCCACAATCCGTTGTGCGGGGACCGGGTGACGGTCTACGTGACGCTGGATGACGACCGCATCGCCGATGTCAGCTTCCAGGGCCGCGGCTGCGCGATCTCGACCGCGGCGGCATCGCTGATGACCGAGGTGCTGAAGGGCAAGACCGTTGCCGAGGCCCGTACCTTGTTCGCGCAATTCCACGCGCGGGCGACCGGCGGCGAGCCGGGACCCGACCTGCCGGAGCCGTTGGCCGAGGAAATGGAGCGGCTCGAGCCGCTGACCGGGGTCAAAGCCTACCCGGCCCGCGTCAAATGCGCGACGTTGTCGTGGCATGCGCTCGAGGCGGCGCTGAAAAGCCCAGGCGCGAAGGTGAAGACGGAGTAGAAAAGATGGACCGCGATCCATTCGACTTCGATGCCAACCCACCCCCTGCCGGCGACGATGTCGAGCGCCCGGAAGGCGGCGAGGACGACCCGGCGCTGATGGCGCCGGTGCTGGAGGCGCTGAAGACCGTCCGGGATCCGGAGATCCCGATGGACCTCGTAGAACTCGGCCTGATCTACGAGCTGATCGTCAAAAAAGGCGGCATCGTCTACGTCGAGATGACCCTGACGACGCCGGCCTGTCCAGTCGCCGCCAGCATGCCGGGTGAGGTCGAAACCGCGATCCGATCCGTCCCCGGGGTCGACGACGTGCGCGTCAAGCTCGTCTGGTCACCCCCTTGGGGACCCGACCGAATGAGCGAGGAAGCCCGGCTCGAACTCGGGATGCTGTAATCAGCCGAATGGGTGATCGAGAAAAAACCTGAGCATTTCTCGGGTCGCGTCCGGTCCCTGCGGATCGGTGTAGGAACCGGTGCGACTGCCGCCTGACCAGGCATGACCCGCGCCGTGAATGACCCACTGTTCGAAAATCGAGTGGTCAGCCCCGTCGTGGTAGACGGTGCGGGTGTAGGCGCGACCGCCGGGGACCCGGCCGTCCTCGACCGTCAACCTTACAGCTGTGTCCGACATTTCCCGGAGCTGCGCAATAACCTGGTCGCCGTTGTTTGGGTGCACCGTCGTGTCTTGGTCACCATGGAACACAATCGCCGGCACAATCCGCGAATATCCCCTTCTGCCGGATGAGTTGCCGCCTGACCGGCGTCTCATCATCGGCTGAGTCCGGCGCATCGCCGCGAAGGCGGACGGAACGTCGCTGGCCGCGCCGCACGCGAGGCCGGAATGCACGCCGATTGCCGCATAGAGGTCGGGATAGGCCGCCGCCAGGACGGCGGCGGCTGCCGCGCCGGCGGAAAGCCCGGCAGCGTAGATGCGTTCTTCGTCCACCGAATAGTCGCTGACCACCTGGCGGGTGAGGCCCGCAATCAGCGCCGGCTCGCCCTGGCCTCGGATCTGATCGCCCGGGCGAAACCAGTTCCAGCACTTGGAGATGTTGGCCGAAGCCGACTGCTCTGGATAAACGACAAAGCAGTTGTGTTCCTCGGCACGCAGGTTCATTCGCGTGCCGGCGGCAAAGTCGTCCGGCGATTGGGTGCAGCCGTGCAGCATGACGATCAACGGCAGTGGCTGGCCCCGATATTGGCTAGGCACATAGAGTTTGTAGGTTCGGCTTGCGGCCTCGTTGCTGAAGGATTTCGTCAGAAATTGCCCCGCTTCAGGCACTGGAATATCTGCTGCTGCAGACGCATCAGCCAGCCCGCCCGAGCCGGGCTCAAACTCGGCGCGGATGGCCCGGTTGCGAAAACGGCGCAGCATTTCGGGCAACTGCGCGCCGATTGCCTTTTCCGGCCGGCCGCGCTGAGCAGGGGTCACCTCAATTGTGCTTGCCACCAGGTCGATCGTTGGCGCCGCGCCTGCGTCATCGGCAGCGGGCTCTCGATCTGTTCCATTCTGCAGCACGCGCTGCAGCAGCGCCGTCGCCTCAATGAGGCGGCTCGCTCGGGTGAGCCGGCCGGCTTCACGCATGCCGGCGCGCAGTCTGTCATTCATCACAGATTTCCTATGTCGAGGTTCGGCTGAGGGCTGCTCGAGTACTGATGCTGCCAAATTATAGAATACGGTCCGCCAGAGCGGCTTTTACAGCTGAACTGGCATGTAACGCGCCGAGCACGGCAATCGATCTAATGGTCGCGCAGGCAAGCTCGGGAGTGACGTCGCTGGCGATGCTGGCCAAGCCCAACACGCGGATCTGGAGCATCTGTCCAGTCGCACGCACTTCTTCCAGATCCTCGCGGCTGAAATGCCGCAGACCCAGCTCTACTCTCTTTCGCACAATCGCCTGCTTGGCCGTATCGGCGTGCCGCTCGATCTGGTTGCGGATGGCGGTACGGATAAAGTCGGTGCGGTTCGAGTAGAATCCCTCCTGAACCATCAGGTCGATGTGGCCGAGATCGACGTGACCGAGGTTGATCGTAATCTTCTCGCTGTCCGCAATCCGTTCTGCCATCCTACCATCTGTATACCATCCAGATGGATGGTTAAATTGGGCGAGCCGGAGACCTTTTCAATGTGCGATGCCGGATATGCGTCGCCGCCGAAGGCAGGGGTCAGTGTTGTTGCATACTTCCGATGCAGAATAGGCTCATGAAATTCAGCTACAGGCGAGTATGATGCTGAGTAGCGGCGCTCATAAAAACGAAAGGGGAAACGATGGATCCGATCGTCGGCAGCGGCAAGTACACCTACAAAGTGCGCGAGGATTGGGCTCGCCCTCCCGAAAGTATCGAGGTGAGGGCGTGCGCCGTTTCCGTCGATTCCCAAGACCGCGTCTACTGCTTCAACCGGAATGCCGAGCACCCCGTCGTGATCTTCAATCGGGACGGCAGCTTTCTGTCGTCCTGGGGGGCGGGGATGTTCACGTTTCCGCACGCGATCCGCATCGACGAGAACGACTTCGTCTGGCTCACCGACGAGCATCACGGCCAATTCATGAAATTCACAACCGATGGCCAGCTGTTGCAGACCATCGGCACCAAGGGCCAGCGCTCCGATACCGGGGTGCCGGCAGATGATTTCAACTCTTCGGCGTGGAAGAAAGTTACGCATGGCGGCGGGCCGTTCAACCTGCCGACCGATATCGCGTTTGCACCGAGCGGCGAGATGTTCATGACGGACGGTTACGGCAACGCCCGCGTGCACAAATTCTCGGCGGACGGCAAGTATCTGTTCTCCTGGGGTGAGCCGGGCAATGCACCGGGGCAGTTCAACCTGCCGCACGGCGTGTGGATCGACCGCCGCGGCCGCGTGCTGATTGCCGACCGCGAAAACGACCGAGTTCAGGTCTTCGACCAGGAAGGCAAATTACTGACGGTCTGGCCGACCGAACTGATCGGCCCGGCGTTTTTCTATGTCGACGAAGACGACACAGTCTACATCCCCGAGCACAATGGCGGCATGATCAGCATCCTGACGCTCGACGGCGAGCGCTTGGCGCGCTGGGGCGACGGGCCGGTCAACCGGTCGTGCCACGGCATCTGGGTCGATTCACATGGCGATCTCTATGTCGTCCAGCCGGGCGAATGGGGCCGGGTGCGCCGCGTCGTCAAATACGAGCGGCAATAGAGGAGGAGAGGTCCAATGACCGAAGAAGACGTTGGTTTGACCTTTAGTGACGAGGATTTCGAGCGCCGCTATTCCGTCGGGGAGGCATCAGGAATGGCAGCTTCTTCCCCTCCCCAGGCCCCTGCAACAAAGCCTCTTTTGGCGCAGACAGGCCGGAGCCGTAACAGGTTCATGCGGACACTGCTCCGCCGCCGCCTGGCCGCTTCCGGCCGCTGCTGACCCGCGCTATACGGCGTTCACCTCAGGCCTGATTTTCGATCAGCCTTCTTATCAGCCGGTTGACCTCGCCGGCTTTTTCCATATGCGGGAGGTGTCCGGTTTGCTCGAGGATGTGAACCGGCAGGCGTGACGCGAGTGCTTCGGCGTGGGCGACGGGGATGATGCGGTCTTCCCGCCCCCAGATGATTTGCACCGGCAGCTTCAGCGTGGCGACGGCTTCACTGAGGCCGGCCCGTTGCCGGCCACCGGGAAACCATTGCTCGGCAAAAGCCGTCAAGGCCTCGGGCACCCCGTCCAGTCTCTTATAGCGCAGTACATCCTCGATCATCGTGCGGCTCACGAGCGCCGGATCGTGGACCAGGAGCTTGAGTGCCTCGATCGCCTCGCGGCGGCGCGCGGCGCGCACAAAACCGTCGATAAATGCCGCGTTGATCTCGGGCCCGAGCGAGGCCGATGATATGAGCGTCAGAGTCGCCACCCGCTCGCGCTCGCGCAGGGCGAGCGCGATGGCGATGCCACCGCCCATCGAATGTCCGACGAGGTGCAGCCGTTCGATGCCGAGCGCGTTCAGTGCATGGCCGACGATTGCGGCCAGGCTCTCCGCATCGGCGCGGTCCAGCTGCTTGGCAGATCCGCCGTGGCCCGGCAGATCCAGGGCGACGATCCGTCTCCCGTCCGCTAGAGCGGGCTGCGTGAACATCCAGGTGTTGAGATCGGCGCCGAAACCGTGCAGCAAGAGGGCCGGGAGGCTGTCGCTCTCGCCGAGGGCGAGATAGCGCAGGCGCAGGCCGGCTGCCTCCAATTCGCGAGGCCTTGCAGCTTCGGTGTCGGCTTCCGCTTCGGCCGACGGCTCGGGGACCGCAAACCCGGCGACAAAAGTGTCGATCTCGCCTTCCGCCACCTCCTCGGGAGCGACGACCGCGAGCAAGCCGCCGATCGGCAGGGTCGCACCTGCCGGTGCCACGATCCGCCGCAAGGTGCCCCCTGCCGGCGCTTCCATGACGTTGGTAATTTTGGTCGTCTCGATCTCGAGGAGTTCCTCGCCTTCGGCAAAGCTCTGGCCCTGCTGCTTGAGCCACCCGACGACCTTGCCCTCGGTCATCGTCAGGCCCCATTTCGGCATCGTGATCGCCGTGATCTCAGAGTTCACCATTTTGCAGTTCCCTGCCTGTCACTGCGAGCACAGCGAAGCAATCTCGGGCAGCTTATCTCGGCCCCATCGAGATTGCTTCGTCGCTGCGCCCCTCGCAATGACCGGCGTCACCTCGCGTACCCGTAAACTTCGCGTACTGCGTCGGCGATCCGCTCGGGGCTCGGGATGTAGAGCTTTTCCAAGGACGGGGCGAACGGCACCGGAGTGTGCGGTGCGGTCACGCGCTTGACCGGGGCCTTCAGAGACGCGAACCCCCGGTCGGCCACGAGCGCCGCGATATCCGCCGCCATGCCGCAGCGGGGTGTCGCCTCGTCGACGACGACCAGCCGGCCGGTGCGCTCGACACTTTCGAGGATCGTGTCCTCGTCGAGCGGCGATGTCGTGCGCGGGTCGATCAGCTCGCACTCGATCCCTTCCTTAGCGAGCGCATCGATCGCCTCGTCGGCGTAGTGCACCATGCGCGCGAGCGCGACGACGGTCACGTCGTCGCCGTCGCGGACGATGTTGGCTTCGCCGAACGGAATCGTATAGGGCTCGTCGGGGACCTCGGTGCGCAGATCGTACATCAGCTTGTGTTCGCAGAAGATCACCGGGTCGTCGTCGCGGATCGCTTGGATCAACAGACCCTTGGCGTCATAGGCATTGGACGGCACGACGCATTTGAGCCCCGGCACCGAGGTGAAGATGTGATAGGGGCTTTGGGAATGCTGGGCCGCGGCGCTGCGGCCGGCGCCGATCATCGTGCGGATGACCAGCGGGGTCTTGGCCTTGCCGCCGAACATGTAGCGGAATTTCGCAGCCTGGTTGTAGATCTGGTCGAAACAGACGCCGAAGAAATCCGAGAACATCAGCTCGGCGACCGGGCGCAACCCAGTGACCGCGGCCCCGGCGGCGGCACCCATGATCGCCGACTCGGTGATCGGTGTGTCGATGACCCTGGTCTCGCCGAATTCGCCGAAGAGCCCCTTGGTGACGCCGAGCACGCCGCCATAGGCGTCGCGCTGGCCTTGTGAGCCGGCGCCGCCCGCCACGTCCTCGCCGATCACGACGACGCGCGGGTCGCGACGCATTTCCTGCGCGAGCGCCTCGTTGAGCGCTTGGCGGATCGATTTTAGTGCCATCGCCCGCTCCCTCAGTAAGAGACATAGACGTCGCGCATAAGCGCGTCGGTGTCTGGAGGAGGGGCCGCCCGAGCGACCTCGACCGCATGGTCGATCAGCGCGGCGACTTCGCTTTCGACCCGGTCAAGCTCTGCCCCATCGAGCAGCCCGGCCTCGCCGACCCGACGGCGGAAATGCTTCAGGCAATCGCGCTCTTCGCGCAGGCGGCGCACCTCGTCCTTGCCGCGATAGAGCTGCGCGTCGCCCGAGTGATGGCCGTAGAAGCGACAGGTGTCGACCTCGATCGCACTCGGCCCGCCGCCCGTCCGGGCGCGCTCGACGGCCTCGCGGGCCGCCTCGTGCACCGCAAAGAAATCGTCGCCGCTCACCTTGACGCTCGGCAATCCGAAGCCGGCGGCGCGGCCGGCGATGTCGCGGCTGCCGACCGCGTATTCGAAGGGGGTGCCTTCGCCGTATTGGTTGTTCTCGAAAACGAAGATCGCCGGCAGTTTCAGCACCACGGCCATGTTCATCGACTCGAAGGTGGTGCCCTGGTTCGAGCCGCCGTCGCCGGTGAACGAAACGGCGACGGTGTTGCGCCCCAAGGTCTTGGCCGTCAGCGCGGCGCCGACCACCAGCGGCGGTCCTCCGCCGACGATGCCGTTGGCGCCCAGCATGCCGCGGTCGAGGTCGGCAATATGCATCGAGCCGCCCTTGCCGCCGCACAGGCCGGTCTTTTTTGCGAAGAGCTCTTGCATCATCAGGGCCGGGTCGCAGCCCTTGGCGATGCTGTGGCCGTGCCCGCGATGGGTGCTGGCGATGTGATCCTGCGGCCCCAAATGCATGCAGACGCCGACCGCGGAGGCTTCCTCGCCGGCATAGAGATGGACAAAGCCCGGTATGCCGCCTTTCGAGAACTCGTCCTGCACCCGTTCCTCGAACTGGCGGATCGTCGCCATGTCACGATAGGCTTTGACCAATTCCTCGCGGCTCAGCTGCACGGCATCCTCCCTTTGTCCGGCTCACGGCAATACTGCCTGCTTCGCCGCTGCTTCACAATTGCGGCTTCGCCGAGGCTCAGTCGTGCGGGATTTCCGGTCCGGTCACCGGCGGCAGCGCGCGCCTGACGGCGGCCTGCACCTCCTGCGGTTGGGCCGCCAACGCATCGCACACCCGGCGCAATTGGCGGCGCAGGTCGTAGACCTGGTCGAGGAGACCGAGTACCAGCGGCAGCGCCTCCTCGTCGATGGCAAATTCCTGGCGGATCTCGAGGATCAGCTCAACCCGGGCGACATCGACCTCGTGAAAGATCCAGGTCCGCTCCTGCCGCTCGGGCAACACCCAGCGATTTTCGACCCATCGCATTAGCTCGCGGCGGTCGAGCCCCCGCATTTGGCGCAGCAACTCGTCAAACGCGATCATGCGGCTGCCGTCCCCTTCCGAGGATCGAACGGGTGCTGCGGCGCCCATTTTTCGAGAAATTCCGCGAGCTCGGGATCCGAGCTGTGCCCGATAAACACCTTGAGCGTCACGATTTCGTCGCCCGGGTTCTTCTTCTGAATACCTTTGCCGCGCAGCCGCAATTGCCTGCCGGCATCCGACCCCTTCGGTATCGCCATCGTCACGGGTCCTGTCACCGTCGCCACAGACACCCTCGCCCCGAGCACCGCCTCGGCAAGGCTCACCGGCAATTCGAGCAGAACATTGTCGCCGTCGCGGCGGAACAGCGGATGGGGTGCGACGTGGACTTCGATCAGCGCATCGCCGGCCGTGCCGCCGCCAAAGCCGGGGCCGCCCTTGCCTCTGAGCCGCAGCACCTGACCGTCTTCGACCCCGGCCGGTATCGTGACGTCGAGCCATTCCTCAGGCGCGAGCGACAGCCGCTGCTTGCCGCCGGTCGCCGCCGCGACGCAATCGACGGTCAACGTGAAATGCCGGTCGGCGCCGTGCGCTCTGAAGCCCGCTCCGCCCTCGCCGCGTCGCCTGCCGCCCGCCGAGCCGAATGCCGCGAACAAATCCTCCAGGTCGTTCAGATCCATCTCGCCTTCGGGCTGGTATCGCCACCCCTGAGCGCCTTCCGCATGACCTCTATAATAGCCGCGCGGCGGGCGCTCGGCTCCGGTTTCGTCGATTTCGCCACGGTCGTACCGGGCCCGCTTTTCGGGATCGGACAGCAGGTCGTAAGCCGCTGCTATCGACTTGAAGCGCGCTTCAGCTTCGGGTTTCCCAGGGTTCAGGTCCGGATGAAACTGCTTGGCGAGCTTGCGATAGACTTTGCGGATCTCGTCCGCGCTGGCGTCCGGTTTGACACCGAGCACCTCGTACGGTGTTTCCGCTGCCATCCGGGGTCAGCGCTGTCTCGGGCGCTGCCGCTGCGCAGTGGTGGTGACCCTTTCGACGCGAACCGTAACATTGCGCTCCGCGCCGCCGCGCTCGACCGTCAACTCGACCTCGTCGCCGATCCGTGACAGCCCGACACGGTTGCGCAGCTCGGTGCCGCTGCGCATCGGCGCACCATTAATTGCAACGACAAGATCGTTGGTTCGCAACCCCGCTCGCTCGGCGGACGAGCCCGGCTCGACGCGGGCGATCACCGCCCCCTGGGTGTGCTTGGTGCCGAGCGCCTGGGCGAGATCCGGTGTCAAATCCTGGATCGCCACCCCGATGCGGCCGCGTTTGATCTCACCATAATTGACCAGCTGGTCCATAACTTGACGGGCCATGTTGATCGGGACGGCAAAACCGATGCCGATATTGCCGCCGCCGGGTGCCAGGATAGCCGTGTTGATGCCGACGACGCGGCCTTGCAAATCGACGAGCGGACCGCCCGAATTGCCAGGATTGATCGACGCATCGGTCTGTATGAAATCCTCGTAGCCTTCGATGCCCAGACCGCTGCGCCCGAGCGCGCTGACGATGCCCGAGGTCACGGTCTGGCCGAGACCGAACGGATTGCCGACCGCCAGCACGAAATCGCCAACCTGCAGGCGATCGGAATCGCCAATAGGGACCGACGTCAAACCGCCCGCAGGGATCTGCAGCACGGCGATGTCGGTGTCGGGGTCGCGGCCGATCAATTTTGCGGTCAGCCGCCGGTTGTCCTTGGTCGTGACCTCGATGCTGTTCGCATTCTCGACGACATGCGCATTGGTCATCACATAGCCCTGCGCGGCGTCGACAATCACGCCCGAGCCGGTCGCCTGCGTCTCGCGCTCGACCGGCTGCTGTTGCAAGTTGAAGAAGCGGCGGAACAGCGGGTCTTGCAGCAGGGGGTTGTCTTCCCGCACCCGCCCGCGCACGGCGATGCCGACGATGCCCGGGGTGATGCGGCTGACCACCGGCGCCAAGGTCTGGACCGGCGCGCCATCGGCTAAGGGTATTGGCGCTCCGGCGAGAACAGGGGAAACGATGCCCGTCGTCAGGGCGATCCCGCCGGAGACAACGAACACTGACAAGACCCGCTTCATTGCTGTGGAGACCTTAAGCCTGGCAGACACCCGTTCCCGGTAAACAAACCGCCAGCATGAATGTTTCCGTAGCGATTTAATCTAACCTCTCGCGCCAGGGCTTCAAGGGATGCTCGGTCCGCGGGTTGGCAGCACTCTCTCCCACAAGCTGCTAACATGCTGTGTAAGCTAGTTTTTTGTTGATGCGGCGAAACCGCCGGAGCATGCTCGCGGCTAGCGGGAACGCGAGTCGAGAGGAGACCCGAATGACCGACACCATTCCCCACCTTGGTGAGTATCGGCTGACCACCGCCGAGATCATCTACCGAATGCCGGACCATCCCGATCTGCTGCAGAGCTTTATTTGGCAGAAGCTCGACCTGGCTCCGGATTTTCCCGAGCTCCGCCGCTTCCTGGAATTCTGGAGCCGCAACATTGAGGGCAAGCTTCATTCGGTAAAAGTCGGGCAGGCGCGGTCTGCCGGCCGCGGCCGGTTCCGCCACGTCAGTACATCGCTGCGCCTGCATTAGCCGCAGGCACGCGGGACAATGCCGCCACAGATCGGATATCTGCTGCCGACCCGCGAGCGGGTCATGGAAGGCCGGCCGGAGACCGCGCCTTTGCTCGAGCTCGCGGTGCGGGCCGAGGGATTGGGCTTTGACTCGGTGTGGGTCGGGGATTCGCTGCTGGCCCGGCCGCGCCATGATCCGCTCACTCTGCTGGCCGCGGTGGCGGCGCGAACGCGAAAGGTGGCGCTCGGCACGGCCGTCTTTTTGCCGGCGCTGCGCAATCCGGTGGTGCTGGCGCATCAGCTCGCCACACTCGATCAGATCAGCGAGGGACGACTCGTCCTCGGGGCGGGCATCGCCAGCGATGTGCCCAACATCCGCGCGGAATTCGCGGCCGCCGGCGTGCCGTTCGAAGGCCGGGTCGGGCGCATGATGGAAGGCGTGCGGCTGGCGCGCGCCTTGTGGACGGGGAAGCCGGTCGACTGGCAAGGGCGCTGGCCGGTCCAAGGTGGCGTCCTGGGGCCGACCCCATACCGCGCCGGCGGGCCGCCGATCTGGATGGCGGGTTCGGTGCGGCCCGCCCTTGAACGGGCGGCCCGGCATTTCGACGGCTGGTTCGCCAACGAGGCCGATCTCGGCCGCTGGAAGCAGCAATGGGAGGAGGTGCAGCAGATCCTTCGCGAAGCGGAGCGCGACGTCGGCGGGTTCGTGGCCGCGATTTATGTGACGTTGGCGATCGACGAAGATGCCGGCCGCGCCGGGCAGCGGATCGACGCGTTTCTCGAAAGATACTACGGGCAACCGGCCGCAGTGATGCGCCGGAGGCAGGCGGTCTATGGCGGTCCGCCTTCCGGTGCGGCCGAGTTTCTCAAAGGTTTCGCCGATGCGGGCGCCAGTCACGTGATTGTCCGCTTCGTAGGGGATCCGGACCGGCAGCTCGAGCCCCTCACGGCAATTCGCAGACAGCTCGGCTGGTAGGGCGCTAAACCGGGAAGCCGGCGCGGCGCGGGGAGAGCCGAATGCCGCTGCGCGCGGCCTCGATCATGTAGTAGCGGGTCATCTGCACGATGTCGGTGCGCCAATAGAGCTGCTGCGGCTCGTCTTCGAGAAAATCGGGGTCGGCGAACGTGTAGCAATAGGTTTCGACATAGCGCCGCCCGGGATCGCCGGCAATCGGCGCGTCGCGCCAGCCGAATTTCCAGCCGGCATGCTCGGCGCCGATGCGCCAGCGCTCGAGCCGCACCGCCAATGTGCTGGCATCGAGCGCATCGAGCGCCGGCACCCGGTAGACGACAACCAGCCGGTGCACGTTGAGCTGCAACTGCATCAACAGCTCGTCGCCAAAGGCGTTGACGAGGTAAGTCGCGTCCGAGGCGCCCCGCACGTGACGGATCTCGACCCGCGAGCGCGCGACGTCCGCCAGTTCGACATCCACGGGCTCGGTGTCAAAGCTCGGCAATTCATATTCGACCGCCCGCAACGCCTCCAGCATCTGGCCGGTCAGGAACTGCTCGGTCCGCTTCTGCGCCTCGGCAATCGTCAGCACGGCCGCTATCCATTCGACATGGCGACAACACGAGCCGGCCGCGCAGCGTTCCGGCCGGGCTGCGGATGAGAGGCCAGCCGGTGGGTTTGCCTGCATTTCGACCAAGAGGGGCACGATTTCTGCTATCATTTTGACTGTGGCTGACGAGACAACGATGGAACGCTAACGAAGCCATTCATAGGCTCAAGCAGCACGAGGCCGAGTTGAAGCGGCTCGGCGTCGAGCATCTCTACCTGTTCGGCTCGACGGCGCGAGGCGAGGCGCGTGAAGACTCGGACGTCGATCTCTTCTTTGACCATCCCCAAGGCTCTCTCGGGCTTTTCGAGCAGGGCATTGAAATCATCGCCGAAGCGAGCCGGCATCTGCCCGAAGATTTGAAAGCCAGACACCCGAAGTTCCCATTGCCGAAAGCTGCGGGGATAGGCAACGTGTTGCGCCATGAGTATGAGCGGATTGCGCACGATGTGCTGTGGCGCGTCGTGCATGACGACTTGCCGCCGTTGGAGAAGGCCTGCCGTGAGGAGTGGGCGAGGGGACAAGCCGCCGAGGGGGTAAAGTCCCCAAAACATGATCCTTGCCGGAATTCTGCCGGTTCTGCTTAATTGTCGCGCCAGGAAGGGGAGGGTGGGCGAGAACCGTCCGGCGCCAGAGCTGCAGCTCGTGATCGAGCACTTACCCGCCGGTTTCGATGCCTTGCGGGAGGAAGCTCGTGCCGAGGGCTATTTATTTGTGGAACGGCTCGCTGCTGATTGGGAAGCGCGCAGGATGCGCTTCGATGGTAACGGCGAGGCGCTCCTCGCCGCGCATGTAACTGGAGTGCTCGCCGGTATTGGCGGTCTGACAAACGAACCCGTTCTGCCCGGTGCTCTGCGTATGCGGAGGTTTTACGTCCGACCGCTGTTCCGGCGAGCCGGGATTGGCCGCACCTTGGCGATGGCGTTACTCGGACGGGCGCGGCTTACCGGCCTGCTGGTGACCGTCAACGCCGCTCCGGCAAGCGTTCTCTTTTGGGAATCGCTGGGTTTTGGGTCAGACATGCGCGACGGACACACGCACCTTTACCGCGGACTTTGTTAGCGGGCATTGCCGCGCGGGACGGCCAACCGACGGTCCCCCCAGGTAAGCCGTCGCTAGTGTGAAGCGGCTCACACGTCTTCAGCGACCGGGGAGTTATTGTTCGTATTGGCCGCGCATCGATCGCGTGCAGGTCGACACCGGCAATTTGCTTCTACGGAGATGAACGATGAGTATTATTTCGCCAATCACCGCACCCGGTCATCGCGTCCCGAGATCCTTCGCATTGCGCACTCAGGCCGCCGGGCACGATGCGTTCGTTCCCCCACCAGCGCAGGTCGATAATGGGGACGAAGCTCTCTATCC
>Ga0210396_10004622_pt1 | contig 13440 bp, 12 predicted proteins | sample IncBWH17OmetaG_FD_155466 | JGI IMG/M metagenome (GOLD analysis project Ga0210396, IMG submission 155466) | Forest soil microbial communities from Barre Woods Harvard Forest LTER site, Petersham, Massachusetts, United States - Inc-BW-H-17-O ...
CATGATGGTTAGAGCTGCTCGTCGGATAAGCAAAAGCGTCCCGCTCTATTTCTTATGAAAGACAGGTAAACCGGGACGGCTTACTTACCTCTCCGCAACCGCGCCCGCCGAACTGCGCCGCCGAACTGCGCCGCCGAACGCCGAACGCCGAACGCTTTTAGTTGCGGGCGTCACTTCCTGGTCCAAACTTGAGCATGCGCACGAAGCCCAGAAAGGAGATCGATCGAGACACCGCCCGAAGCATCCAGTATTATTCCGGCCGGCCAATCCAACTGGTCAGTCAGCGAATTGAGGAACTTGAACAGGAAATACCTCTCGAAGCATTTGTCTACCGCGGAGGCGCCATCCTGACGATCGCCAGTCTCACCCTGCTGCTCCTGCGGCACAAGACCAGAACAGCGTGGACACTTGCCGTGGCCGTTGCCGCACTCCAGCTTCAATACTCTTATCAGGGCCGCAACGCGTTAACCGATATTTTGCGAAAGCGAGGCTACCGTTCGCGGAAGGAGATCGAAGCCGAGAAATATTCGCTCGAAGCGCTCCGGGGTGACTTTGCCGCTCTCACTGAACTCTCCGACCCGGTCGCGCGGGCGCGCAAGTGTCTCGATCTTTTTCTATGATTCCCCCTCTGGTGACTCTCAGCCTGCTGGTGTTGTATTGTTCGCCGCTTCTTGCGCAAGATGACGCAGTCACGAATCGGGACCCGAATAAGCTCATTCTCTTGCTGTTGACCAGCATGCCCAAAGGCGGCGGCTACTCGGCGACCTCTGGCGCCACCCGCAATCTCCAATCGGCTGTTCAAGTGAGTGGAGGCAGACTTTACGTGAAACCGGCTGCCGCTCGACCGACTTACTGCTCCGGTGCGACCTACCTGGTCTTTATCCAAGCCATTCAAAGGTTGCTGCCCGAATCGCGAGTCGGAGAGCACCTTGCGGAAGCACTTGCGATCAGGGGGCAACCGGACGGAGTCGGTGTCTGGGGTCGCTGGAATGCGAACGGGCCCGGCACCGCCTGTCTATTTCGTGAGCTGAGACTAGGCCAAAATTTCACTTCGTTCGCCGAAGCCAGACCCGGTGATTTCATGAAGATCTTTTGGACCGATGCTGTCGGTATGCGAGAGCATGGCCACTCTGTGATTTATCTAGGCAAAGGTCTGGCGAATGGCGTTGAGACCGTTCAGTTCTGGTCGAGCAACAAGCCCAACGGCTACGGCGAAAAAGAGGTACCGCGTTCGCGAATTTCTTACGCCATTTTTTCGCGCCTTGAAGCACCGTCCAATATAGAAGGGTCGGTGACTCTGCCATCGAAAAATGCTTATCTTTCGGGTCTGATCAGGAGGGAGTCTTCCATCGGCGAAGCACTCGACCAGTCCGGAATAATTCGCTAGGAACAGACGCGGAATAGGCTCGCCTGCTGCCGTCGCAAGGGCAGCGCAAAGCTCCCGCGCGGTCCGCCCGAAATAGAATTTGCATTTCACCAGAATTCGCCCACCATTGCCGGGTGCGAGGCCCCCGGCGCGCGCCTGAGGGTTTGAAAATGAGCAAAGAATCCAAAAAAAAGAGTGGTATCCGAACAACATCTGATCCGGTCCCGTCTGAGAAAACCAAGGGGCAGGAACCCAAAAGTAAGGCTCCCATCGAGCCGGCCGACAAGCTGAAGTTTGAAGATTTAGGACCGTTACCGACCGGATACGGCGAGATGTTTTTGATCGCGCGTGATCCACATTGGCTATTCACTTATTGGGATTTTGATTATTCGAAATTTCCGTCTCCGCGAAAACTGTTTATCCAGGTCTATCGAAATAATGAGCTCGAATCGACCGTCGAGATTAACGAAATCGCGCGCAATTGGTATATCCCGGTCCAATCAGCCGGATCGCCCTACAGCGTGGTTTTCGGATACCGGGACGCGAAAGACGCCTGGACAAGCGTAGGCAAGGCTGGACCGACTCAAACACCGCCAGAGTCGATTAGTCCAAATTGGGACACCCAGTTTGCCACGGTGCCGTTCCACCTTAGCTTCAATTTTCTACTCGATGTCGTTTCGGCCGCGCGATCGGAAGGCCAGCCGTTGACGGAAACGTTGGCCCGCTTACAACAGGCAGCCATCGGCGGCGAAGCGGGCAGCTCGAGTTGGGGCGGCGAACAAATCAAGGTCTTGGAAACGCTACTCGGAAAACAATTTCTCGATCGACTCTTCTCCATGAGTTCACAGGATGTCCTTCAATTTCTCCATTCAGAATTGAGCGGTCGCCTGGATTCGGAATCGGCCAGTGAGCTTCTTGCAAAAGGTCGTTTGGCTTCTTTGCTGGCCCCAGGGGAGTCCAGTTTGTTCAGCGCCTCGATCCGGGAATTTGTGCAACAGGAGCTCTCCAGCGGAGGAGTTAGCAGTTTCGGGAGTTCGGAGGTTGGCGGAGTCTCTTCACAGCTTGGCGGACTCTCTTCACAACTGGGCGGAGTTTCTTCACAACTCGGCGGCCTCTCCTCGCAACTCGGCGGCCTTTCTTCGGAAGTACTGGCCGGCGGAAGCGAAACGCTGGCCAGTTGGCAATCCGGAGTTAGAGCGATCATTTCAAATTGGGAACAGGCGCTCAGCTCACTGGGACTTGGCAGCGAAGTGATGGCCAGCTGGCACGCTGGTCTGGGGGAGATCGCCTCCAGTTTCACCAGTGCGGTCAGTTCGTATGGATTCAGCAGCGAAACGCTGGCCAGCTGGCAGGCGGGTGTCGGAGAGATTTTCGCGAAATGGGAATCGGCGTTGAGTTCCTACGGGTGAGCAGCGAGATGCTGGCCAGTTGGCAAGCAGGTCTTGGTGAAATTACCTCGAGTTGGGAGACTCTGCTCAGCTCGTACAGCCTGAGCAGCGAAATGCTTTCCAGCTGGGAGACAGCGTTTGGGTCCTACAACGTCAGTTCGTTTTCTTTTGGATCCGAGCAAACGTCGAGCTGGAATCTTGCCAGCTGGAGTGGTTTGGAGTTTGGCCCCTCAAGTTGGGGCGCCTCGGAGTTCGGCCCTTCAAGCTGGAGCGGCTTGGAATTCGGCCTCTCCAGTTGGAGCGAGTTGGTTTCCGAAAGCAGTCTTTTCAGCGGGATCGGGGCAAGTTGGAGCGGGCAGCCTTTCGGCCAGTCCGGGCGCGAATTTTTCATGCATGTGAACGCTGAAGTGATCTTCTATGGCGGAACCGATCCGCAGGCGAAAGTCACGATCGCGGGCAGACCGGTTCAACTGCAACCAGATGGAACGTTCCGGTACCATTTTAAGTTTCCGGATGATGACTTCGAAATACCGATTGTCGCCGTGTCTCCGGACGGCGTCGAGACGAGATCGGCGGTACTCTCCCTGCGACGGGATACCGCCCGGTATGGAGATGTCGGCGCTACGGCGCAGCCCGAATATCTCGGCACGCCGATGGGCGAGAAGCATTAGCCTGCGTTTGCCACAGACGACTCTTCCAGTGCAACCGTTCAAAGTCTCTCGGATTCTTTCGTGTGGATAAGACGAAGGAAATCATTGCCGAGCTGAGAAGATCCTACGCCATCGAGTTGGAGACGATCCAAAACTACCTCGCCAACTCGATCGGCCTGGAGGGAGCGGATGCGGAAGTCGTCAGGGAATCGCTCGAAGAACAGATTCCCCTCAAGCTGAAGCGCGCGCGGCGCCTGGCGAAACGAATCAATGTTCTGGGCGGTCGCCTCCCGGGCTCGCTGGAGTTGCCGCGTGATCAGAAATTATTACAACCACCGTCGGACAACGCTGATGTAACGGCGGTGATCCGAGGAGTCATCAGCGCAAACGAAGCATCCATCGGCCAGTACCAAAAGATCATCAATCTGACGGAGGGACGCGATTACGTAACGCAAGACATGGTCATTGATCTTCTCTCCGACGAGCGAGAACATCGCCGGTCGTTTCTCACCTTTCTGACTCAGAACGCGTAGTGTACTGTTCCCAGGCATGGCGTACCCAAAAAAGGACCGGCTTCTTGAGCGCTACCTGGAGTATCTTCATGTCGAACGAAATGCCTCTCCTCGGACTGTCGTTGCCTATCGAATTGCCCTGGCGAAATTCAAGCATTTCGCGGCCGGAAAGACATCGTGGGTAGACTGCACCGCACAACAGTTCCGCGCCTTTCTGCTTGACTGCATGAAAAACGGGATGGCCAGATCGTATGTCCGGCTCACGTTCGCCGCATTGCGCAGCTTCTATAAATACCTGGTCGAACGGGAAGGATTTCACCATAACCCACTAAGGGAAGTGCAACTGCCAAAGATGGAGAAAAAACTCCCGATTGTTCTTTCAGTCTCACAGGTCGATGAACTGTTGACGGCACCGAACAAGATCGAACGCCAGTCTCAAGCTCCTGCCTGGGCCGCGGCACGCGACGCAGCGATGATGGAGCTTTTCTACAGCAGCGGTCTTCGTCTGAGCGAACTAGCCGCTTTGAATGTCGCCGATGTCGATACATTCAGCGAGACCGTGCGCGTGCTCGGAAAAGGTCGCAAAGAAAGAATCGTGCCGGTGGGACAATTGGCATTGAAGGCAATCCAGCAATACCGGATGGAAGCAGGCGTGCAATCCGGCCCGCTGTTCCTGAGTAAATTAAGAAAGCGCATGTCTGTGCGATCCGTATGGTTGATGCTGAAGAAACATTCATCTCAGACATCCATCCAACTTAGCGTCAGCCCGCACAAACTTCGCCACAGCTTTGCAACGCATCTTCTGGATAACGGCGCCGATTTGCGAAGTGTCCAGACTTTGCTCGGGCATGCCAACCTTTCAACGACACAGATTTACACGCATGTCACAATGGAGCGCGTCAAAAAGGCCTACGACGATGCGCATCCGCGCTCCTGAGCCAGAAAATCTCTGCCGTTTCGTTGATCCACCGGCACCCGTTTTGCACTATGACGACCGCTCGCCAGATTCCGACACGATCTGAAATCCCTGAAGCAGATATCTGGGATCTCACTCATTTATTCAAAACAGAAGAAGATTACCGAAGATCTTTTTCCAATTTAAGAGACAGCTATTCGAAGATCGCTGAGTTCAAAGGCCATCTTGGAGAATCGGCTGACACGCTGCTCAGCTGCCTGGAGTGCGAGAACCTGCAAGAGCAAACTGCCGAACGACTCGGTCACTACTCCTCGCTCAAAAACTCCGAAGACAGCTCGGACGATAAAAACCTTTCTCGTCGCGCCGAATTGACCAACCTTCTCACCAAGGTCCGCGAGGTCTGCTCCTATATCCAACCGGAAATCCAGGCGATTCCCGACGATCAATTTCAACGTTTTCTGGATGACCCGAAACTTGCCGCCTGGAAGATCTCTCTCTCCAGACTCCGCCGATACAAGCCGCACACGCTATCCGAATCGGAGGAACGGCTCTTGACTCTTGGTGCACCAGCCATTCGCGGCCATTCAGACACCTTTTCACAGCTCACGAATGTCGACATGAAGTTCGGTGTTTTGACATCCGACGATGGCCAGGAAATCGCCCTCTCTCAGAGCACCTATCTGTCGTTTCTGCACAAACAGGACCGGGAACTGCGACGCAGGGCCTTTCATCAGTTCTACCAGGAATTTGATGATCACAAATTCACCCTGGCCTCCGCGCTGGCATCCTCGGTCCGAGCCGACGTTTTTTCCGCCAAGATCCGTAATTACCCTTCCGCCCGCCATGCATCGCTGTTCGGAGATAACATCCCTCTAACAGTGTACGACAACTTGATCGCGACGGTTCGCAAAAACCTCCCTGTCCTCCACGAGTACTACGAGCTCCGTCGTGAGCTCCTGAAGCTGGAAGATCTTCACCAATACGACACCTTCGTACCACTGGTCCCACCGATTCAAACCAACGTCGATTTCAACGAAGCGATCGATCTCGTCGTTCAGGCTCTCAACCCTCTCGGCGCCGAGTACGTCGACACGCTCCGAAACGGGCTACGCTCTCGATGGGTCGATCGCTACGAAACCAAAGGAAAAAGAAGCGGGGCATTCTCCTCCTCCAGTTACGGTAATCCTCCCTATATTTTGATGAACTACAAACCGGATGTGTTTTCCGATGTGTTCACTCTTGCTCACGAAGCGGGACATTCGATGCACACGTGGTTTGCCCAGAAGCATCAACTCTTCCAGGATTACGGCTACCCAATCTTTCTCGCAGAAGTAGCCTCGACATTTAACGAAGAACTGCTCACGCACTACCTTCTGGACCGGGCGGAACAACCGGCCGTACGGGCGTACCTCATCGACCGACAGATCGAAGATGTCCGCCAGGTCCTGTTTCGCCAGACGATGTTCGCAGAGTTCGAAAAGCAGGTGCATGAAATCGAGGAAAACGGCGGTCCCCTGACCCTCAACGTGTTCTGCAAAGTTTACCGTGAACTGCTTGAGGCCTATTTCGGACCACGTTTTGCAATCGATGACGAACTTAGTATCGAGTGCCTTAGAATCCCGCATTTTTACTCGGCATTCTATGTGTATAAGTATGCCACGGGAATCTGTGCATCCATGTCACTGGCTGACCGAGTTTTGCACGGGGGCGCCGCGGAACTGGATGCCTACCTGGGTTGTCTCAAGTCGGGCGGAGCAAAATTCCCGATCGACACGCTCCGGGACGCGGGCGTCGATATGCAATCTCCGGAACCGATCGACAAAGCAATGAACCTTTTCCAAAAAAGGATCGGCCAGCTGCGCGAGTTGCTGAAATAAAAAGGATGCGGACTATCCCTTTCCGGCGGAACAGTTCAGGCAGTGTCAACCATTGAATTAGTCGTCCACTCTTATCCTCGCGAGCTTTCAGAACAGATTTGGTCGCTCTGGCAGCGAGCAAATGGCGCAGACACGCTTCTCGGTTCCGCCGAGAGACTGAATGGATTCCTGAGCATTGCCTATCAGGCCAGCCTTCTCTGTGAGGAGGGCCGCCCGGTCGAATGCCGGATCGCGCTTTTGGGCCGCCAGGCACTTGAGCCCGGCGCTCTCGCCCGTATCGGTTTTCACGCCGTCCGCTTCGCGAAACGGCGGGTGTTTGGGGAGCAGGAAACTCGCCGGCTGGGACCGGCGACCGGATTTTATCGATCGATGATCGCCGTCGAATGGTCTGACGAAAAAGGATTCGAAATATCCGGAATGATCCACACCGGTGCATGGTCCAGGGATTTGACCGTGGCCGTGGACACCGTCAATCACCCTATTCCGGATTGGCTGATCATCCATGTCAGAGGTCCGGGGAACCTGGTGATTCACCGCGGTTCCGAACGCATTGTGACTTTGCTCAACGGTAAAGTCGAAGGTCACGGTTTCAATCTTTTCGACTCTTCGTGGTTGCTTCAGCGCTACCGCACGGTAGGTGAAGGATTTACAGGCGCTGTTGCGCCCAATCTGCCGGATTCGGTGCTCATTCGCGATGATCTCGCCGAACAAATTGGAATCCACTTTATGCGCAGAGTCATCCGGGAGATTCGGAATTCCCGGCAGGGCGGCACCATCGTCTTCGCCCCGAGGTTGCTCATGGGAAACCTTCTCAAGTCCGGCGGCCCGCTACGGGCAAAATATCTGATCGAAGAAACCTGTACGGCCTCTCCGTTTGCTCTCATTCTGGAGGATGTCGCACTGCGTCTGGCTCAATTCGCCGTGATTAAAGGAATATCATCGCCAGGCTGGTCAGAGTACCTGGCATGGTACGAAGAGTTTCCGTATACGTTCAGCCAACGATTTGTGGAGCTGGCATTGTGGCTTTCAGACCTCACGGCAGTCGACGGTTGCTTGCTGCTCGATCACAAATTCACCTTGTTTGGATTTGGCGTTGAGATTCAGGTCCCCAGTTTTGAAGACGAAATGGTGTATCGCGCCCTCGATATCGAAGGACAAGATTGCGTCCTCGAGTCGATGGAAAGCGCCGGGACCCGGCACCGAACAGCCTACCGTCTCTGTCGCGAGTACGCGCAATGTCTGGCAATTGTGGTCTCGCAGGACGGCACGGTCAAATTCGTCGCCAACCATGAGGACAAAGTGGTCTACTGGAACCACCTGGATTTCTGAAATCGGCCCTCACAGAAGGAAGCAAAGAGAATTTGCACAGAAGGAAGCAAAGGAAACGAAGGGTTGGATACTGTGTGCAAGCCGGCCGTTGACAGCGCTTTCCCTAACCACCTACGGCTTCTTAAATCGCCCGGGCAAAGGCCGAGCCCATCGAACGTTACACGCGCAAACGGGATTCTGCCGAACGATCCTCCAAAAAACTTTGGTCCTAATCGCCCTTTGTTTCCTTTGCTTCCTTCTGTTCAAATTCTCTTCGCTTGCTTCTGTCAGCCGCGAAACCTCAACGTCGCGAGCCTTAGGTAAAGCGTCGTCGCTCACAGAAGCAAAAAAGACGGACTTGAACAGAAGGAAGCAAAGGAAACGAAGGGCCGGATACGGTGTAAGCCGGCCCTTGACTGCGCCTTCCCTAACCGCCTACTGGTTTCTTCTATCGCCCCGCCAAAGGCCGAGCCCATCGAACGTTACACGCGCAAACGGGAATTTGCCGAACGATCCTCCCAAAAGACCTGGTCCTGATTGCCCTTTGTTTCCTTTGCTTCCTTCTGTTCAAATTCTCTTCGCTTGCTTCTGTCAGCCGCGAAACCTCAACGTCGCGAGCCTTAGGTAGGTAACGCGTCGTTCGCCTCACAGAAAAGAAAAAAGACGGACTTGAACAGAAGGAAGCAAAGGAAACGAAGGGTCAGATACGGTGTAAGCCGGCCGTTGACTGCGCCTTCCCTAACCGCCTACTGGTTTCTTCTGTCGCCCCGTCAAAGGCCGAGCCCATCGAACGTTACACGCGCAAACGGATTCTGCCGAACGACTCCCAAAAAAACCGGTCCTGATTGCCCCTTTGTTTCCTTTGCTTCCTTTGCTTCCTTCTGTTCAATTCTCTTCGCTTGCTTCTGTCAGTCGCAAAACCTCAACGTCGCGAACTCTATGTGAAGCATAGCCACACCATAGAAGGAGCGAAAACGACTTGAACAGAAGGAAGAAAAGAAAACGAAGGGAAGGATACGGTACAAGCCGGGCGCTGACGGCGACTTCCGCAAAGCCTCAACTCCTGGGCTCTTTAATCGTCGCGTCAAAGGACAAAGCCCGTCGAACGTCACGCGCGGCAACGGGAATTTGCCAAAGGACCTCCCCGAAAGCCCGGTCTTGATTGCCCTTTGTTTCCTTTGCTACCTTCTGTTCAAATTTTCTTCGCTTGCTTCTGTGAGGTCCTGGCTTCAATAAGAAGCCTGTGCGCCCTTAATATTTTTCTTCTGTATCCAGGGCATCAGCGAGCGCAGTCGTTCGCCCGTCTTTTCGATCGAATGTTTTTCGCCGTCCTTGAGAAGCCTTTTGTAGTTCGGCAAGCCAGCTGCGTACTCTGCGATCCAGCCTTTGGCGAATTTCCCGCTCTGGATATCCTTCAGAGCCTTCTGCATCTTCTTTTTGACCGAACTATCGATCACGTTCGGACCCACCGAGACATCCCCCCACTTGGCGGTCTCGGAGATCGAAAATCGCATTCCGGCGATCCCGGACTCGTACATGAGATCCACGATCAATTTCAATTCATGCAAACACTCGAAATAAGCCATCTCCGGCTGATAACCGGCTTCCACGAGAGTTTCGAACCCGTTTTGAACCAGTGAAGTCAGACCGCCGCACAAGACCGTCTGTTCCCCGAATAGATCCGTTTCTGTTTCCTCTTTGAACGTCGTTTCGAGTACGCCTGCCCTGGTCGCTCCGATCCCTTTCGCCCATGCCAACGCCAGTTTCTTCGCTTGCTTGGACGGATTTTGGTAGACCGCGACAAGGGCCGGGACGCCTTTCCCTTCCAGGTATTGCCGGCGCACGATGTGGCCGGGGCCTTTTGGGGCGACCATAATGACATCCACCTCTTTTGGGGGAACAACGGTTTTAAAATGCACCGCAAATCCATGGCTGAACAAGAGCGCTTTTCCCTTCTGCAGATGAGGCGCCACTTCGGTTTCATAGATCGATGCGCTCTTGAGATCGGGGGTCGCAAAGAAAATGATATCAGCCTTTTTTGCCGCTTCACTCACTTCCAGGACCTGAAAACCGTGCTCCTCGGCGACAGGGACAGACTTGCTGCCTTTGTACAAACCGACCACCACCTGTACTCCACTGTCCTTGAGGTTCAGCGCGTGCGCGTGACCCTGGGACCCAAATCCGATCACCGCGCACATCTTTCCATTGAGGTGGGCGAGGTCTGCGTCCTTATCCGTGTAGACTTTTGCTGGCATACTTAAATTTGATTTAGAAGAAAGGGCCTACTCCACTCGGGCCATGGCAACTTTGCCCGTGCGCGTCAAGTCGCTGATACCAAAGTTTTCCATCAGTTTCAGAAACTTGTTGATCTTGCTTTCGTTTCCGGTGATTTCGATGGCGAGACGCTTGGGCTGAACATCCACGATCTTGGCCCGGAAGATGTCGCATATCTGCATCACTTCCGACCGATTCGCGGAATCGGCATTCACACGAAGCATCACCAACTCGCGATCGACATAGTCTCCATCCCGAAAATCCTGAATTTCAATCACGTCGACGAGCTTGTTCAACTGTTTTGTGACCTGCTCAAGAACCGTGTCATCTCCGCGTACCACGATCGTCATTCTGGAGGCAGAAGAATCATTTGTCGGCGCAACATTCAGACTATCGATGTTGAATCCACGCCCGCTGAACATGCCGGCAATCCTGGCCAGGACGCCGAACTTGTTTTCCACCAGAACAGATATCGTATGACGCATAGAACGGAGAGGCATCATCCCGGGAAAGCGTCCAAAATCAATAAAAATTCTGCGATTAACCGCTTTTCTCGGAACCGGTTGTGATCTCTTCGAACACGTGCAAAGATCCTCGGGTTCTCGTTATGACAGTATTTACTCCGCCTGAAAAACTGTACGCAGGATATATTTTTGACTGCGATGGCACCCTCGCCGACTCCATGCCGCGTCACTACCGTGCTTGGGCTGACACCGTGGAGAAATACGGGGGGCAAATGCCGGAAGAACTCTTTTATGCGCTGGGTGGATGGCCAAGCGATAAGATGGTCGAATTTTTGAACGAACGGTTCGGTACATCACTCGACCCGAAGATTGTCGCCACTGAAAAGGAGCATCTGTACATCGAGCGAATCGCCATGATTCAACCGATTCGGGAAGTAGCCGAGTTCGCGCGTCAAGTTGCTGCCTTTGCGAAGGTATCAGTGGCCTCTGGAGGCGTCCTTCCCGTCGTTACCAGGACCCTGGAAGCGATCGGATTCAAAGGCTTTTTCCCCGTCATAGTCACGACCGACCAGGTCAAAAGAGGAAAGCCTTTCCCGGATATGTTTCTCGAAGCCGCCCACCGGATGAACGTTCAACCTTCCGAGTGCCTGGTCCTCGAAGACAGCACCGCTGGCTTTGAAGCCGCGACCGCAGCCGGAATGGACTATGCCAAAGTGGGACGGCCTTAACCCGCTGACAAATCTCTTCATCATTGGTTAGCGATCCGGACTCCTACAACACGGTTCGTCTCAGCAAGCCTCGGCGATAGTAACCACCTGAATACATGTTACTAGATGGAGCACTCCCCCGTCGTTCCAACCCCCAGAGCAAAAGCCTTTGGGCGTCATCGAACAACATCCGATGGGTGCCACCAAGTTGAACAAGAATGATGTCTTTGCCGCCCTCCGATGCACTTGAGACCAAGCACCGGCCGCTCATCTCCGTGTAACCGGTCTTCATGCCTGTAAAAATGGAGGAACGAGTCACGAGCCTATTGGTCGGCTCCAGGAAACGCCGCCGCCCTGAACTATAGGTAAAGGTGAGCCCCGGCAGCCGCATGAACTCGCGCAGCGTCGGATTGTGATAGGCCGCAAACGCGATCCTCGCCATGTCCCGAGCGGTGGAGAATTGACCCGGCCTGGGAAGGCCGTTCGGGTTGACGAAATGACTGTTCGCTGCACCCAGCTGAGCCGCTTTCGCGTTCATCAATTGCGCAAAGGAAGCAACACTGCCGGCGTCGTTCCGGGCCAGGCATACCGCTGCATCGTTGCAACTATGCACTAGCATCGCCGCCAGAAGTTGCCTTTTGCTGTAGACTTCTCCAGGCCTGAACCCGAGTTTCGTCGGTTCAACTGCGCAATCCTCAGAATCGACCCGGACGCTGCTATCCAGTCCCCCATGTTCCGCGACCAACAAGGCGGTCAGAAGCTTCTGTGTGCTGGCGACAGGTCGCTGGATATCCGGATGCTTGAAAAAGAGCACATCCCCGTTCTTCGCATCAATCATGATCGCAGAGCTCGCGATGGTCACCGGCGCGCTCGCAGGATAAACCGACAGCGTCCACATGGACGGCGGTGTCCCGGCAACAGCAATGTCTGCCCTAGATCGCAAATCATCCCGCGCGGTCGGAGAATTTAACGGAGACACCGTATCTGCAGGCAAAGCACCGCCCACCTGGCGATCGCGAGCGAAGTCCTGCTCGCACCCCGCCCAACCCATCCACCAGCCAAGCACCAAAATCAAAATCCAACGCTCCAGCATAACCGGCGTTTTTATTCCAGATTCCGGCTCCGCGCAACAGCTGCAGAATTCAGGATAAAAATTGTTCATTCTTTTTCCAGAGCCCGTTATGATCAACCCGCATGAAGTTTCGCGTTGTTCGCCAAGTCGCTTGCGCGGCGATGGCGATCCTCTTCGCTGGTTGTGCTGGGCGCTCTCTGCCGGAATATGAAGCGCCCTTGCCACGCAGCCAGTTCATGAAAGTGCGTACCACCGCTTACACCGACACTGAGAGCGATCATCGACGCTACGGTAAATCCAATGCCATTGGCACGACTCTCGTCGGAGCCGGGTCCGTCCGCAGCGCCGCCGCCGATTGGGCCAGGTGGCCCGCCGGCACGAGATTCCTGATCCTCGCCACCGGTCAGGTCTACGAGGTCGACGACTACGGCTGGGCTCTGTCCGGCCGAAACACGATCGATATCTATTGTCCATCCTGGGCGGAGATGAACAATTGGGGCGTTCGTCGCGTTACGATCCAGATTTTGCAGTGGGGCGATCCCTGGAAAAGTTACCATGTTCTGAAACCGCGTCGCGACTACGCCCACGTCCGGCGCATGTTAGACGAAATCCGGAATTTCTATTAGACCGAAAACGTAAGCAAATCGACCCGCTTTGGCCTCTGTCGCCGAAATTACATGCCTTTTGTTCCTACTCCGCTCCTCCAACGGCGTTCCACATGAACGCCAGGATTTCAGATTGTTCCTCGATGATTTTGCTGATCGGCTTGCCTGACCCATGTCCGGCCTTCGTTTCGATTCGAATCAGGACCGGATTCGCACATCCTTGCGCAGCCTGCAAGGTGGCGGCGAACTTGAAGGAGTGACCAGGCACCACTCTGTCGTCATGATCCGCCGTGGTCGCTAA
>Ga0210396_10004623_pt1 | contig 13438 bp, 11 predicted proteins | sample IncBWH17OmetaG_FD_155466 | JGI IMG/M metagenome (GOLD analysis project Ga0210396, IMG submission 155466) | Forest soil microbial communities from Barre Woods Harvard Forest LTER site, Petersham, Massachusetts, United States - Inc-BW-H-17-O ...
CGTTCTCGCCGATCATCTGCGCGCCTCGGCGATCCTGATCGCCGACGGGGTGCTGCCGAGCAAGGAGGGGCGCGGCTATGTGCTGCGCCGGATCATGCGCCGGGCTATGCGGCATGCCCACATGCTGGGCTGCAAGGATCCGCTGATGTGGCGGCTGGTGCCGGCGCTGGTGCAGCAGATGGGCGCCGCTTATCCCGAGTTGCTGCGGGCGCAACCGCTGATCTCCGAAACATTGCGGTTCGAGGAGACCAACTTCAAGCAGATGCTCGACCGTGGGCTGCGCCTGCTCGAAGAGGAGACGGCGCGGCTCGGCCCCGGCGGGGCACTGCCCGGCGAGATCGCCTTCCGGCTCTACGACACCTTCGGCTTCCCGCTCGATTTGACCGAGGACGTGCTGCGCGGCCAGGGCCGCAAAGTGGCCGTCGAGGGCTTCACGGCGGCAATGCAACGGCAGCGCGAGGAAGCGCGCAAGAGCTGGGTCGGATCGGGCGAGGCGGCGACCGACGCGGTATGGTTCGCCTTGCGCGAGGAGGTCGGCGCCACGGAGTTCCTCGGCTACGAGACCGAAACGGCCGAGGGCGTCGTTCAAGCGGTCATGCGCGACGGGCAGCGCGTCACCGAGGCTGTGGCCGGCGACGACATTGGCGTCATCGTCAACCAGACGCCGTTCTATGCGGAATCGGGTGGCCAGGTGGGTGACAGCGGGGTCATTTTCTCGTCCGAAGGGGCCGAGCTGGCGGTGCGCGACACGGTAAAAAAGGCTGGGGATCTGCACGTTCATCTCGGCACTCTGACCCACGGCAGCTTGAAAGTCGGCGAGGCCGTCGAGCTCAGGGTCGACGGCTCGCGCCGCCGGCTGTTGCGCGCCAATCACTCGGTAACTCATCTGCTGCACCAGGCGTTGCGTCAGCGCCTCGGCGAGCATGTGACGCAGAAGGGCTCGCTCGTCGCTCCCGACCGGCTGCGTTTCGATTTCAGCCATCCGCGGCCGCTGACGCAGGAGGACATCCGCGCGATCGAGGCCGAGGTCAACCAGTGCATTCGGGCCAACAGCGCCGTGCGCACCCGCCTGTTGACCCCGGACCGCGCCGTCGCCGAAGGGGCGCTGGCGCTGTTCGGCGAGAAATACGGCGACGAGGTGCGGGTCGTCGCGATGGGCGGAGCAGGCGACGACGAGCGGCCCTTCTCGGTCGAGCTGTGCGGCGGCACGCATGTCGGCCGCACCGGCGACATCGGGCTCTTCAAGATTGTCGGGGAGATGGCGATCGCCTCCGGGGTACGTCGGATCGAAGCGCTGACCGGCGCCGCCGCCGAGGCATATCTTGCCGAGGAGGAAGGGGTGTTGCGCGAGGCCACAGCGGCGTTGCGCACGACGCCCTCCGAGCTGCCGGCGCGCATCGTCAGTCTCGTCGAGGAACGCCGCCGGCTCGAGCGTGAACTTTCCGAAGCCCGCCGCGCGCTGGCAAACGCTGGCCCTTCGACCAGATCGACCGAGAAACGCATCGGCGACATCGCGTTCGACAGCCGGGTGGTCGACGGCGTGCCCGGGCGCGAGCTCAAATCGCTGGCGGACGATCTGAAGCGCCGCATCGGCTCGGGTGTCGTCGCGGCCGTCTCGCGAGCCGAGGGCAAGGCGGCGATCGTCGTCGGCGTCACCGCCGATCTGACCGGCCGTTTCGATGCGGTCGAGCTGGTTCGTCTCGGTGCCGAAGCGCTCGGCGGCAAGGGCGGCGGCGGCCGTCCCGACATGGCGCAGGCGGGCGGTCCCGACGCCTCTCGCGCCGAGACCGCATTGGCCGCTGTGGAGCGCGCCATCGCCGCCAAACTGCAAGCTGCGGCGTAAATCCGGGAGTTCGGCCGCCGCGTCCAGCCTGCCGGAAGCGGCCGTGACCCGCGCCGCGGCAAAGAAGATGTCAAACCCGACACCGGAAGGCGGGGTCATCGGGCCGCCAGCAGCGCCATTGCGATCAGGTCGACGGGCCAGAACACCGCGGCCGAGAAGGCGACGGCGATTTCGGAGGCTTCGATCGCTTCGTTCCCGGTCCGCAGATCCTCGATCAGGTGGTAGGCGAAATCGCCGCTCGCCGCGAGCGCGTAGAAGACAAGCGCCGCCAGCCACACCGAGCGATGCGCCGCGGGCAGCTCAGACGACTCGGATATTCTTGAACTGCCACGGGTCATCGCGGTCGAGATCTTCCGGGAACAGCCTTTCGCGGTCCTGGAGTGGTGTCCAATCGCCGTAAACGCCGACGACATCACCGAGATACGGGCGAGCGATTTCGAGAACGCGCCCGAAATCCATCTCCTCGGGCTCGGCGATCCCCTGCCGCGGATGCTCGATGGCCCAGATCATTCCCCCCAGCACCGCCGCGGTGACCTGCAGCGAGGTTGCATTGTTGTGCGGCGCCACCCGCCGCGCTTCGGCGATCGACAGGCGCGAGCCGTACCAATAGACACCTTTGGGTTGGCCCATCAGGAGCACCCCGAGTTCGTCGATCCCCTCCGCGATTTCCTCCATCATCAACCGCTTGCGCTGCTGCAGCTGAAAATTCTTTCCAGCGAGTTCGTGCAGGCTCAGCACCGCTGCATCACAGGGATGATAGGCATAGTGGCAGGTCGGTCGGTGGCGGACCGAGCCGCCGTCCCGGACGGTCAGATAATCGGCAATCGAGATCGATTCGCCATGGGTGATCAGAAATCCGTGATAGGGCCCTTCCAGGGGCGTCCAGCTGCGCACGCGAGTGATCGCTCCCGGCCGCAGCAGATATATTGCTGCACCGGAGCCAAAGTCGTGACGGCGGCCGTCCGCCGGAAAGTGCCGCTCATGCGTCCCCCAGCCGAGCTCGGCGGGCTGTGAGCCCTCGCTGACAAACCCATCGATCGACCAGGTATTGACGAACTCGCCCGGCGCCTTCGGCATAGTAGAGACTTGCGTATCGCGCTCGGCGATATGTATCGCCTTGACGCGGAGCGTCTCGGCGAGGTGAGCCCACTCGGTGCGGGTCGAGGGGACCGCGTCCTTCAAACCGGCATTCCTCGCCAGGTCGACCAGGGCCTGTTTGACAAAGTGCGATACCAGACCGGGATTGGCGCCGTGGGTCAGCACCGCAGTCGGGCCGCGGGGATAACGGGCACGAAGCGCCAATGCGCTCTCGCGCAGGGCATAATTGGACCGCGCCGAAGGCGACAGGCTTGGATCGGTGTAGCCGCCCGGCCATGGCTCGGTGCAGGTGTCGAGATAGAGAGCACCCCGCTCCTGGCATAATTCGATAAGCGCCACGCTGGACACATCGACCGAGACGTTGAGAAGAAAATCGTCTTTGCCGAGCTGCGGTTCGAGCAGCGCGCGGTAGTTGCTGCGGGTCAGCGCGGTCTCGATGAAACGGATCCCGTACTCGGCTGCGACATCGTGTCCGCGCGGCTCGGCGGTGATGATCGTGATCTGGTCCGCAGCGATTTCCAGATGCCGGAGCAACAGCGGCAGGACGCCTTGGCCTATGCTGCCGAAGCCGACGATGACGAGGCGGCCGGGGAAGGCGACGTGCTTTTTGTCGAGCATGCGGTCGAGGCTGATCCGGACAGTTGAGCCGCTAACGTCGTCGATCGGCGAGAGGATTACAACCGCCGGCGCCTGGGCTAATGTGCCGCCGCTCATGCGGAGATTGGAGCGAATGCGGAAGGTGGTTACGGCGCTCGTCGCGGGCGCGCTGCTTGCGGCCGGCCCGGCCCTGGCGCAGGCGAAGAACGGCAAGGCGGCCGGCTATGAGCAGCTGAACCTGTTCAGTGAAGCCTATGACCGCATCCGCCAGGATGCGGTCGAACCGGTTGGTGAAGGAAAACTCATCGGTGCCGCGATCGCCGGTATGTTGTCCGGGCTCGATTCCCGGTCGGCCTACATCAACGAGGCTGCGTACCGGGCGATGCAGACGTCGATCAATGAGGACCAGGTGAGCCTCGGTCTGGTGGTGACGATCGAAAACGGGCAGTTGAAGGTGATCGCGCCCCAAGACGGCTCGCCGGCGGCGCAGGCCGGGATCATGCCGGGAGACTTGATCTACGCGATCGACAAGGATCCCACTTACGACCTGACACTCGGCGAGGCCGAGCAGAAGCTGCGGGGCCCGGCTGGCAGCAAAGTCGAACTGACCTTGCGGCGCGATAATCGCGGGTCCATTGACGTCACGGTCAAGCGCGAGCGCTACCGGCTCCAGACAGTAACCGCTCGCATCGAGGCCGGAAATATCCTCTATCTCCGGGTCGCCGGCTTCGACTCCGGGACCCCGGCGGCGCTCACCAATGCGGTGCAGGATTTGCGGCAGCGGGCCGGCAACAAGATGATCGGTCTCATCCTCGATCTGCGGAACAACCCCGGCGGCGCTTTTGAGGCGGCTGTCGCGGTCGCCGATGCCTTTATCGACAAAGGCGACATCGTTGTCGTCAAGGGCCGCAAACCTGGCAGCCTCAGGCGGATCAGCGCTACTCCCGGCGATATCGCTCAAGGGTTGCCGATCGTCGCGCTGATCAATGCGGGGACGGCGCGGGAAGCGGAGCTTGTCGCCGCTGGGCTGCAAGACAATCGCCGCGCGGTGCTGGTCGGCACGAGGAGCTTTGGCGAGAGCTCGATCGAAAGCCTGATCCCGCTTCAGGGAAACGGCGCCATCCGGCTCACGACCGCCCGGTTCATGACGCCGAGCGGCCAGAGAATTCAGGGCAAGGGTCTCACTCCCGATCTCACGGTAATGCCATTGAAGCTGGCGAAACTTCCTCGGGGAGACCGCCTGCGCGAGGCCGATCTGCGCGGCGCTCTGAAAAATACCGACCCGGCGCCTGCCCGCGACCCTGCCCGCGACAAAAATTCGGGGGGCAAGGAGCCGGCGCCCTCGCTCGCGACCGCCGAAATTGGCTCGGCAGCTGACGAGCAGCTCAGCGAGGCCGCAGATGTGCTGCGCGGCTTGGCGCTGGTCAACGGCCGCGCGGGGTAGCGGGCGTGAGCCTCGGCGTGGTTAGCCTAGCCCGACCACGGTTTTTGGTGCTCGGGGCTGGCGCGGTTGGCGGGTATTTCGGCGGCCGCCTCGCGGAAGCCGAGGCGGATGTGACCTTTCTCGTGCGTCCTGCGCGCGCCGCGGCACTCAACCAGCGCGGGCTCGTCATCGAAAGCCCCATGGGGGATCTGCGGCTGCCAGTGAAGATCGCGACCGCCGATACCCTGGACGGGGTCTTCGACACCGTGCTGTTGACAGCCAAGGCCTATGATCTCGATCAAGCGATCGCAGCCATCCGGCCGGCAGTCGGACCGGGAACGGCATTATTGCCGATCCTCAACGGCCTGCGCCATCTCGACCGGCTCGATGCGGCTTTCGGCCCCGAGCGCGTCTTGGGCGGCGTTGCGTACATCGCGGCGACCTTGACCGCGGAGGGGACCATTCGTCATCTGAACCGTGTACATGGCATCGCGTTCGGCGAGCGCTCGGGAGCGGTCAGCCGCCGGGTCGAGACGATCGCCGGAGCCTTCGCCGCATCGCCGGTCAGCGCATCGATAAGCGGCAACATCATGCTCGATATGTGGGAGAAGTTCGTCATGATCTGCTCCCTGGCCGGCATGAACTGCCTGATGCGCGGGTCTGTCGGCGACATTCTGGGCGCCGACGAGGGCGAGAGCCTGATCCTCGAGCTGCTCGCGGAATGTGAGGCGATAGCAGCCGCCTCGGGATTCCCGCCGCGCGAGGAACACCGCGTACAGTGCCGGGCGATGCTGACCGAGCGGGGCAGCGATTTCAGCGCGTCGATGCGGCGTGACCTCGAATCCGGATTGCGCACCGAGGGCGATCAGGTTCTGGGCGACATGCTGCGCCGCGCCCGTGCCAACGGAATCGACGCACCACTGCTGCGGACTGCGGTGTGCCATCTCCAGGTCCACGAACGCCGGCTGGCCGTGCGGCCGTAAGCGGGGGAATCGATCGTACACGGGTGCCACCGCGCCCGGCGCCGGGGCTGTTTTTGGACGGGTATTTTGCGATAGAACCGCCACCCTCTCGCGGTCGGCGCCGCGATGCGCTATGTCGACCGTGCGGAGCGTTTCTGTACCGAGAGACCACTGAAGTGAGCCTTTAGAACGTGCTTCAATCATTTTTGGACGCCCAAGGTCGGGGGCGCGCGCGAATCGAGAGCCGACCCGGCATCCCACTGCATTCGCCTGGGACCGCCGGTGACCGCTCGGTCCGAATCGTGACCTACAACATTCACACCTGCGTCGGCGTCGACCGGCGCTATGACCCGGGCCGAATCGCCGCGGTGCTGCGTGAAATCGACGCGGACATTGCCTGCCTTCAGGAAGTTGATGCCCGGCGTGGCACCGGGCGGCATGCCGATCAATGGGCGTATCTCGGTGAGGCTACCGGGTGCCGGGTCATCCTCGGGGCCGGCGTCCGCGACCAGGGCGGACGTTTCGGTAACGCCATTCTCACCCGTTTTCCGATGCTGACCGCCCGCTCGATCAATCTCACAGTCGGCGGCTGGGAACCCCGCGGCGCGATCGATGCCGACCTCTTGTTCGGCGACCGGGTGCTGCGCGTCATCGCGACGCATTTCGGTCTGCGCGCCGCGGAGCGGCGGCTACAGGCGAACCGGTTGATGGCTGCGCTCGGCGGAAACTTGCCGCCGCACCGGCGCGAGGCGGAAGCGATGCTGCTGATGGGCGATTTGAACGAGTGGCGCGGCCGCAGCGGCGCCATCCGGGCCTTCGACCGACAGCTCGGCCCGAGCGCCGCCGAGCGCACCTTTCCGTCCTGGTTGCCGGTGCTGGCGCTCGACCGGATTTATGCCGACGGGCCGGCGGTGCTCCGCGATATTGAGGTTTACCGCAGCCCACTTGCCCGCCTTGCCTCCGATCACCTGCCGCTCGTCGGCAATTTGTGCTGGGACGGCCACGCGGCATGGCGGCGCGAGCGGTCTCGCTTATCGAAGCGCCGGACGAGAGAGGGAATCAACCAAGCGAAGGCGCAGACGCTATCCTGACTCTCCGCAACGCCAGCACCCTCTTGGCGTTGCATCGGGCGCGGCCCAGGTCTAATCAACCTGCATGCCGCCCAAGAGAAACCCGCTCGGCCTCAATGCCCTGCAGCTCAAGACCCTGACCCTGCTGCAGGAACTCGCACGTGTACCCGCTTATTCCGGGTCAGCTGAGGATTCGGGCGTTGCCGTGCGCCCGCCCGATCCACACGGCGATCATTTTCACCTCGGCGAGGCCGTGGTCGCGTCTCGAGACGCCACCGGATTGCGCAATCCCGCGGTTTGGGCAGCGCTGGAGCGAAAGGGATTGATCCGCTCGATGTACCCGCATGAGGCGGTTGTGACCCCTCTCGGTCTCAATTACGAGACGGGGTTGCGCGAGGTGATCTTTCACAAAAGCGGCCACTGAAATTCCGTTACCAGCATAGGCTCCAGGCGACACCGACCGGATTGTAACCGCTCTCGAAGAGGGCGGCTTCGACGCGCCGGAGATCGGGAAGCTGCTCACCAGTTGTGCCGAATTCTTCGGCGTGGATGCCGCCGGCGATCAGCAGACTGTCAATCCCCGCTCCGGCCGCGCCGGCAATGTCGGTGCGCAGACTGTCGCCGACGGCGAGGACGCGCGAGCGGTCGGCGATGTCGAGAAGCCGCAGGCAGGAATCATACACCGAGCGAAACGGCTTGCCGTGCCAGCGAACTCGGCCCCCCGCCTCCTCGTACCACTTGGCCAATGCGCCGGCGCACAGATGAAGAGTGCTGCCGCGCATTACGACGAGATCGGGATTGGCGCACACCATCGGCAGATCGCAGCCGATCGCCTGGCGCAACAGCGGCTCGTAATCTTCAATCCGATCGTCCCATCCGGCCGGCCCGGTATTGAGGATGAACTGAGCTTCCTCAGGGGCATCGACATATTCGAGGTCCAGTCCCTCTCGGATCTCCAGGTCGCGGTCGGAGCCGATGTGGAGGCAGCGTCGGCCGAGCGCGGCATAAAACGGATCGTCGCGCCGATTGAGGCACTGCCAGGCTTCCTCTCCCGACGACATCACCTCATGGTACATCCCTGACGGAACCCCGACCGCAGTGATGCGCCGTACGACGTCATCGGCCCGTCGCGGCGCATTGGACAGCAGCGCGATTCGCTTCCCTGAGTCGATCAGCGAGCGCAGGCAGTCGATTGCTCCAGGTATCGGGGCGACCCCGTCATGAATGACGCCCCAAAGATCGAGAATGAAGCCGTCATAGCGCGGCGCTAACTCGCACAGGCCGGCGATCAGGTGAACTGGCATGTGTCCCGCAATCTCGGAGATGAGGATTATCGGCCGATCATGTCTCAATCTGTAAACATTAATGTCAGACATGCAAAGTTTACTAGCAGCATACTTAAAAAGTCCCTCGTTTACTGAATTTTTCCGAACTTAACGGAACATGCCTTCGGAGTGCACGTTCTATCGGCAGACGTCCGAGTGAAGCGATTCGGGCCCCGTCAGAAACCATACGGGAATGGTCCGGGGCAAGCCCCGGCCTCGGCGGGTCGGAAAGTGGACGCTTGTTTTGGTAGGAATTCGTATGTGAGGCTCGGCACGAAGATTGCTGGGCTTGATGCACTTAAAGGGAGCAGTGATCGAAATGGAATTGTTGATCGGACCGTTGCTCGAGCGAAATGGGGGGTACAGCTACGATACCTTCACTCGGGCGGAGGGGTTGAGGCGCTCGTTTCGGTATCCGCGCGTCGACGCAGCGAGGTACGACCAGCGCGCTCTGGCGGCCGAAGCGCGGCGCGATCCGCGTTGCACGGTGCGCATTTGTGAGACGCAAAGCGAGTTCGAGCAGCTCGTCGGAGCGATGACCGCTGAGAACGCGGCCGCAGTAGAGCCCGGAAAGGACGCTTAGGACGACGGCGCGTGCGCCACGCCGACGCGTTCCGAGGAGCCGGGAGAGTGCGCCGCTCGCGCGCCGACCGCCTCTGCGACACTGCGAAAACCGTCGGCGCGAAGCAGTTCCGCAACACCCTCCTTGATGTCGGTCACGAGACTAGGTCCCGCAAAGACGAGAGCGGTATAGAGCTGCACGAGACAAGCGCCCGCGCGAATCTTCTGGTACGCCTCCGAGGCGCTCGCCACACCTCCGACGCCAATCAGCGCCAATCTGCCTCGTGTCAACCGGTACATGTCGGCGAGGAGCGCGGTCGAAGCAGCAAAGAGCGGGCGCCCGCTGAGCCCGCCTGATTTTACCGCATAGGGGCTGACGAGGCCGACCGGCCGATCCACCGTCGTATTGGACACGATCAGGCCATCGATGCCGGTATTGATAGCAACCAAAGCAAGGTCTTCCCTTTCCTGCGGGGTGAGGTCGGGCGCAATCTTGACCAGCAACGGCACCCGGCGACGGCTTTCGTCGCGGGTACGCAGCAGCGGAACCAGCAACCCTTGAAGGCTCGCGCGGCGTTGTAGATCGCGCAAACCCGGGGTATTCGGGGAAGAGACGTTGACCACCAGGTAATCGGCCACCGCAGCCGCTTGGCGAATTCCCTCCGCGTAATCGGCGACGGCGTCGCCGGAATCGCGGTTCTTGCCTAAATTGACCCCCACGATCCCGGTATGGCGCCGACGATGGAGGCGATCGATTGCAGCATCGAGCCCGCCGCTATTGAACCCCATGCGGTTGATGATCGCCTGATCCTCTTCGAGGCGGAACAGGCGCGGTTTTGGATTACCGGGCTGCGGTCGGGGAGTGACGGTGCCGATCTCGACAAACCCGAACCCGAACCCTCGCATCGCTTCGGCCACCCGGGCATCCTTATCGAAGCCGGCGGCGAGCCCGACCGGGTTGGGAAAGTCCAGCCCCCACAGGCGCTGCGCCAGGATCGGCGGGTCGGGCTGTCGCGCAGCGCGATCGGTCATGAACCGGCCTAGTCCCGCCTCGAGGGCTCGCACGGTGACGGCGTGCGCGGCCTCGGGCGCCAGCCGGCGCAGAACCGGCCGGATTAGCGGATAAAGATTGGGCATGGCGGGCTGCATCCGTATACCGGAATATGGATTTGTTAGATCATAGCTCATGTCTCGACTCACCGATCGAGCGCCGCGGCGGGTGCTGGTGCCACATGCGCCGGTGCTGGTAGCCGGTTTTCGCGAAGTCCTGTGGCTCGCCCCTGACGGGGAGATCGAAGTGCTTGCCCCGGCCGACGCGCGCAGTCGCGTGGAGCGCGAAACCCCGATGTTGTGCCACGGCCCGGCTACCGCACGGCGGCTCGATATGCCCGGGTTTCCGGCGCTCGATTTGCTCGATCTGTTCGCATTTGTCTATCCGGCGCGGTTCTGCGTGCCGACGGCGCGCGGTCTCGCCGAAGTCCTCGGCCTGCCGCTGCCGGGCAGTTCGCCGGAGGCTTGTGTCACTCTCGCCACCGTAGCACGTGCCTTACTGGAGAAGCTCGCAGAAGAGGTCGATCCCGAGGTTCGTGCGATCGCCGAAGTAATGGATCGCGGCGGGTGGTTATGGGGTCCCGCGGTGCTCGCCGCCCTGCCGGCCGCCGACCCGGGCATATTGCGGAAAGCGGCCGGCCTGCGCGTGTGGATAGGGCTCGAGGAGTGGTCGGAGCCGGCCCCGCCGCCGCCGCCCGGCAACGAGCCGGTGTGGCCCGAGGAGGCCCGGTCGCGGCTCGCCGAGCTGCTCGGCGCGGTCGCCGAGCGGCGGCCGCAGCAGAGTGATTACGCCGCGGCAGTCACCCCCGCCTTTGCGCCGCGGGAACACCCCGAGCAGCCCCGAGCGGTACTTGCCGAAGCCGGGACAGGTGTCGGGAAGACGCTCGGCTACATCGCGGCCGCCAGTCTTTGGGCGGAGAAGAACCGGGGCTCGGTGTGGATCTCGACTTACACCCGCAACCTGCAGACTCAGATCGCCGGCGAGCTCGACCGGCTCTATCCCGATCCCGAGCTCAAACGCCGCAATGTCGTGATCCGCAAGGGACGCGAAAATTTTCTCTGCCTGCTGAATTACGAGGACGCGCTCGGCGCCGCGATGGGCCGGCCGGGAAGGCCGGCCGGGCGTCTCGGGCTGATCGCTCGGTGGATCGCCGCGACCGGGGCCGGGGACTTGGTGGCGGGCGATTTCCCGGGCTGGCTTGGCGAACTCATCGGTCGCGGCCGGGTTGGTTGGCTGGCTGATCGCCGGGGCGAGTGCATACACTCGGCCTGCCCTCATTTTCGCCGCTGTTTCGTCGAGAAGAACATCCGCCAGGCGCGGCAGGCGAGGATCGTTGTCGCTAATCATGCGCTGGTCATGGCGCAGGCCGCTCTCGGCGGGCTAGACGACGCAACCGTTCCGACCCGCTATGTCTTCGACGAGGGCCACCACCTGTTGGATGCCGCCGACAGCGCCTTTTCGGTGCGCCTCTCTGGCCAGGAAGGGCGGGAATTGCGGCGCTGGATCGTCGGCGCCGAAGCCGGCGGACGCTCGCGTGCCAGAGGCCTACGGCGCCGGATCGCCGACCTCGTCGAAGGCGATGACGATGGCGCCAAAGCATTGCTCGACGTCCTCGCCGCCGCTCGCGTTCTCCCCGGCAACGGCTGGGCGCAGCGCGTCGCCGAAGCGCGCGGCCATCAGGGCTTCGAAAAGCTTCTCGTGCTGGTTCGCCAGCAGGTGCTGGCGCGCGCCGTGCTGGCCGATAGCGGCTATGGCCTGCAGGCGGAGGCGCGGCCGCCGATCGAGGGGCTGGTCGAGGCGGCTCTGTCGCTGGCCGAAAGCCTCGAACGGCTCGCCACCGCGATGCTGAGGGTGTCGGAAGCGCTGCGAGCCCGGCTCGAGAACCCCGACGACCCGCCCGAGCCCGGTTTGCGGCAGCGCCTCGACGCGTCGATCCGCAGCCTCGAACGCCGTGCCGGGCCGCAGCTCGCCGCCTGGAGCCGGTTGCTTCGCGATCTCGTCGAAGGTCCCCGGGCCGATACGATCGAATGGTTCGCCCTCGACCGGATCGAGGGTTTGGAAAACGACGTCGCGGTCAACCGCAACTGGGTCGATCCCGGCATCCCGTTTGTCGCGCTGGTGGCACAGCCGGCGCACGGGCTCGTCGTCACCTCGGCCACCCTAACCGATGATGCGGCCGATCCCGAGTTGGCATGGCGCGGCGCCGAGGCCGGCACCGGTTTGCGGCACTTGCCGTCGAGCGCGGCCGCCGCGCGTATCCCCTCGCCGTTCGATTATCGGGCGCAGACCCGGATCTTTATGATCACCGATATTCCCCGCGACGACATTGGGCAGCGGGCCGCGGCTTATGCATCGCTGTTCGTTGCGGCGCGCGGCGGAGCACTCGGCCTGTTCACCGCGATTGCGCGGTTGCGCGCCGTGCACCAGCGCATCGCGCCCGCCCTCGAGGCGCGCGGCCTGATGCTCCTCGCTCAGCACGTCGATGCGATGTCGACGGCCACCCTCGTCGACATCTTTCGGGCGGAGGAGGATTCATGCTTGCTCGGCACCGACGCGGTACGCGACGGCGTCGATGTCCCGGGACGCGCGCTGCGCCTCATCGTGTTCGATCGGGTGCCATGGCCGCGCCCCGACGTTCTGCATCGCGCCCGCAAGCCGGTCTTCGGCGGCGCGCAGTACGCCGATCGCATCGCCCGACTGCGACTGCGACAGGCCTATGGCCGGCTGATCCGCCGCGCCGACGATCGTGGCGTCTTCGTCATCCTCGATCGGGCCCTGCCTTCGCGCCTGCTGTCCGCCTTTCCCAGCGGTGTTGCCATTGCCCGTTTCCCGCTCGCGGAAGCGGCCGAGGCGACAGCCCGGTTTTTGGACCCAACCGCAGATACGCCTTGACAGCCGCCCGCGGCTCCTGATCTGTGAAGGCCGAACCGCGACAGGAGCCGGCATGCTCGACCACCATCGCGCGCTGATCTACACGATGGTCATCGTGTCGGCGGCCGACAGCGATCTGCCCGACGCGGAGCTGCGCATCATCGACGACATCGTCAAGGACTTCCCGGTCTTCCGCGATTTCGATAGGCGCGATCTGTCTCGGGCTCTGAATGACTGCGCCGAGCTGATGGGCCGGGAGCACGGGCTCGAGGAGACGTTGAAGGCGATCAAGGCCGCTCTGCCGGCAAAGTTGCGGGAAACCGCCTACGCCATCGCCTGCGATCTCGTCGCCGCCGACGGCGAAGCGTCCCAGGAGGAACTGCGGATCATCGAGCTGATCCGCGACCGCCTCAATATCGACCGGTTGATCGCGGCTGCCATCGAACGGAGTGCCCGGGCGCGCTTTCAGACACTGTAAACCCGCGCTTGAGCGAAGATCAGCGGGACGTCATTGCGTTTCTGGAGGACCCGTCCTCGTATGGTCCGGGAGTGGATCGCGTCGAGGTCATCGAAACCCATGCTTCGCTGGTTTTTATCGCAGGCGAGCGGGTCTTCAAGCTGAAGCGCGCGGTAGCGT
>Ga0210396_10004624_pt1 | contig 13437 bp, 13 predicted proteins | sample IncBWH17OmetaG_FD_155466 | JGI IMG/M metagenome (GOLD analysis project Ga0210396, IMG submission 155466) | Forest soil microbial communities from Barre Woods Harvard Forest LTER site, Petersham, Massachusetts, United States - Inc-BW-H-17-O ...
GCGGAGCGGAGGCTCGATCCGAAGCGGGTGTGGATCCTCGACGTCGGCGAGACGCGGGTGCTCACGAAAGGAGATTGATCGCGGGACCCGTGGCGCGCCTGCTAGCGTGCCCGCTCCCGCCGCCTGCGCGAGGATCCCGATCTCTGAAGCTGTCTGCGCACCTCATCAACGATGTCGAGCATCGGTCGCAGCAGAGGGGACCGCGCGGCGTCGGCCCGCCACACCGCGATGTCGCACACCTCGACGCCGAGATCGCTCAGCGGCCTCCATACGGCGGACCCGCGATGGAGAGCGCCCGCGCGACCGATCGCCGCGCCGGCATCGAGAAACCGAGCCCCGTTCTCCGCCGCGAACGTCATGCCGAGCCCACTCGAGACCAGAGCCCACACGGCTTCTCCGTCGACGACCTCCGGCGCCAGATTCAACACGACGCCGTGCGCACGGATCGCCGCGATGATGTCGTCGTACAGTCGCGGTCGCAGTCGCCGCGGCCCCATCAGGATCGATTCGTTCGCGAGATCCCTGACCTTGAGCTTGGCTTTCCTCGCGAGAGGATGCTCTTTGGGCAGCCGCATGCCGATTCGCGTTCGCGAGAGCACGACGCTCCGAAGCGACGAATCGTCCGGGGCCTCGTTGCCGTAGGCGAGCGCGATTTCACCGAGCCGCAGCGCCTCCCATTGCTCGGTGCTGATCATCGGCAGGAGCTTGACGCTCACGCGCGGTTGCCGCCTTCGAAGCTCGGCGACGATCGTCGAAAGACATCCAAAGTATCCCGCTCCCGGCTCGAAGCCGATCCCGATCGTCCCGATCCTGCCGTCCGTCGCCTCTCGCGCCTCGCCGACGGCCGCGTCGACGGCCGCCAGAATCCCCTTCGCCCTCTCGAGGAACATGCGTCCGGCCAGCGTCAGCTTGACGCCCCGTCCTGAGGGCTCGAAGAGATCGACGCCGATCTCCTCTCTCAGCTGCTGCATCTGGCGGCTGAGGGGCGACTGGGAAACGTGCACCTTCTCGGCCGCGCGGCGGAAGTTCTCTTCCTCGGCGACCGCGACGAAGTAGCGCAGGTGACGGAGCTCCACCGGTTCGACCTCCCTGCGGGGCGAGAAGACACTAAGACCTAGCAGGTCTCAAATGTGCGTTCAACAATGTCTTGGACGGCGCGCCGCCCCGAAACGCATGATCGCGCTCATGAAGGCAGTTCAGTACAGCGAATACGGGGGCCCGGAGGTTCTGCGGGTCGTCGAGATCGATGAGCCGCACGCCGGCCCCGGCCAGGTGCGGATCGCGGTCCGGGCCGCCGGGGTCAACCCCTCGGACTGGAAAGATCGGACGGGAGACGCCCGCGATGCCACGCCGGTGCCATTGCCCTCCGGTGTCGGCTTCGAGGCGTCGGGCGTCGTGGACGAGGTCGGCCCAGGCGTCTCCGACGTCTCCATCGGCGACGCCGTGTTCGGCTATGGAGCGAACACGGTGGCCCACCATGCGGTGCTCACCCACTGGGCACACAAGCCAGACGATCTGTCGTTCGAGGTTGCGGGTGGGCTTCCCGTGAGCGTCGAAACGGCATGGCGCTGTCTCGAGCAGCTCGGTGTGAAGTCCGGGCAGACGCTCCTCGTGAGCGGAGCCGCGGGTGGGATTGGCTCGGCCGTCATCCAGCTCGCGCGACTCCGCGGGATTGCCGTCATCGGCACGGCGAGCGCGCAAAAGCACGACTATGTGCGCGGGCTCGGCGCCATCCCGACCAGCTACGGACCGGGCCTCGCAGAACGGGTGAAGGGGCTCGCGCCCAAGGGCGTGGACGCCGCCCTCGACGTCGCCGGCTCGGGGATCATCCCGGAGCTGATCGACATCGTCGGCGATCCTTCGCGCGTGCTTTCAGCCGCCGATCTCACGGCTCCGCGGCACGGCGCGAGGTTCTGTCACGGGCCTCCGAAACATCCGGAGCGGATCTTCGCCGAAGTGGCTCGGCTTTGTTCCGAGGGCCTTTTCCGGCTGCGCGTGGAGCAGACCTTCCCGCTCGAGCAAACGGCGGCGGCACAGGAGATCAGCGCCAAGGGGCACGTCACGGGGAAGCTCATCATTTGCGTCGCTCAATAGACGTCACGCCTGGTCGGAGCGGGAGCTTCACGATGCGCAGCCCCCTCGTCGTGATCTTCGCCACGATCGGCCTCGACGCCGTGGGCATCGGGCTCGTGTTCCCGATTCTTCCGCGACTTCTCGCGGAGGTGACGCACGCTCGGAACATCGCGCCCTTCATCGGGATCATGACCGCGCTCTACGCCGTCATGCAGTTCATCTTCGCGCCCGTGCTCGGCGCATTGAGCGACAAGCTCGGCCGGCGTCCCGTGCTCCTCATTTCGCTGGCGGGGGCGACGATCAACTATGTCGTCATGGCGTTCGCGCCGCAGCTCTGGATGCTGCTGGTCGGCCGCGCCGTCGCCGGCTTGACGAGCGCCAACGTCTCGGTGGCGACGGCCTATATCACCGACATTTCCCGCGAGCACGAACGCGCGCGTCGCTTCGGCCTGTCCAATGCCATGTTCGGCATCGGCTTCATCATCGGGCCGGTGCTCGGCGGGCTGCTCGGCGACGACTGGCTGCGGCTCCCGTTCATCGCCGCCGCCGCGCTGAACGCCTGCAATCTCCTCCTGGCATTGTTCATTCTGCCGGAGTCGCGCCCGCCGGCCCGCCAGGAGATCAATCTGGCCGCGCTCAACCCGCTGCGGCCGCTGCGCTGGGTCTGCTCGATGAAGGCACTCATGCCCATCATCCTCGTGTTCTTCATCTTGAGCGGGACCGGAGAGGCCTACGGCACGTGCTGGGCCTTGTGGGGCTTCGACGCGTTCCACTGGAATGGTCGCTGGATCGGCCTGTCGCTCGGCACCTTCGGGGTCTGCCAAACGCTCGTGCAGGCGCTCTTGCCCGGCCCGGCGACCAAGCGGCTCGGCGAACGTGCCGCCGTCCTCGTCGGGCTCGCTTGCGCCTCCATCGCTCTGGTCGCCATGGCCTTCGCCAGGCAAGGCTGGGTCGTCTTCGCCGTCATGCCCATCTTCGCCCTCGGCGGCATCGGCACGCCGGCGCTTCAGTCCCGAGCGGCCCGCCTGGTCGATCCAGCCCGCCAAGGGCAGTTCCAAGGGGTGCTGGCCTCGGCGGTGAGCCTGGCGTCCATCGTCGCTCCGCTCGCTTTCTCGACCTGCTACTTCGTCGTCCAGAAGGAGTGGCCCGGAGCCATCTGGCTCTCGGTGGTCGTCGTCAATGCGATCGCCGTCCCGCTGGTCGTTCTCGGCACCCGGACCGCTCGCCCTACACAGCCCGTGAGCGCGTAGCGCGAAGCTCTTGGCCGCCCTCAGCCCCACTTATCGAGCGTGACAATCTGGATCAGGTTGCCGCAGGTGTCGTTCACCATGGCGATGGTCGAGCCGGTCACCTTGGTGGGCGTCATGGTGAAGTTCGCTCCCAGACCCTTCATGCGTTCGTACTCCGCGTGCACGTCGTCCACATAGAACATCGCCGCGGGCTGCCCCTTGTGAAACTTGGCCTGCTGGAACGTCTTGGCCGCGGGGTCGCTGTTGAGCTCGAGCTGCAGCTGGGTGCCATCCGGCTCCTCCGGCGAGGTCACCGTCAGCCACCGATAGGGCCCCTGCGAGAAGTCCGCTTTCTTCACGAAGCCCGCGACGTCGGTGTAAAACCGGAGCGCCTTGTCCTGATCATCCACATACACGCCGGTCAGCTTGATTTTCATGTGAGCTCCTCCTCGGTTTTCGTGACACCCGCGAAAGCCTGCGATCCGCGCCCTGGACGCGGCGGTCATTTTTTCGATTTCGAGTCATTTGCCGGGCCCTATGAAGGGTCTTGTCGCAAGAGCGTCACAAGGACCATGACGCAGTGAGTCTTCGGGGGCTTTCACGAGCGGCGGCCGACGCTTCGATGCGGGCACAGAGATTCGGCTTTTGATATACAGATCGGCCATGGTCGATTCCCCCGGACCTGCTGGGCTGCTCATTCTCGTGGCGCCAAATCTATCCACTCAGATGGGCGGCGAGGCGATCAAGTCGCTCCAGATATTTGAAGAGATGCTGAGCCGAGGGATCCAGGTCCACCAGATCACGCACGAGCGCGTCGAGAAGGAGATGTCCCGGCACGCGGGGAGCGCGTCCGTGAGCTACGTCAGGGATCTCGCGTGGCATCACCTTTTTTGGCGCAGCGTCGTGCTTCGGCCCTTGCTCGGGCTGCACTTCATGAGGGAGGCCGCGCTCATGGCCGAGCGCCTCGCGCGTGACAATCCCGATTCTCTCGTCCACTACACGGGGCCGGTGTCACCGGTGCTCCCCCACTACCCGGTCGCGGGCGCCTCCGTGATCATCGGTCCCATCAACGGGAACATTCACTATCCGCCGGCCCTCGCGGCCCGAGAGCCCCTGGCCTACAAGTTGCGCCGCGTGTTGCACCCGCTCGCGCAGCGCTGGCAACGTACGTTCTTCTCGGGCAAGCAGCGCGCGGACATTCTGTTGGTCGCCGGCGGTCAGCGGACGCGAAGCTCGCTCTCGCAGGCGGGTTGCCACGAAAGTCGGATGGTGACGACGCTCGACAGCGGCATCCCGGCCCGGTTGGCGAAGCTCGAGCGGGTGCCGCACACGGGCCGCAACATGAGGTTCGTTCACAACGGCCGCCTCGTCGTGCACAAGGGCGTCGACCTCGCCATCATGGCGGTGGCGCGCGCGCGCCTCCCCGTCGAGCTCGACATCATCGGGCGCGGCCCGGTGCTCGACGACCTCAAGCAGCTGGCCGCGAAGCTCGGGGTCGCAGCGCGTGTTCACTTCAAGGACTGGATCGCCGATCACGACGCCGTCGCGCCCACGCTCCAGCAATATCGCGGCTTCGTCTTTCCGTCGCTCGCCGAGGCCAACGGCATCGTCGTGCAGGAGGCGATGATGCTCGGGCTGCCCACGATCTGTTTGAACTGGGGCGGCCCGTCGCTGCTCATCAACCCCGAGTGCGGCATCCTCGTCGACGCGGGCTCCGAGGACGCGATCGTCGCGGGGCTCGCGGACGCCATGGATCGGCTCGCGGGTGACGGCGAGCTCGCCGAGCGCCTCGCGAGCAACGGACGCCAGCGCGCCCTCGATCTCGGCTTCAGCTGGCCCGACCTCGTCGACCAATGGCTCGGCGTCTACGGGCGCGCGCGACCCGAGCGCGCCACCGCCGCTCCCCTCACGGCGCCCCGCCCCGTGGCCTGACGCCCAGACCGCCTCATTTCGATCAGCCGTTCGCGATCGCTCTCCTCGGGAAGACTGACGATGTCGACGAACGGGGCGCCGCGCCCTCCGACCAGCGTGTGAGCGGCAGGCCGGGCGAGGCCATCCGATCGCCGGCCGGGCGTTTGCCGGCGTCGGCGTCAGCCACCTCGCCGGGCCCACCCGCCGAAGTCGGGCGCCGCGCGAGGATCGTGTTGAGCGAGTCCGTCCGCCGCTGAAATTCCTTCTCGAACGTGTGCCCCGCCGCGAAAGAGCGGGCCTTCCACGACAGCTCGTCGAGCGCGACGGGGTTCGCGAGCAAGACCCGCAGCGCGTCCGCGGCGAGGGCGGGCGAGCCCAACTTCGTGACGACGCCGGCCCCCGAGGCGGCTTGCATGGCCCGCCACATCGCGTTTCCGTAGCCCACGATGGGGAGCCCGCAGCCCATCGACTCGAGGTACGTGCAGGACGGATCGGCCTGGACGTGACAACAAACAAAAACGTCACAGTCGCTCGCGGCGACCACCAGCTGAGGATAAGGGATGGCGTCGTTGATCTTTACCTTTTCGGCCAATCCGTTCTCGCGAACGATCGCCTCCATCTCCGCCCGCTGCGACCCTTGGCCGTAAATGATGAATTCGCAGGGAACGTTTCGGAGCGCGACGGCGATCTTGACGACGTCGAGGGCGCCCTTGGCCGGCTCGAGGCGACCGCTGAAAATCAAACGCGGCGTGCGCTGGCGCCTCGCCGCGAGGCGCTCCTTCAATTGGCCCTCGCCGATCAACATCGAGGACTTCATGCGGGAGTCGAGGTAGAGGACGCGCTCTCGATTGAACCAACCTGCCTCCTCGTAGATGGGGTAGCCGTTGCAATGCACGGAGGTCGCGCGGCGCATCGCGGGGACGACATCCGTCAGGTGGTAACGCACGCTCTTCGTCGCCCGCCAGGCCTTGGAAAGCCGTCCGTCGACGCCGGTCGTCGCGAAGACGACGCTCGTGCGAAGATTGTATTCGAGGACCGCCACGTAGGGCACGCCCGCCGCCGCGCTCAGCGTGTGAGCGCCGAACCCGGTGCCATAAACCAAACGGCTTTCTGCAATGAGCTTGCGGAGGCGCGCGACCTCCTCGGGGAAAAGCCGATTTGATTCAGAATGACGAAGCGTAACGACGCCGTAACCGAGCTCCTTCTCTGGTATGGCGACGAGATCCATGACCGATGAGTCTCGCGCCGGGGGAAGCTCGGGATGAACCGTGACGATGGGGACATCGAACCGGCTCAAATACTCCTGCATGCCCGTGTGAAATTTGCGGTCGACATGGAAGACCCCGCGCTCGAGTCGCGCCTGATTGAAGTGAACCATCGTCAGCATGGTCACGAGCCTAGCGTCTGCCGAGGAACCGTGTCTAGCCTCGTGCCGGGACGACGCGAGGTCGACTGGACCGTGCACGCCGGCGTGCTTGGTCGCAGGGCGCGCGAGGAAGCGCCGGGGATCGCTGGTTCCCGCTGCCGGGGTCTGCGCGAGTTGCTGTACACTCCGACGATGTTCGCGAGGAGATCGGTGGGGGTCGCGCGCGTGAGCGCGGGCGGTATTGCGACCAGGCGCAAAGGTAGCGCCGGCTGATGTCCTCGAGCTCCGAGCTCCAGCCGCGCGCGCGCCCGGGCGCGATGTCGCGCGCGATCGCCCGGCTGGACCGTCTTCCCCTGGTCTTCCCCGTGCTTTTCGTTGGCCTCTGCTTGCTCTACACCCTCAAGAGCGGCTTTCTGACCGGAAGCCCGGCCAGGAGCCTGGACAGCCAATGGCTCTACGTATCCGGGGTCTGCTTTCACAATCACGTTTCGCCGTACAACATCGAAACGTTCAACGACACGTGGAGGCTCGCCCTCCCGCACGAGCCGCTGAGTCCCTTCGTTTACCTGCCGACCGTGGCGCTGCTCATGCTCCCGATCTCGTTCTTGCCCTGGCACGTCGCCCGCGTCGTCTTCGACCTCGTCAACGTCGCGACGCTGGTCGGCATCATCGTGCTCGTCAATCGCCTGTTCCGCTGCCTGGGCCTCGTTCAATGGCCGCGCTTTCTCGCTTGCTTCGGGCTCGGCATCGGTCTGCTGGTTTCGGGGGTGCCGGCGGTATTGCTCCTCGGCCAGACGACGTTGTTCGGAGTGCTCGGCGTCCTCGCGGCGCTGGTGGCCGTCTACGAGCGCCGACCCGTCTTGCTCTGTCTCGGGCTCGTGTTGTGCACGTTCAAACCTCAGGTCGCCGTGATCCCGCTCGCGTTCATGGTCGCGGCGACGAACGCGCGCGAGCGCCGCCGCTTTCTGATCCCGGCGCTCGTGGCGATGATCGTGTGCTTCGCCCCCTTGCTCCTCATCCCGCGCGCGGGGCTGATCGACGACGTGCGCGCCTCCCTGCGCGGCTATCAAGTGTTCGCCTCGAACCGACCGCCCAAGGTCAACGGCCTCGCGAGCCTGTTCCCCTCTGGCCCGCTGGCCTCCGCCGGTCTGTGGGCCGCCGCGGGCGTGATCGCCTCGGTCCTGCTCGGCTGGCGCCATCGACTGCGTGGGTCGCGACCGGGCTCATCACCCGCCTCCGGGCCGAGCGCCAACGCCGTCATCATGACGCTCGCGCTGGTCGGCGCGGCGATGCAGTTGCACACCTACGATTCCGCCCTTTACCTTCCGCTCGTCGCGCTCGCCGTCAACACGACCTCGTGGGGACTGACGCTCGGGCTGCTCCCCGGGCTCGTCTTGATCGGACGGACGCCGAACGTCGTGTCCGTTCTCAAGAGCCTGGGGGCCAGCGGGGCCTGGGTCGAGCCCAGAGTCGCCACCCTGGGCGCGCTCTACGTGTTCGTTCTGAGCGTCGCGTGGCGCGACGACCACGTGAAGGCGGCGCGCGGAGAGGGATAAGGCAGGGGCGGCGAAGGCGGCCCGTCACGGGGTAGCGAACTGAGCTATTCTGGACGCATGAGGGTCATCGTCCTCATCGTCAACTACCGCACCGCAGATCTGACGATCGACGCGCTCGCGTCGCTCGAGCCCGAGATCGGCGCGGCGACCGATGCCCAGGTCGTCGTCGTCGACAACGCGTCCGAGGACGGCTCGTACGAGCGCATCGGCGCCGCCGTGGCGGCCCGGGGCTGGGGGTCCTGGGCGACCGTGCTCGCGGCGCCGAGCAATGGCGGCTTCTCGAGCGGGAACAACTTCGGTCTCGCGTGGGCCCTCGAGCGCTGGCCGGCACCCCGCTACGTGCACCTCCTCAATCCCGACACCGTCGTGCGGCCTGGCGCGCTCGCACACCTCGTCGCCTTCATGGACGCGAACCCGACCGTCGGCATCGCCGGCAGCCGCCTCGAGGATCCGGACGGCAGGCCCCAATGTTCGGCCTTTCGCTTCCCCACCGTCCTCGGCGAGCTCGAGGCGACGGCGCGCTTCGGCCCGTTGACGCGCCTCCTCGTGGATCAGGTCATCGCGCCGCCCATCTCGACGGAGGCGTGCGCGTGCGACTGGGTCGCGGGCGCGAGCATGATCATCCGTCGCGAGGTCTTCGACGCGATTGGCCTCCTCGACGATCGCTACTTCATGTACTACGAGGAGGTCGACTTCACGGTGCGCGCGCGGCGCGCGGGGTGGACCTGCTGGTACGTGCCCGAGAGCCGCGTCGTCCACCTCGTGGGCCAGTCCTCGGGGGTGACCGACGCGCGCCACGCGCGCCGGCGGCGGCCCGACTATTGGTTCGAGTCCCGCCGACGGTACTTGCTGACCCACCTCGGCAGACGGGCGGCGGTCGCCGCCGATCTCGCGTTCTTCTGCGGCTCTCTCGCGAGGTGGGCCCGCCTCGTCATCGAGCGAAAGCCCCTCGACACGCCCGAGCATCTGTTCGCCGATCTCGCGCGGCACAGCGTCCTGGCCAAGAGCTGGGCGGGGTGACGTGAACGACGACTCCACGGCGGCCAAGCCGCCCACGCTCGTCGCGCAGATCGTCGAGGACTGGCACGCCCACGGTCGCGACTGGACGCGCCCGGGGTTCCACGCCGTCGCCGTGCACCGGTTCGGCAAATGGCGCATGGGCATTGGCCCGCAGTCCGTCCGCGTGCCGCTGAGCTTTCTCTACCGCGCGCTGTTCACGGGCGTCCGGAACTTCTACGGCATCGAGGTGCCGCACACGGCCCACGTCGGCCGGCGCGTCGTCTTCGAGCATCAGCACGGCATCGTCGTGCACGGAAACGCGAGCATCGGCGACGATTGCATCGTGCGCCAGGGCGTCACGATCGGAAATCGCAACATCGCGGCGCCGCTCGAGGCACCTCGTCTCGGCAACCGCGTCAACATCGGCGCGGGCGCCAAGGTCCTGGGCGGCGTCACGATCGGGGACGACGCCCAGATCGGCGCGAACGCCGTCGTGCTCGTCGACGTCCCCGCGGGCGGCGTGGCCGTCGGCGTTCCCGCGCGCGTCGCCCCCGCCGGCGCGGGCGCGACCTCGGTCACGCCCGCGGGGCCGACCCCCTCGTCACGGCTGAACGGCGGATGACGCCCGGCGCGGCCCTTCCGTTCTACTTCGGTCCGACCGCCCGGCCGCTGTTCGCCTGGTACCACGCGCCGGCGTCCGCGTGTCGCGGCGCCGCAGTGCTGTGCAACCCGCTCGGGCTCGACGGTACGCGGGCCCACTGGAGCTACCGTCACCTCGCCGAGCGGCTGGCCGGCGCGGGCTTCGGCGTGCTGCGCTTCGACTGGCACGGCACGGGCGACTCGTCGGGCGACGACCACGAGCCCGCGCGCGTCGCGACCTGGCTCGGCGACCTCGCCGAGGCGATCGAGGAGGTCAAGCGCCGCAGCGGCGCGCCGCGCGTGAGCCTCGTCGGCATGAGGGCGGGCGCGACGCTCGCGGCGCGCGTCGCCGCCGGGCGAGAGGACGTCGGCGCCGTCGTGCTCTGGAGCCCCGCGCTCACGGGCGCGGCCTGGGTCAACGAGATGGTCAAGCTGCACAAGCTCTACCTGCGGCTCGTGCCCCAGGTCGACGGCCTCGAGCCGGGGGGCGAGGAGCTCTTGGGCTCCTTCGCGTCGCACGAGACCATCGCCGCGCTCGCGGGCGTCGACCTCTTGGCGCTCACCCGACGGCCCGCCCCGGACGTGCTCGTGCTCGATGACGGACCGCTGCGCGAGGGGCCGCAGCTGCGCGAACATCTGGAGGCGCTCGGCGCCGCCGTGACGTGGCAACGGGGCTCGGGCCAGCGGTTCCTGTTCACGGTGCCGCACAAGGCGACCCTCCCCGAGGCGTCCATCCAAGCCATCGTCAGCTGGCTGAGCGCGTCGCCCGAAGGCGGGGCGCCGCGCCCGGCGCCAGCGGCCTCGCGCACGACGCCCTTCGACGAGCAGCCCCTGCGGCTCGGCCTCGCCGACCATCTCTTCGGCGTCCTGTCCCGCCCGACGAGCCCGCCGGCGCATGAACGACCGGCGATCCTCTTATTGAACGCTGGCTCGGTGAACCGCGCGGGACCGCACCGCCTCTATGTCTCGATGGCACGGCGGTGGGCCGGGCGCGGCTTCACGGTGCTGCGCGTCGATCTCTCGGGCATCGGCGACAGCCCCGCCGCCGAGGGCACCGCCGAGAACCTCGTCTATCCGCGCGACGGGCTGGCCGACGTCGCGGCGGCGATGGACTTCCTCGCGGCCGAGACGGGCGCGGGCCGGTTCATTGTCGCGGGGCTCTGCTCCGGCGCCGACCTCACCTTCCAGATCGCGCGTCGCGACCCCCGCCTCGTCGGCGCCGTCATGATGAACCCACGCACGTTCCTCGAGCTCGACCTCGGGCGCGTCGAGGGGCCCGTCGTCCCGGCCCCAGGCCCCGATCCGGCCGGCACGGAGGAGTCGCTGCGCGTGACGGCCGGCCTGGGCGAGATCGCCGCGCGCGGCGTCGATGCGCTGCTCCTCGTCAGTGACCGCGACCCGGGGATCGACTACGTCGACCGGCACGCTCCCGCGGCGATGGGAGACGTCGAGCGCTTGCCGCGCTTCCGGCGGGTCAACGTCGCGGGGACGGACCACACGTTCACGACGATCGGCTCACAGCGGCGAGCGGTCGACCTCATCACCGACGAGTATCTGGTCCACCACGAGTAGACCTCGCGCGGCCCGGGACCGGTCCTCAGGCGCCGCCGACCTTGCTGCTTCGCCGGATCCAGTCGGCGAGCCGCCGGATCGTCCCGAAGTCCTCGGCGGTGATGTCCTCGAAGTCGACGGAAAAGTCGTAGGTGCTCTCTATCCACATCGCGAGCTCGAGCACGCCCGACGAATCGACGATCCCGACGAGGCTCGTGTCCAGCTCCAGCTTGAGCCTCGGCCCCGTGACGAGATTGTTCTCGATGTGAACCGTGAGCGCCTCTTCTATGCTCATCATGCTCATGACGCTCATTCGGCCCTCGGCGTCAGCTTCGCGGGGACGCCCACGGCGACGGCGCCCGCGGGAACGTTCGTGAGCACGAGTGAGTTCGCCCGGATGACGGCGCGGTCACCAATCGTCACCGGACCCAAGATCTTGACGCCGTTTTCGATGATGACGTCGTTGCCAATTTTCGGCACGCCGCGCTTGAAGCGCTCGTTCGTGCCCAGCGACACGCCGCTGGCGATGCGGCATCTATCTCCGATCTCGACCTCCGGATGGATGATGACGTTGCGGGACCCGCGGACGTCGAAGCCATCACCCAGCTTGACCTCTCGGTGAAGGAGGTTGCCGGTCGCCGCCTGAACGGCGACGACGGCGCCGCCGTAAACCTTTGAGCCCACCCAACGCAAGGGCGTTGCGGGTAGGCTTGCCACCCAGTTGCCAAAGCGCCAAACCGCGAGGGACCACAGACCCGGATCCGTGAGCGAGCTGTCGTGTCTGACGTAGTCGGAGTACAGGTCTTCCCTGACTGGGGCCGCCTTCATCGTGATCGTGCCCTCCGAGAATGGAACGACGAATGAACGAGATCTTTCCTACTAGGCCTTACAACATACCCCACCTCGCAAAATACCGAATACCTTTGACTGTCCCGATCCGATTTCCGAAGATCACCCACGTGCGCTCCGCGCTCGACGTGATCCGCGGCGACGTCGAGCGCCACCACTCGCTGATCCGCGAGTCGGGATTTTGGGCCATGATGGTCGTGCGCCTCGGGCGCCTCGCCGCCCAGCTGCCCGACGACGCGCTCGGCCGCGCCGCGCGCGCGGCGCACGCCGGGCTGTCGCTCGCCTTCCGGCTCTCGACGCGCAGCTCGCTCCCGGCCAACCTCGAGGCAGGCGAGGGGCTCCGCTTCGTTCACGCGCTCAACCTCACGATCGACGCGGGCGCCGTGCTGGGCGATCGCGTCGAGCTCATGCAGGACGTGACGATCGGGCCCGCCTACGACGGCGCGGGCTCGCCCCGCATCGGCAACGACGTCTTCATCGGCGCGGGCGCGACGGTGCTCGGCGACGTCACCGTGGGAGACGGCGCTTCGATCGGCGCGAACTCCCTGGTTCTCGCCGACGTCCCGCCGGGCGCCTTCGCGATCGGCGTCCCCGCGAAGTTGGTCCGCTGGGGCAAGCCCAAGGCGTGACGATTCCGGCGTGACGGTCCCTCGCGCCCTTCGTCCTCGCGCGCGCTGCGCGCCGTCGGCTCGAGGGAGCGGCCCGCTATTGGGCGACTCGTTCTGATTTTCTCAAAGCAGGCGTTCGGCCGCCATTTCCCCGGTGAAAACGTCACCGACCTGGTTTCGTCGCCGATTGAACGTGGGATAGTGGTCCTCCGACTCGGGAGCCTCCGCGCCCGTCCCGACTTCATCGCGAGGCTCCTTTGGCCCCCTTCGAGGAGTTGTGTTCATGCCGAAGCCCCATCGGTTCCTAGCGTTGGCTCCCCTCTGTTTATTGGTCGCGTGCACGGGCTCCGAATCTCCTGGGGGCGGTCGGACCAGCTCAGCAGGCAGTGGCTCCGAGGCGGGTTCGACGGGACAGGCGGGCACGACGGGATCGAGCGGCGCGACTGGAGCCGCGGGCGTGACAGGGACGGCGGGCGTGACAGGCGCGGCGGGCACCATGGGCGCGGCGGGCGCATCCGGCGCGGCAGGCTTCACCGGCACCGCGGGCACGACGGGCGCGGCGGGCGCGACCGGCACGGCGGGCTCCGCCGATGCGGGCGCGGCGGGCGCGGTGGGCGCGACCGGCACGGCGGGCGCGACCGGCACCGACATCCGCG
>Ga0210396_10004627_pt1 | contig 13431 bp, 9 predicted proteins | sample IncBWH17OmetaG_FD_155466 | JGI IMG/M metagenome (GOLD analysis project Ga0210396, IMG submission 155466) | Forest soil microbial communities from Barre Woods Harvard Forest LTER site, Petersham, Massachusetts, United States - Inc-BW-H-17-O ...
CTTCGGCGTGGCATCCGGCGCCGCGATGATTCCCTACAGCATCATCAAGGAAGTCAATCCGGACAATGTTAAGGGCAGCGCGACCGGCGGAATCAATTTCCTCGTTTTCGCGCTTACAGCGTTGCTAGGCCCGGTTTACGCACATCGTATCGGCCGGGGCACCGGGAACACGCCAAACCTGGCGGTGCACTTTCAGAGAGGCGCAATGTTCTGGATTGCCTGCTGTGCGCTTGCAATTGTCGTGAGCTTCTTTCTTCGTGAAACCGGAAGTGCGGCGCATCCGCGACCTGCGACAGCGCAAAAATAATGAAATCTCAAAGGAGGATTTAGGCGATGGCACATCGATTGGCGGATCAGTTGGTAGCGAGACTTGCCGAAGCTGGTATCGAAAGGATTTACGGCGTCGTCGGCGACAGCTTGAACCCTGTGACCGATGCACTCCGGCTGAACAACAAGGTTAAATGGATCCATGTGCGCCACGAAGAAGTCGGCGCGTTTGCGGCCGGCGCGGAGGCACAGCTCACCGGCAAACTAGCCTGCTGCGCGGGGAGCTGCGGACCCGGCAACCTTCACCTGATCAATGGCCTTTTCGACGCTCATCGCAGCAACGCTCCGGTGCTGGCGATCGCATCGCATATTCCGAGCAGTGAGATCGGCACGGGATATTTTCAGGAAACGCATCCACAAAATCTGTTTCAGGAATGCAGCCACTATTGCGAGCTAGTTACGAATCCGGCTCAGTTCGAGCGCGTTCTGCACATCGCCATGCAGAGTGCCATTGGAAAAGGTGGAGTAGGCGTGATCGCACTGCCCGGCGACGTGGTCGCATTGGAAGTACCGGCGCAAGCCGGCTCGCGTACCCTGGTAAAACAACGGCCGAGCATCCGTCCCGGCGAAAAGGATCTGGCGAGGCTGGCGGACCTGATCAACTCCAATAAGAAAGTTGCGCTCTTTTGCGGCATCGGATGCGAGAACGCCCACGATGAGGTGGTCGCTCTCGCGGAGAAAGCCAAAGCTCCGGTTGGATATACCTACCGAGGGAAGCCGTACGTCGCATACGACAATCCGTATGAGATGGGAATGACCGGCATGATTGGTTTCGGGATGTGTTACGAGGCGATCCACGAATGCGACCTTTTGGTGCTCCTCGGCACTGATTTTCCCTACGACAAATTCCTGCCCACAAACTGCAAGATCGCGCAAGTTGACATCCGGGTTGAGAGTCTGGGACGGCGCAGCAAAATCGATCTGGGAATTTGGGGCGATGTCCGCGAGACGCTAAAAGCTCTGTTGCCGATGTTGGATGCAAAACCGGACCGGGCGTTCCTCGATACCACGGTCCGCAAGCACAAAGAGAAACTTCGAAAAATGAATGTGTACGTTGACCACGTGGGAAAACGCACGCCCATGCATCCCGAGCCTGTCGCCGCCGCGCTCAGTGAAGTTGCCGCTCCCGACGCTATCTTTACGGTGGACACCGGCATGTGCAACGTCTGGTCCGCCCGGCATGTTAAGCCCACTAAGAACCGGCGCATCATCGGTTCCTTTAACCACGGGTCCATGGCCAACGCGCTCCCCATGTCAATTGGCGCGCAATGCGCCTATCCCGGACGACAAGTGGTCTCCCTGTGCGGAGACGGCGGTTTCGCGATGCTCATGGGTGACTTGTTGACAATCACACAGTACGACCTCCCGATTAAGGTACTTGTGTTCGACAACGGCGCGCTTGGCATGGTGAAACTCGAGATGGAAACCGCGGGCTTTCCCGATTATCAAACGGACCTCAAGAATCCAAACTTCGCCAAGCTTGCCGAAGCCGTCGGCATGATGGGTGTAAGAATCGAAAACCCCGCAGATGTGAGCTCGGGCCTTAAGAAGGCGCTGGAGCATAAGGGGCCCGCGCTGATTGATGTGGTCACCGATGCAAATGCTCTCTCGATACCTTCTCATGCCGACCGGTCTCAAGCCGTAGGCTTCGCGCTGGCCATGGGAAAGATGGTCCTCTCCGGGAACATCGAGGAAGTTGTGGCCACAATCGAAGGCAACATTCGACATGTCGGCGAATCATTGGAGGCGATCTAGCCCGATATTCGCAAGCCGCAGCACTTGACGTGGCACGATCACGCGCGAATTGAGCGGTATAGCCCTCAGTTCTTGCGCAACGTTGTTTAACGTCACAGTCTGGATTCCGGATTCGAAGCTGGAGAACCGCGGGGCGGAAGTCCCGCTCACTCCGATCGTCGTGAATGCATTCCGGAATCCTCGGCGTCGATGGTCATCGGCGCTTCGCGAGGATGAACCAACTGACCCTCATCGATGTACATGGCCTTGATGTGGCAGTTGACTCGAGGGCTCCGCGGCATGACATGGCCGTCGATTTGTGCATCGACAGTGCCTTCGTACTGGAAAGCATTCCAGGCGAAATAGCCGCCTGCGATGAAAAGTGCGATCACCGCCGAGATTACCAGGATTCTTTTGCGGCGGATTTGTGACTGTTTACCGGGCTTCGGGTTCGACTGCAAAAGACTGGCGTCTTGATCCGCTACAGCAACTTGCTTTTCACTCGCGATGGTCTGAGTGCCGTTTTTGTTCGGGACGATTTTTCTTCGCAGATGCTGAGTGACCAGTTTTCTCGTCTGACCGAACATCCCTAGGGAGCTTCCGGGCCAGCCGCTTGAGGACATGCTTCGTGAACACACCGGACGAGCGGAAGCTGGCTCCTTCTTTCATTAGATCTAGAAGTACGTTTTCTCCGTCCTCGGTAATTGCAGTCAGCCCCTTCACGTCAATAATGAGCGCACGACCGTTCAGGCCTGCTGTCGCCTGCCGCCAGACACTCGCGAGCTCAGTGGCCCAAGGCCCGATGAGCTTGCCCTCCATCACCAGCTGGCGTCGACTCGGAGTATCGAGAATCGAGATCTTTAACATTGCCTCCGCCCAGCGCTTGCGTTGGCGCAAGCCCGACGCCAAATGTCCCTAACAGTAAGTCACTGAATTTTCAGGAAAGCCGGCCAGCAGCGGAAAGCTCACGAGCGTATCGTTACTCTCGCCTCGTCGAAGCTTTCGAATTGCTCAATAACTTTCTGCCGCTCGCCTAGTTCGTCGGCGCGCTTTACGGCCTCGATGAGCCGGGCGTTATGAAGTGCGTGATCAAAGTCAGGTGTGTTGTAGGCGTCCGCTCGCAGATCACGGACCAGATAAGCGTAGATCTCTCCTACGTTGATCGACGCGCCCATGAACCCTGCGGAGACCGCGGCTTCCTCGGGTCTCACGAATGCGACGTTCGACGTCAGCTTGAGATCTCCACACTGGAAGCCGTACGGGTGACGACCGCTTAACTTGAGCCATCCGTCCGCCCCTCTGATTTCGAACCCGAAGCGAGCATCTTCGTGCGCTACACCACCATGAATGTCTGCCGTAAATACGGCGCCAGAACCAGTTTTTCCCAGGACGCCAATTTGATCGGCAGTCTGGCGCACACTCTCCTCTCCGGTGTCCGTTAGTTTGACAGTGGGCCACCGAATCTCGGTGCGAGCCTCGACCTCTAAGATCGGTCCGAGGATGGCTTCCACCAGATCGAGAGTGTGCCCCGCGCTAATGGTTAACAGGTTCGCGCCAGAGGATCTCTTATTGAAGTAGTCATAGGTGGAAGGCATTTCGGGCCCGAAGCCAGTGGTGGTGGAGACGATACTTGCGTTGAGTGGCCTTCCAATCTGTCCGGAAGAAACCAATTGGGCCGCACGACGCACGGCTGGATTCAAACGACCCTGCAATCCGATCGCGGTATGAAGTGAACCTACCGCGCTCGCCATTTGTTCAGCCTCCGCGACAGTGCGCCCAAGTGGCGCCTCGCAGTAGACCGCTTTACCGGCCTCCAGTGCCGCCAGTACGAGTTCGCGGTGCGCCGGCACGTTGACAGCGATTGTTATCACTTCAATCCGCTCATCGCGGATCATCGCGAAGGGATCGGAAAACCAGCGCTCAGCGCCAAAGGCCTTAGCCGCTTCCCGAGCACTCTGCTCGTTGCGCGTTGCTACGGCCGAGAGCTTCACGCCGTGAAGACCGTTGATCGCTGGAACGTGCGACACCTTCGCCCAGCTTGATTTGGCGTTTGCACCCACGATTCCGACACGAATTTCTTTTTGACTCACGGCTTAATCTCCTTACTTCTGCCTGTTCGCCACTCTTCAGCGACGAGAGTTCCAACGTGCGAAAGCGTTCCGCCCTGCCAGGCTCAGAAAAGCCATAAGATGCAATAAGTAAATCAAGAGAGACGGCATGATCGCCTCCAGCAGCTTCGGTGCTCTTGCTCTCAACAACGAGTGATAAGGGCACGGCCCACACCAAACTCGCAGAACCGTAAGTTGCTGAATTTTCGGGAGAACGCTACGACAGGTCAAAAATGTCGGAGTTGAAGGAGTTGAAAGAGTCGAAATCGTCGAGGTTCTGAGCTGCTACAAACAGGCGGGCTGCAAGGTCAAGAATACTGCTTCGCGAATATCCCGAACTTTTTCATTCGAGAGAGCAGAGTTGTGCGGTTCATTCCCAGGCGCGCGGCTGCACCATCGGCGCCACCCACGCGACCCTTGCATACAGTGAGTGTCTGTATGATCTTATCGCGCTGCTTTCTGACGTATTCGTCAGCGACGCTGGTTTTGTCGCTGCGTGAGCCTGCTCTTTCTTCAGCGACTTGCGTCACTTGATGCGGGGTAGCTACGGAATCTTCCTTGCTTGTTTTTCGAAGTTCCGCCAAGGGAGCGTCAAGCGATCGGCCCCTCGTCAAGATCACGGCTCGCTCAATAAAATTCTCAAGCTCACGAATGTTGCCGGGCCACTCCAAGCTCGTCAGTCCCTTCATGACAGCCGCAGGGACCGTTTCGATGCACTTCTGCATTTGCTTCGCATGCTTTTGCACAAAATAGCTGACGAGCAGGGGAATGTCTTCTCTGCGGTCCCGCAACGCGGGAATTCGGATGGGAAAGACATTCAGCCGATAGTACAGATCACTGCGGAATTCCTTGTTCGCAACCATCTGCTCAAGGTCGCGATTCGTAGCCGCCACAAGGCGGACGTTCACCTTCCGCGTATGCGTGCTGCCGAGACGTTCAAATTCCCGCTCCTGAAGAGCGCGCAGCAGCTTCGGTTGAATCTCAATCGGGATGTCTCCCACTTCGTCCAAGAACAGTGTCCCTTGGTCTGCGAGTTCGAGCCGGCCAATCTTTTGATTTATGGCTCCTGTGAAAGCGCCTTTTTCGTGGCCAAACAGTTCACTTTCCAGCAGCCCAGTCGGGATGGCCGCGCAGTTCAGCTTCACTAGTGTGCGCTGTTTGCGGTGGCTGCGGTCGTGAATCGCGCGGGCGATCAACTCCTTTCCCGTACCAGTTTCACCGAGCAGCAGGACCGTGGAGTCGCTGGGGGCAACCGTTTCAACCAGCTGTAAAACGTGCTTCAACGCGGCGCTGTTGCCGATGATCTGCTCGAAACCCATCTCGCTGCGAAATTCCTCTTCGAGATAGACCTTCTCTTGGGCGAGCTTGTCCTTGAGTTCAGAAATTTCGTGGTACGCCTGCGCGTTTTCAATTGCAATGGCTATCTGTCCTGACGCCCGACTCAGGAAGTCAACATCGTCTGAAGTAAACGGAGTGTCTGTTGTGCGCAAAATCGAAAGAAATCCAAGGATCCGCCCGCGATTAACCAATGGAATAAGGCAATGGGCTTTTACGCCTTCACTAGCCGCCGTCTCACTTATCCCAAACGCGTACTCGCCGCTCTCCCGCGTGTCCATGACTACCGGCTTCAAGGTGTCCATCGCTTTTTGAGCGGCGGCGCTTGGTGTAAAGTACAACTCTTCCTTTATCACGCCTTTCCCGTGCGGAATATCCACGGCAAGTACCCTGCATTTTCCCGTTGCTGCATCGAGCAGGGAAACGGTTACGCCATCAGCGTCTATCACCTCGCGGATATTCGCTGCAATCGCGCGCAAAACCTCACGGCGGTTGAGGCTGGACGTGATTCTGGCCGTCAGATTTAGGAGCAATTGCAGCCGATCTCCTAATCCGGATACTTTTTTGAAAGCTAGCGCGTTTTCGACTGCGATTGCGATCTGCCCTGAGGCGCGGTTGAGGAAATCGACATCCTCCGGCGAAAACGGAGTGTCTGTAGTGCGACAAATCCACAGCAGTCCCAGACCCCGGCCGCGATTCACAAGTGGGATACAGCACAAGGCTTGGATGCCCTCCGCAGCGGCGATGTCATAAGCATGAGGTCCGAGGTCCTGCTGCTCCCGCACGTTCACGACTACCGGCTTCAAGGTGTCCACGGCTCTTTTGCCGACGGCGCTTGGTGTATATAGCAACTCTTCCTTTATCACGCCTTTCCCGTGCGGGAAATCCATGGCAAATACCCGAAATCCTCCGGTCGCTCCCTCGGGCAGGGAAACAGCGGCGCCATCGGCGTGTATCACTTCGCGTATGTTGGCTACAATCGAGCGCAATACTTCCCGCAGATCCAGACTGGACGTGATGCTGGTCGTCAGATTCAAGAGCAACTCAAACCGCTCGTTCCAACGCTGAAGTTCCGCTTCTGTGTTCATATCCAAGGCGCCGCAAATCATTGCCGGGCCTATGAGGGAGATGATGACCGATTTTGCCCTGGGCTCGCAAGTTTTGCAGGTCGGATGGCGTCTCTGGCCGCAACGGAGTGAAAGCACGGAGTTTTGCGTTCTTCACTGCTGCCAGCCGCCACCGAGAGCCTCATAGACTTGGACAAGCGCAAGCCGCTCGTTGAGTTGCGCCTGAACCAGATTCAGCTCCGCCGAAAAATAATTTGTCTCGCTGGTCAGCACCTGCAGATAGCTTGCGCCGCCTTGCTTATAAAGCACCAAAGAGAGGTCGTCCGATCGTTGTGCAGCCTGAGTGAGCAGCTCTTGCTGAGCGCGAAATTCACGAAATTTCTGATAACCAACGAGGGAATTCGAGACCTGCTCCAGCGCGTCCTGAACGGTCTGCTGGTAGGAGAGTACCGACTCTTGCCATTGCGCTCGGGCGAGCCTGAGTCCCGAACGGAGCCTTCCGCCCTCGAACACGGGCTGACTCACGTTGAAGGCCGCGTACCAAGTCTGCGAAGGCACGCTGATGAACTGATTCAATGCGTTGCTCTCGAGACCTCCCATCCCCGTCAGGGAAATGCTGGGAAAGAAAGCCGCTTTGGCCACGCCGATTCGCGCGTTGGCTGCGACGACATTCTGTTCCGCCTCGCGGACGTCCGGCCGGCGCTCCAGCAGCTGCGATGGCAGGTCGGCGGGAATGCTATCCAGAAGAGCTTGTTCCGTGAGAGCACGCCCCCGCGGGATGGACTGCGGATTTTCGCCCAGCAGGATGCTGAGCACATTCTCCTGCTGCTCGATTTGCCGTTCGAGGTCAGGAATGGATTCCGAAGCGGTGTAGACAAGTTGTTCTGACTGGCTTACGTCGAGGTCCGAAGCTCCGCCGTGGCTGAAAAGTACGTTCGTCAACTCAAGTGATCGCTGCCTGGATGCCAGCGTGCGCTTCGAGATCTCAAGCTCGCTATCCAATGCGCGAAGCTGGAAATAGGCGGTGGCCACATTGGCCACGAGCGACGAGATCGTCGCTCGCTGCCCCCACTCGGTGCCGAGCAACTGAGCGCGAGCTGCCTCGGTTTCCCGGCGGTATTTTCCCCAGAAGTCGAGATTCCAGATAACCGACAGGTTGAGCTGACCAGCGTTGACCCCGAAGGCCGGAAACAGATTTGAATCCTTTGCGTTTTGCTGACTGAAGACGCCCGCGCCGACGCTGGCGGAGGGGAGCTGATCGGCACGTGTGATGCCGACTTGTGCCTGGGCCTCGAGCACGCGAGTGGCCGCGATGCGCACGTCATAGTTCTGCTGGAGCGCTGTGTGAATCAGTTGCACGAGCACAGGATCTTGATACACCTGCCACCAGTTCTCGTTTCCGAGCGATGATGCCGGCGCCGTCGGGCTGGGCATGGCGGCGCGGTAGTCTGTCGGAACGCTCACTGCTGGCCGTTTGTAATTCGGTCCGACTGCACAGCCGGCAAGCGCGACGATGACGACGGGCAAGAACGCAAGTTTTCTCATGTTAATTACCGTGGCCTTGCGTTTGCGCGGGTACGAGCTCTGGTGGTCTTTGTCGCGTGGCGCCCGAGATGCGCTCGACCACGTAGAAGATGGCTGGAACAAAGAATCTGCCGATGAACGTCTCCGCTACCATGCCGCCGATTACCGCCGTGCCCATGATCTGGCGTGCTATCGCACCCGCTCCCGATGCTGTCCAGAGCGGCACGCAACCGAGAATAAAGGCGAGCGCGGTCATCATGAGGGGCCGGAAGCGAAGTTTCGCCGCAGATAGCGCTGCATCCACAACGGACATACCTCGTTCGTAGTCCTCCTTGGCAAACGCGACGATCAGAATCGAGTTCTTCGCTGCCAAACCGATTAACATCACCAAGCCGATTTGCGCATAAACGTCGTTCTCCATCTGAAGCATGTAAGGAGGCAGGTACAGGCCCATCACGAAACGTCGCAACCAAAGCGCGGCCAAGGCTCCGAATACCGCCACCGGCGTGCTGAGCAGCACACTGAACGGCAGCGTCCAGCTTTCATAGAGTGCAGCCAGGACGAGGAAAACGAACAGGAGCGAAAACGCGAAGATCACCGAAGCCGGGATCCCTTCCTCGGCCTTCACCTCTTGATAGGACATGCCGATCCAGTCGTAACCCATTTCAGAAGGCATGGTTTGCTTGAAGACATCCACGAGGGCCGCTCTTGCCTGATCGGCGCTATAACCGGGTGCGGCGGCGGCGTTGATTTGTGCGGACCGGTACTCGTTGTAGCGCATCGTGAACTCCGGACCGGAACGAGTCTCGAATTTCGCCAGCGCGGAAAGCGGCACGGTTTGCCCTTGTCCGTTGCGAACATAGAATTGTCCGAGATCGTTGGTGGTTGCACGGTAAGGAGCTTCGGCTTCCACATACACCTGCCAGGTGCGACCGAAATCGTTGTAGTAATTGACGAACAATCCGCCCATGTAAGCTTGAATGGTGTTGTAAACATCGGTCAAAGCCACGCCTTGCTTCAACACTTTGCTGCGATCCACATTGATGAACTCTTGAGGCACGCTGGGAATAAACGTGGTGCTGACCGTGGCAAGCTCAGGGCGCTTGCGAGCGGCCGCCAGGAATTTGTTCAGGTTGTCGGCTAGAAACTGGACGTCCTTGCCGGCGCGGTCCTGCAGTACAAACGTAACTCCGCCGGCGGTGCCGACACCGGGAATCGCGGGTGGTGAGAAACTGAAGACAGTCCCCTCCGGAAGCTGCTTGAGTTCCTGGTTCAAACGCGCCTTGATGGCTTGATATTGTTCAGCCTGGGTTTTGCGGTCATCCCACGGTTTAAGGTTGACCCAAAAGAAGGCGTTGTAGCTGGTCCTGACATAACTGAGCAAGCTGAAACCAACCACGCTAGTCGTGTACTGAACGCCGGGCGTATTTGCGAGTACCTTCTCTACTTGTTTCGCCGCCGCGCTGGTGCGCTCCAATGACGCCGCATTGGGAAGCTGCATGTTGATATAGAGGTAGCCCTGGTCTTCATCGGGCAAGAAGCTGGTGGGCAAATGGGCTCCAATGAGCCACGCGGCACCTCCGGCAACCGCAAGCAGCACCAATACCAGTGCGCCCTTGCGAATTACGTCGCCCGACAAACTCACAAAGCTGTCGGTAGAGCGCTCCCAGTAGCCGTTAAAGACGCGAAAGAATTTTCCTAGCGGCCCGCGAGTTTCCTTCTTGGGCCGGAGCAGTAGCGCCGAAAGTGCCGGGCTGAGCGTGAGAGCGTTGAACGCGGAAAGCATCACCGAGATCGCGATGGTGAGCGCGAATTGCTGATACAACCTGCCGGTGATCCCCGGAATGAAGACCGTCGGCACGAACACGGCGGCCAAGACCAGAGCGATACCTACAACCGGCCCGGAAAGTTCCTCCATCGCTTTTATGGCGGCATCTTTGGGAGACAGTCCTTCCTCGATGTGGTGCTGTACGCCTTCGACGACCACGATGGCGTCGTCAACCACCAGTCCAATTGCCAGCACCAAGCCGAACATGGAAAGCGTATTGATCGAGAAGCCGAACAGCGGAAAAATGACGAAGGTTCCCACCAACGAAACCGGCACGGCCAGCATAGGAATCAGAGTGGCGCGCCAGTCTTGCAGAAAGAGATAGACCACAAGAATTACCAACACAATCGCAATTGCCAGGGTCCAAAGGATCTCTTTCATGCCTTCCGTAACCGGGAGCGTTTGGTCGAGCGAAACGGTGTAATCGATGTCTTGCGGGAAGCGTTGCTTCATCTGGGTCATGAGCTTCCGCACGCCCTGCACGGTTTGGACGGCATTGGTTCCAGGCAACTGATACACGGCAACAGCAGCGCTGGGCTTTCCATTCAGGCGAGCGATCAAGCTGTAGTCCTGCGTGCCCAGTTCGACGCGCGCCACGTCTTTGACGCGAACGGTCCCACCGCTTGGTGCTTCGCGCACGATCACATCGCCGAACTGTTCTGGTGAAGTCAGCCGGCCTTGAGCCAGCACGGCATAAGTGAACTGCTGGTTGCTCTGAGCCGGCTCGCCCCCGACCTGGCCAGCGGGATTAACGGTGTTCTGTGCTTGAATCGCGTTAACAATATCCGTGACAGTGATACCCAGCTTCGCCAACTGATCAGGCTTCACCCACAGCCGCATGGCATACTGCCCCGAGCCGAAGACCTGCGTCTGGCCAACTCCGTACATGCGTGCGATAGGGTCGTTGAGGTTGATGTAGGCATAGTTGGCCAGGTAGTTGGAATCATGTGTACCGTGCGGTGAGTACAACGCGATCAGCATCAGAGGAGCGGTAGTCGACTTCTTGAGTGTGATTCCGTAGTTGTTTACCTCGGGCGGCAACTGACCATTTGCCAGTTGCTGGCGCGATTGCGTGAGCAACAAATCCGTGTTCGGATCAGTTTTTAGATCGAAATCCACGATCAACGTCGTTTGCTGATTCGCGGTGGCGTTGAGCGAATACATATAGGCCATGTTGTCCACGCCAGTGACTTGCTGCTCGATGGGTACGTCAACCGATTGCTCCAAAGTCTCGGCGTCCGCGCCGGGGAAATTTGCTTGCAACCTGATCTCAGGCGGGGCGATCTGCGGGAACTGCGCTACCGGCAGAGTCGCCATGCTGATCGCGCCGACGATGACGGTAAGAATCGCAATCACAATCGCTACGATGGGCCGTCGGATGAAAAAATTCGCCATGGTTAACGCTCCTCCGTCCCTTTGTAGGGCGTGGGATTCACCAGTTGGCCTTCCTTTGTTTTCTCCGCACCAACCGCCGCGACGCGTTCTCCCGGCTTCACTCCGGATGTGATTACCCAGAGCGCGCTCACTTTCGGCCCGACCTCCACGGCGCGAAGTTGTGCCCGGTTATCGGAGCCAATGACTGTCACTTGGTAGGTGCCTTGTTGCTGACTCACCGCCGCCTGCGGCACCAGCAGCGCTCGCGTGATGCTTCCGGTTGGCGCCTGAATGCGCGCGTACTGGCCTGGCCGCAAGAGGTTCTTTGGATTGGGAAATTCGCCTACGATCTGGATGGTTCCCGTTTCGCTGCTCACCTGGCGGTCCGTGAAGATGATTCGACCGGGATGCGGGTAGGCACTCCCGTCGGCCAGCGTCAAGTGAAGCGGGATTTGTGAAGCGTGAGTCAACCAATCCACGCTCCCCGGACCTCCTCCGTCCGCCATGCGCACGTATTCCTGTTCGCTAATGGGGAAATAAACTTTGATCGGATTTACCTGGGAAACCGCAGTGAGGACCGAAGAGGGTTCCACCAGGCTGCCTACCTGCACTGTGTTGATGCCTGCGATGCCGTCAATCAGCGAAAGTACTTTCGTGTATCCCAAATTCAGCGAAGCCTGTTCGACTGCAGCCTCATCCGCTTCTACTGTCGCCTTCGCTCCAAGTTGCACTTGCGTGTCGGTATCGAGCTGACTCTGGGGAATCGCATGAGCTTCCGCCTCGGGGATGTCGCGCCGAACGTTGATGTCGGCGTTGGCCAACTGCGCTTGAGCCTGGGCCAACTGCCCCTTGGCCTGATCAAGCACCGCCTGAAATGGGCGCGGATCGATTTCGAAGAGAACCTGGCCTTGCCGGACAACTCCGCCTTCCTGGTAGTCCTTACGAATCAGATAGCCGCTCACGTGCGGTTGGATTTGAGCGTTGACGTACCCTTCAAGCGTCCCCACCCATTCTCCCTCGAGCGGTACGTCTTTCTGGATCGCTGGCGTTACTTCAACCACGGGCGGTGCAGGAGGCGGCGCCGAGGCCACGTGGCGCTCGCATCCGGCCGCCATAGCCGCCACGAACACAAGCACGATAAATAAACCGAACAGATTAGATAGAGAGCGTTTCCTTCGCGCACTCAGGTTCTCAATCACATGCTTGATGTAGGTTCCGCCGCCGGTGAATCGTGCTCCATCTTCCGCCAGCATGTGCAAGAGCTGCTCCCCGCTTTGGTCGATAAACGTGACCTCATTTAGGTCCACGATGCACGCGCGTCCCGCATCCGCGCGGTGATTCACTTTCCAGCATGCCCTGAGCAAGTCCACCCACGGGCCGGAAAGCCGGCCGTGCAGATTCCATTTCTCTTGGGCGTCCGTTTGACTGAAGTTGATCTTCAACATGCTGGTGTCCTCGAACCTTGTCCGTGAAAATCGCAACCGCGATTCTGTTATGGCTCTCATTTTGTTTTCGAATCCTTAGCGTTGTTCTTGCACTTCGTTCTTGTACTTCTGCTGCAGCTCGCGTTCCGCCTCCAGCCAGTCGTTCAAGTCGCAACCGTGAATTCCGCCACGCTCGATGTGAATCTCAAACGCTCGGCGACGGATTTCCGCCGGGGATGGTCCGTTGTTCTGTCCTTCTTCCGAGACCGCTGGCGGAATAAAGCTTCTTCGCGCGTTCCAGGGATTGGTGATCAAATTTTGCGATTTCATAGTTCCTCCTCCCTTTAAAAAGTATTTCCCTTCAACGAGGTTTTGTGCCTGGGTGATCATCCGAGTCGGTGATGATCAGAAAAATCAGAACGCTCGCTGCGGCTATCAAGAGAACCTCAACCAAGGGAGCTCCTTTGCGCGGGTCCTAATTTCATGCGCAGGCCAGGCGATCTTGCGAAGTGCGCCCGCCGAGATCAGGCCCTATCCGGCATCGCAGTGATTTGGCTAGACTCCTTCGCGCGCGGAACAAGCGAGCTTTAACCGCGGACACCGAGAGACCCATGTGTCGGGCCGTCTCCGGGATCGTCAGCTCGCCTAATTCCTGCAACTCGATCGCTCTCTGCATTCCAAGACTCAACTCCCCCACTGCAACGAACAGG
>Ga0210396_10004629_pt1 | contig 13430 bp, 12 predicted proteins | sample IncBWH17OmetaG_FD_155466 | JGI IMG/M metagenome (GOLD analysis project Ga0210396, IMG submission 155466) | Forest soil microbial communities from Barre Woods Harvard Forest LTER site, Petersham, Massachusetts, United States - Inc-BW-H-17-O ...
ACCAGACCGAGTCGATCACGGTGCAGCCGGGCGAGAAGTTCAAGCAGTCCTTCACGCTCGTGACCGACGGCCAGTAGCGAGACCCATCCACATGGAACGCAACGGGGCCCATCCTTCGGGCCAGGCCTCGGACGCCGGCTCGAACGTGCCGTTACCGCCGTCACGCGCCGAGGCGCTCGAGGCGGCGTGGCGCGCGTACTACGCCGGCGCGTCCGAGCCGCCGCGCCACCCGGCCGCGCGCGGCGCCATGCAGCGCGATCTCGAGAGCGCGCTCGCGCGCCTCATCCCGAGCGACGCGGCGGTGCTCGAGGCGGGCAGCGGCGACGGCGATCTGCTCGCGTCCCTGCCCAACGCCGTTCGCCACGGCGTCGACTATCTGCCCGAGATCGTCGCGGCCGCGCGCGCGCGTCACCCGGGCCTCTCCTTCGAGGTGGGCGATCTCACGGCGCGCGCAGGGGGCGGCGTCGAGCCGGTGGTCCCCGCGACGCCCTGGGACGCCGTCGTGTGCGATCGCCTGGTTCACAGCGTGCTCGACGTGCAGGCGCTGCTGCTCGGGCTCAAGCGTCGGCTCGCCCCGGGCGGCCGCATCTACCTCACGGCGTTCAACTACCTGTGGGAGGTGCCGACGCGCCTCGCGGAGATCTCGGGCTGGAAGCGGCCCGCGCCCACGGCGAACTGGCTGTCGGAGAGCGACTTCCGCAACCTGTTCGACATCGCGGGCCTCGAGGTCGTGCGCTTCGAGGATCGCATGTTGTTGCCGCTCGAGGTCCCAGGCGCGAGCGAGGGGCTGAACAAGTATCTCGTGCGCGTGCCCGGCATGCAGCACCTGTCGCTGTATCGGATCTACGTGCTGCGCGTTCGTGACGGCGGGATTGGCCCGGCGGCGCCCGCGCGGCGCGCGAGCGTCACGGTCGTCGTGCCCGCGCGCAACGAGGCGGGCAACATCCAGGCGGCCATCGACCGCACGCCCGTCATGGGCAAGTCGACGGAGCTCATCTTCATCGAGGGCGGCTCGAAGGACGGCACGTGGGAGGCCATCCAGACGGCGATGCGCTCTTACGACGGACCGCTCAAGCTGCGGGCGTTTCAGCAAACGGGAAAAGGGAAGGGCGACGCCGTGCGCCTCGGCTTCGCGCACGCGACGGGCGACCTGCTCATGATCCTCGACGCCGATCTGACGGTGCCGCCCGAGGATCTGCCGGCGTTCTACGACGTGCTCGCGCGCGGGCAGGCCGACTACGTGCAGGGCACGCGCCTCGTCTACCCGATGGAGGCGGGCGCGATGCGCTTCTTCAACAAGCTCGGGAACGTCGCGTTCTCGCGGCTGTTCACGTACCTGCTGCAGCAGCCCATCAAGGACACGCTGTGCGGGACGAAGGTGCTGTGGCGCGAGGACTACGAGCGCATCGCCGCCGGCCGCGCGTACTTCGGCGACTTCGATCCCTTCGGCGACTTCGACCTCATCTTCGGCGCGGCGCGCCTCGGCCTCAAGATCGCCGAGATCCCCGTGCGCTATCGCGACCGCACGTACGGCGAGACCAACATCTCGCGCTGGAAGCACGGCGTGCTCTTGCTGCGCATGTCGGCCGTCGCGGCGCGCAAGATCAAGTTCGTGTGATGGACGCTGAGACGCGGGCGCGCACGCTGGCGCGCTTCGAGGCGCACCGGCGCGCCTGGGACGCGAACCCGGCGCTGCGCGCCCTCTACGCCGAGTGGTACGGCCGCGTGGGCGCCGCGCTCCTGCCGCCTTCCTTCGGTCCGCGCGTCGAGCTCGGCTCGGGCCCCGGCTTCGCGCGCGGCTTCGTCCCCGCGCTCGAGCTCACGGATCTGGTGAAGGCGCCGTGGCACGATCGCGAGGTCAGCGCCGAGGCGCTGCCGTACGCGGACGCTTCGCTCGGCGGGATCGTTCTGTTCGACGTGCTCCATCACATCCCGGCGCCGCGGAGGTTCTTCGCCGAGGCCGTGCGCGCGCTCAAGCCGGGCGGTCGCCTCGTCATGTGCGAGCCGTACATCGGGCCGCTGTCGTACCCCGTGTACAAGCTGCTGCACGAGGAGCCCGTGCGCCTGTTCGACGATCCGCTCGCGCCCGCGGCCGACGCGCGCGATCCCTTCGACTCGAACCAGGCCATCCCGACGCTGCTGTTCGGGCGCGGTCGCCCGCACGACGCGCTCGCGCGCGAGTTCCCCGCGCTCGCCGTGCGCTCCGTCGAGCACCTCGCGGGCCCGAGCTACGTGGCCTCGGGCGGCTTCTCGCGCGCGCCGCTGCTGCCGCTCGCGGCGTGGCGCGCGCTGCACGCGCTCGAGGCGCGCCTGCCCGCGCCGCTGTTTCGACTGCTCGGTTTTCGGATGCTCATCGTGATCGAGCGAACCGCGTCCTCGGCGCGGGGCGCGTGCTAGCGTCGCGCGCGTGAGGAGGCATCAGGGTGGCAAAAGGCGGTTCGTCGGCGCGTTGCTCGTCGCGGCGACGCTGACGGCGCCGCGCGCGGCGCGCGCGTGGGACGACTTCGGGCACATGGAGGTCGCGGCCACCGCGTTCAAGGCGCTCACGCCCAGGACGCGGACGCGCGTCGCGGCGCTGCTCAAGCTCAACCCCGCCTACGCGAACTGGATCGTGGGCGCGAAGGCCGCCGATCGCGAGCGCGCGGCGTTCATGCGGGCCGCGACGTGGGCGGACTCGATCAAGAGCGACCCGCGCTACGTCAGCGACGCACAGACGGCGCCCACGGCCGGCCAGAACATTGGCTACGCCGATCTGTCGCGGCACGCGTACTGGCACTTCGTCGACCAGCCGTTCTCGACGGACGGGACGCCGCTCGTGCGGGCGCCCGCGCCCAACGCCGCGACGCAGATCCCGATCCTGCGCGCGGCGCTCGCCGCCGACGCGACGTCCGACGACGTGAAGTCGTACGACCTCGTGTGGTTGCTGCACCTCGTGGGCGACGTCCACCAGCCGCTCCACTGCGTCTCGCGCTACGACAAGAGCGCACCCGCCGGCGATCGCGGCGGCAACGACGTGAAGATCGCGGGCGACGCGCAGCCGCCCGTCTGCGACGACCCGCGCTACTGCCCCTTCGGTCCGCCCAACGAGCTGCACGCGTTCTTCGACGACGTCACGGGCTCGGGGTACGCGACGGCGCCCGTCGTCGACGCGGCCGCGAAGCTGGCCGCGGCGCCCGCGAAGACGGCCGCCGTGCGCGACGAGGAGGTCTGGATCGCCGAGGGGCTCGACCTCGCGAAGACGCAGATCTACGTCGCGCCCATCGGCGCGGGCGCGGGCCCCTTCACGGTGACGCCGGCGTATCAGGCGGCGGCAGAGGCGCTCGGCAAGCAGCGCATCGCGCTCGCGGGCGCCCGCCTCGCGAACCTGCTCGACGACGCGCTCGGGAAATAGCCGGCGCTCACTTCGTCCAGGCCGCGCACTGGTACAGCGCGGCCGTCACGGGCGCGCCCGGCGGGAACGCCGCGCGGCGCACGGGCCGGAGCGCGCGCGCGAGCGCCGCCGAGATCACGGCGGGCGGCGAGACGTGGTGGTCGTCGATGCCGCGGAAGCCGAGGAGGTCGAAGGCGCGCGTCATGAGGCGGCTCACCATCGGGTAGCCCGTGACGAGCGTGCCGCCGGGCGCGAGGGCGCGCGCGAGGCCGCGCGCGGCGCCGTCGGCGTCGCGGATGTGCTCGAGCACGGAGAAGCAGACGATGGCGTCGAAGTGATCGGCGGGCAGGTCGTCGTCGCGCAGCAGGTCGACCTGTCGGAACGTCGCCTGGCAGCCGGGCGCGACGTGCGCGTCGAGGCCGGGCGCGAGCGTCAGATCGGTGCCCGTGTACGCGGGGTAGCGCGCCGTGAGGGTCGGCACGAGCACGCCGCTGCCGACGCCGATCTCGAGCACGCGCCGGCCGCCGGGCGGCAGCAGGTCGAGGCCCATCTGCAGGCGGTGGCGGTACAGCCAGCCGACCCACGGGTGGTAGTAGTACGGCAGCGGATCGTGCGCGTCGTTCGGGCGCAGCACGCCCTTGCCCGGCAGCGCGAGGCGGACGCTCAGGCGCCGCCTCGCTTGCGCGCGATGACGATGATGAAGCCGCCCAGGTGGCGCAGCAGGGGCGCGTCGCAGGCCGCGTGCTCGGCCCACGTGAACAGGCGACCGAGCGGCGCGAGCGTGAACACCTTCGACGTCGGCGTCACGACGCGGACGCCGCGCACGCCGACGACCTCGAGCTCGGGCGGCAGGTACGTGCGCGCGCGCGCCGCCGTGTCGTAGCGCGTGAAGACGTCGCTCTCCGTCGTGCCGGCGGCGATGTGGCCCGGGCCGCCGACGCGCTTCGCGAGGTAACGCAGCGACCACGGGTTGTAGAACTCGAGGAGCACGTGGCCGCCCGGGCGCACGAGGCGCGAGAGCTCGGCGACGGCGCGCTCGATGGGCGGGACGTGCGCGAGCACCTTCATGCTGTAGACGAGATCGAAGGCGGCCGAGGGCAGGGGCACGTCGGTGAGCGAGCCCTGCACGACGCGCAGGCCGCGGTCGCGCGCGGGGCCGAGCATGCCGCGCGACAGATCGAGGCCCACGGCCGAGCGCGCGAACGTCGCGGCCTCCTTGAGCAGCAGACCCGTGCCGCAGCCGGCCTCGAAGACGTCGAGGCCCGCGCCGTACTTGCGCACGAGCTCGAGCTCGAGCTCGTCGATGAGGCGGTGATAGCCGTGGTGGCGCTCCGCCTCGTAGCCGGCGGCGAAGCGATCGTAGTAGACCTGCGTCGAGGGTGCGCCGGGGGCGCGCGCGGAGATGGGCGTGGGCATGCGGCGGGCGCAGTATGGCACGGCCCCTCGCGCGCGATCGCGCGAAACAGCGCCGCCGCTCAGCGGCGCGCCGCGAGCAGCAGGTCGATCTCGCCCGCGTCGAAGGGCTTGTCGACGCAGGGGATGGCCGCCTCGGCGACGAGCTTCGCGAGCGTCGCGCCGAGCGCGCCCGCCATCGTGAAGACGAGGCGCCGCTCGAGGCCGAGCTCGCGCAGGCGCTGGTACATGTCGGCGGGCGACAGGTCGGCGGTCTCGACGTCGTAGAGCAGGAGGTCGAAGGGGTGGGCCGCGAAGAGCGCGAGCGCGTCGACGCCGCCTTCGGCCGTCTGGACCTTGTGGCCCGACAGGACGCGGCGGATGGCCTTCGCGACCGTCGGCTCGGCGTCGACGACGAGGATGCGCGCCGGCTGGGGCAGCTGCAGCGCCGGCGCGCGTCCGGAGTCGCCGCGGCCCGTGCTCGGCAGCAGGACGCGGAACGTGCTGCCCTTGCCCTCCTCGGACTCGACCGTGAGATCGCCGCCGAAGGCCGTGACGATGCTGTGGCAGATCGACAGGCCGAGGCCCGTGCCCACGCCCACGGGCTTCGTCGTGAAGAACGGATCGAAGATGCGCTCGAGGTTCGCGGCCGGGATGCCGATGCCCGTGTCCGAGATCTCGACGGCGACGTCATCGCCGAGCGTCCGCACCGCGACGCGGATCTGGTTCTGCTCGACGGCGCCCGGCGCGATCGCCTGCGCCGCGTTGACGAGCAGGTTGACGAAGACCTGCTCGAGCCGGCCGCTGATGGCCCACACGGCGGGCACCTCGTCGAAGCGCGTGACGACCTGCGCGCGCCGCCGCAGCTCGGCGGCCGTCATCTTGAGCGAGAAGTCGAGCACGGGGCGCACGTCGACGACGGCGAGGCTCTCGTCGTGGGGCTGCGCGAAGGCCTTGAGGTCGCGCACGATCTGCTTGATGCGATCGCCGCCCACGCAGGCCTCGGCGAGCGCCGCCGACAGATCCTCGAGCGGCGCAGCCGCGAGCCCAGCGCCCGGCGCGTCGAGCGCGCCGCGCACGTAGTGCAGGTTCGCGATGACGAACGCGAGCGGGTTGTTGATCTCGTGCGCGATGCCCGCGGCGAGCCGCCCGAGCGCCTCGAGCTTCTGCGCGCGCCGCAGCTGCGCCTCCATGCGGTGGCGCTGCTCGACCTCGCGCTGCAGGCGCTCGTGCGCCTCGCGGATCGTCGTCGTGCGCTCGCGCACGATGGCCTCGAGCTCGTCGACCTTGGCGCGGGCCTGCCGCGCGAGGCTCCACTTGCGCGACAGCGCCGTGGCGAGCTGGCGCACCTCGATCTGATCGAACGGCTTCTTGAGGACGAGGAAGCGCTCGGCGTGCGCCTCGAGCTTGCCGAGGAGCTCCTCCCACGAGTAGTCCGAGTACGCCGTGCACACGACGATCTGCAGCTCGGGATCGACCTGCCACAGGCGCTGCGCCGTCTCGACGCCGTCCCAGCCGGGCGGCATGCGCATGTCGACGAAGGCGACGGCGTAGGGACGGCCCGCGTCGCGCGCCGCGCGCACGAGCGCCTCGGCCTCCTGGCCCTGGTACGCCGAGTCGATGAGGAACGGAGCGGCGGGCGCGCGCGGCGGACCCTGCCCGAACAGCGCGGCCTCGAGCTCGATGAGGGCTGATTGCTCGTAGGTCGTCTCGCCGAGGACCTTGCGGAAGTCGCCGTGGATCGCGCGGTTGTCGTCGACGACGATGACGCGGCGGTTCGTGGCCGCCTGGCCCGCATCGTCCCCGGCGGCGCGCGGTGAGGCGGGCATGCTCCGCCCCGGGAATCGTCAGCCTGGGCCGTCGACTTGAGCCGCCTCTCGCCGCTGCCGGCGCGCGACGACGCAGAACAACACCCCAGACACGCCAAAGGCCACGATGGCGCTCATGAGGGCGATGGGCAGGTTCGAGCGATCGGCGAGGGCGCCCACGGCGGTGGGCGCGGACGCGTTGCCGAGCACGTGGATGCCGAACAGGAACACGGCCTGGAGCGTCGCCGAGAACTGCGGCGGACCGAGCTCATCGACGACCGCGGCCGAGGGGCCGTTGTAGACCGACAAGAAGAAGGACGTGATCGCCGTGAGCGCCATGAAGGGGATCTTGGGCGTCATGAACAGCGCGGCCGTCCCGAACGGCACGGCGAGCAACATCGAGACGCCGATCGCGAGCGCGTGGCCGCCCGGCGCGCGCCGCGTGAGGCGATCGCCCGCGTACCCGCCGACGACGACGCCGCCGACGCCGCAGACGAGCCCGACGAACAGCATGTAGATACTGCCCACGGTCTCGGAGATGTGCCGCACCTCGATGACGAGCCAGCGCGCCCAGAAGATGAGCGCGCTCGCGCCGAAGGTCGCCGTGATGCCGCCCGCGAGCGCGAGGATGTACGTGGGCCTGAGCAGGTACTTCCACGCCGGCAGCTTCGTGGGCCGCTCGATGCGATCGGGCGCCGCGACGAACGCCGCCGCGAGCGCGAGCAGCATCGAGGGCGCGCCCGCGATCCAGAAGACGTTGCGCCAGCCGATCTTCGGCGCGAGCAACGTGCCGAGGCACAGGCCGAGCGTGCCGCCGATGGCCATACCCACGTTGTAGATGCCCATGGCGCGGCCGCGCTTCTCGGGCGGGGCGTCGGCGCACAGCAGCGCGTTCGCGCTCGGCCCGTACGCGCCCTCGCCGACGCCCACGAGCGCGCGGAAGAAGAGCAGCACGTGGTACGAGCCCGACAGCGCCGAGCCGATCGTCGCGATCGACCACACGAGGATGCCCGCGAAGATGACCTTGCGCGCGCCGACGCGATCGGCGACCGGACCCGAGATGAGCGACGCGACGGCGAAGACGATGAGGTTGACCGTCGCGAGCAGGCCGAGCTGCACCTTCGACAAGCCGAAGCTGTCGCCGATGAGCGGCGTCATGCCGTAGACGACCTGGCGATCGAGGTAGTTGAAGCCGTTGACGAGCGTCAGCAGCGGCAGCGGCGGCACGCCGCGCCGGCGCGCCGGCGCGGGCGACGGCAAGGTCGCGGCGGCGACGCTCATCGCAGGCTCTCGAGGCACGCGATGGCCTCGGGCTTGGACCAGTCGCGCTGATTCGCGAAGTAGTAGCGGACGTGCCCCGCCGCATCGACGAAGTAGGTCTCGGGGTACTGCGTCGTGCCGAAGGTCTTGGGGATCGTGTGGCTCTTGTCGAGGAGCACGCCGATCTTCGTTCCCTTGACGAAGAACCTCCGGATGGCGTCCCAGTCCTCGTCGACGCTCACGGCGAGGATGCGCATGTTCGTGCCCTCGAGGTTGTTGGCGAGCGTCTCGAGGCCCGGCACCTCCTGGACGCAGGGCGGACACCAGGTCGCCCAGAAGTTCACGAGCACGGGGTGACCCCTCTGCTCGCGCAGCGACACCATGTGCCCCGCGGCGTCGGGCAGCTCGAAGTTCGGCGCCTCGATGTTCTGCAGCGCCGCGGGCACGGCGTCGGGCTGAAAGGCGCGGCAGGCGTTCTCGCGCGTGCGCGACAGCGTGTCGGACGCCGCCGAGAAGAAGCGCACGGCGACGAACGCGATCGCGACGGCGGTCACGGCGGCGGCGAGCAGGTACGTCTGACGCTTGGGGCGTGGCGCTTGCGGAGCTGCGTTCGTCTTGGCGGCCAACTAAACTCCCAGTCCCACGACGGCCGCGATGGCGCGCACGGAGTCCATGAGCTTGGCGAACGCCTCGGGCGTGAGCGACTGCGGCCCGTCGGACAGCGCCTTGTCGGGGTTCGGGTGCACCTCGATCATGAGCCCGTCGGCGCCCATGGCGACGGCGGCGCGCGCGAGCGCCGGCACCGACGCGCGATCGCCCGTGCCGTGCGACGGGTCGACGATGATGGGCAGGTGCGTGAGCCGCTTGATGAGCGGGATCGAGCCGAGGTCGAGCGTGTTGCGCGTCATCGTCTCGAACGTGCGGATGCCGCGCTCGCACAGGATGACGTTGTAGTTGCCCTGCTTGAGGATGTACTCGGCCGCGAGCAGGAACTCGTTGATCGTCGCCGAGAGGCCTCGTTTGAGCATGACGACCTTCTTCTGCGCCCCCACCGCCTCGAGCAGCGCGAAGTTCTGCATGTTGCGCGCGCCGATCTGCAGGACGTCGGCGTACTTGCCGACGAGCTCGACGTCGCGCGTGTCCAGGACCTCGGTCACGATGGGCAGCCCCGTCTTGGCGCGCGCGTCGGCGAGGATCTTGAGGCCCTCCTCCTTCATTCCCTGAAAGCCGTAGGGCGACGTGCGCGGCTTGAAGGCGCCGCCACGCAGGAAGTGCGCGCCAGCGTGCTTGACGGCCGTCGCCGCCGCGTCGAGCTGCTCCCGGCTCTCGACGGCGCACGGGCCGGCGATGACGCCGAATTTGCCGCCGCCGATCTGCGCGGCGCCGATCTTGATGACCGTGTCGTCGGGCTTCACCTCACGCGAGACGAGCTTCCACGGCTTCGAGACGGCCACGGCGTCCGCGACGCCCGACATCACCGTGAAGATGCCCGCGTCGACGGGGCCCTGATTGCCCGTGACGCCGATCGCGAGCCGCGTCGCGCCCGGGATGTCGTTGGGCGTGAAGCCCAGCTCCCGGATCTTCTTCTCGACGGCGGCGACGTCGTCCTTCGACGCGTCTGCCTTCATGACGATGAGCATGTCTTGTTATCTTAGCTGCGTCAGAGTGAGCGAAGCGAGCGGGTTTGCGGACGGGAGCGCGAGCTCCGCTCGCGCGGCCCGCCCTCGAAACGACCTGGGGGGGGCCCGCGGGGGGGACGCAGTCCCCCCCGCGCGGGTTCAGCCCTTGCGAGCGATCTTGCCGCCGGACTTCTTGGCGAGCTCCTCGTCGGCGATCTTCTTGAACGTGTCCCACGGGTAGGCGCCCGAGATCTTGCGCCCGTTGATGAAGACGGCCGGCGTGCCTTGCACGCCCAGCGCCGAGCCTTCCTTCTGCTCGGCGTCGATGACGTCCTTGTACTTGTTCGCGTCGAGGTCGGCCTTGAACTTGTTCATGTCGAGGCCGAGCTCCTGGGCGTACTTCTCGAAGGTCGCGCGATCGAGCTGCTGCTGGTTGGCGAACAGCTTGTCGTGCATCTCCCAGAACTTGCCCTGCGCGCCCGCCGCCATGGCCGCCTCGGCCGCCGGCTGCGCGTTCTGGTGGAACGGCAGCGGGTAGTTCTTCCACGTGAAGCGCACCTTGCCGGCGTACTCCTTCTCCATCTGCTTGAGCGTGGGCTCGACGCGGCCGCAGAACGGGCACTGGAAGTCGGAGAAGATCACGACCTGGAGGGCCGGGTTCTTCGCGCCCTTCGACTCGGACTTGCCCGGGTCGACCTTGAACACGGTCTTGTCCTGCTCCGGGCCCTTCTCCTCGCCGCCGCCGGCCGGCGCCGCCGCGACCTCGGTCTTCGCGTCCTTCATGAGGACGTCGTAGACCTTCGACTTGGGCGTGCCCTTGGCGACCATCGCCTCGGCGGTCTTGAGCTCCTCGTCGATCTTCGTCTTGAACATCTCGAAGGGCTGCGCGCCCGAGAGGAACTTGCCGTTGATGAAGAAGGCCGGCGTGCCGCGCGCGCCGATCTTGCCGCCCGAGGCGCCGTCCTGCTGGATGGCCTCCTTGCCCTTCTCGGCGTCGAGCGCCGCCTTGAACTTGCCCATGTTGAGCCCGAGCTCCTGCGCGTACTTCTCGTAGGTCGGGCGATCCATGTGCTGCTGGTCGGCGAAGATCTTGTCGTGCATCTCCCAGAACTTGCCCTGGTCCTTCGCGGCGCGGGCCGCGATGGCGGCCGGCATGGCGTTCGGGTGGAACGGCAGCGGAAGATCGTGCCACACGACGCGGACCTTGCCCGAGTACTCCTTCATGACCTGCGCGACCGTGGGCTCGACGCGGCCGCAGAACGGGCACTGGAAGTCGGAGTACTGCACGATCGTGACGAGCGCGTCCTTGGCGCCCTTGACGGGCGCGTCCTTGACCTCGGCGCGGAAGCGCGTGTTCGGGTCGGGCTCGCCGGCGCGCTGCTGCGGCGCGGGGGCCGCCGCCTTGTCGAGGCCGTCCTTGATGAACGACGCGTAGAGCTGGCCGCGCGGCGTGCCCGCGGCGAGCTTGACGTCGGCCTTCTTGATCTCCTCGTCGATGACGCCCTTGAAGGCCTCGAGCGGCTGCGCGCCGCGGAAGTTGTGGCCGTTGATGAAGAAGTTGGGCGTGCCGCGCGCGCCGAACTTCGCGGCGTCGTCCATGTCGTGCTGGATGTACTCCTTGCCCTTGCTGGCATCCATGGCCGCCTTGTAGGCGCTCATGTCGAGGCCGACCTCACCCGCGATCTTGTCGAGCGTCGGGCGATCGAGGTTCGCCTGCGCGGCGAAGAGCTTGTCGTGCATCTCCCAGAACTTGCCCTCCTTGCGCGCCTCCTCGGCGGCGATGGCGGCCGGCATGGCGTTCGGGTGGAAGGGCAGGGGGTTGTTGCGGAACGACAGCGACACGTCGTCGCCGTACGTCTTGATGACCTGATCGAGCGTGCCCGTGACGCGGCCGCAGTAGGGGCACTGGAAGTCGGAGAACTCGATGATCGTGACCTTGGGCTGCTTGCCGCCCTTCGTCGGGGCGTCGCCCACGGGGACCTTGTAGGTCTCGACGCTCGCGCCCGGGCCCTTTTGCGCCTGCTGCGCCGCCGGCTTGGGCGCGTCGGTCGCGCTGGCCATGAACGTCGCGTAGAGCTTGTCGATCGGCGTGCCGCTCGCGAGGATCTTGTTGGCGCGATCGATCTCCTTGTCGATGACCTTCTTGAACTCGTCGAACGGCTGCGCGCCCGCGAGGTTGATGCCGTCGATGTAGAAGTTCGGCGTGCCCTGAACGCCGATCTTCTGGCCGAGCGCGAGGTCCGCCTGGATCGTCGCCTTGCCGGTGCCCTTGTCGAGCGCCTCCTTGAACTTGCCGACGTCGAGGCCGATGTCCGCGGCGTACTTCTCGAGATCGGGCCGCAGGATGTTTTGCTGGTTCGCGAACATCTTGTCGTGCATCTCCCAGAACTTGCCCTGCGCCTGCGCGGCGACGGCCGCCTCGGCCGCGAGGGGCGCGTTCGGGTGGAAGGGCAGGGGGTTGTGGCGGAAGAAGACGCGGACATCGTTCGGGTACGCCTTCTCGATCTGCTCGAGCGTCGGGACGACGCGGCCGCAGAACGGGCACTGGAAGTCGGAGAACTCGACGATGTTCACCTTCGCCGTCGCCGGTCCCTTCGACGGACCGTCGAGCGGCACGCGGACGCGGACGTCGGTGCCGGCCTCGGCCGACTTCGCGGCCGTGCCGCCCGAGGTGTCGCCGCCCTTGTTGCACTGAACGAGGAAGTAGCCGCCGAAGGCGACGGCGGCGATCATCAAAGGCACTTTTACGCGGTTCTTGGGCTTGTCCATGGGGGCTCCTATCGATACGGAAAAACGGCTGCGCTGAAAGGCGGCGCGTGCGGCGGGCGCAGGTTCTGCCGTCACGCGTGGTTGGACGATCTCGAGACACCGAGCGCCCGACGAGCTGGTCTCGCCGGGCCGCTCGCGCCTAGACGCGAGGCGGACGGTCCGGAGGATCGCCGAAGCGGGACGGGAGCAAGAAGGTGTCGCGGGGCGCGCACGCGTCGGTCGCGGTGTGCACGTGCGCGGGCGTCGCGAACACGGCGATGGGCTGCGCGTCGGAGACCGTGAGCCCGGGCGCCTTTGGCGGCACGCCGTCCCACGCGGCGACGCCCGTGCGGCGTTCTCGCGCGGCGGGAGCGAGCGACGGGGTCGCGCTCTCGCTCTGCGGATCGCGCGAGACCCAGTACGACGCGTCGTAGGGCGTGCCGTCGCACTCGCCGACCATCGTCGACAGCACCATCGGCACGGCGGGCGAGCCACAATCGATCACGGCGGGCGTCGCGTAGGTCCGCTCCTCGTGGGCGACGACGGGCGCGGCCGCGAGCTCGCAGCTGTCGGCGCCTTCAGCGCACGTCGCGGCGGCGCCCGGCAGCACCGGCGCCGCGGAGGCGATGAGCGAAATGACGAGGGCCAGCATGGAACGACCGAAAGGTACCCCACGGCCAACCCCTCTTCAAGGCGGCGTATTCCCGGGACCTTCAGCCGCTCGTCACGCCGGCGCGGTCGCGCACCTTCGTGACGATGGCCGCGGCGACCTCGGCCGACACCCCGACCTGGGCCAGCGCGGCCGCGAGCGCGTCCAGGACGTCAGCCGCGCCGCGGCGCCGCCCCTCTTCGAAGCCGCCGAGCCACTCGACGGTGGCGTGCGGGCGCGTCGTGCCGGTCGGCCCGGAGGTCGCCTCCGTGACGTCGTCGATCACGATCTCGGGGATGGAGTCATCGCCCATTCGGTATCAGCGTGCCCCATGCCGGGACGGACGGCCAGTCGTATCGAGTGCCCAGGGACAGAGTCGAACTGTCTACACACGGATTTTCAGTCCGTTGCTCTACCAGTTGAGCTACCTGGGCAAGTGTCAAATGCCGTGCGTACTTACGCCATCCGGTGCCGTGTCGTCAACCTGGTGTGTGGCCGAGGCGTGCCCAATGGTTTCGCCCGAAGCGATTCCGCTCGAACGCAGAAATCCCTCTGGGTTATTGTGCCTGCGATCGTCGGGGGCT
>Ga0210396_10004632_pt1 | contig 13426 bp, 12 predicted proteins | sample IncBWH17OmetaG_FD_155466 | JGI IMG/M metagenome (GOLD analysis project Ga0210396, IMG submission 155466) | Forest soil microbial communities from Barre Woods Harvard Forest LTER site, Petersham, Massachusetts, United States - Inc-BW-H-17-O ...
ACGTTTACCGTCTCGACCACATGTCTGCCCGCTTTGTCATCTGCTTCAACATCCTCTGTCCTAACTTTTGCGGCTTTGCGTCTTTGCGTGAGATTTTTCAGGTTTTAAGGCTGCCATAGGTTTCGGGGTTCGAGGCAAGAAACTCCTCGACCTGCGTTCGTGTCGGGATACCTCGCTGGCCGCCGGGTTGAGTAGCTTTCACGCCGGCAGCGGCGGTGGCAAGACGGACACATTGATCGAGGGGAGCTCCTTGGACTAGACCAGCCGCATAGGCGCCATGGAAAACGTCGCCGCAACCGGTGGTATCGACCGCGAGAACTTTGAATGCCGGTTGATGACGTGCGGTCCCGTCTTTGCCTAGGAACCAACTCCCGGCAGTTCCACAGGTGATGACTACCGCCTGACAATCCTGGTGCCAAACCGCTTTGGCAACAGTTTCGGGAGCGGTTTCCCCGGTGATTTTTTGCGCAAAATCCAGGGGAAGCACGACGTGATCAACCAACCGCAGCAGCTCCGGAAACTGTGGGTGATTCGAATCTTCGAAATCAGCGACCACAGGAATACCTGCGCCTCGGGCGATTTTCGCTGCCCGGAGACACCCGGTCATCCCGTATTGATCGAGAAAAAGAATCCGCGCCGCCCGGATCACCGACTCGTTCGGCAGAAGATCATCGGCGCCGATCCGGCCATCAATCCGATAAAAGATATTTCGGGTTCGAGTTTCCGCCGCAACGATAATCACCGCATGTGGCGCCGGTGCGTCCTTAGCTCGCGGGGCATGAGAAATATCGACGCCTTCAAGGAGAAAGTTTTCTTCTACGATCCGGGAAAACTCATCAACGCCCAATAACCCGGCAAACGCACATCGGGCACCAAGCCTGGCGGCGGCCACCAGAGCAGTACCAGTTAGCCCGCCACATTGGCGATCCCAACTTAGGACCCGAGTCTTGGTATCAGCCGCTGGATATGATCCTGGTACAAACAGAAGGTCATCCACCGACACACAACCAACACCGAGAATATCAAAGGCTTTCATACCGCGAATGGGGACCACGAATGGACACCAATGAAAACCGCGAATGGACACGAATTAACACGAACAAAGACGAAGAACAAAATCCAACAGCAGATAACGCAGATTCGGAGGTTACAGAAAACATCGCTCGGTTCACCTGACTTGGCTTATGGTATTCGGCTCGCGCAAAGTCGGCCTCGCAAGCGAGGCACGCTCCACGGCTGTCGCCCCATCATAGCCAATTATCTGCGTTCATCTGCGGTTAAGGTTTGTTTGTTTTCGCGTCCATTCGCGGTCCTTATTCGTGTCCATTCGCGCTCTCTATTCGCGGTTGGTTTGCCAGAATGATTTCGACATTTGCTTGAGTAAGCGCCTGGCGGAGGTCCGCCGGCGGATCGGTGTCGGTCACCAGGATGTCGACGGCGTTGAGGGCAGCGACTTGGGCGAACGCGTTGAAACCGAACTTTGAGGCGTCGGCAACAACGATGGTACGCCGGGCAGAAGTGATCATGCGCGCCATCATGGGGGCTTCTTCCAAGAGAGTGGTGGAAAGACCGCCGCTAGCAGTCAATCCGGTCACCCCAAGCACAGCGGTATCGACGCTGACATTTCCTGAGGCAAATCCAACCGCGCCAACCGTTGAACCTAAGTTCCGATTAAATTCACCGCCTAAAACATACACACTTTCTACGGCTTCAGCGGGTAACACCGACAGCATGGTCACGTTATTCGTAACAATCGTAAGATTCCGACGCGGGCTGAGTCCTGCGGCGAAGGCGAAGGTGGTTGAGCCGCCGTTAATAATGAGCGTTTCGCCGTCGGAAATGAGCTGAGCTGCTGCCCGGCCAATCAGGGTTTTCGCATCGGCGTTAGCGTTGGCTCGGGTCAAAAACGGAGTTTCGCGATGAACCAGCAAGGTCGTGGAAACCGCTCCTCCATGGGTGCGTAACAGTAATTTGCGGCGCTCAAGCTCTTGGAGATCGCGCCGGATCGTGTCATCGGAAACCGCAAAATGCCGGGCTAATTCTTCGACGCTGACCTGGCCCTTGGCCTCGACCAACTGCAGCTCTTGGTGGCGCCGGGCAAGTGTTGAGTTCTGGTCTTTACTCATCAGGGGTTGGTTAGAACCAATCGGGCTAACGTAAACTCGTTGGCCCCGGTAATCGATTCATATTGCACTTATTCATAGAGAGTTTGCGTCAAACACGCAAGATTCTTCGATATTGATTGCGTTTATCCCGCACCACGTCTATATATGTGCGTCTTTCCCCGCTGAATTTGCACTAAAACGGAAAACATTGACCCATGTACGTCACAAAGCCTCGTTTATTCTTCGATTTCGCCCTTCAAAACCGATTCGCCTTACCCTCATTCAACGTTTGCAACCTGGAAACGGCGCGCGCCGTGATCGAGGCCGCCGAGGCTGAAGATGCGCCGGTGATCCTCCAGACCTATTTCGGAGATCTCTACTACGGCGGCTTTGACGTTTTACCGCAATTACTGCGGCATCTGGCCGAGCAAGCCAGGGTTCCGGTGCTGGTTCATCAAGATCACCCGGACCGTGATCAAATGATCTTGCGAACCCTGCGCAGCGGTTACTACTCGGTGATGTATGACGGCGGCCATTTGCCGTTGGAAGAGAATATCAGAGGGGCGACCTACATCGCAGAAATCGCACACGGAATGGGGGCGGTGGTCGAAGCGGAACTCGGTCAGTTTGGCGGCGAAGGTCAAGGCGGCCGGGTGGAGATGGCCTCGCCCGACGAAGCCAAACGAATGGTTGAACAAAGTGGGGTCGATACATTAGCGGTGGCGGTAGGGTCGGTCCACGGCCAAAGCAGCCGGCTCGATCTTGGGCTCCTGCAGGAAATCGCGGAGGTAACGCCCGCGCCATTGGTATTACATGGCGGCAGCGGGATCCATCCGGACGATGTTCGTAAAGCCATTCCGATGAACGTGGTCAAAGTCAACATTGGCGCGGATATCGTCAGGGCCTGGATGAAAGGGCTGCAAGAAGGCGCGCTGTTAGAGAGCGGACATGAGCCGCCTCACCACGTCGCGATGAAGCACGCCAGCGCTAAGGTCACCGAAGTTGCGCGGGCGAAGTTGTCTCTAATGGGTGGTTCGCATAAGGCGAAGCCAATGCAGCGAAAGCTCGAAGAGGCTGTTACCGATCTGCAACCCAGCCAGGCCGCCGTCTTACCTGTTTGAGTTAGAAGCGCTGAAACGGCCATCAACTGACAGTCTCTTCGGCAAACTAACCAGCAAATATAAACTAACATAAGTCGGGGATGAGCAGGAGCTCATCCCTATCGAGCCACCCCCCATGAGCTACGCATCCACCGGGAGTACTGATCGATGGGGACTGGTTAATTCCAGTCCCCATCTTTTGCGTAAGCTATGCACGGCATGCGCGTTAGCCCGTCGCGTAGCGACTAGATGATCGTAGCCTGGCAATTCATTGCCAGGAATTCGTCTAGAAGACGATCCGTCCCGTAGGGCACGGTGTGGTTTGTCGATTACCTTCACAGCACGATATCATAACGTTATCATATTGTGTTGTATACTCTTGAAATAGAAGATATGCTCCGGCTCATGGCGAATACATATTCGTTCCTCAATATTCATTGCGTATTCAGCACCAAAGAACGTGTTCCAATCCTAACGCCAGAAATTAGAGAACGGCTGTGGCCGTACTTGGGCGGTATTGCCAGACAGAACGGGTTCGAGGCTAAATGCGTCGGCGGAGTGGCAGATCATGTTCATGCTTTGCTGTCGCTTTCGACAACCATCGCGATCTCTAAAGCAATCCAACTGATGAAGGGCGGATCATCGATCTGGATCCACCAAATGTTTCCAAATTTGCGGAACTTTTCTTGGCAGCAAGGATATGGGGCATTCAGTGTCGGAGTTTCTCAAATGCCCGAAACGATCCGTTACATTGAGCAGCAGGCGGAGCATCATCGGACACGCACATTTCAAGAGGAGTATTTAAGCATTTTGAGAAAACATGAGATGCCGTTCGAAGAGAAATACCTATGGGGATGATATCCAATCACACCGTCGCTACAGGACGGATCCGTTATTCAACAGGTTCCTGGTCCGGCCACTGCCGGACTAGGCTACGATCGTATAGTCCATACGGGACACGAGCCTCGACCCTCTACCGGACACGGAGCCTCGACGTTCTGCGGGACGCAAGCCTCGATCGTTCCTTACTACCAATCACCATTCACCAATCACTATTCACGACTTCTCCTTCCTCGCTGTCGCAAGATCGAATGAGGTGCGCATTAGGCTAATGGCGTGGTCTATATCGGCCTCGGATTTGAGGAAAAAACTGATCCAGCCGCTATCTGGCAAAATATGATGCGGTTCAGCCTGGCCGGTGCTCACAAGCTCGTCGCGGACGGGCTTAGGGAATGGAATATCGACCAGGCGGTCGCCATGAATGTGTCCTAGCTCTCGTTTCCCTAACATAAATGCCGTCCCTCCAAATCGATGGGGAGCCAGGGTAATTTCTCCCCAAGAGGTTACGGCTTCAGTGATTCTTTTTTTAGCTTTGCGCATAGGGGTTAGCAGTTAGCAGTTGGCGGTTGGACAACCGCAAATTGTAAATTCAATTGGCTAGTCCGATGATTTTTTGAATTGAGGCATGGTTTTCGCCGGCTTTGATCATGAAATCGGCGACGTCGGCGCGAGAGATATTGAAACCGAAGGGCGGCAGGTGTCCGACTGTTGTCCGGTACTTGCCGGTTGCCGGTTTGTTAGTCAACTGAGGTGGGCGTACCAAGGTCCAATCGAGCCCGCTCTTAGCGACGATGCGTTCCATTTCGCCGGCGTCGCGTACGACTCCGGGGAAAAATAGGCGGCCGAAAAGATGGGCCGGTGGGAAAATCGCATCCTTGAAGAGGAAAGCGGTTGATTCGATCACGAGACGCCGGACACCGGCCTTTTGCATTCCGTGGGTTAGTGCGACCGCAAAACGTTGGAGCAGGTCGGCATCCGCTTTACAGATCGGAAGACGCGGACCGAAAGCAGATAGAACCGCCTCTTGTCCCGCCAAAGCCGCGGCGAGCTCCGCAGGATCTAACAGATTTCCGCGAACCACGCTGATGCGGTCTCCGAACGTTTCGAGTGGCCCGGTGTTTCGAACAAAAGCCGTGACCGCGTGCCCCCGTTCAACCGCCTGGGCAACGACTTGCAGCCCAGTGGCGCCGGTCGCACCAAGAATCAATAGTTTCATCAATGGTATGACCGATTAGGCGGGCGGTTTGTGACAACGATCCTCTTGGGCCCTGTTCTAACCGTCCTCTAAGTAAACAGTAATCAGTAAAGCAGTAATCAGTTCGGATTCACCGATCCGATCGGATATTTCGAGCACCAAATCACTGATTACTGACACCCTGATTACTCTCGTGGTTCGCTCGAGCGCGCGTCCTGTCCAGCGCCCTCCTGCAGCCACGGGAGATGTGCCAATTTGTCTGGATTGGTAACAACGAAAACGTCTTTGATTCGGCCTCCGCTTATGTTCACTGAAACCACGGAGAACGGTTTTCCGTGCAGATAACCAATCACGGCGCGTTTTCCGTTGATCTGGGCAACGTGACCGATCACCTCTTTTGGCACCCTGTTTTGCATCCCATGCAGGATACCGCGAGCGACTTTCTCAGCACCCTTGATCTGTTTCGGTAGGGCGACGGCTTTACCGCCACCGTCCGAATGAAGAACAACGTCACGAGTCAATAATGCGAGGAGGCCATCCATGTCGCCGGTACGGGTCGCTTGTAGAAATCGGTCCAATAGATCGGTGTTGTCTTGAGTGGAAGGTTTGAACCGTCGGCCGACTGCTCCCACATGTTGCCGCGCCCGGCGCAGCACTTGGCGGCAGTTGCTTTCGCTTTGATCGAGAATTTCCGCAATTTCAGTATGTTTGTAGTTAAACACCTCATGGAGAAGGAAAACCGCTCGTTCAACTGGGGTGAGCCGCTCTAGTATCACAAAGAACGCCATCGAAAGTGATTCGTCGATTTTCAGTGCTTTGAGCGGGTCGTTGATTGGATCCGTTAAGAGCGGTTCCGGTAACCATTGACCCACATATTCTTCGCGTTGAACCCGGGCGGATTGCAGATGGTTCATGCAGAGACGGCTAATGATGGTGACCAAAAACGCTCGTGGCGACCGAATATCCTGGTCTGCAGATTGGTGCCACCGGATAAAGGTTTCCTGGAGCATATCCTCGGCATCGGCGATCGTCCCGAGCATGCGATAAGCGATGGAGAAAAGCAGCCCGCGGTATTGGTCGAAGGTGGCTAACCGGATCGCATCCTCCGCACTGGTCGTTTGCGGCTTCTCGTCATGGCCAGAATGGTTGTTGTTCATGGCTCGGGGGTGAAGGTCAGCGCTCATGAATAGGAAAAGGAGGAGTTCGAGGAGTTCAAGGGCTCGCTAGCTGTTAAGAGAGAAGACCGGATAGGAGGGCGTTTCGTGACAAGGGGGCGCGGAGTGGCGTTGGCCGATCATTTTGGTGGGGCGAGGCTCCCGAAGGGCTGCCCGCCTCATCAGAGGAGATCAGCTGATACTAACTAATACAATAGATCAGGCCAGGTGACGCGCCGAGCCGTGGTCGAGCGCTGGGTCACGGCTCCGACGTCGCCAGCAGATGGTCAGTTCCGGATTACGGACGGAAGGCCATGTCGGACAAGTCGGCGCGTTTATCGACCAAAACCGCCCAGTCAAATTGTATCGACTGATTGTCTCCGATGAAGCGTGCGGCCTTTCGGGAGCCTCGCCCCACCAGGTTGGGGCGAGGTCCGCTCCGAATTCGAGGACGTCCTGCCTAACGTAGCCTCCCGGCCTGTCCGACGAAGCTTCCTGGAGCCTGAGCGACAGGGCGAAGTCGGAAGTTTCCGAGGACGAGGACGACGACGAGTACGAGGACAATGTACGTCGGCACCTACCAATGATGATCGTTGCCGGCGATGCTGCCGGCATCACGAACCTTGGCGACCTCATCGTGGATCCATTGTTTCGCCAGATGAACATATTTGATCATCGAGCGGCCGGCGTAGGTGTAGATCAGGTGATATTCACCGTCACTGGATTGGATCACGGTTGGATAGGAGGCACTGACGTCGGCGCGATCTCCTAAGGTTGTCAGCTGCGAAAAATGCTCACCGTCTGCTGACCAGGCAACACTCATACCAAACCGGTGGAATCGGTCGGAGGTGTAGACGACTAGAACGCCGGCTTCACAAGCAATGGCGTCAACCGCTGAGTCGGGGCTTGGCAAATTGATAGGCTTGGCCGGCGACCATTGGTTAAGTGCAGGATTCCATCTCGAGGACAAAACTGAACCGCCATGGGGATTTCGCAGATACGCGACGACGTCACCATTTTTAAAAGTTACCAGAGTCGGTTGGCTATTTTCCGGCCCGGGGATTTTCGCGGCGACGCTTTTTTTGCGCACCTGACCGTCACGCAGGTTCAAGCAAACGGTGTAACCCTCCCAATGAAAGAACCAGGAGGAGAGTGGGATCATAACCTGACCATCGGCCAACTCGATTAACTTGCTCCGAGGTGATTGCCCGAACCCGTCAATCAATCGCTGCCCTTGTGACCAATGCCGGCCGAAGTCATGCGATACCACAAAATCGACATGGGCTCCTGACCATCCTCCGACGGCGACTCCGGCAAAAAAAAGCCAGAGACATCGCTCACGATCCAGGAAAAGGACGGTGTCGCCAACGGATTTATTTGCGAACCAGTGACCTTGTATCGGGGCTTGCGGCCGAACGATGATTTCGGGCTCGGACCAGGTCCGGGCACCTTTCACTAATCTGGAACAGTAGATCCGCGCGTCGGGTGCTGCTTCGCTTGATGCCGCGTACCAAGTGCAAACCAGTGATCCGTCCGGGAGCTCTGCCAAGGATGCGCCATGGTTACAGGGCAATTGCCCGGAAACATTGATAAAACAACCTTCGAATTGTGAGTTAGCCGGATCGGTATGGACCGAGCGCGAGAGCTCATTCAACGCAGAGAAGCGAACCTGTTTCTTCGCGGAGGCATCCGGGGCGTCAAACAACCCGCGGAAACAGATAACTCCGATAATAGTGGCTACCGGAATAAAGCCGGCAACGAGCGATAGCACCGATCTGGTAGCGCGAAATTCGTTGACCCACGACTTGGTTCCTGGACGAGGTAAAGGTGCTATTGGGGTGAGCATGCTCGGCGGTAGGGATAGAATTCGTCACGCGTGAATCGAGTAAGTGAGATGTGAACTGCCCAGGGAACTACTTGGGTAGTTTCGGTCTACGGCACTCTGGACGTTCTTACCGTGGCAGGCCTTGAACATGAAGGCGCCGAGAGTAGCTGGGCGGTCGGCGATTGGCAATTCCAAGGATGTGAAAAGTGAAAGCCGTTTTGGCGCATGGGCGAATACCCGGTAGGGATGAGCTCCCGCTGATCCGATGGTAGGGCGAGGCTCCCGAATGACTCACCGCATTTGCAAAGGCGTGAATTTTCTCGTGCCGGATCGTATTTGTTGGGACGAAACGCGCGCCGAGCCGTGAACTAGCGCTGTGCCACGGGTCGGCGCGTCTATTGGTCCAGCCACGGCCTTCTGGCGCGAAATCTAATCCTCCGAAAAAATAGCAAGATCGCTCGGGAGCCTCGCCCTACCAACACATGAGCGGGAGCTCATCCTACCGGGGATTCTCACGGTTCACCTGCAACGGGCCCAAGTCCCATTCAACTATAACGCCGAAGACCTGAGCTACGATGAAGAGACACGCGATTTCACACCGGGCCGGCTGTTCGGCGGCATAGCGGGCGCGCAGGACGGCGGCCTCGGCTTCCCGAATAGCGGGATCAGCGATTTACCTGCGGCCGGCAAGTACGCCCCGATCGGACCGTTCGGCAGGTGCGGCTGGAGATCCCAAAGAACCTTAATCCGGATCTGAAGTTGGCCGATCTGTATGCGGTGGTATTTGATTTCCACGGATTCCATCAGTCGTTCACGCCGCACGCCTGATAGGGAAGGCTCGAAAAAAAAGCGAGTGGAGGTCTCCGAACAGTAGGCAGCGCAGTAAGCTAGGCATTGGCACCGAGATTTGCGGTTGAGTCACGCTTGCTCGTACCCATTCGGGATTGGTTCTTTAGCCTCCTTATCTGCGCCAGTCTGTGTCCATCCGCGGTTAATGTTTTCTGTCCGCGTGGGTTGGCCGACAGCTGTGGCCGATGCGGCGCGATCATGATTTCCTATTGCCGATTATTTGGCGACTTCCGGAACCTCTTTACCTTGATCGACGAAGGTCAGCGAAGCGGAATTCATGCAAAAACGTAACCCGGTCGGACGCGGACCATCGTCGAACACATGTCCGAGATGCCCGTCGCAGCGAGTGCACAGAATCTCTGTGCGGACCATGCCAAAACTGTTGTCTTGGTTCAACAAAACGTTCTCTTTAGCAATGGGCTGGAAAAAGCTCGGCCAACCCGTTCCTGAATTGAACTTAGCTGACGAGGAAAAAAGCGGTAATTGGCAACAAATGCAGTGATAGATGCCCTCGCGATGATTATCCAGCAGCGTGCCGCAAAAAGCAGGTTCAGTGCCTTTGCCACGGGCGATCCGATATTGTTCATCGGTCAGTATCTTCCGCCATTCGGCATCAGTTTTGATGACTTTGGGGACGGAAATTGGCCCGGTGAGAGATCCGTCCGGTCCGATCAAGCGGACTGTGACCATTTTCTGCGCGTCTGAGTTTTCACCCCTACTGACCGACAGAAGAGCCGTCATGGTGAAACCACCCAAAGCAAAGAAGAATTCTCGTCGCGATTTCATGATGATTGTGCGGGGGAAAGCTCAAGCTTTCCCTAATGGGTGATGGCCCACTGATCAATAATATTCCCAAGAAAGCAAGGCTCCACAGGCTACACGCTCCGTCGGACTCTTCTGAATTTATCTTGCTTGGCTTCTTTAGGGTGTTTTAGTTGAATGGGTTTGGGGGGACGTCTTTCCGATTCTGAAGGAGAGCACCCATGAACATATCTGTTAAGATCCGTGTCAACGGAGTCCTGCACGAAGCCGAGGTAGAACCTCGCTTGTTGCTTGCTCATTTTCTAAGGGAGACGTGCGGCCTCACCGGTACGCACGTGGGATGCGAGACCAGCGTTTGCGGCGCGTGCACCGTCCTCGTTGATGGGCAAGCGGTTAAATCCTGTACCATGTTTGCTGTCCAGGCTGACGGCGCAGAAGTGACCACGGTCGAGGGCCTCGCTAACGGCGAGATGCACCCCGTGCAGGAAGGATTCTGGGAATGCCATGGCCTGCAGTGCGGGTATTGCACACCTGGAATGATGATGACCGCGGTGCAACTCCTTGAACGGAACGAGGCACCGTCGCGCGACGAGATCCGGCATGCTCTCGATGGCAACCTCTGCCGGTGCACCGGTTACACCCATATCATCGACGCCATCGAATATGCGGCCAAGAAAGGACGTGAATAAGATGTCCACTACCACCGAGAAACCCCCAGTAACAACGTCTCCCCCGAAGTATTTTGGCCGGGCAATGAAGCGGGTAGAGGACCCGCGGCTGCTCAAAGGCACTGCGACTTACGTCGATGATCTCAAGCTCACCGGGATGTTGCACGCCGAGTTTGTCCGCAGCCCATATGCCAATGCGAATATTCGATCGATCAATACAGACGCGGCGAAACAGTTGCCCGGCGTAATTGGCGTCTTCACCGGCACAGACGTCAATGAAAAGGCAGGGACCATCCCTTGCGCGAGCCCGTTACCAGGCGGGAAATCCCCGGTGCATACCGTGCTAGCCGGCGCTCGGGTCTATTTTGTCGGGCACCCGGTCGCAGTAGTGGTGGCCAAGACACGCGCCATCGCGCGAGATGCGTTGGAGCTGGTTGAGATCGCCTACGAGGCCTTGCCGGCTGTGACGGATGCCGAGAAAGCCTTGGAGAACGATTCTCCGCTGACCCATCCGGATCTGGGGACGAACGTCGCGTTTACCTGGGGGTTGGCGGGCGGCGATGTAGAAGCCGCTTTTAACGAGGCGGACCGAGTCCTCAAGCTGCGAATCAATCATCAACGCCTGACCCCCATGGCGCTGGAGCCGCGCGGTTGCGCCGCCTCCTGGCATGCCGGTGAGTGTTCGCTCACTCTTTATACCTCGACCCAGGTCCCGCACCTGCTTCGTACGCTGTTGCCCGGGATGATCGGAATCCCGGAAAATAAACTTCGAGTGGTTGCACCGGAAGTGGGCGGTGGGTTCGGGTCGAAGCTGAATCTTTACGCGGAAGAAGCGGTGGTCAGCCATCTGGCCATGCTGCTCAATCAGCCAGTCAAATGGATCGAGAGCCGGCGCGAAAATGCGGCGGCCACAATTCATGGGCGCGACCAGATTGGAGACCACGAGATCGCGGTAAAGAATGATGGCACGGTGCTGGCGATTCGCTCCAAGATCATCGCCGATATCGGTTCCTATCTGCAGCTGCTCACACCCGCAATCCCGACGCTGACCGGCCTGATGATTGGTGGTTGTTATAAGCTGAAAGCGGTAAAAGTTGACGTCACTGGTGTTCACACCAACAAGGTGGCGACCGATGCCTATCGAGGGGCAGGACGGCCGGAGGCAACTTACATTATAGAGAGAGTAATGGACTACGTTGCCGCCGAGCTGGGCCAAGACCGGCTGCAGGTGCGATTAAAGAATATGCCGGGCCCGGATGAGTTCCCTTTCACAACCATCACCGGGTTACAGTACGATAGCGGTAACTACCAGGCGGCACTCGAGAAGGCCAAAGAGCTCGCTCAATGGCCGCGATTGCTGAAGGAGCAGGAGAACGCACGAGCAGAAGGCCGGCTCTTCGGGATCGGTATTTCGACTTACGTTGAGATTTGCGCTCTCGGTCCGTCCAAGATCATGGCGGCAGGGGGGTGGGAATGGGGCTGTGTTCGAATCGAGATCTCGGGAAAAGTGACCGTGATTACCGGCACCACACCACATGGACAAGGACAGGAAACCAGCTTCGCTCAAATCGCGGCCGACCGCTTAGGAATCCCGATCGAAGATATCGTGGTTCTGCGCGGAGACACGGCAACGGCCCATTTTGGCCGGGACACCTATGGCAGCCGGGCAACGGCGCTGGGCGGCACCGCCATTGCGATGTCGATCGATAAGATTATCGAGAAAACCAAGACTTTAGCAGGTGCGCTTTTGGAGGCGGCACCGGCTGACATCGAGTTCGCCGACGGTAAGTTCTTCGTTCGGGGCGACGAAGCGAAGAGTATCGGCTGGGGTCAACTGGCCGGCGAGGCGTACGTCGCGAAGAACCTGCCTCCCGGGTTCGAGCCTGGACTTGAGGCTTCGAGCTTCTTCGAACCGCCTAACTGTACGTTCCCATTCGGTACCCACATCTGTGCGGTCGAAGTGGACCGTGAGACCGGCCAGGCCAAGATCCTCAAATACACGGCGGTCGACGATTGCGGCAAACAGGTGAACCCGTTACTGATTGAGGGACAGGTGCAAGGAGGGATCGCTCAATCACTGGGCGCCGCCTTGATGGAGAGGACGGTCTACGACGAGAACGGCCAATTGTTAACCGGCGAATTCATGGATTACGCGATACCGCGGGCCGTGGACATACCGGAGTATGCGCTGGGCAGCACCGAGACTCCGTCGCCTTCGAATCTACTCGGGGTAAAAGGGGTAGGCGAAGCGGGAACGATCGGCGCGACGCCGTGCATCGGGAACGCGGTGATCAACGCGCTTTCGCCGCTAGGGATTCTTCACCTTGATTTACCGTTCACCCCTGAACGCGTGTGGCAAGCGATCCAGGCGAAAGGAGGTGCGCTATGATTCCGGCAGCATTTGACTATGTCAGGGCCTCAAGCGTGAACGAAGCGCTTGATCTGCTAGCTAAGCATGGCGATGACGCAAAAATCCTCGCCGGAGGCCACAGTTTGATCCCGGCGATGAAACTCCGTTTGTCGCAACCGAAGATCGTTATCGATATCAGCCGGATCGGTGATTTGCGATCGATCAGCCAACAGAATGGGAAGATCGCGATCGGCGCCCTAACGACTCACTACGAGATCGAGTCATCCGACTTGCTCAAACGAGCTTGTCCATTACTCCCTGAAGTAGCCGGGAAGATCGGTGATATGCAGGTGCGCAACAAGGGAACCGTCGGCGGGAGCTGTGTTCATGCGGATCCGGCCGGTGATTGGCCCGCAGCGATGTTGGTGCTCGATGCAGAGTTCGAGATCGCGGGTCCCAACGGGAACCGATCGGTAACGGCGAAAGACTTCTTCGTGGATATCCTGACCTCGGCCGTTGGACCCGGCGAAATTCTCAGGTTCATCCACGTGCCGGCGACAGCCAACTTGGCCGCGTAC
>Ga0210396_10004633_pt1 | contig 13424 bp, 11 predicted proteins | sample IncBWH17OmetaG_FD_155466 | JGI IMG/M metagenome (GOLD analysis project Ga0210396, IMG submission 155466) | Forest soil microbial communities from Barre Woods Harvard Forest LTER site, Petersham, Massachusetts, United States - Inc-BW-H-17-O ...
CTCCAGCGAGAAAGCGAGGGCGGAGTCGGGATCCTCAGGTGGCTTGGGTTCGTGCACGCTGATGCTGGCGAACATCGCAGTGCGGCCGCTGTACCGGTTCGGTTCGCGAGCGATCTTGCCAACAGCGCTATGCGATGGCGCGACCGCTGGAATCGTTCCGAATGCTGGCAACTCCGCGGCCATCGCCGTGATAAGGTCGTCAAGGCTTTCCCATTGTGCTTCGTCGTTAAGGCCCGCAGCCACGGAGCCTTCACGCAACCACCGCCAGCTCTCCTGTACATCCGCGCTTTGGTCGAGAGCCTGAAAAAATCGCTGCGCTCGTCCCTCGCTGTTCACGAGCGTGCCGTCGGATTCGGCGAAGGTGCCTGAGGGCAGCACAAGCTCGGCTGCTTCTGTAGTGGCGTTGACAAGATGATCGAGCACAATCAGATGCCGGACACCGCGCAACAGGGCTGTCATCTCGCTTGCGGGCGCACGACGGAACAAGTCGTTCTCAAGGACAATCAACGTTCTCACCGACTCACTCTGGATCGATCGGAATGCCTCGGAGAGCGGCTGCGGTTCTATCAGCGCGAGGCCAAAGCTGTTGCACTCTGGCGTGGTGAAACTGAGATTTGCCGGACGACCTGCCTTGCGCAACGCCCATGCAATTTGCGCCGCTGCTTCAATGACACGTGGACTGCGGCAGCTTGTACCGGAAACGATCAGCGGCCGCTTCGCGTCAAGCAAAGCTGCAGAGATCTCTGCAATTATCGTCTCCAATTCTGACGAGAGCCCCGCTACCTCAGGAGCTGTGGCATCAATAGAATGCGCGACGGCGAAGCCCAGTCGTGCAAGGTCGTCTGGCGCAGCGCGATAAGTGGTTGTTGCAATGTCATCAAGCTTTGTTCCGTATGGAGAAGCAATGAAGAGAGGCCCCTTTGCATCCTGTACAGCCTCGCGCACTGCATGGTCAAGCCATTCGGGAATATGTAGACCGTCAGCGATGCGCATGGGAGCTTGACGCACAGATTGGCGCAGCCGCAGAGCCATGACTGGCGCGACGTTGGTGACGTCCTCGCCGAGCACAAGCACGGCATCGGAATGTTCAGCCTCATCGAGGGAAGCGGACCGCGCCGGGCCGCCGCGGAGGATGCGAAGCATGGCCGACAACAGATGCAAGTCTTCGTCCGGAAATCCGGCAAAGAAGCGATCCGAGCCGACCAGCGTGCGCAGCGCAAAGTTAGCCTCTAAGGATGCGCGCGGCGACCCGATACCGATCACAGTGCCCTCGCGCAGCACAGCGCCGAAGCGTTCCAGCGCTTCGCTCTTTGTTGCCGCCTCATTGTTCAAGAGAGGGTAGCGAATGCGCCGGCTGCTTTCTACAAATTCATAGCCGAAGCGGCCGCGATCGCAAAGGAAATAGCCGTTTACCTCATGGTTATAACGATTCAGGATGCGGCGAAGCGAGCCGTAACGTTCACCCGCGGTGGTGTTGCACCCAAGCCCACAATGCACGCAGATGGAAGGGGCCATCTGAAGATCCCATTTGCGCGTGTAGTGGCGCTTGAGCGTCGCATCGGTGAATACGCCGGTCGGGCAGATCTCGACCAGATTGCCGCTGAACTCGCTTTCTAAAACCCCATCTTCATGCCGCCCATAGTAGATGCTGTCGCGCAGATGAAACGCATTCAAATCGTGCCCACCGGCGTATTCGCGATAAAAACGCACGCATCGCTGGCACTGAATGCAGCGGTTCATCTCGTGATTCACCAACGGGCCGAGGTACTGATTGCGAAAAGTTCGTTTGCCAAAGCTGTAAACGCGCGAGCGATGACCGGTCATCACCGTCATGTCCTGAAGATGGCATTCGCCGCCTTCGTCGCAGACCGGGCAATCGTGCGGATGGTTCTGCATCAGGCCCTGAATCACGGTCGCGCGAAACGCCGTCGCTTCGGGGTCGGCAATCGAGATGCGGGTGCCCTCCGCGACCGGCGTCATGCAGGCCATCACGAGCTTGCCTGTTGTGTCCTGCTCATTGCGAAATTGCTTGACCGCGCATTGACGGCATGCTCCCACCGATCCCAATGCAGGATGCCAGCAGAAATACGGCAGGTCATAGCCCAGCGAGAGACAGGCGTGCAGAAGGTTCTGTTTTGGGTTGGCCTGCCTGGGCGCGTTGTCGATAAATATAGTTGCCACGCTCATTGCCTCCAGGGACACCGCTGTTCATCGATGTGCCGCCGAAAATCGTCGGCAAAGTATTTCAATGCGCTTTGCAGCGGTTCCACCGCTCCCGGTGCAAAGGCGCAAAACGTGTTTCCGGGAGCAAGAAATTTCGTCTGGAACGCAAGCGTGTCAAGATCGCGAGTACTTCCCTTGCCTTGCTCCATCGCGAACAGAATTTTTTCCGTCCACGCGAGACCGCTCCAGCACGGCGTACACCAGCCGCACGACTCCTGCGCGAAGAAGTGCTCGAGGTTCCAGACCATGCCCACCGGACACGTCTGGTCATCCAGCACGACCATCGTTCCTGTGCCCAGGCGGCTGCCCGCCTTCTGCACATTTTCGTAGTCCATGGGCGTATCGAGATGTTCTTCCACAAGAAAGTCAGTGGACGCTCCGCCCGGCAACACACCGCGAAAACGAAGGCCCTCGCGCATGCCGCCTGCATGATCCTCAAGAATTTCGCGCATCGGCGTGCCCATCGGAAGCTCCCAGAGCCCTGGCCGTTTAACCTTGCCGCTAACGCCGTAAATCTTGGTACCGCCGTCTTCGGTCTTGCTCAGGCCATGGAACCATTCGGGCCCCTTGTTCACGATGTGATGGACATTGCAAAGCGTTTCCACATTCTGCACGATGGTGGGCTTCCCCCACAGTCCGGAGACCTGCGGAAATGGAGGCTTGGTTCTCGGATGCGCCCGCTTGCCTTCAAGCGCATTCAGAAGAGCGGTTTCCTCGCCGCAGATGTAGCGGCCTGCGCTCATGTGAAGGTGAAGGATGAGACTGTAGCCTAACCCGAGAATGTTGTGCCCGAGGTAGTTGCGCGCTTCTGCTTCGGCAATTGCGCGGGCAAGGCGCTCATACGAGCGCTCATACTCGCCCCGCAAAAAGATGTAACCAATGTCCGCATCGATCGCATAGGCAGAGACGATCATGCCTTCGATCAACTGGTGCGGGTCGCGCTCCATCAACGCGCGGTCTTTAAATGTGCCCGGCTCCATTTCATCGGCGTTTGCAACCAGATATTTCGGATGCGGCGCATCTTTGCCCATGGGCACGAAGCTCCACTTCATGCCGGTGGGAAAACCAGCGCCGCCGCGCCCGCGAAGATTTGATTTCTTCACCAGTTCGGTGACATCCGCTGGCGCCATGAGAAGCGCCGTGCGGAGGCCCTGATATCCGCCCGCGCGTTCGTATTCCGCGAGGCTTACCGCCTCCTTGTCGGCCCGAAAGTTCCCAGTCAGCGGTTTTTCCATAGAAAACGCCTATTCGTACTGCGCCAACACTTCTTCGATTCTTTGCTCGTCAAGATCCTCATGCAACTTGCCATCGATCATCATGGCGGGTGCGCGATCGCACGCACCCAGGCAAACAATGGGTAACAAAGTGAAGCGCCCGTCGGCTGTCGTTCCGCCGAGCGGCGTGCCTAGAATGCCGCAAAGCTGATCACGCACTCGTTCGCAGCCCATGATCCAGCAGGAGACGCTGTCGCAGAGAAGCGCCACATGCCGTCCAACAGGTTTTCGCCGGATCAGGTTGTAAAACGTCGCAACTCCGTCTAGATCGGCAACGGAAAGTCCGAGAAGCTCCGAGAGATCGCGCAAGCTCTCGTCCGAAACCCAGCCGCGATGCCGCTGGACAATGAGCATCGACTCGATACTCATAGCCTGCTTGTTCGGGTAGTCGGTAAATTTCATCTCGATCTCTTTTCGTTCCTCGCCACTCAGCATCGCTTCTCGCTCCTCCTCGTTGTCACCGGTCGATATCCGCAAGCACGTAGTCCAGACTCCCGAGAATTGCCAGCAGGTCCGGGATTAAGAGACCACGGCAAAGCAGCGGCAGCATCTGCATATGCGGAAACGATGGTGTGCGAATACGCGTCCTATAAGAGCCAGTGCCGCCATCGCTGATCAGGTAGTAGCCGTTGTTGCCCTTGGTCCCTTCGATCGGCACCATCGCTTCTCCTGCCGGAATCACAGGGCCCCAGCTCACGCCAAGAAAATGATGGATGAGCGTTTCGATGTCATGCATGGTGTGCGCCTTGGGTGGCGGCGTGGCAAGCGGATGCTCCGCATTGCACGGGCCTCCCGGCATGTTGTCAACGCATTGCTGGATGATGCGAAGACTCTGTCGCATCTCCTCTATGTGCACAATGGCGCGGTCATAGCAATCGCCCGTACTGCCAGTAGGTATGTCAAATTCGAGCTGGTCGTAGCAGGCGTACGGCTGCTTCTTGCGGAAGTCCCACTCGAGTCCGCAGGCACGCAGGTTCGGGCCTGTCATGCCCCATTCAATGGCTTCCTGAACTGTGCAGCCTCCAACGCCCTTCGTGCGCTTTTTGAACAAATAGTTGCGCATAACGATGCGATCGTACTCATCAAGCCGGGCTGGCAGATATTGCAGAAAGTCTCGGAACAACCGGTCCCAGCCGTTGGGCAGGTCCTGAGCCACACCGCCAATGCGGAACCAGTTCGGGTGCATGCGCGCGCCACAGATTGCTTCAACAATGCCCAAGGCTCGCTCGCGGTCATTAAACAGGTAAAACACCGGCGACATCTGGCCGAGGTCTTGTGCGAATGTTCCGTACCAGACCAGGTGGCTGTTGATGCGAAAGAGCTCCGCCATCATCACGCGAATCATCTGCCCGCGTGGCGGCACCGTAATGCCCGCTAACCTTTCGACTGCGGTCAGGTATGCGAGGTTGTTCATCACCCCGCCTAGATAGTCCACGCGGTCGGTGTAAGGAATATAAGTGTGCCATGTCTGGCGCTCGCCCATTTTTTCTGCGCCGCGGTGATGAAAGCCTATATCGGGCACAGCATCGACGATCACTTCACCGTCCAGTTGAAGAGCAATACGCAGAACGCCATGTGTTCCAGGGTGCTGAGGTCCAATATTCAGGAAAAGAAAGTCGAGACCATCGTGCTCCTGCTTCATGCCCCACTCTTCAGGGCGGAACTGCAATGCTTTCTGTTCGGCGTCTTGTTTCTCGTCCGGCAGCTGGAAGGGTCCCATCTCTGTGGCGCGTGCCGGATGGTCCTTCCGCAATGGATGTCCCCCCCATGTCCGCGGCATCAGAATGCGCACTAAATGTGGATGCCGGTCAAAGACGATCCCGAACATGTCCCACACCTCGCGCTCATACCAGTTCGCTGATGGAAAGATGTCGGTGATCGTGGGCAATGAGAGCTGAGTCTCGTTGAGCGCTACCTTGAGCCGGACATACGCGTTTCGCTCAAACGAGTAAAGGTGGTAGACCACAGTGAAGTCGCTCGGAGGTTGACCGTCGCGGTGCGTGCGTCCGCGTTCGTCAATTGCGGTTAGGTCATACATCATCGTGTATGGATCGGGAATGCTAGAGAGAAGCGAGTGGATCGCTTCGTGAATGTCGCTCTTCGGCACCCAGAAGGTCGGAATATCATCGCGGACCGCCTGGGGCGCACCGGGAAGGCCCAGTTCGTTCTGTAGCTCCTGATTGAGGACGAGGCCGCGTGCCATACCGCACCGCCAGCACCGCTAAACGTTATCGGGAGTCCTGAGCACAGTCAGCAATTGCCGCTGGGCTCGCTTCTGATTGCGCATGGAAGGCATGTCAGGCCGTTCCACTCCTTGCGGCCCGATGACCCAACTCAGAGGCCGCTTTTCCTTTCCTACCGCATCACGCAATAACAAAACACCTTCGAGAAACGCGTCCGGCCGCGGTGGACACCCGGGTACATACACGTCGACGGGAAGAAATTTATCCACGCCCTGCACGACGCTGTAGATGTCATACATGCCGCCTGAATTCGCGCATGAGCCCATGGAGATGACCCACCGCGGCTCCATCATCTGTTCGTAGAGGCGCTCGATGACCGGCGCCATTTTGATGAAGACCGTACCCGCGATGACCATGAGGTCCGCTTCGCGCGGCGTGCCGCGTATCACTTCAGCGCCGAAGCGGGAGATGTCGTATTTGCTTGTAATGCTTGTGGCCATCTCAACAAAACAACAGGAGAGGCCGAAGTTGAAAGGCCAGACGGAATTCTTGCGGCCCCATGCTGCAAGGTCATCCAGACGAGACAGAATTAGCGTACGGCGGATTGCTTCATCAGAATAGCCATCGCTTTTTGTAGCCTGTGGGGGAGCATCAGGCCGACTGATCGACCATCGCATCAAACACCGTCCGTCCTAACCCACCACCCGTCTGCTTCCCTGGCTCCAATCCAGTGCGCCTACACGCCAAAGGTAGACAAGGGTTGCAAGCAACACCGCTATAAAACTCGTCGCCTCGGCATAACCGGTCCAACCGGTTTCACGGACGGCAATGGCCCAGGCAAAGATGAAGACTGCCTCAAGATCGAAGATGACGAAGAACATTGCGACCAGATAGAACTTGGCCGATAAGCGCACGCGAGCTGAACCCTGTGACAGAATGCCAGATTCGTAGGGAGTGCCTGTTGCGCGGTTGTGGTGCCTTTGGCCCAGCACAAACGACAGGCCAAGCATGGCAACAACGAGCATGACGACGATGACGAGATAGACTCCAAGCGGCCAAAGGTGCATCGTCCTTCGCCTCGATGCAACCGGTCAGCGTCGCATCATTGGAAGTATCTATCAGGTCAGTCAGATTAGCAACTAATGAGATGGTCCGCCGCTTGATCACCCTGCGGGAGCAGGGGATCGTAGAGGCAGCTTGTGACAAGGAGGATCATCGATATGCAGATACATTCGATTGGCATCGATCTGGGCAAGACGACCTTTCACCTGGTAGCACTCGGCGCAGCTGGCAAGGTGCTCGTTCGGAAGAAGTTCTCAAAGCAGCAACTGCTGGCGTACACCGCGAACATGCCGACGGCATCGATATGGCCCGGAGTCGGGTAGCGGACCATGGCAGCGAAGTTGTCGAGGGTTCGAGCTTCAGCTCGTGGGTGGCACAAGCTGGCTCACGATGCGTGCTCCGCGTGCGCCACTTCCGGATGGGTTGCGATCGCCTGGCTATCCAACGGTCGTTACCTCGTGTGGAGTCTTATTCGCCAGCCATTCGTAGTCGTACGCCTCATGGTCCACGATGGGGGTCTCAATGAAGTTCTCGGTCGGCGGAGGTGACTGGATCTGCCACTCCAGGCCAGTAGCCTGCCAGGGATTGGAGCCCGCAATCGCGCCATACTTCAGCGACCAGGTCATGTAAATCATCGGCAGCAGATAGCCGATTCCGAGCACAGTCGCGCCTGCGGTCGAGAGCACATTGAGCACCTGGAACTCCGGCGGATACGCATGATACCGGCGCGGCATGCCCAGATAGCCTAGAACGAACTGCGGAAAGAACGTAAGGATAAAGCCGATAAAGGTGGTGAAGGCGGCCAGCTTCGAGAGCCCCTCCGGATACATGCGGCCAGTCATCTTGGGCCACCAGAAGTGCACGCCGGCAAGGTAGGCCATGAGCATGCCGCCCACCATCACGAAGTGGAAGTGAGCCACGATGAAGTAGGTCTCGGTGAGGTGGATGTCCATCCCGAGTGAGCCGAGAAAGACACCGGTCAGTCCGCCGATGGTGAAAAGGCCCATGAACCCAAAGGCATAGAGCATCGGGGTCTCGAAGGTGATCGATCCCTTGTAGAGGGTAGCGGCCCAGTTAAATATCTTGATCGCCGAGGGCACCGCCACCAGCATGGTGAGCAGCGAGAAGACCAGCGCCGAATAGTTGGAGACACCCATGATGAACATGTGGTGCGCCCAGACGAAGAAGCCGAAGACGGCGATGGCGACCGACGAGAAGGCAACTGCGGTATAGCCGAAGACGCGCTTGCGCGAGAAGGTGCTGATGACCTCCGAGATGACGCCCATGCCGGGGAGAATCATGATGTAGACGGCAGGATGCGAGTAGAACCAGAAGAGGTGCTGGAAGAGCAGCGGATCGCCCCCCTTGGTGGGGTCGAAGACGCCGATGCCGAACGCGCGCTCGAGCGCGACCAATACCAGCGTGATGGCCAGCACAGGCGTTCCGAGCACCATGAGAAGTGATGCGGCATAGTGCGACCAGACAAAGAGCGGCAGACGGAACCAGGTCATGCCTGGCGCGCGCATGCGGTGCGTCGTAACGATGAAGTTCAGTCCGGTAAAGATGGAGCTGAAGCCGGCGATGAAGACGCCCATCGCTGCGGTGATGACATGGGTGTTCAGGTAGTGCGTGCTCAGCGGCGTGGTGAATGTCCAGCCGGTGTCGACCCCACCCAGAACCAGCGCGGACACGGTGAAGATGCCGGCCACGATATACAGATACCAGCTCAGCAGATTCACCTTGGGGAAGGCGAGATCGCGCGCGCCGACCATGATGGGCAGCACGAAATTCCCAATGGTTGCCGGGACGGACGGCACCAGGAACAGGAAGACCATGATGATGCCGTGCATGGTGAACAGCTTGTTGTAGGTGTCCGAGGCAACCAGATCCGGCATCGGCGTCAGCAACTCAAGCCGGATCAGGCCAGCGAAGGCGCCACCGAGAAAGAAGAAGAAGGTGATCGAGATCAGGTAGAGGATCGCGATCCGCTTATGGTCGCCGGTGAGCAGCCAGCTCTTCAGACCATACTCGCTGTTCAGATAGCTGCGCTTGGGCAGCGTTGCATCCTGCTGGTTGGGAAGACGGACGATTGTACTCATTGTGGCGAAGGCCCCATCCCCTTCGAAGTCGATGTGTCCGGTTTCGCGTCGGGCATCTGATCCGCCCCTGTGAGCTGCCGCGACCGGTAGTTCGGCGCCGCGCCGGTGGCACCGGCCTGGCTCGGCGAAAAATTGGAATCGTTCAGTGTCTGGTGAACGCGATCGTTTGTGTCTAGGCCTTTGATGTATTCCACAAGATCAATGAGGCCCTCTTCGCTGACCTGGCCCTGGTAGGTGGGCATGATCGGCGCATAGCCCGCCATCGCATGGGTGGTAGGATTCAGGATACTGCCTCTGAGGAACTCGTCGTCAGCGGTCACTGTGCGGCCGCCCTCCAATGTGACCTTGCTGCCGTAGATACCAGCCAGATTGGGCCCCCTGGCTCCCGCGGTGCCGCTGTGGCAGGAGTTGCAGCCGAGGCTGGCATACAGCCGTTCGCCGTTCTGCGCCAGCGACTGGCCGCTCGTCGATCCAACCGTCCACTTCTGGTAGTCATCCGGCGACATGGCGACGATATCTCCGATCATCGCCGAGTGCAGCGTACCGCAATACTGCGTGCAGAACAGGTGGTAGGTGCCGGGCTGCGTTGCTCGAAACCAGACCGTCGAATACCGCCCCGGGATGACCTCGCGCTTCACACGGAACGCAGGGATCGAGAAACTGTGAAAGACATCCTGCGAGATCATGGTGAGCTGCACGTCGCGGTCAACCGGAATGTGCAGCGCGTTGATTTCATGTTGACCGCCCGGATGCTCGGCCTTCCACATCCACTGCTTGCCGACGATGTAGATGTTCATCGCATTGGTGGGCGGGTTATAGATGCGGAAGTAAAGCAGCGCTCCCCAGACGAAGCAGACCATGAACAGCGCCAGCGGAATGATGGTCCAGGTCGCCTCCAGCAGTGTCGATCCTTCGATATGCGTGGCCTGCGGGTTCTTCTCCTTGCGGAACATGATGGAAAAGCCCGCCACCATGAGCCCCACCAGCACCAGGCCCACCAGAGAGATGAGCAGCAGGAAGAAGTAAAAGGCGTCCATGTATGGCGCAATCGCCGAAGCCTCCGGCGGAAACAGCGCGAACTCGGTGAGCCACTTGACCAAAAATTGCCAAAGGACTGGACTGAAAAAATGCATCGTTCCCTTTACCTGCGTTCCTTTTTCCTAAACGTGCGGTGCCTTATTGTGTTTCGCAACTTACGCCTTCGCTGAATGTTGTTGTTGCCCGATTGCCCGGCTGCTCTTGATATCCCGGCGGAACATCACCAGCATGTAACTTCCCAAAATCAAAACTGTGAGGAGACAACCCGCTTGCACGATGCGCGCGATGAGCAGGCTATGCCGGTTGAGCGTCGGATCATACCGATAGCAGTAGGTCAGAATCGTATCCACCGGCGTACCAATCTTGTGGTTCGACGCCTCGATAAGGCCGAGCCGCAGGTCCTGCGGCGAGTACTCGACCCCCAGGTAGTATTGCGCGATCCTGCCCTCCGGCGTCACGATCTGAATCGCGCTGGCATGGGCAAACTGATTCTTCTTCCCGTCCGGCCCGGGCATCGGGACAAAACCGAAACCGGTCGCTTTCGCTACGGCGTCAATCGCCGGCTGCTGGCCGGTGAGGAAATGCCAGCCGGGCGCGCTTTCGGGATGTCCGTAATAGGTGACATACTCGCGCTTCTTCGGCGCTGCAATTGCCGGCGTTTCCGTGGGATCGATCGAGATGGCGACGATCTGGAAGTCCTTGCCCGGTTGATAACTCACCATCTCGAGCGCACCGGTCAATCCCTTCAGCTCCTCCGAACACAGGATGGGGCACTTGTAATAGACCAGCGCCAGCAGGACGGGATGCTTGCCGTCGAAGTATTGACCCAACTTCACGGGCTGACCGGTGTCATCGACGAAAGCCGCGTCGAGCGGCAGTTGCTGGTTCAAGTGTTGTGCGATGGTGACGCCGTGCAACAGTGTGGGCAGCTTGTCGTCCGACGGCTCGCCCATCTGTTTCTGCCCGATGGGTGAGACCTGCGCGTTGGCAGCTGCAAGCGATGAGAGCAGCAATAGACATGCAGCCGCGAAGACACGACGCGGCCGGAAAACCCTCCGCCGCTTCGTCTCATTCTCCGCAAATGCTGGCCGCTGCGTCATACTGCTGAATCTCTCCTGCCTGGCTTATGGATGCGCAGGCGCCAACCGAGCCTGCTCACCGGGCTTTGCTTCCTTTGTTTCCTTACCTTGCTTTGTTTCCTTACCCTGCTCCTGTAGCTGCCGCGATTGCTCCACTTCCAGTTTCTGCTCGTAACCGGTACGGGCAAAGCCGTTGGTGAGCGGCGCGGTCACATCTGTCGCGACGTCGGCGGTCATCTGCGGCTCCGTCGGGCCACCCGATGCAACCGGCAGTCCGCGCTGAGCGATGATCTCCATCGCCTGACCGATGGGAATGCGCACCGCACCCTGCTGTTGATTCACCCAGGTGTAGTGGTCCAGCAGCAGATCTTCCCGTGCATGCAGATCCGCCACATCCTGGTCGCCGTCATCCATCTGGAGCTGCGGCGTGGGGAAGCGAGCTGTCATTGCGCGAAGCTGCTGCTGCTCGAGCACCGCATTCGATTCCAGGTTCTTGCCCCTCGTCTCAGCGGAGTACTGGAACTGGTTCCACTTGTTCGGCGGTCCGTCGTGCTTGACGAGGGCATTGTTGATCACCTTGCCCATGCCGAAGCAGAAGACAAAGAAGATAACCAGAAATACCAGCAGTGAGATCAGGAAGACGGCGATACCGCCGACCTGGACATCCGATGTTTCGTAGCCGGGCGACGGCATGCTGGAGCCAGTCGGCGAAATGCCGTGCTGTCTTTGCGGATCCTGTTCCGGAGTGTTAGGCGTGTGCATGTTCAGCCTCCAGAATCTCTGCGAGGTGCGGATCGTTCGTCTGCACCAGCGGCCGCTTGCCAAGCTGACTGACGTAGGCGACCACCCAGAAGGAAATCATGGCTCCCGGGACGGCGACATACTCCAGAATACCGATGGAGAAGTGCAGATTGCGCGGCGAGAAGTTCGGCTCGACAAGGAGGAACATATCCCAGCAACGCGCGAACACCATCCACATGCCCACCTTCACGATGCGCCGCTTGTTGCGCTTGATGTCGCGCGAGAGCAGCAGCGAGAACGGGATAAGCCAGTGGAAGATGAAATCAAAGGTGAAGATCACACCCCAGTGGCCGCGAATGCGATCCAGATACCAGGAGATCTCTTCCGGCGAGTTGCCTGACCAGATGATCAGGAACTGGGAGAAGTTCAGATAGATGTTCAGCATGACGAAGGCAAACATCAGCTTGCCCAGATCGTGTTGTTCAGTCGTACGCAGAATCGTCTTCATCGGCTCAGCCTTGGAGAGGCTGACAACCGTGATGACCGAGATGGCCAAAACTACGTAACCCTGCCCCACCAGATAGTTGAGGCCGTACATGGTGGAGAACCAAGTGACGTTAGTGGACATCACCAGGTCGATGACCAGCGCGGTAAGCGTCAGCGAGTAGACAACGATGCCAAAGCCGCTGATGTTCTCAAAGCGCTTCTGCCAGAAAGGCACATTGGGCTGGGGATCAGCGTCGCGCTGGAGGGACCAGCGGTTCATCAAAAGCATGTATCCGAACCAGATGACGAAGCAGATGACAATCTGGACAGTGACACTGACAGGATTGAGCATGGGGTGCTTCCAGTTCAGTGCGTGTGCCTGGGCCTTATCGATAAGGCCTTGCTGCAGGGCCTGCGCGACCTCGGAAGGACTGCTGTAGCGGGCCCACAGGTAGATCTTCTTCATGAAAATCAGGATGGGAAGAATCATGAGCGCCGCGAGCCATAAAGTGCGGCTCATGGCCTCGAGCGGCCGGCGGATGAGAAGTCCCCATTTGCCTCCAGAGCAGTACTGCACCATCAGCAGCGCCAGCCCCCCAAGCGCGAAGCCCCAGCAAAGGATGGCGCCCATCAGCCAGGAGGTGAGCAGGTGGCGAAACCCGTCATGCTCCATCAACTCCGCGAGCACCACCAGCACGATGGCCAGGATGGTGAAGACAGCCCCGAAAGTGAGCGCACGGCGCCGCCATCCCGCCAGGAGAGCGGAAGAGGCGGCCGGGTCGCCGGTCAGGGCTCGTGTTGCGTTTCCGTGTGCGTTCGTCACCGTATCTCTATCCTCTTGCGCGCTTGCATCATTTGGGTCCGCCCGCTTTTGCCGGGGCCCCAACCTGCTGACGCGTCTTGGCGGGAGCCGCAGCCGGAACGCCGGTGGCGTTTGGGCTGTCCCCGTTTTCCAACTGATATTGCGGATGCCGGCTCGCATCAGGGGTTGTGATGTTCTCGGCCGGCGCCATTGCGGGCGTTCCAGGACCCGGCGGGGTGGCATGGACCGCAGTGGCCGGCGCCCGCCATGGCTGCGCATAGCTCGCCGGCAGGCCCTGCTGCGCCGCCACTTCGCTCAGCTGCTGCACGCCGACACCCGCAGGCACATCGCTCTGCTTCGCGTTCTGGCTCAGCTGGAGTGCGCGAATATAGGCAGCGATGGCCCAGCGATCGGCTGTGGGAACCTGTGCGGCGTAG
>Ga0210396_10004635_pt1 | contig 13422 bp, 15 predicted proteins | sample IncBWH17OmetaG_FD_155466 | JGI IMG/M metagenome (GOLD analysis project Ga0210396, IMG submission 155466) | Forest soil microbial communities from Barre Woods Harvard Forest LTER site, Petersham, Massachusetts, United States - Inc-BW-H-17-O ...
TCTCTCCGCATCTAACGTCGTGGGTCCCTGTCTTCGAGTCGATGAGATGGCGGCGTATTCTTGCTTTCCGTCATTTTTCTCCCGACCGCAAATAGCGTCACGGAGTTCGCGCCGCTATTCCTTCGCCAGTTTTCGGATTCTGTTACCCACAACGAACGCAACGGCTTTGCAATCGTCCCACGTCACCAAGTATCCCTGCGTCATTTGACCATGCCACATTTCAGGGCCAAGCGATGAAGTGACAACGCCGTGCGCGCCGTCGACATGGGAATCGCCGTGCTTGGAATTGATCTTCTCGACCCGCGTGCCCGTCCGCAACGCCGCGGAAGATTGCAGTGTGTGGGAGTGCATAGCGGGCATCATTAAACCCCCCAGGGCGTTCGCTTGGGAGGCACTGCATCGGAAACTCGGGAAGGGACAAGACTTAATGTGCCAATGACCGAAGCTCGAAGCCCTTTGCCCATTCTGCAATCAGCTGAACTATCGTCAAATCCTGTATTCTGAATTCCATCCATTCGTCGTGACTGAACGTGATCAGAATGCTTCCCCGTTTCCAATCAAAGCCTTTTGCCATGAACTCATTCTAATCCACAAGCGCAAACAAACTGAGCGGCTAGACGGAAGCAATGCAGACTGTCACTGGGTTGGTGGGGAAGGGGATCCGATCTGCCGATCGATTTCGTCCAGACTCTTTCCTTCGGAATCCGACAGCGACCGTAACAATTCATCCAATGGGATGCCGACGTCTTTAGAGTAGGTCGAATAGAAGGCGGTCACCTGGTCACTGTAATATTCAGGCGTTTTCGAGAATTTCAGGCCGGCGGCTAGGCATCTCGCAAAAGGGCTCTTATTCGGATCGCTGATTTGCTGCGTTGGCCGCGCGAAGTCATCGTACCAAAAACAGCCGTCTCGATATCCCACACGGACGGCCATCAGATAGCCCCGGATAAAACCAAGACGCATACTCGGATCCCATTGCAACCACGCTGACCCTTCGGGAGCGCCTGTAGACACAGTCCGGATTCGATTCTGTTGAGAGCCTAGCGTGCCCGCTGCCATCACGAAAAATACAAACAGGCAACGCGCTCGACTTTTGAGTGCATACCCGCGATTCATAGTATTACCTCCTCATCATGGAATCGCCGTAATTGATATCTTCGTCGCGGTAGCGTTCACAATTTGTTTCGACGCAAGACTTATCTTCCCATTAGTATCCATTCGAGCGATTCTCACAGGATTTCCGTTAACGGTGAATCTTTGCGCTACCTGAAAATTGCTCTTCGTGTTTGCCACAGCTATGTTGTCTTCTACCCCGCCCTTGCTGGAGTCCTTGTGCTCTTTGTCGTTAATTACTGGCTTCGAGTTGCCTCCTGTTTGCACCTCGATAAGGGAAACCGTTGCACTAAAATCTCTATCAAATTTGTTGTCGCGTAGCGAGCCAGGAACGTAGACTATGTCCCGCTGGATCACGCCAGTGGTTGTTGCAGACGGAAGAGTTGTGTCACTAACTGGCGTAACCACAACTTCCGGTTTTTGAGAGCCATGCCTCGGGGCTTGCGGCTGAGCCGTCTGGTTCTGTGCAGTTCCTGAGTTTTGGTCCTGAGCTTTGACGAAATAATCATCATGTTTTAGATTCTGCTGTGCCCACAGGATGAAATTGTCATTCGAGGGATGACCAGCCCGAGTTTTTGTACCACGGCGAATGAGAGAGTCTACAGCGCGGCTTACGTCGCACCGGGCGACCAGTTCTGTAAGAAGACGGGCAGAAAGATTGCTCTTGCCGGGGCGTTGTCGTCCGTTCCGCGCACTCAACGCGGAGTAATTTGGAACGCGCATTTTCAAATCGTGGCGAAGACGTAGGCCGCGATGTGATAGGCTGGAGCGTGCTGCCAGAGGCATCCCGGGCCACTGTACTGTTGACAGACTGTTGACGATAACCCCCGAAAATTGGTTCGTTGATGTTATTTGATGTTAGCCGAAGATCTGCCTGCCAGTTACGCAATACGTTGAAAACATGCAAAATACCCCGTGTTTATTGGGGTTCCTGAAATCCCGCCACGGTCACTCCTAGGCCGGATCACCGGAACGCGACCTTTGGAGCCTTGGATCCCAAGCCGGGGCCCCTCTTTTTTTCCGCACTTTCGTCCGCTGGTTTACCTCCGCGAGCTTTAAGTTTCCGCCCATTCCGTGATAGTTTCTCGCCATGAGCAACTCGCTGATACTGGCTCTCGCTTTCGCGATTGGCGTGATTGCTGGTCTGCGAGCATTCACCGCTCCCGCAGTGGTCTGCTGGGCCGTGCATCTCGGCTGGATCAATCTTCATGGTTCACATCTAGCAATCCTGGGCTCCACGGTCACAGTCGTGATCGTCACGTTGCTAGCGAGCTTCGAGTTGGTTAATGACAAGCTTCCGGCCACGCCGAATCGCACCTCTCCCGGACCTTTGGGAGCGCGTATCGTGATGGGCGCTCTATGTGGTGCAGCGCTTGCTATCGGGGGAGGCCAGGGCGTACCGCTCGGCGCTATCGCCGGAATCGTAGGGGCCGTCGTGGGAGCGTTTGGAGGCTACCAGGCGCGCCACCAGATCGTGAAGCAGCTGAAAGTGAAGGACTTCGGCGTAGCGCTGGCGGAGGATTTGATCGCAATCGGCGGCGCGCTGCTAGTTGTTACTCGGTTCTAGCTTGCGTAGCACTGGAATCCTGGCCTCGCGCAGCACGTGTTCCACGATGTTTTCATGCAGCCGCGACGCGTCGTACTCAATGTGCAGGTAGTTGGTCTTTTCGTCGAGCCGAAAACCCTTCAGGCCATAAGTATTCGCGAATGTGCCGAGAGCGCGGAATTGCTCGGGCTTCAGCCGCCCCTGCAGTTCGTATGTAACGGTCATGTGTGTCATGGGCGCGATTATAACAGGAGAGGCGCGCCGCGTTCACAACTCGATCCTTCGTAGGCGTAGCGCGTTGGTGATCACCGAGACGGAACTGAACGTCATGGCCGCGCTCGCGAGAATCGGGCTAAGCAATAATCCGAAAAATGAGTACAACACTCCGGCGGCGATGGGCACGCCCACCGAGTTATAGGCAAACGCGAAGAAAAGATTCTGGCGGATGTTGCGCATCGTCGCGCGGCTTAGCGTGCGAGCGCGCGCCAGGCCGCGCAGATCCCCTTGCAACAGCGTGATTCCAGCGCTTTCGATCGCCACGTCAGTGCCCGTGCCCATCGCGATGCCCACATTGGCCTGCGACAGCGCCGGTGCGTCGTTCACGCCGTCGCCGGCCATTGCTACGATGTGCCCCTCCGCCTGCAGCTTTTTCACGATTTCGTTTTTCTGTTCCGGCAGCACGCCCGCGAACACTTTCTCGATACCCAGCTTGCGCGCCACCACTTCGGCAGTCGCGCGGCTGTCGCCCGTGAGCATCACGACATGGATTCCATCGCGATGCAACTGCGCGATTGCTTGCGCCGTTGTTGATTTGATGGGATCGGCCACGCTGATCAAGCCCGCCACTTTCCCGCCAATGGCGACGAACACTACTGTTTCGCCATCGGCTTCCCGCTTCCGCGCTTTGTCCTCCAGCGCTTCCAATGAAATTCCCAGCTCCGCGAAGAGCGTGCGATTTCCCAGCGCCGCGTTTTGCGTGCCCGTCTTCGCCAGCACGCCTTTGCCGGTGTGCGACTGAAAGTCGCTGCTCTCGCCTGGACCAATCCGGCGCTCTTTCGCGTGCGCGAGTATTGCCGCCGCCAGCGGATGTTCGCTCGCGCGCTCCAGCGTCGCCGCAATTCGCAATACTGCCGCTTCCTCGAATCCGGGCGCAGCGATGACGGCCGCCACCAGCGGCCGGCCCTCGGTGAGTGTTCCGGTTTTATCCACCACAATGGTGTCCACTTTTTCCAACGTCTCCAACGCTTCTGCATTCTTTACTAGAATGCCGGCCAGTGCGCCGCGTCCTGTGCCGACCATGATCGCCATGGGTGTCGCCAACCCCAGCGCGCAAGGACACGCAATAATCAGCACCGCGACGGCGTTCAGCAGAGCGTGAGCCATGCGCGGCTGCGGCCCCACAGCTGCCCACACCACGAACGTGAGGACAGCGATCAGTACCACCACCGGAACAAAATAACCGGCCACGCGATCGGCAAGTTTCTGCACCGGCGCGCGGCTGCGCTGCGCCTCGCTGACCATCCGCACAATCTGCGCGAGTAGAGTTTCGTTGCCAACTCGCTCCGTGCGCATCACAAAACTGCCCGTTCCATTGATCGTTCCACCGACCACTTTTTGTCCTGGAGATTTCTCGACAGGAATGGGCTCGCCGGTCATCAGCGACTCGTCCACCGAGCTTTCTCCATCCGTGACGACTCCATCCACCGGCACTTTTTCGCCCGGACGCACGCGCAGCATGTCTCCCACCTGGATGTGCTCGAGCGGCACATCCAGCTCCGTTCCATCGGCGCGAACCAGCCGCGCATTTTTCGGCGCAAGCCGCAGCAGGGAACGAATCGCGGCGGACGTGCGGCTGCGCGCGCGCAATTCCAGCACCTGTCCGAGCAACACCAAAGTCGTGATCGCCGCGGCAGCCTCGAAATAAATCGGTACTTCCCCGTTCGCGCCGCGAAACGTGCCAGGGAAGAGCTGCGGGAAAATCACCGCGACCACGCTGTAAAAAAATGCCGTCCCCGTCCCGAGCGCAATCAGCGTGAACATGTTGAGGCTGCGATTCACCAAGGACGTCCAGCCGCGTTCGAAGAATGGCCAGCCGCCCCACAGCACCACCGGAGTCGCCAGCGCCAGCTCGATCCAACCCATCGCGCGAATCGTCAAGACGTGCTGCAACGGCTGGCCCGGAAGGAGATCAGACATTCCAAGCACGAGCACCGGGATCGTCAGCGCGACGCTCGTCCAAAATCTGCGCGTCATCGAAACCAGCTCTGGATTCTCCGGTTGCTCCGCGATCACGGTGCGCGGCTCGAGCGCCATGCCGCAGATCGGGCACGAACCGGGCCCAGGCCGCACGATTTGCGGATGCATCGGGCAGGTGTATTCAACCCGCGTCGCCGGAGCGATCGGCAACGACGGTTCAAGCGCCATGCCGCATTTTGGGCACGCCCCCGGATAATCCTCGCGAACCTCCGGGTCCATCGGACAGACGTAAGCATTGCGAGACGCATCTTTTGCTGCAAGCGGCCGCGCGTCGTGAATCTCTTCGTGCGAGGCGGCCAACGCAGGAGTAACAGCAGCGATGTGCGCACGGCTAAATTGCACAACAGAGCCTACACGCTCGGTCGCCGTTGGCGCATTCGAGCTCAAATATTTTGCAGGCTCCGCGCGGAACTTGTCAGCGCATCCGGCGCAGCAAAAATAATAGGTCTTGCCGGCGTACACCACCTGGGCAGTTGCTCGCGCGGTGTCCACCGTCATCCCGCAAACTGGGTCACGTTCCATCATTTCACCTTGTCTTGCGCCACCTGGCGCCACATCATCGCGCGTGCGTGTATATCAGCTTCATCAGTTCGTCGTAAGTCGCTTCTGCCTGCGCCGGGTTGCCTTTGCGAATTGCTTGCGTTGCGCAGTGCCGCAGGTGGTTGCGCATTAATCCACGTCCCACGGCGCGCAATGCCTCCTGCACGGACGAAATCTGCACCATGATGTCGGGGCAGTAGCGGTCCTCTTCGACCATGCGTGCGAGCCCCCGCACCTGGCCCTCGGCGCGCTTCAAGCGCTTCAAATTTGCCGATTTGATCTCCGGGCTAACACCCGCCGCCTTGCGCGCCCCGCCGTGAACGTCGCAAGCGCAAGCTGCGGAGTGCGTGCCACGTGTGCCGCTTCGCTTCATGCCCATATACCCCCAGGGGGTATCATCTAGCCGAAGAGCGAAATTGTCAACAGGAGCGGGGAACTGGCGATTATTGCAAGTCCGCCTGGTCAGGATACGTTGCAGGGAATGGCGTTACTTGGCGTCTAGCAGCGAATCAATGTAAACAGTCATCTCTGAGCTGGTCCAATCCTGCGGCCCCACGATTTTGCGGTCGAGCTTTCCGTTGCGCCCGATCACGTACGTGTCCGGATACATGGACGTGCCGTACTGTGCGGGAATCTGCTTCGAAGTATCGCGAAACGTCGGGAAGCGAATCTGATACGTCTTAAGGAATTCGTCGTAGACCTGCTGATCGTCGTCTTCGCTGACGCCCAGCACCAGGCCGCCGCGCGACGCGATGCGCCGCTGCAGCTCGTTCAAAGACGGCGTCTCGTCGATGCACGGCGGGCACCACGTCGCCCAGAAATTCACCAGTACCACTTTCCCGCGAAAATCGGAAAGTTTCGTGGGTTTGCCGTCCAGCGTGAATGAAAAATCCTTAGGCGTCGAACCGCGCAAACTCGGCTCGCCCTGGCGATAATCCGGATGCGCGAATAGCACGAGCAGCCCCGCGATGAACGCGAGCACCAGCCCTGTATTCAGTTTCCGTTTCAGTCCTTTGTCCAAGCATCCTATAATAACGGTTTCGGCGAATCGAATGCGAGCGATTTGCCAGCTCCCCAAAAAGGTCCGATGGCGGACCACCACCGGAGGTTGCTACATGAAGGCCGGAACGAAGACGGAAACCACGACGAAAACCAACGTCCAGCAAGCCGTGCCCTTTTTCGGGGTGAAGAATATCGCGGAATCGATCCGCTACTACGTGGACGGCCTCGGCTTCCGGATGACCAATAAATGGATTGACGAAGGCGAGCTTCGCTGGTGCTGGCTGCAACTCGGCGGCGCCGCGCTCATGCTGCAAGAATTCCGCAAAGAAGGGCACGATTCCTATGTGCCGGCCGGGAAAGTTGGCGAAGGCGTTTCAATTTGCTTCCAATGCCAGGACGCTCTGGAAATTTATCGGGGCATCACCTCGCGCGGAATTCAAACTTCCGAGCCGTTTGTCGGCAACAACATGTGGGTCGTCGGTCTCAAGGACCCCGACGGCTACCGGATCGAATTCGAGAGCCGCACGGAAGTTCCGGAAGAAACAAAGTATTCGGAGTGGGAGTCAGCCCACAACAGTTAGCCCGCGGAGCGGCGTCGCACCTTCGATCCTCACAATAAAAGTATGGTTTCCGCCATCATTCCGGCACGCAACGAAGAAGACTCCATCGCGCGTGCGGTGGAATCCGTCGCAGCGCAACCCGAAATCGCAGAAGTCATTGTCGTGGATGACCAATCCACCGATCGCACCGCTGCGATCCTCTCTGAATTAGCCGCGCGCATCCCCAAACTAAAAATTCTGCACACTGTCGCACTGCCGCCCGGCTGGGTCGGCAAAAATTATGCCGTAGCGCTAGGCGCCGATTGCGCGCAAGGCGACTGGCTGCTCTTCACCGACGCCGACACCTGCCACATGCCTGGTTCAACTCGCCGCGCGCTCGCGGATGCGGTGGACCACAACGCCGTGCTGGTTTCTTATTCGCCAGAGCAGGAGCTACGCTCGTTCTGGGAGCGCGCCCTCATCCCCTTCGTGTATTTCCGCCTTTCCGCCAAATTTTCTTTCGCGCGCGTTAATAATCCGAAACTTCCGGACGCCGCAGCCAACGGCCAATTCCTGATGATCCTGCACGACGTGTATCAGAAGGTTGGAGGCCATGCAGTGATCGCGGGAGAAGTTCTGGAAGATGTAGCCCTCGCCCGCCGTGTGAAGCAAGCCGGCTACCAGCTATATTTCACCGCGCCGATTGGAACCGTTCGCACGCGTATGTACCGCAGTTTTCGGGCGCTCTGGGAAGGATGGACCAAAAATCTCTACCCGCTTATGGGGGGCACGACGAAACAGGCGTGCGCCGAGTTGATCGAGGTTTTTCCCGCCCTGGAGATCATCTTGCTATCCTTACTGTGGGCGCTGATGCAACGGACGTACACGCCCCAGGTCTGGCTGCCGGCGGTTCTATTTTTACTCGCGCTATCCCGGCGGTGCGCGCGCTTCGGCCAGGCGCTTTACCGGAATCTGTACCCGGTTTCATACATCAAATACTATGTCCCCGGTATGTGTCTTTATAGCGCCGCGCTCATTGCATCTTGGTGGAAAAATACGCGCGGTTCGGTCGAGTGGAAGGGCAGAAGTTACCCGTCGGGTGCGCAGCCGGTGGCGCAGAAACCGGTGCCGCAAAGGACGCAATGATCCGCATCACACGCAAAGTCGAATTCTCAGCGTCGCACTTCTACCACAACCCGAATTTCTCGGCGGAAGAAAATCGCCGTGTCTTCGGCAAGTGCAATAATCCGCATGGCCACGGGCACAACTACACCCTGGAAGTGACGATCGCGGGCGAGCCGGATCCCGCTACCGGCATGGTTCTCGACCTGAAAGAACTGAAAGATATTCTGCAGCGCGAAGTCATGGATCGCATGGATCATCGTCACCTGAATTACGAGGTGCCCGAACTCGCAGGCAAAATTCCCACCTGCGAAAATATCGCCGCTGTGATTTGGCAGCTCCTCGAACCCAAAATCACTCGCGGCAAACTCGATCGTGTGCGCCTCTACGAATCGCCCAAACTTTTCGCTGATTGCACCGTCGCATCCTCGAACGGTGCAGGGAGGCGCGCGTGAAACTCTCACTAACGCGCCGCTACGATTTCGCCGCCTCGCATCGCTTACATGCACCGAAGCTGAGCGCCGCGGAAAACCAGCGCATCTACGGCAAATGTAACAACCCCTACGGCCACGGCCACAATTACGCCCTGGAAGTCACCGTGACTGGACCGGTGGATCCCGCCACGGGGATGATCGCGAATTTGGGCGACCTAGACCCGTTCGTCGAACGCGAAGTTCTCACCGCCTTCGACCAGAAGAACTTGAACGAAGAAGTCGCCGAGTTCCGTACGGTCGTGCCCACGACCGAAAATGTCTGCCGCGAAATCTTTCGCCGTCTGCAAAATTTTCCCGCGGCCCGCCTGGAACGCGTGCGCATCGAAGAAACCAGCAAGAACAGCTTCGAAATCGGAGCAGAAGAGTTTGCATGAGGAGCAAATCAAACATGAGTGAAACAACCGAAATCATCGTGCCAGATCCGGTCTCCGGAAAAATTGCCGACCTCGTCCGCGAAATGCTCGTGGAACTGGGCGAGAATCCCGACCGCGAAGGGCTGCGCCGCACGCCCGAGCGCTTTGAGAAGGCGCTGCGCTTCCTCACCAGCGGCTACCGTCAGGACCCGGACAAATTGCTGAATGGCGCGATGTTCAATGTCTGTTACGACGAAATGGTCGTCGTGAAAGACATCGAGCTGTACAGCCTGTGTGAACACCACCTGCTGCCCTTCTTCGGCAAATGCCACGTGGCCTACATTCCCAAAAAGAAGGTCGTCGGCCTCAGCAAAGTCGCCCGCCTGGTGAATATGTACGCCCGCCGCCTGCAGATTCAGGAGCGCCTCACCAGTCAGATCGCAACGGCCATTCAGGAGAAGTTCGACCCCGCCGGCGTTGGCGTGATCATCGAAGCGCGGCACCTCTGCATGGTAATGCGTGGCGTCGAAAAACAAAATTCCACTACCACAACCAGCGCGATGCTCGGCGACTTCCGCGAAAACAAGCAGACCCGCGACGAATTCCTCTCGCTGGTCGGTTCGCCGCGGCCGTAACCGCCGCGATAAAACGACTCCAGCATGTCGAATCAGGCGAAGCTCGCGCTCCTTCGCCCGCCGAAAATTCCTTTGTACAGCAATAACTGTATGTTAGCATTTTGAAGTCGAAGAGAGACCAAGAGCATAGAGCAGGGCACGACGTTTCAGGAGGGGTCAAGTTGAGCGTAGCCAAACTTGCATTGATCGAGCAGTTCCGGGTTCACACCAAAGATACGGGTTCACCGGAAGTGCAGATTGCTTTATTGAGCGAACGCATCAGCTATCTGACCACTCACCTTAAGTCCCACGCAAAGGATCACGCCTCACGCCGCGGATTGATCATGATGGTCAACAAGCGCCGCAGGCTGCTGGACTATCTGAATCGTCGGGACCCGGATCGGTATCGCGAGATTGTGGAACGACTTAGTTTGCGCAAGTAGCGCGGATTTCTTGAGCGGCCCTTCCGGCCGCGTCTTTACTCACCGCACAAACCATAATTTTCAGGCGACATGCGGGCCGCGCGGCGCGTTGTCGCTCGTCGCAAGATTTTCCGCTCCGTTTTCTTCTCTGCTTTCTCCCTTCGTGGTAATTCCCGAGACTGAAATCTCGTATCTGAATCAAGCGTCCCCGGTGAACCGGGGCAAAAAGGATGTGCAGTGATGTTTGAACAAGTTAGTTTGGAAGTAGGCGGGCGTACCCTGACCTTCGAGACGGGCAAGATGGCCCGTCAAGCGCACGGCGCCGTGGTGGCGCGTTACGGCGACACCGTAATCTTGGCCACCGCTTGCATGGACAGCAAAGCGGCCGAAAAAGATTTTCTGCCCCTCACGGTGGACTACCGCGAATACACCTATTCCGCGGGCAAAATTCCTGGCGGATTCTTCAAGCGCGAAGGCCGCCCCTCGGAAAAGGAAATTCTCACCTCGCGGTTGATTGACCGCCCGCTGCGGCCTTTGTTCCCGGAAGGCTGGTCCAACGAGACGCAGATCGTTTCCATGGTCCTCTCTGCGGACAGCGAAAATGATCCGGACGTGATCGGAGTCACCGCCGCTTCCGCCGCGCTCTATATCTCGAAGATTCCATTCAGCACTCCGATCGCCGCGGTGCGTATCGGAATGCTCGAAGGCAAGCTCGTCGTGAATCCCACCGTCGCGGAGCAGAAGACCAGCACCATGAATATCGTTGTGGCCGGTTCCGACAAGGCCATCGTCATGGTGGAATCGGGCGCACTGGAAGTTTCCGAAGATGCCGTCGCCGACGCACTGGAATTCGCGCACGCGGAAATCCGCAAGATCGTCGCCGCCATTCGCGAATTGCACGACAAAGTGAAGACACAGAAGGTTACCTTCACGCCTCCGGCGTTCGATGAAGCGCTCTACAAGCAACTCCAACAGCAATATGGCGAGAAACTGCGCGACGCTTCCGACACGGCCAAGTACCCGAAGTCGGAAAGCTACAGCCGCATAGACGCGATCAAGACCGAAATCTACGCGACGATTCCTCCGGAAGACATCGAGAAGAAAAAGCTCGCCGCTCGCGCTTTCGAACGCTTGCGCGAATTCATCTTCCGCGACGACATGCTCACGCGCAAGCGCCGTCCGGACGCACGCGGCTTCGATCAAGTCCGCGAAATCACCTGCGAGACGGGCGTGCTGCCGCGCGCTCACGGCTCCGCGCTTTTCACTCGGGGTGAAACGCAGTCGCTTTCCACCGCTACCCTCGGCACCAAGGAAGACATGCAACGCCAGGATCTTCTCTTCGAGAAAGATACGTTCAAGCACTTCATGCTGCATTACAACTTCCCGCCGTTCTCCGTCGGCGAAGTAAAATTCCTGCGCGGGCCCGGCCGCCGGGAAATCGGTCACGGCGCTCTCGCGGAACGCGCTCTCGCGAACTTGATGCCCTCGGACGCGGATTTCCCCTACGCCGTGCGCTGCGTTTCAGACATTCTCGAATCGAATGGCTCTTCATCCATGGCCACGGTTTGCGGTGGATCACTCGCGCTGATGGATGCGGGCGTTCCGCTCAAGTCAGCCTGCGCGGGCATCGCCATGGGCCTCGTCGTCGAAGGCGATAAATACGCCATCCTCACCGACATCGCCGGCGCCGAAGATCATTACGGCGACATGGATTTCAAAGTTGCCGGCACGCGGCAGGGAATTACCGCTCTGCAGATGGACATCAAGGTCGCGGGCGTCAGCATCGCCATGATGCGCGAAGCCCTGGCCCAGGCGCGCAAGGCGCGTCTGCAAATTCTGGACAACATGGACAAGACTCTATCGTCCGCGCGTCCGGAAATTTCTCTCTACGCACCGCACCTCTTCATGCTCAATATTCCCACGGACAAGATCCGCGACCTCATCGGTCCGGGCGGCAAGAAAATCCGCGGGATTATCGAAGCCACCGGCGTGAAGATTGACGTGATGGACGACGGCAAAGTGCACGTCTTCGCCTCCAGCGGAAAATCAGCCGAAGAAGCGCTGAAGATGATTCGCGACGTCACCGCCACCGCCGAAATCGGCAAGACCTACCTCGGCACCGTAGTGCGTATTGCGGAGTTTGGCGCCTTCGTAGAAATTTTCCCCGGCACCGACGGCCTGCTGCACATTAGCGAAATCGCCGAGGCCCGCATCCGCGCGGTTCGGGACGAACTGAAGGAAGGCGATCAAATCCTCGTGAAGGTTCTGGCCATCGAGGGCAACAAGATCCGCCTCAGCCGCAAAGCCGTCCTGCGCGACAAACAAGCCGTCCCCAAGACCGAAGCGGCGACCTAACTGCAAAATCTGTAAACGCAGTTCACTGCGAACGACTGTTGGGAATGCTGATTTAGGAAAACGAGAGAGGGAGGCGAGAAATTGCCTCCCTTTTTTATTCTTCGCGCCCGCTAATCCGTTCGATCTGCGCGCCCACGTCCTGCAACTTCAATTCAATCTGCTCGTACCCGCGATCAATATGATAGACGCGGTCGATCCAGGTAGTGTTGTCCGCCACCAACCCCGCGAGCACCAACCCCGCGCTAGCCCGCAGATCCGAGGCCGTCACCGGCGCTCCGCTCAAAGGTGTCGGTCCGGTCACCACCGCCTCATTACCGTCAATCTGAATATTCGCGCCCATCCGCACCATTTCGCTAGCGTGCATGTAGCGATTCTCAAAAATCGTCTCGCGCACTCGCGACTCGCCTCGCGCCTGCGTCGCCAGCGCCATGAATTGCGCCTGCATATCAGTGGCGAAGCCTGGATACTCTTCGGTAGTCACGTCCGCGGCCATTAGTCTCTTCGCCGCCCGCACGCGCAATTTGCCCTGACCTTCGCACTTGATCTCCACTCCGCAAGCGCGCAATTTTTCGATCACTGCCTTCAAATGCCCCGGCTCGCAATCGGTCAGCGATAATTCACCGCCGGTGATCGCCCCGGCCACGAGAAACGTCCCCGTCTCGATCCTGTCCGGAATAATCGCGTGCGTCGCGCCGTGCAATTTCTCCACACCCTGCACGCGCAATGTGGACGTGCCGACGCCCTCGATCTTCGCGCCCATCTTGATCAGCAATTCCGCCAGGTCCGTGACTTCCGGCTCCATCGCCGCGTTTTCCAGCACGGTCTCACCCTCGGCCAGCACCGCCGCCGTCAGAATATTTTCCGTGCCAGTCACCGTAATTTTTGGAAAACGCAAAGTCGCCCCGCGCAGGCGTTTTGCGCGCGCTTCCACGTATCCGTGCTCGACCTTAGTTTCCGCGCCCAGTTGCTCCAGCGCCTGAATATGCATATCAATCGGCCGCGCGCCAATGGCGCATCCGCCGGGCAGCGAAACGCGCGCATAACCAAACCGCGCCACCAGTGGCCC
>Ga0210396_10004638_pt1 | contig 13417 bp, 10 predicted proteins | sample IncBWH17OmetaG_FD_155466 | JGI IMG/M metagenome (GOLD analysis project Ga0210396, IMG submission 155466) | Forest soil microbial communities from Barre Woods Harvard Forest LTER site, Petersham, Massachusetts, United States - Inc-BW-H-17-O ...
AAACAGCGATGACCTATTTGGTGATTCCGAGGTACAGCTCTACGTTGCGAAGCTACTTGTACCGCACGCGCTGATTTTGGCCCTGATCATCCTGGGAGTGACGGAGTGGTTCCATTTGAAGCCGACACTGCCGGATTGGGCCACTCACGAGGGCAGAAAAGGATCTCTCTGGGACCTTCTTGGATGGTTCACGTTAGGCATCGCCGGAGTGTGGCAAGGCTTTTGGATGGGTGGCAAGATCAAGCGCCATTTCGCCGACCATGAGGATTCAGCCTGAGTTCCAGCAAGCCCCCGGATAGGAGTTGCTGGTAATCGCGCGGTAGAATCGGCTTCGTGAGTCATTCCTTTGAAATTGGTCCGGTGCGCGTCGGCGAGGGGCAGCTGTTTCTGATTGCCGGGCCGTGCGTCATTGAGTCCGAGGCGCACGTGCGGCGGATGGCTGAGGCTATTCAGCGGATCACCAGCGACCTGGGCGTTCCCTACATTTTCAAAGCAAGCTACGACAAGGCGAACCGGACAAGTGTGAAGAGCTTTCGCGGGCCGGGGCTGGTGGAAGGCACCCAGATCCTGGGCCGACTGGCGAAGGACACGGGTCTGCCGGTATTGACTGACGTTCACGAGCCGTCGCATTGCGATGTAGCTGCGGAAGCTGTCGACGTTCTGCAGATTCCGGCATTCCTCTGCCGCCAGACCGACCTGCTGGTGGCGGCGGGGAAAACCGGCCGCGCGGTGAACATCAAGAAAGGACAGTTCGTCGCGCCATGGGACATGACGCATCCGGTAGAAAAGGTACGTTCGACGGGGAACGAACGGGTGTTTCTTACGGAACGCGGAGCGAGTTTCGGCTACAACACGCTGGTAGTGGACTACCGCTCGCTGCCGGTGATGCGAGCGATGGCGCCTGTCGTCTTTGATGGCACGCACTCGGTGCAGCAGCCTTCGGCGGCGAACGGGGTAAGCGGCGGGCAGCCGGAGTTCATACCTCTGCTGGCGCGGGCCGCTGTTGCGGCGGGCGTCGACGGCCTATTCCTTGAGGTGCACGACGACCCGGCACATGCAAAGTCAGACGGCGCAAATGCACTCGACCTGAAACTGCTCAGGCCGCTGCTGGAGAGGCTGCTTGCGATTCATGCCGCGGTGAAGTAGATATTCAATCATCATTGTTGAACCGGAGAGCCACGTGGCACTCGGGCATCTAAGCCGGCTGAATGATCGTGTGCGTATGGCATGGAAGCGTACACTCTCCTATCGCAAACAACGGTGGGAGTTTGAGGATTACCCCATTGTCGTGCGCAGACAGACGTTTGATGGCGTACCGGACGATGCAGAGCACGAATCTAGATATTGGGCCAGGGTTCTCGGATGGTTGATTGACGAGACGGCTCCAAATAAGTCCGAAGCTTTGGCTAGACTCCGTGACCGCTACGAAATGCGAAGGCAATTGCGCATCGAAGAGGGCGAATCCATTCCTCGCCCGGGCACGAAAGTTCCCATTCAGTTTGCATCGCAAGAACTAATTAATGCGCGCAAGGAACTCGCTGATGATTTTATCCATCGCGTGTTGAAGCTCGACTGGGCGTTAATCACTGACGAATCGAGCCTTTGGGATTTCACCGCTGATAGGTCAATCAAAGAACTTCAGGACCGAATCTTCTTGATCTATGGAGTAGCGGTTTATGACATTGAAGAGGGCAATTTGGCTACAATTTTCAAGCGAATCGGAGAGCGCACACTCTGACGATCGGCCCATGCGAAGTTTGATGGCGCGAATGCACTGCGGGCGCATCTGCTGAAGGCGTTGCTGGAGACACTGGTTGCGATAAGTTCAGCCGCCGCTAGCTGTTACTCATCGATTTCAGCTACTTCTCACATGATCACAGGTCTCAAAAGCGAGAGTTGGGGCACCCGACGTACGGATATGTAGTGAGGAGACGCCTTTTCCCGCGCCTTTAAGGGAGACGCGGGAAGTGCTGGGGAAGGCGGGTGTCAGGGGTTAGAAGTTGAACGTCACCTTTGCCGTAAGGGCGCGTGGAGTTACATAGTGTGTGCCGCTGAAGGTGGAGAGGAAGTTGTAGAGTGCGTATTTGTTAGTGAAGTTAATGGCTGTCAGATTGAAGTCGGTCTTGAAGCGGTCGGCGTGGAAGATGTTGTCCTTGCCGAGTGTGGCGTCGAAGAGGCTTCGCGGGGCTATACGGGGCGGGTTCTTGTCGTCGTTTTCGGTTCCCGGCGCGGGAATGCTGACCAGGGATGAGGTGTACTGGTTGGGCGCGCAGGAGCTGAAGCCGGAGGTGGGCGTGGCTTTGACTCCGTTGCAGGTGATGCCTGCCTGGAACTGCTGATCGTAGGTGAGTCCGCTCAGGTCGACCGGTGTGGTGTTGTTGATGGCGTAAGGAATAGAGCCGGCAACCAGGCCCGAGTCGTATCGCCAGTTGAAGCCGCCCCAGATGCCTTTCACGAATCTTCCCTGGGGAATCTGGTACTGAAGGTGAGTCGTCTGATTGAATTTCTCGTCATGGTCGATGCGGAAGGGCTGGCCGCCTGTCTGGGGAGTAGCTCCGGCTCCAGCCACTTGCGGCGGGAAGAAGCGGGCAGCTACGGAGGACATCTCAACATAGGCGCTGAAATTATGGTACTCAGGCACCTGCACATTGATGGCGTAGCCGGGGATCTTGGAGTTATGCCAGTCGATAGGGAATGTAATGGGGGTGTTGCCGAGAACGCTGAAGTCGAAGGCGTTGTGGGTGTACTTCCAGATGTACTCGCCACTGATGACGACCCGTTTGCCCAAGCCCTGCTGGAACCCGGCATGGAACTCGTTGCGGTAGCCGGGCTGCAGATTTCCAGAAACGCCAGGGGTGCAGCTCAGCAGCGGTGAGAGGACTGCATTCGAGCATCCTTCGCTGGACAGCACGAGATTCTCATTGAAAGGCGTCTCCAAGGTACGTGCGTAGGAAACGCGCAGCACGGTTGCGGAAGGCTTGACGTTATAGGCAATGCCGACGCGGGGTTGTGTCTGGTTGGCATCCGTTAGGCCGTTGTACACGTCCTCACGCAGGCCGAGGTTGAAAAGCCAGTTGCCGGTTTTGATCTGGTCTTCGGCGTAAAGGCCCAGTTCCTTGATGTCGGTGTGGCCGGTGAACTTGTAAAAATTTCCGCCGCGAGTGAGGTCATAGGGCGCGAGCGCCGGTGTGTAATTTGGATTTGCGCTGTAGGCGGGATTCGCAGCCGTGCAATCAGACGTGCTGGAGTAGCCCGGCAAAGGGTTTCCATTGGCGTCAACGCAGGGGGCGCTGAAACCGTAGTTCGATTCAACGACGCCCAAACTGTCGTTCTCGTTCAGGAAGGTTTGCCCGTATTGCGCGCCGATCTTGATGTTGTGGATTCCCTTTGCGTAGGAAAAATCCGAGTGTACGGCAGCATTGGTGAGGGTGCGGTTCTGTGCGATCGACGAGGTTTGCAGGTTCGGGGGCCCCAGGTCTGCAAGGGGGTTGTTGCTGGGATAGTAATTGTAGTTGTCTCTGCGGACAAAGGCGCCGAAGTTGAAGACCGAGCTATTGCCAATAACGCGGGTGTAGGTCGGAGAAATATTGAAGGTCCCGATCTGGGAGCGCTGGTCGGTATTGCCGACGTTCGCGTAGACGGGATTGGCGCTGGTGCCGCCGCTGACCACGTTCTGCACATTCAGGTTGTCGAATGAATTCGGCGTCTGGAACCACGACCGGCTGTAGTTGAAGTCCACGTGGATCGAGTCGACCGGTGTTAACGAATAATCCACGCGGTCAAAGACATTCTCCTCATTGCCCTTAGCGTGAAAAACGGTGAACTCCGGGGGATCGAGAAAGCGTCCGGTGTTGAGGCCATCAACTTCGATAAAGTTGCCCCAGTTCTTGCCACCATATGACAAGTCGAAACCGCCGCTCGCCGAACCGAAGCTGCCATAGGAGGCGCTGACACTTCCGGTGGGCCGGGTGATGCCCTGTCCGGAACGGGTGGTGGCCACGATGACGAGGCTGGTCTTGCCGCCGTACTCGGCCGGCGGGGCACCAGAGATGACCTGGATCGACTGAACCGAATTCGACGGAATCTGGTTAGAGAAGACCTTGCTCTGCTGGTCTGTAATTGACTGTCCATCCACCGAGAACGAATTGGATGCGTGGTCGCCCATTCCGTGGAAGAGCCCATTGGAGTCGGCACTTACGCCGGGAGTCGTCAGCGTAATCAGGGAGCTGAGTGTGGAAGATTGACTTTCCAGCGGCACCTTGATGAACATGTCGCGATCGACATCGGTGTGAAATGTGGGGTCGGTCTCAACCAGGTCGCCGGAACTCTCCACCGTCACGCTTGAACTCGCGGCGGCAATCTGCATTACGAGCTTCATCGTCGTGCCTACCGCCGATCGAAGAACCAGGTTCTGGCTGAGCGGGGCGAAACCGGAAGCCGAAACAGTGAGCTGATAGTTGTTGAATGGAACGTTGTCAATTTCAAACTGCCCGGTAGCGTCGCTGGTTACGGTGCGGTCCAATCCGCTGACGGCATTGGAGAGGTGAACCGAGGCTCCGGGAATCACTGCGCCTGATGGGTCAGTGACTGAACCGCGAACCGAACCGGCATTGCCACCTTGCGCTGCGTGAACGACGGCGGCCAAGAAAAGAAAGGCCGCGAGGGGAAGGATACGAAAAAGCTTGCCGCAGATGAACGGCATAAATGAGAGCCTCCATTGGTTGACTGAATGTACGTAGCCCGTGCGAAGTGCGCACGGCATTGTCAGTGCAACGACGGCAGCGTTTTGCTCAGGTGGAGGCCAGAAGTTGTCAGATTTCGACCCCGATTGGGGCCTTTTTCGAATTTGGAAAATCTGGCCGAGACGTGAGGTCAGAACGAAGCCGGAGAGACCGGGGGAGGAGGACGGATGAAGAGCTGCGGGTGCCAGATTGTTACGACGGGACGGACTGCAACAATAGGCGTCACATCTTCGATGTGCACCAGCACGATGGCCATCGCGGCAGCCGCGACTGGAGCCGGCGTGTGGTGCAGAACGACGCATAGCGGGCAGTGGTCAGCGTCGGTGTCGACAGAGTGGACGTGCGCCACCTGGATGACGGTGAGCAGCGCAAGCAACGCCAGACACACCAGCACGACCGAGGCGTAGGCCTTTGGCCTCGCGTCGCGGTCGCTACGCATCCATTTGTGAAGTGTGGTCAAACCTAAGCTTCCTTGCAGGAGGGGCCTACATCAAGAATACAGGATAATTAGATGCGGCAGGACACAAGAGGTCACAGGTTTAAAACCCATGAGTGTAAACAGGGCGCATACCACAAACCGGGATGAGCGTCTAAACTGTTGGGCAATGAAGCATTTCAGTCTTATCGGCCGGGTCGTAATCCTTGCGCTTGCTGGGCTGATGTTGGCGGCGCCATGGAGGCCTGCGCAGAGCCAGCAAAGCAATCAGGACAACCGAACCGCCCTGAAGCCAGATGCACCGGGTCTGGCCCATAACCATCGCCTTATCTTGAAAGACGGGAGCTACCAGATCGTCCGCCAGTACCAGGTGATGGGCGATCGCGTGCGCTATATGTCACTGGAGCGTGGCGGCGAATGGGAGGAGTTGCCCTACGACCTGGTGGACTGGGATGCGACCCGGAAGTGGGAGCAGACTCACACGGGCCCGTACGAGAGCCCCGAAGGAGCTTCGCCTGCGATGAAAGAGGCCGAGGCGATTGACAAGGAAGAGGCTGCGGCACGCAACGAGATGAAAGCCCGCATGCCTGAAGTCGCAAAGGGCTTGGAACTCCCTGATCAGGACGGCGTTTTCGTTCTCGATACATACCAGGGCACGCCGGAGCTGGTCGAGCTGGTACCGTCTGATCTCAGCCTGAACCAGAGGAACCGGAAGGGCCTGGCTACGCTGAATCCGCTGGCCGGCCAGAAGGCTACCGTGGAACTTGACGGTGCGCACGCCAAGGTGCACCTGCACGTGAATGACCCGGCCATCTACCTGTCGCTCGGGGGGCAGGACGATGTGGAGCAGGTTTTGTCTCATGCTCTCACCGTGCCAACGAACGGCGCGAAGGAAGTGGCGAATCGGAAGCATGGCGCGCATTCGCCCAGTTCCGGTTTTGCGATTGTGAAAGTGGACGAGCGCCGCGAGGTGAGAATTATTGGCGGAGTCACCGTGAGCCCCACCGGAAAAGTCACCCAGAGCGAAGATGTGATTCCGACCAAGGCGGAAGTGATGGCAGGCAAGCACTGGCTGAAGCTGACGCCGGAGACAGCGCTCACCATCGGTGAATACGCGCTTGTAGAGATTCTGTCGCCGTCGGATATCAACCAGTCGGTCTGGGATTTTCGCGTAGATCCGCGAACGGGCGATAACCCGGCTTCGCTGGGTCCGATTCTCAAATAAGACGCGCTTGCCTTGCGTCGATTGCCAACGCTATGGCGCTCCGCGACGGGCGAGCTTGATGCGGCGCTGCTCCCACTCTTCGCTGGAGAAGATGCGCGGGCCGACTTCGATGAGGCGCGGCATCATGTTGAAGACGGCTACGCGGCTCCAGGGTCGGCCCTCGCGGGTTCTAAAGCCCTTTTCGTTGAGATCGCTGACGATGGCCGAATAGGAGAAATCCTGCGCCAGAAGGTCCATCATGAGCAGAAGAACCTGGTTTTCGTGGGGATCGACTTCCAGGCGCTTGCAGTCCTCTGAGATGCGCAAGCCGTAGGGAATGGCTTCACTGAATGCGCCGTCGGGGGGAGTTTCGGAGTCGGGAAGCTCGCGCCGCCACTCGATGGAGACCATCTGCCAGCCACCAGCAGTGCGCTGGCGGATCACATCCGAGCTGAAGGGCTCGGACACCACGTCACGAATGCGCTCGAAATACGCCATGGGAGCCTCCGGAGAAAACACTGCAATGAGCTGGTGTGGGCAATTTCGAGGCCAGAGCAGCGCGGCATAATTGTTTGCACAAGGCACTGAGCCGGAAGGGATTCGGGAAAATTAGCGGCGATCGGTCACTCGACACCTCTGGCCGTTTTTGCAAATCCGTGTTCAGTAACGGACAAGGTCCCGCGAGCCGGGATTTACGCTGAATGAATTGTTCCTGAAGAGAATAAAGACTGCTACAATTCAACCTTCCCCGAGTAAATCTGTATCGCATCCCCATGTAGGAGACTGACTGGGTTGATCGACTACTACGAGTTCCTGCAAATCAGCCCGCACGCTGACACAGATACCATTCATCGTGTTTATCGCTATCTGGCGGCTCGGCTGCATCCGGACAATCCTGAGCTGGGTGACGCGGAGATGTTCCGGCTGCTGAAGTTGGCCTACGATACGCTTTCGAGCCCAACGCGTCGCGCCGAATACGATTCGGTTTGCCGCGGTGCGGCGGTGGAGGTCAAGCCCCTTTCGAATTCCGTCGATTTCATGGATAGCGTGGAAGGCGAGTTGAACCGCAGGGTCGCGGTGTTAGCGGTGCTCTACTCCAAGCGGCGCACAAATCCACGCTGCCCGGAAGTGTCGCTGGCGGAGATCGAGCTTCGCATGGGTTTCCCGCGGGACTACCTGGACTTCACGACGTGGTATCTCGGGAAGAAAGGCTACATCACGCGGGCGGATAACTCCGACTTCACGTTGACGGCAGAGGGCGTGGACTACATCGAGACGCAGCGCGGCAGTCTGCCGGTTTTGAACAAGCTGTTAACCGATGGCAATGTCGCCAAACCCGTGCGAGCGCAGAAACAACAGCCGAATGGAGCGCAGGGCGCGAACGGTACCAACGGAGCGAATGGGAAGAACGGATCAGCGCCGATCATACTGCCCGCTTCGATGACAGCTCGGCTTGACCGCCGACAGGAGGGCACAGACCGGCGGAGAAGCGCAGTAATGGAGGGAATGCCGGGCTTCGAGCGACGTACGGGAATGCGGGATCGACGCGTGAATGTGGCCGACCGGCGCCAGAATAAGGGAGACAGGCGTTCCTGCGCACTGGTAAACAGGCATGATGATCCCCTCGCTACTCGCGTACAGTGATGCCCAGCGTCTTCATCTTGCGATAGAGGTGGCTGCGTTCGAGGCCGAGGAGTTCGGCTGCGCGGCTCACGTTGTTGCGAGCCTCTTCAATTTTTTTGAGAATGTAGTCACGCTCGTAGGCGTCGCGGGCCTGCTGGAGCGTGGAGAAATCTTCGGTCGTGCGTAAGGCCGATTTGTGAGTGAGCGGCGGCAGTTGTTTGCGCTCGATGCGCAGAGTGCGCGGATTCAGGATCAGGACGCGCTCGATCACATTCTTCAATTCGCGCACGTTGCCCGGCCAATGATATTGCTGAAGGACTTCGAGTGCCTCTTCGCCGATCTCCATCCGGGGGCGGCCGTACTGGCGGCCAAATTCGGCGAGGAATTCGCGGGCGAGCAGCGGGATATCCTGCTTGCGTTCGCGCAGGGGTGGCACGAAGAACGGAACTACGTTTAGACGGTAGAAGAGGTCTTCGCGGAAATTGCCTTTGGCGATTTCCTCTTCGAGGTCTTTGTTCGTTGAGGCGATTAGACGGACGTCTACGTGGAGCGGTTGCGTCCCGCCGACAGGCGTAAACAACTGCTCGTCAAGGGCACTGAGCATCTTGGCCTGTGTCTTGAGGCTCATGTCACCGACCTCGTCCAGGAAAAGAGAGCCGCCGTCGGCTCGTTCCAGCGTGCCCCGCTGTTCTGTCGGGCCGCCGGGCTGCACTCCATGACGATAGCCGAAAAGCTCAGATTCGATGTGCGCTTCCGGGATGGCGGCACAGTTGAGCTCAATAAAAACACCGTCGCGGCGAAGGCTCTCGGCATGAATGGCGCGGGCGATGAGTTCCTTGCCGGTGCCCGATTCTCCATAGATGAGCACACGGCCGTTGGTGGGGGCCATGAGGCGAATCTGCTGGCGAAGCGCTTTGACCGGCACACTTTCACCGGTGAGCACAGCGCCCACGCTGAATTGGCGCTTGAATTCGAGGTTTTCGTTGCGAAGGCGGCGAGCTTCGATGGCGTTCTTGAGAACGATGAGAGTGCGATCAAGAGAAAGCGGCTTCTCGAGGAAATCGTAAGCGCCTAGTTTGGTGGCTTTGACCGCCGTTTCGATGGTGCCGTGGCCGGAGATGATGACGACCTCGGGTCGTTTTTCGAGAGCGAATGCATGGATATCCGCCAGGACATCGAGGCCGTCGCGATCCGGCAGCCAGATGTCGAGCAGAACGACGTCGTAGGGCGCATCCTCAATGAGCACGAGGGCTTCGGACGCAGTCGCGGCCGTCGCAACGCCGTATCCCTCTTCGGTGAGTATCTCTTCAAGCGAGGTGCGAATTTCTGTCTCGTCATCGACCACGAGGACGTGATTCATGAACGGGCCTCAGTGAGGGGAGTGGCAGCGACAGCGTTCGCTTCCTGCGCGGGCAGTTCAGCGTGGTCAAGCAGCGGAAGGCGGATAAGAAAACGCGCGCCTTTGGGCATATTGCTCTCGGCGCGAATGGAGCCGCCAAGTTCCTGGATGATCTTGGCGGCGATGGACAGGCCCAAGCCGGTGCCGCGGTGCTTGGTGGAGTAAAAGGGCAGGAAGAGCCGCTCGCGAATTTCTTCCGTCAGGCCGTGTCCGGTGTCGGAGACCTCGATTTCGACAGCGGCGCCGTCTTCGGCAAGAGAGCTGCGCACGCAGAGCACGCGCAGCAGACTGCCCTGCATGGCCTCGGCCGCGTTGTCAATGAGGTTGGCCAGTGCGCGGCGGATCGCTTCATGATCTGCGAGTACGGGCGGCAGGCCGGGTTCAAGATCGCGTTTGACGGTGATGCCTTCAAGGCGTCCTGCAAACATGGCGAGCGCCTCGTCGGCGATCTGGTTCATATCGCAGGGGCGGGGTTGCGGCGCGGGAAACTGAGCGAGCGCGGAGAACTGGTCGACGAGCGTGCGCAGCGTTCCAACGCAGGTCAGGATGACTTCGCTGCATTTGCGAATGACCGAGGGCGAATCGGGCTGGCTGCGGTCGAGATGGCGTCCTATGCGTTCAGCGGAGAGAGCGATGGGCGTGAGCGGGTTCTTGATTTCGTGGGCCACGCGCTGTGCAACTTCTTTCCAGGCGAGTTGGCGCTGGGCGCGGAGAAGCTCCGACGTGTCCTCAACAACGAGGACGGTTCCGGGCCTGCCGTGCGCCAGTTCAAGACGAGCGCTGGTGACAGCGAGATGCATGTTGCGGCCACGGAGGTGGAGTTCGATTTCGGTGGATGCCGCACCCATCCGTTGGCCGCGCCGAATCACTCCGGAGAGTTCGTCAATCAAGTCCGGCGGCAACAGGACATCGAGCTTTTGGCAGCGGAGCGTGGCGTTCTCATCCTGACCAATCAGGACGGCGAAGGCGCGGTTGGCCTGGAGGACGGTACCGGAGCCGTCGAGGGTAACCACACCCGATGGGATGGTTTCGAGGATGGTCTCGAGTTCGCGGCGTCGCTCTTCAATGGCCTGATTGGCGGCCGTGAGTTGTGCGGAGGAGCTCTCGGCAAGTTTTCTGCTTGTATCGAGATCAGCCGCCATGTGGTTGAAGGATCGAACGAGCTCTGCCATTTCGCCGTTGGTGACCAGGCCGACACGATGTTCGTATTTGCCTGCGGCGATCTCGTCCATGGCATCGGCCAGCGCTTCAACCGGGCGGGTGATTTGCTTGGAAAGAAACAACGCGAGCCAGACGCTGGAGAAGAAGACGACAACGGTGATGAGCAGCAGCATGAGGAAGAACGTAGCGCGGATGCTGTGCCGGGAGCGAAAGAGGTTCCAGTATTCGGTTGCGCCTTCGCGGATGCGCGCGGTGGTCTGGCTCAGGCCCTGTGGCATCGGCAGGGCCGCGATCACGATTGTTCCGGAAGCTGTCGCGGCTTTCCCCAACGCGTAGTCCTGACCGGCGATCCGGATGACCGGTTCGTCATTGCGCTGGGCTGAGGAGAGGATGCCTGCCGAGAGCGGGCCCGGTAGCGGGATGGCGGACTGAAATTTTGTTGCATCGGCGTCTTCAGGGAGCCAGGGGATAAGGCTTGCCTGGCTATTTTCGCGTGGCGCCTCGAAGCTGGCGATGACGCGTCGGCGCTGGTCATACACGAGGACAAAACCGCCCTCAAGCGTGACGCGGTGCGAAGCCAGAACTCTTTCCAGGGTGGCTGCGTCGCCATCGGGCGCGCCGGTGGCGGCGATGGATTCTGCCTCGCCGCTGGCGTTGCTGGTAACGTATTGCGCCAGCTCGAGCACGACCCGCGTCGAGTCTTCGCGCAGTTGCGACGTGTTCGGCGAAAACCAGCGATCGATGGAGCGATTCATGAGCTGAAAGCTGAACAGGAACATGAACACTGCGGGCGTGAGAGCAATGAGCGCAGCGCCGAGAACCATCCGCGTCCGGAGGCGCGCGCCGAGAGCACTGCTGCTTTGATCGGCGTAGAGCTTGAGAATCGCGCGGAGCAATAGCAGCAGAAAAACGAGAAGCGAGAGGAAGACGACGACGGTAAGTCCGGTGAAGACCAGGGTTTCGCCGGAGGTCTCGGGATTGAGGAAGCGGATTTTGGATGTATTGAAGGCCTGAAGGGCGCCGAGCAGGGCGAAAAAGAGCAATACGCCGGTCCCCAGAAAGATCACTGTCCTGCGCCGCGAGCTGCCTTCAATGGGCATGGGGGGATTATAGAAGGGATCACGAACGACTCGTCAGTCGTCAGTTTTCAGTGTCAGAAACTGGAATCTTCGCCGAACAGTGTCCCTGGAGCGATTTTCCTATCCGAGTACGATGTCTGTTCCGGTCCACGGCCGCTTCTGGCTGTCGGCTACTCCGCGATGAGTGAGGGTTCCGAGATAGGTGTTGAGGCCCTCCGCAAATCCAGGATCGCGCTTGAGAGCTTCGCGAGCACCGAGATTGGCGATCCGCAGCAAGTACGGGAACGTCGAGTTGGTGAGAGCCAGCGTGGACGTGTGTGGCACTGCGCCGGGCATATTGGTAACGCAGTAGTGGACAACGCCATCGACAACGTAGCTGGGGTTGGAGTGCGATGTTGGTTTAGCGGTTTCCACGCATCCGCCCTGGTCGATGGCGACGTCGACGATGACCGCGCCTTTCTTCATGGCGGAAACCATGGCGCGGGTAACGATCTTGGGGGCGGTTGCACCCGGAATCAGAACGCCGCCGATAACAAGGTCGGCCTCACGGGTGGCCAGAGCCACGTTGTAGCTGTTTGAAGCCAGCGTGTAGAGGCGGCCGCTGTAGAGGTCGTCAAGGTCGCGCAGTCGCTGGAGATTGACGTCGACCAGCGTGACTTTGGCGCCGAAGCCGCGAGCGATTTTCGCGGCGTTGGTGCCGACGATTCCGCCACCGATGATGGTGACGTTTGCCGGCGGAACGCCCGGAACCCCGCCCAGAAGAATACCGCGGCCTCCGCGCTCCTTTTCAAGATACGATGCCCCAACCTGGACGCTCATACGGCCTGCTACTTCGCTCATCGGCGTGAGCAAAGGCAAGGTGCCCTGCCGATCGCGCACGGTTTCATAGGCGATGCCGATCACCTTGGAGTCGAGAAGCTTGTTGGTAAGGCTGGGTATCGGAGCCAGATGGAGATAAGTGAAGAGAACCAATCCTTCGCGGAAGTAGACATACTCCTGCTCGATGGGCTCCTTGACCTTGACTACGGTGTCGGACTTGCCCCAGACGTGGCCCGCTTCGCCGACAACTTCGCCGCCTGCGTCCTGGTAATCGGCGTCGGTAAACCCGGAGAGTTCGCCGGCATGGGTCTCGACGAGCACCTTGTGCCCGGCTTCGGTAAGCGCCTTTACGCCTGCGGGCGTTACGCCTACGCGGGCTTCATTGTCCTTAATCTCTTTGGGAACGCCGATGATCATGGTTGGCTCCTTTTTCAGGCTTTTCGGTGCATTGCTCGCTGGCGGAGGCGGTCACTGGCATGGAAAGCGCGCGCGCCGGATACATGATTTCTTTGGGGGAGGGCTTTTGATCCGGCGCGGTGGCACATCACTGGCTTCCAGTTGCACACATCCTACGGCGCTTGGGGGTTCCAATGTGTGCAAACATCGTGTTAAAACACCTGAATGAGCACAAAACGTGACAATGAAGCCCATCCAATGCACGAATCGACCGGACTGGGGCAGAATGCCGAACTTGATGAGCTTGACGCTTCGATTCTGCGCTACCTCGAACGAAACGGACGAGCCACGAATTACGAAGTCGGCGAGGCAGTTGGGCTGTCAGCTTCAGCGGCGTCGCGGCGAATCCAGGCACTGGAAACTGCCGGCGCGATTCGGGGATACCGCGCTCAGGTGGATGACCGGCTGCTGGGAAAGCGGATGACCATCTACATCCGCGTGACCCTGGAGCGGCAGTCAGCCTCAGTTCTGGGCGCGTTTGAGGCGGCGGTGCGCCAT
>Ga0210396_10004639_pt1 | contig 13416 bp, 10 predicted proteins | sample IncBWH17OmetaG_FD_155466 | JGI IMG/M metagenome (GOLD analysis project Ga0210396, IMG submission 155466) | Forest soil microbial communities from Barre Woods Harvard Forest LTER site, Petersham, Massachusetts, United States - Inc-BW-H-17-O ...
CTCGGCTATGGTGTGGTCCAGCTCGACGTCACCATCGTCAACACGGCTCTCATCAGTATCGGTTCGTCGCTCGGCGGAGGCGTCGCCGAGCTGCAATGGGTGGTAAGCGCCTATACGATTGCGTTTGCCGCTTTCATTCTCACCGCCGGCGCGCTCGGTGACCGCGTCGGCGCCAAGCGCGTATTCATGGCCGGTTTTGCCATCTTCACGGCCGCTTCGGTTGGATGCGCGCTTGCACCCGACGCCACCACCTTGATCGCAGCACGAAGCATTCAGGGGCTGGGTGCGGCGATCCTGGTGCCTAATTCGCTTGCGTTGCTCAGCCACGCCTATGCCGACGAAAAACGGCGCGGACGCGCAGTCGGCATCTGGGCAGCCGGCGCCAGCCTCGCGCTCACGGCAGGACCGCTGGTAGGAGGCGGGCTGATCGCGCTGATCGGCTGGCGGTCGATCTTCCTCGTCAATTTGCCGATCGGTCTGGCCGGCCTCTGGCTGACCTGGCGCTACGCCAGCGAAACGCCGCGGTCACCGGAACGCGAGATCGACCTGCCCGGCCAGATCGCGGCGATCGCAGCGCTCGGCTGTCTTGCTGGCGCGATCATCGAGGGCGGCGCGCTCGGCTGGAGCAACCTTGCCGTGATCGCGGGTTTCGCCGCTGCAGCCGTCCTGGCGGTTCTGTTCGTATTTGCGGAAATGCGCGCATCGCAACCGATGCTGCCGTTGGCGCTGTTTGGGCACCGGATGTTCGCGCTGACATCGCTAGTCGGCCTTCTCGTCAACGTCGCCTTCTACGGACTGATCTTCGTCTTCAGTCTGTATTTCCAGCGCGTCAACGGAATGTCACCTTTCGTCACGGGGCTGGCGTTCGTTCCGATGATGGGCGCGGTACTGCCGGTCAACCTCGTTGCCGCGCGCGTCGCCGAACGCATCGGCGCGCCCGTGACGATCGCCGCAGGTGCCACGCTGGCCGCAGCCGGATGCCTTGCGCTGCTCGGAATCGAACCCGGCACGAGTTACCGGGCGATGGGCGTGCAATTGATCGTCATCGGCGCTGGCCTCGGCTTGCTGGTGCCACCACTCACGTCAACGCTGCTCGGAAGTGTCGAGAAGTCCCGCTCCGGTATCGCCGCGGGCGCGCTCAACTCGACCCGGCAAACCGGAAGCGTATTGGGCGTTGCGTTGTTTGGTTCGCTGGTTGGTCAGTCCCGGGCTTTCATCGCGGGTGTTCATGCGTCGCTTATTATCTCGGCCTGCCTGTTGCTCGCGGCAGGCGCGGCGATCTGGCGCGGCGCGTCAGAAAGAAAGGAATAAGGCGGCAGCCGTCAGGATCGAAAGCTCAAGCCTTGCGCAGCGCAAAATGCGCGCCGCAGAATGCCATCGCCGCGCCCAGACATAGCGCCGCCAGCCCGGCGAGCACGCCAGAGATCGTCGGGATCGGGCTCGGCGCCGAGGCCGCCTGGCCGGCGCCCGCCAGCACCAGCACGCCGACCGCGATCAGGAATTGCCGCATCCGCTGCGGAATTTGTCCCGACACCGCGCTGTCCATCAGCGTCGCAGTGAAATAGCCTCCGCAGAAACCGACCGTCGCTATCAGCCACCAGGCCACCGCCGAGCCCGCGGGCATGAATTGGTGCGTATCGGATCGCCACAACCCGCCGAGATCGAGCCCGAAGCGGGCGCCGAGCATGTGCACGGCCAGCGCCAGCAGCACTCCGGAAAGCATCGCGCCAGCGAGGATCAGGCGGCGCGGAAAATAGGTCGTCTCGGCCATGCTCCGCTTGTAAGATAAAGCCGGCGGCGTGCGCAAGCAGCCACGCGACCTGGCATGCGCCGCCCTGACCGGGATTTCATCGGATTGCCAGAGCCAATGCAAAACCCGGCGACGACAGCGGCCGACGGCGCGCCCGGCATCCGTTACGCCTACAAGGCGTCGCTGATCGGCGCGGCGCATCAGTTCGAACTGACCGACGAAGGCTTGTCGTGGCGCATCGCCGGCAGGTCGGGGGTGTGGCGTTACGCTGACATCAGCGCCATCCGGTTGTCGTACCGGCCGGTGTCGATGCAGTCGCGCCGGTTTCGCGCCGACATCGTCAATAGCGACGGCGCGCGCATCGCCATTCTCTCAACCAGTTGGCAGAGCGCGGCCCTGATGGCGCCGCAGGACCACGACTATCGCGTTTTCATCACGGGGCTGCATGCGCGCCTGGCGCGGGCCGGCAGCCAGGCGAGACTGGCCGGTGGCCTTGGGCCGCGGGTCTAGGCCGCCGCGATCATATTGTTGGCGCTGGTCGCCATTGCGATATCGGGACTTATGGTTCGCGCCATCGCGATCGGTGAATTCGCCGGCGCATTGTTTCTGGTCGGCTTCGCCGCCTTGTTCGTTTGGCAGGTCGGCGGCTTCGTCCGGCGCAACCGGCCGCTGGTGTATTCGTTCGACCGTTTGCCGAACGCGTTATTGCCGTAGGCGTGTCATGCGGTCGCCAACCCACCCCATGCCGCGCCAAAACCGCTGCTGTCGTCGGATGAATCGGAAAGGCGCGGCTTTGCCGGGCGCGTCGGGTTGCGCCGTTCGCGCCGCCTGTTGATCCCCGTCATCGAGCGATCGATCGCGGCTCTCACCGCGCCCATCGCAAACCGGGCCAACCGCGCGGTGAGGTGCAGCATATGCCAAAAATGCTCCCTGCCGGCAGCGAGCCGGACGATCACGACGAATTCCAGATACATCAGCGTGTCGCCGGCAAACAGGAATGCGAGGTCGATCGGTGCGGTCTGGACAAAGGCCATCACCAGAAGCGCGATGGCAATAAACTCCAGGACCCGCCGGACGGTGAGCCGGCTGAGAAAATCAGCGAATTGCACCACCAGCACTTCCCAAAGCGCGTCACCGAAGGCCAACGGAATTTCGTAACTCCATCTCCGCCACCAATTTTTCACTGGAGATCTCCGCCGTTCAATCTGTGAGCGCTTCCTGTTGTGACGCGTTTTCTTCACGCTAACCGGTATCCGCCCCGGATCAAGTGCGGGCCACGCTTTCGCTCCAAAACGCGCTAGTGCCGCACCACCAGCACCGAGCATTTGGCGTAGCGTACGACATGGCCGGCGTTGGAGCCGAGAAAATAGGTTCGCATCGCCGGGCGGTGTGACGTCATCACGATCAGGTCGGCCTTGATCGCCGCGGCTTCTTCGAGGATCTCGTGATAGATGCCGCCCTGCCGCACCACGCTGGAGATGCGCGCGGCGTCGATGCCGGATTCGCGCGCCACGATCGCGAGCGCCTCCTCGGAGGCCTGGCGCTGCTGGGCGTCAAAATCGGCGGGCACATATTCCGCCAGCATCACCGGCGTCATCGGCAACACATTCAGAAGGCGCACCGAGCCGCTCCAGGTTTGCGACAGCGTCGCCGCCGTCGCAATCGCGGGTTTCGCCAGATCGGTATCGGCGAGATCAAGCGGCACGAGAATGGAATTGAACATCTGCACCTCCCTGTTCAGCATCAATCCAACATAATTGACGGCCGGGCGACGCGGTGACGCGTCTGCGCTAGTCGTCGGAACCTAGCTTCAGCAATTTCGGGCTGAGGAACTGCACGAGCCGTCCGCGGCGGAATGCCACATCGGCCCAATCGTCGACCGCGAAGTCGAATACGGCAAGGCCCGATGTCGGAAGATTTTCGGCGAGCGCCTTGCGTCGAGCAGCATCGCCGCCGCCGATGAGCGTGAGGGCCAGTTCATGCATTCCCGGATTGTGCCCGACCACCATCAGCCGGCGCGGATCGGTCGTCGCGGAGGCTTCGTGGATGGTGTGCAGGAGCTGCGACGGATCGGCGCCATAGAGTTCCGGCAGGATCTCCACCTGCGGCTGCGGAACCAGGTGTTTCATCGCCTCCCAGGCGATCTCCCAGGTCTGACGCGCCCGGATCGCGGTCGAAACCAGCACGGCATCAGGGATAGGCGGATGTCGGCCGATCCAGCCGCCAATCTCGGCGGCATCGCGCCGGCCTCGGTCGTCGAGCCGGCGGTCCTGGTCGCGGCCGCTGGGTGCGTCATGTTCGGTCTTGGCGTGACGCAGCAACAGCAAACGGCGCATGGCGCGATCCGATTCGTTTCAAGTCTGCCGATTAATGTACAAGCCTTTAATGTACAAGCCTTGGCTCAAGACAAGGTGACAACCGCCTGATCGATCCGTAAGAAAACAGCATGACCGAGACTTCCACAAGCACGACCAACGGCCCTGATGCCGGGACGATACGCGAACGCTCGCGGCTTTCGTTCGATCTGGATGTCGACATTTGCGTCGTCGGCGCGGGGCTCGCCGGCCTCACGGTGGCGCTGGAGGCCGCACGGCTCGGTGCCAGCGTCGCCGTTCTCGAGGGCCGGCATGTCGGCTGGAATGCATCCGGCCACCAGCTCGGCACGGTCATGCCGGGCTACGGCCTGCCGATCGGAGACCTGATCGCACGCATCGGCTTCGAGGACACCCGCGAACTCTGGGCGCTGTCGAAGGAGGGGGCCGAGTCCATTCGGGCCAACGCGTCGGAACAGTTGATGCCGGGTATAGCGCTGAGCGAGGGCGCCCTTGAAGTCTCCAACGTCGATGTTGGCGACCAATTGATCAGCCGGTTGCAGATGCTCGGCGAGGATTTCGAAACCGAGGTGGAAGGCTGGCAGGTCGATCGCGTTCGCGATCATCTCAAGACCGATCGTTATTTCCACGGCGTCTATTACCCCAAAGCGTTCCAGGTCGATGGCCGTAAATACGTCCACGGTCTGGCGGCGCTGGCGCGGCGGGCAGGGGCGCGGATTTTCGAGGACACGCCGGTCGTCAACATCGATTCATCCGGGATTCGCAAGCGTATCGTGACGCCGTCGGCGCGGTTGCGCGCGTCGCATATCGTGCTCGCCGGCAACATCCACCTTGGTGCGCCGTTGCGGCGGCTGTCGGAAACGCTGCTGCCGGTCTGGCGCTACGCCGCGGTGACCGCGCCGCTCGGCGAGCGCCTGGCCGGGGCCATCACGTTTCAGGGATCGGTAACCGATACCGATGGCATCGATCATTTCCGGATCGTGGACGGCGACCGCCTGATGTGGGCCAGTCCGGAAACCACCTGGGATGCACGGCGGGAACGTTTCGCGCCCGCCATCGCGCGCCGGATCCGCACGATTTTTCCCCAGCTTGGGCGGGTCGAGATATCCGAGGTCTGGGGCGGCGCGGTCGGACACACCGTGCACGGCATGCCGCAGATCGGCCAGTTGCGTCGTGGCCTGTGGGTCACCAGCGGCTTCGGGCGGCAGGGGATGAACACATCGGCGATGGCCGGGCGGTTGATTGCCCGCAGCATTCTGTGGGGCGACGAACGCTGGCGGCTGTTTTCGCCATTCGAACTGGTCTGGGCCGGTGGTTCGACCGGACGGGTCGCCGGCCATCTGATCGGGATCTGGGGGCGGGGAAGCTCGGCCGCTGCCGGTGCGTTGGCGCGCTATCGCGAGAGGGCGCGGGCAAAGGAGGGCGTGCGCGATGCGCGTCTGGCCGAGGCCAACCGGCAGGCCGGAACCCGCCCGCCACGGCCCCGCCCGCCACCGGGCCGGCCGCGTCCCGAACGTCCCAGGGCTCCTGTCGCGGTCCCTGCTGTCGCGGTCCCTCCCGGCGAACGCGAACCCGGGATGGTGCACTCGCAGGAAAGTGAGAAATTTACGCCGGGATCGGTGTAACTTCCGTTCCTGCGACCCGTATCTGGGAGCGAACAAGCCGTAGTTCGCTTTGCACGGAGATCCTCATCATGATTGACCGCCGTATCCTGCTCGCGTCCGTCGCCGGTTTCCTGGGCTTTGCCGCCTTCCGCTGGCTGCGAGGTTCTCCGGCAAGGGCCGCGGAGAAATTCGAGGTCGAAAAGACCGATGCGGAATGGCGCGCGCAACTGACGCCGCAACAGTATGAAATCCTGCGCAAGGAAGGTACCGAACGCCCGTGGACCAGCCCGCTGCTCAAGGAGCATCGCAAGGGCACCTTCGCCTGCGCCGGCTGCGATCTGCCGCTGTTCTCCTCGGAAACGAAATATGACAGCGGCACCGGCTGGCCGAGTTTTTGGCAGCCGCTCGAAAATGCCGTCGGCAAGACCGAAGACCGCACGTTCGGGATGCTGCGGACCGAAGTTCACTGCCGCCGCTGCGGCGGTCATCTCGGTCACGTTTTCGACGATGGGCCGAAGCCGACCGGCCTGCGCTACTGCATGGACGGCTTGGCCCTGCAATTTCATCCGGCCACGCCGACGGCGACCTGATCTGGCTCGACTGGATTGTCCCGGCAATTGTTGCCCGCCCGGCAATTGTGCCCCGGTCCCTGGACCGGGGCATTTTTATTTAAGCCATTGAAGCAAATGCATTTTCGTATTTGGCACAACTGTTGCGATGTCTCCTTCGACAATGGCCACGGCCCGGCGACGCCGGCGGGCCGTCCGGATCGAACGTGGAGACAACGTTATGGGTATCTTCGACGCGCTCACGACTGCGGTTAGCGGTCTGCAGGCTCAATCCTTCGCCCTGCAGAACATCTCGGGCAACATCGCGAATGCCTCGACCATCGGTTACAAGGGCATCGATACCACTTTCGAGGATCTCGTAGCCGACGCGACGACGCCGACCGCGCAAGCCGCGGGAGGCGTCCAGGCCCTCGCGCAGCAGACGATCACGACAGCAGGCACTGTCTCCGCATCGACCGTTGCGACCAACATGGCGATCAATGGCGACGGCTTCTTCTCGGTGCAGGCCCCCACCAGCGTCGTGGACAATTCGCCGGTCTTTAATGGCGTCACCGACTATACCCGCGCCGGTGATTTTCAGGTCAATGCCAACGGCTATCTCGTTAACGGCGCCGGCTATTATCTGATGGGCACCACGGTCGATCCAAAAACAGGAAACCCGACCGGCAGCGTCCCGACGGTGCTGCAGTTCCAGAACAATTTCGTTCCGGCGCAGGCCACCACGGCGATTCAATACGCCGCCAACCTTCCGACCGTTCCGTCAACGACGGCGAGCTCCACCGCCGCCGCCGGAACCATCACTGCGCAGGGCGGCCTTAACGCCAGCGACTTCGGCGTGAATAACCCGCTCGTGGTGGGCACACCCGCACCCGCTTACGTCGATGGCACAGTGACTGGCGGCACCGCGACGTCCGGTGGGTCTGCGATCACCGGCGGCACACTACTTTCATCGATGACCCCGCCCTTTGCCGCGGGGGACACCATCACCGTCACGACCACCAGCCCCCCGCCGAGCAGTACTCCTACGACCAATACGATCACCTTTGTCGCGTCGGGCGCCACCGGCAATCAGCTCAACGTCACCGACAGCGTCCAGACATTGTTGTCCAAGATTGACTCGATCACGGGGGTCAGTGCCGCAGATAAATCGACGGTTAGTAGCACCGGTCAGATCACGCTGCATACGGGCACCTCGGGGAATTCTCTTTCGGTTACCAGTTCCGACACGGCAGCGTTCGGCGCGCTGGGCTTCACGGCCACCACGAGCCCCGCCACCACAACCGCGACGGCGTCGCCAACCGGGGGCGGTTCTGTCGGTACCGGAATCGTGACCGGCAACGACGTCACCACGTTTGATAATGAAAGCATCAGCGGCGGCGCGGTCACGGTCTACACGTCGTCGGGAACGCCTGTTAACGTCCAGTTGCGATGGGCCATGACCGGCCCGGGCACCTGGAATCTGTTCTATCAGAGCAGCACCGCTACATCAGGCACGGGGGCGGCCTGGACCAATGCCGGCACCAATTTCGTGTTCAACGCCAACGGCAATCTGACGAGCCCGACGGGTTCGGGCATCACAATCCCGAATGTCTCGATAGGCGGTCAATCGCTCGGCGCGCTCCAGCTCAACATGAGTACCGGTGCCTTGACGCAATTTGCCTCTACCGGCGGCACCGCCACCGTCGGCAGCATCACGCAGAACGGTTTTGCGGCCGGTCAGCTTCAATCGGTGGCCATCAACAACAACGGCATCGTGGTCGGCACGTTCTCCAACGGCCAGAACATCGACCTGGCTGCGGTTACGCTGTCGCATTTCAACGGCACCAATTACCTGCAGGCCCTCAGCGGCGAAGCGTATGCCGTCACCGAACAGTCCGGGCCGGCGATCGCCGGCGCGTCGGGCACGATCTCAGGTTCGTCACTCGAAGGATCGAACACCGACATCGCCGACCAATTCACCCAGCTGATCGTGACCCAGCAGGCCTATTCGGCCAATACCAAGGTGATCACCACAGCCAACGACATGGTTCAGGATTTGCTGAACGTACTGCGCTGATCGGCGCCGGCACGACTCGGCATGATGTAATTCAAGGCGGGCAATAAAGATGGGTTTGAGTTCAGCCCTGGCCACTGCGATGTCCGGTCTGCGCGCCAACCAGGCCGCGCTGTCGATTACGTCATCGAACATCGCCAACGCCCAGACTGCCGGTTACGTTGTCCAGAGCCCCGACCAGGTCGAAGTAGCCACTGATGGCTTCGGCTCGAGCGTTCAGGTCGCGGGCGTCAACCGCGAACTCGATGTGTTCGTCCAGAACCAGTTGCGGACCGAAACCTCGGGCGGCGGCTATGCCGACCAGACCGCGAATATTCTGGGTCAGCTTCAAGACGTCTATGGAACGCCCGGTGGCACCGGTACGCTCGAAACCGCGTTCAATAATTTTACGACGGCGATTCAAGGGCTCTCGACGACTTCGGGTGGCCAGACCGCACAGGTCACGGCACTGTCCGCGGCCCAGGCGCTGGCACAGCAGCTCAATTCAACGACGCAGGGTATCCAGGCGCTGCGCTCGAATGTCGAGCAGGACATCGGCACGTCCGTGACCACAGCCAACACGGATCTGGCACAGATTGCGACGATCAACACGCAGCTACAGGGCTTAAGCCCGAGCGATCCCGCCGCGGCCACGCTGGAGGATCAGCGCGATACTGCGATCAATCAGCTCGCGCAGTTGATGGATGTCAACGTCACCACCGACGGCGCCAATCAGACCAGTATTTTCACGAATACCGGTATTCAGCTTGTCGCCGGCAGCCAGGCTTCCACGTTTAACTTCACGTCGCCGGGCACGTTAAATGCTACCTCGCTGTACAATGCCGATCCGACCAAGTCCGGGGTAGGGTCGCTCACGATCACGCTGCCGAACGGCTCCAACCTGGATGTGGTCGCGAACAATGTGATCAGTTCGGGCCAGATTGCCGCCGACCTGACGCTGCGCGACACAACCCTGGTGCAGGCACAGGCCCAGGTCGACCAGATGGCGGCGACGCTCGCCAGTTCGCTGTCCGACCAGACCACGGCCGGCACGGCGGTCACGTCGGGAACGCAGAGCGGATTCAGCCTTAGCACGGCGAATATGCTGGCGGGCAATACGATCAATCTCTCGGTCACCAACACGGCGACCAACACCCAGCAGCCGATCCAGATCGTGAACGTGACCGATCCGTCCGCGCTGCCGTTGCAGAACGCACCCAACGCCAATCCAAAGCAGATCGGCATCAATTTCTCCGCCGGTATGGCGTCGGCGGTTGCGCAATTGAACGCCGCGCTTGGCTCCAGCGGTCTGCAATTCTCCAATCCCTCCGGCTCGACGCTGCAGGTGATCGGCGCAGGTACTACCACCGTCAATTCAGCCTCCGTCACCACCACGACGACATCGTTGACAAGCGGCAGTCCGCAACTGCCGTTGTTCACCGACGCCGGGTCGCCTTATACCGGTGCGATCACCGGCAGCGGCTCGGAAATGACCGGCCTTGCCGGGCGTATCACGGTCAATCCGGCGCTGCTGAACAATCCGTCGAATCTCACGGTCTATAGCACGAACCCGCCGACGGCGGCCGGCGACACCACGCGCTCGGACTTCATCTATACGCAACTGACCTCGAGCACGTTCACGTATTCGCCGAAAACCGGACTCGGTTCAAACCCGTCGCCGGTCACGAGCACGATCCCTGCCTATTTGCAACAGTTCCTCAGCCTGCAATCCAATGCGGCGGCGTCGGCGACGCAATTGCAGCAGGGCCAGGACGTCGTGGTCAGTACGCTGCAGCAGAAGTTCAATTCCACCTCCGCCGTCAACATCGACACCGAAATGTCGAACCTGATCGCGCTGCAGAATTCCTATGCCGCCAATGCTCACGTGATGTCGGTGGTTCAAAGCATGATGACCACCTTGCTTCAGGCTCAAACGTAAGGCGATCCAGATGTCGATCAATAGTGTAGGATTTGGCGGTACGCAGTTCGGGCAGGCGGTGCAGAACCTCAACACCCAGCTCACCACCCTGTCGACGCAACTCGCCACCGGAGAGAAATCGACCACCTATTCCGGCATGGGCACCGGCGAGGGGTTCGCGATCGCGGCGCGCTCGCAGCTTGCCGAGATTTCCGGCTTCACCGATACGATCACCAACGTCAATACCACCATCGATGCGGCCAACACCGCGCTGCAATCGCTGACGAGCATCAGCGGGCAGGTGCAGAGCGACGCGGCCAGCACGCCACAAAACATCAACAGTACCGGACAAACCATTGCGCAGCAGAACGCTCAGACCGAGCTGTCCTCGATGGTGGGAATTCTCAACACCCAGGTTGGCAACAATTTCATCTTTTCCGGCAGTGCGATCAACACGCCGTCGGTGGCTTCCGTCGACAACATTATGAACGGCACCGGCACCCAGGCAGGGTTGAAGCAGGTAATTGCCGAACGGGCGCAGGCGGATGGCACCACCGGCCTTGGCCGTCTGGTGATCACGGCGCCGAGCACCACGTCCCCGAACACGGTTTCGGTCGCCGAGGACGTCCCTGGTTCGCCGTTCGGATTGAAACTCAATTCGGTGTCGTCGTCGTTGACCGGGGCAACCGTGACCGGTCCGTCCGGTTCGCCGAACGGCGTTTCGGTCACTCTAGGTACCAATACCCCCGCCACCAATCCCAATCCGGGCGATCAGCTCAACCTCACTTTCAATCTGCCTGACGGCACCACCGCCTCGGTTCAATTGACGGCAACGAATACGTCACCGCCGCCCGCCGGCAGCTTCACCATCGGCTCAACCCCGGCAGCGACCGCCGGCAACCTGAACACGGCGCTGAACACGGCGATCGGCACGTTGGCCAATACCACGCTGGTGGCCGCCTCCGCGGTTGCCGCGGGCAACGATTTTTTCGATCCGTCCGGAACGGCCACGGGCACCGTGGCCAACGTGGCTCCCGCACCTGTCACGGGCGGGACGCTGTTATCCGGCGCTCCCGGTAGCAACTCGGTATCCCCCAGTTTCGCGGCCGGCGACACCATCACCGTCAACGGCACGCCGATCACCTTTGTCGCGTCCGGCGCCACTGGCAATCAGGTCAACGTTACCGACAGCGTCCAGACGTTGTTGTCCAAGATTGACACGATCACGGGCACGACGACTCCGTCGACCGTCAGCGGCGGTGTGATCACGCTGAACGACAATGTCGGGAGTATGTCGGTCTCGAGTTCGCCCGCGGGCGCCCTCGCGGCGCTTGGCTTCAGCGGCGCCGTCACGGGCGCAACCGCCTCCGGAACCGCGGTCACGACCGCGCCGGGAGTGATCACCAATGCGACCGCCTTGTCCAGTGCGTCGGGCACGGATTCGCTGACCGCCAGTTTCGCGCCGGGCGACACCATCACCGTCAATGGCCAGACGATCTCTTTTTATAACTCCACTGCCACGTCTCCGACTCCCAACGCTGCGGGCAACGCGCTTAATACGACCTACCTCGATTTGGCGACCGCCAACGTTGGCAATCTGCTGAGCTCTATCGACTCGATCACCGGCACCTCGACGCCATCGACCGTCAGCGGCGGTGTGGTCACGCTGAATACCGACAACGCCGCGAGCCTGAACATCACGGCTTCGAGCCCGACCGCGATCGCTGCGCTTAACGCGCTCGGTTTCGGCTCCTCCCCCATCACAGCGGTCCAGCCACCGCTGCGGGTATCGAGCTCCGGGAATTCGCTGGTCAACGGCTCCGCCGACACCGTGGCCTGGTACACCGGCAATTCGTCCAGCTCGCCGCGGGCATCGGAGACCGCCCGGGTCGATTCATCGATCACGGTTCAATACGGGACGCAGGCCAACGAGCAGGCCATCCGTCAGCAACTCGAAGGAGTTGCCGTGTTCGCCGCCGTCACGGCCTCGCCGACCGGAACCAACTCGGCCGCGCAGATCTCAGCCCTAAGCTCGCGCATCGCGACCAACCTGACAGCCCAGCCGGGCCAGCAGACCATTTCGGATATTCAAACCGATTATGCCGCCGCGCAAGGCATCATGAGTGCTGCGAGCGCCCGGCAAACCCAGAGCACGACCCAACTGCAGAATGTCATCAGCCAGACCGAAACCGTCTCGACGCAGGAGGTGGCGAGCCAGCTTCTGGCGTTGCAGAACAGCCTGTCGGCGTCCTACGAGGCCACCTCGATGCTCGCTCAGCTGACGCTGACCAAGTTTCTTCCGGCTGGCGGGTAAGGCGCGCCATCGCCGGGGAGAGGCAACCCCGGCATCACACGGTGCCCGATATAAAGATTTCGTTAACCATAGCTGTTTACTTTTCGGAAAGCAGGCCAACGCCGCGTTGGCCGCCCTTGACGCCTTTCTGTCGCCACAGGCCAGGCACGGCGGTATTGGCGTGGGGTCCTAGCAATGCTTGACGGTGGTGTTCGATTGCAAGTGGCGGAGAAGGCGATATCCCGGGATCAATCCCGCTCCGCTTCCGCCATGGCCGAGCTGTTCGCGCCGCTGGATCGTTTACTTGGCAGCGGCGGCGATCCGCGGCTGACCATCAATCCGGCGAGCGGGCTCAACGAATATGGCTGCCAGCCGTTTCCTTGCCCGGATACGCTGAGTTTCTCCTCCAGCACGGCGACATCGATTTCGGAGCGCGCCTATGATCGCGCGCGCGAGGCGCGGGATTCGTTGATGCAGTCCGCCATTGCCGTCGGCGTCGAGGCTGCGTTCGATACCCGCATCGAAGCCATGCGTGAGGAATTGAAGGCCTGTTTCGGATTGTCCCGGACCCGGGCCGATGTCGTCTTTTCTCCGTCGGGCACCGACTCGCAATTGCAGGCGTTGTTCCTCACGCGGGCGCGGCTCGGCCCCGCCCTGACGACGGTCATCGTGGCCGCCGATCAAACCGGCAGCGGAACCGTCAACACCGCGCGCGGATGTCATTTCAATGCGGCGACGGCGAACGGCAGCCGGGTTCGGAAGGGTGAGCCGATCGCCGGACTGGCGCACTCCGTCAGCAGCGTCGCGCTCCGGCTGTTCGATGACGCCGGCGGCATCCGCCCGCAGGCGGCCAGCGATGCAATGGTTCTCGGTGCGGTCGAAAGCGCCATCGCCAGCGGAAGCCGTGTGCTACTTCA
>Ga0210396_10004640_pt1 | contig 13416 bp, 9 predicted proteins | sample IncBWH17OmetaG_FD_155466 | JGI IMG/M metagenome (GOLD analysis project Ga0210396, IMG submission 155466) | Forest soil microbial communities from Barre Woods Harvard Forest LTER site, Petersham, Massachusetts, United States - Inc-BW-H-17-O ...
GCGTTTTGCCCGACAGACATACCTAAAACGTTCAGTTCTGTTCAAAACGTTCAGTCCCTCGGGCTTCTCGCCCTTGGACTGGACGTTTTGAACAGAACGTTTTTGGCTTTACTCGCGCGGGCGCATAAAACGTTCAGTTCTGTTCAAAACGTTCAGTTTCGTTCAAAACGTTCAGTTTCGTTCAAAACGTTCAGTCAACGATGAGTTGATGCTTTACTCCCCCGGCTTCGCCTTAATGAGGCTCTCCGCCGGGTCCTGGGCCGGGACCTTCAGCTCCGATCGCAGGCGGTCGAGCTGGGCGTGAAGGTCCTTTTGGATTTCCGAGTACTTCGGGTAGTCGTAGACGCTTTTCATCTCCATTGGGTCGGTCTTGAGGTCGAACAGCTCCCAGTAATTGAATTGGGGTTCATAGAAGTAGACGAGTTTGTAGCGGTCGGTGATGACGCCGTACTGGCGGGCCACGTTGTGCGGGCCGGGATGCTCGTAGTAATGATAATAGAACCCGGTGCGCCAGTCGGAGGGCGTCTGGCCCTTAAGCACCGGCAGCAGGCTGCGGCCCTGCATCTCGGGAGGGATCGCGGCGCCCGCCGCGTCGAGGAACGTTTCGGCAAAATCGAGGTTCGAGACGATGTCGCTCTTGTTCACGCTGCCCGGCTTCACCACGCCGGGCCACCTCACCAGCAGTGGCGCCCGCAGCGACTGCTCGAAGATCCATCGCTTGTCGAACCACCCGTGCTCGCCCAGGAAAAACCCCTGATCGGAGGAGTAGACCACGATCGTGTTCTTCTCCAGATCGTTCTGCTTCAGGTACTCGAGCAGCTCTCCCACGCTCTGATCCACCCCGGCGATGGTCGCCAGGTAATCGTGCATGTAGCGCTGGTACTTCCACCGCACCAGGTCGTCGCCCTGCAAATTCTGCCTGCGAAACGCCTCGTTGCGCGGGTCGTAATATGCGTCCCAAACTTTCCGCTGCCCGGCGTTCATGGTGGGCGGCGGCTTGAGCTTGAGGTCGCGGTCGTTCATCGCCTTGGCGATCTCCATTTTCTGCGAATGCTCGGCCAGCCCGCGGCCGGCGTAATCGTCGAAGAGCGTCGCCGGCTCGGGAAACGTCACCCCGTCGTAGAGCGACAGGTTCTTGAGCGACGGCTCCCATTCCCGATGTGGCGCCTTGTGATGCACCATCAGCAGAAACGGCTTGTTCTTGTCGCGCCCGTTCTTCAGCCAGTCCAGCGCCAGGCCGGTGATGATCTCGGTGACGTAGCCGGGATGGACGATCTTCCTGCCGTTGTCGAACATCGGCGGGTTGTAGTACTGCCCCTGCCCGGGCAGGATGTTCCAGTAATCGAATCCGGTGGGATCGGTTTCCAGGTGCCACTTGCCGACGATCGCCGTCGTGTAACCCGCCGCCCGCAGCAGCTTGGGCATCGTCGTCTGCGAGCCGTCGAACCGGCTGTTGGTGTTGTTGTAAAAATGATTCGCGTGGCTGTACTTCCCCGTCAGCACCGTCGCCCGGCTCGGCCCGCACAACGAATTGGTCACCAGGCATCGCTCAAACCGCATCCCTTCGGCGCCAATTCGATCGATGTTCGGCGTCTGGCCAAAGCCGTACCCGTAAGCGCTGACCGCCTGGTAGGCGTGATCGTCGCTGAAGATGAACAGGATGTTGGGCCGCGGCTGCTGGGCCGCCGCGAATGATTGCCCCACCAACGGCAGGCACGCCAGAACCAGCAACCGGAATATTTGGGACTTAATCGATCGATCGCGATTGATCATCTTCCCTGTCCTCCGTATAGAGGTCTTGAAATCGGTCCAGCATTCTAACGCGAAAAACGCTGCTCGTGACACGGGTTTGTAACCCGTGCTGACGGCGTGCCACGACAGGAGCCTTGACCAGGCGAAATTCTCTACGCTTCGCGCCGCCAGCACGGGTTAAAAACCCGTGTCACGGGCTGGCCTTATCGATTCGATACAGGGCCGACTTGGTGCGGACGAAAAGCGCTGAGCCTGAGACTGCGGGCGAGGCCATGCAGCCGTCGGTAAGATCGTTGTGGGCCAGCAGCTCGAACGAGCGGCCTGGCTTGACGATGAACGAACCGCTGTCCTGCGAGAAGAAATAGAGCCGGCCGTCGGCGTAGATGGGCGAGGCGCTGTAGGCGTCGCCGAGGCGGGTTTGATAGACCGGCTGGCCGGTTTTTGCGTCCAGGCAGCGGAGGATGCCGCCGTCGGAGGTGAAGTAGAGCAGGCCGTCGACCAGGATCGGCGAGGACCGCAACGGCACGCCCTTCTTGAATTTCCACAGCACATTGGATTTGGTGACGTCGCCGGATGCGCCAGTGACGCGCACGGCCCAGAGCTGCGGCTGCTCGAACCCGGTGCAGGCATAGACCACGCCGTCGGCAAAGACGGGCACCGGCGCCGTGCTGTAGGCCGGGGGCTCGAGGTCGACGTGCCACAACTCGGTCCCCGTCTGCGCATCATAGGAAAACAGCCGCCGGGCGGCGGGGCTGATGAGCTGGTCCTTCCCGTCAACTTCGACGATCAGTGGTGTCCCATAGGCTTTGCGGAACGGCGGCAGCGTGAAGCCGAACCGCGTCGAACGCCGGGTCCTCCAGGCGATCTTCCCCGTCTGCTTGTCCAGTGCCGCGACGTACTGCACGTCCATGCCGTCGCAATGGAGAATGTAAAGGTCTTTGTAGAGCACCGGACTCGAGCCCGGGCCCTCCATGTGATAGAGCTTCAACTCTTCGTTTTTCCAAATCGGCTCGGCGGTGCTGGTGTCCAGACAGGCGCTGCCGTACGCGCCGAAACAGACGTAAACCCGGCCCGGCTCAATCACGGGCGTGGGCGAGGCGTAGGAGTTGAAGTCGTTGCTGTGCTGGAGCGTCTCGGGACGAAACACCTCGACATCGTGGAGGATCTTCCCGCTCTCCTTGTCGACGCAGATCGCGCGCAGCGAGTGCCCTTCCTCGGTCGCGGTGGTCATCCAGATTTGATTTTGGCAGATGACCGGTGACGACCAGCCCCGGCCTGGAATCTCGGTCTTGAATCTCACGTTCTGCGTCTCCGACCACGTCAGCGGCAGCTTCGCCGCGTCGGCGCGGCCCTGGCCGGTCGGACCGCGAAGGCCGGGCCAGTCGAGGGTTTGGGCGGGTTTTGAAGTCGCGCCGGCCCCTTCGACAGGCTCAGGACGGGGACGGAATCGCTCGGCCGCCATTTTCGTGGGAACAAATGAATCCAGGGCATCGAGCCGCACCCGGCCCCAGGTCGTGCTCAGGTAGCCGACCATCCGCGGGTTGTTCTGCGCCAGCGAAAAAACCAGCAGCGCGGCCACAGCGGCCTGCTCGTGCCACCCAGCCGGCCAAACGCGAAAACCCTTGGAGAGCAGAAACGGAATCGACTTGTATTCCGTTCGTTTCGCGTAATGCCAGTCGCACAGGACGATGTCCTTGGGAATCCAACCGACCGCCGGCCCGGTGCCGTTGATCGCGGCCTCCCACCGCGAGTATCCCATCGCCTTGGCGTCCAGCAGCCGGTCGGCCCACATGAACATCTCGACCTTCCGCTCGTCCACCAGATGGCGGTGAAGGTCGTTGACCTGCTTTGCAAACAGCTCGGCAGGATTCTTTCCCTTGCAACGCGGGCAATCTTCGTCGGCGAGGATGAACACCTCATCCATGCCAACGTGAAACGCGTCCGCATCAAACGCGTCGATCAATTCGTCGATCAGTGGAAACACGATCTGGTTGGTCTGCGGGTTCAGCGGGCACCAGCTCCGGCAATAGATCCCCTGGTTGTCCGGGAACTTGCCCGGCGTCTCGTCCAGCTCCGGGTGCTTGGCGAGCAATGCGGCGGTGTGCTGCGCCCACGATTGGTGCCCCAGACAGTTGAGCGACGGGATCAGGCGGATGTGATTTTCCCGGCAAAGCTGCGCGAAGGACTTGGCTTGTTCCTTTGTGATATTGCCTGGCGCATTCAGCTCCGGGTGGGAAGCGAATTGGAACCCGTAATCGACTTCGAGGATGAGGGCATTGACGCCGAGCTTCGCGAGGCCGGGGATGCTATGCCGCACGCGATCGAGGCTGGTCGCGTTGCCGGCTGTGACGTGGACACCGACCCAGGGCTGCGGCCAGGAGGCCGCCGCCGAGACCTGCACGATTGTCAGAAGCACCAACAAACCCACGGCAGGGATGCTTGCCCTCCGGGAGGGCGAGGCGGACGAGGCTCCCGCCGAGCCGGGGTCTGCGGTGCGGAAAGGTGCGGCTCGGCAGGAGCCTCGCCCTCCCGGGTGACGGTCTTCCTCGCAAGGAAGAAATCCTGACCGGGCGTAGTGCATCACAGGATTGTACCGGTCCGGCTATCATGTTGCCCGCATCAACTGGAGACATCGCGCCAATGATCTCGGTCATCATCTGTAGCATCGACGATCAGAAGTTCGCCCGCGTTACCGACAGTTTCGCGCAGGCGTTCGGCGCCGATTCGATTCACGTGATCCGCGTGCAGGATGCCAAAGGACTTGCCGAGGGGTACAACCGCGCGCTGCCGCACGCGACCGGCGAGCTGGTCATCTTCTGCCACGATGACATCGAAATCCTCTCCTCCGACTTCAAGGAAAAACTGCTTGGCCACATGCAGCGCGCCGACCTCGTCGGCGTCGCAGGCGCCCGGCGAGTCGTCAGCGGCAAGTGGGCCAACGCCTGCCCGCCCCACATTTTCGGCCAGGTCGCCAGCTTCGATCCGCAGACCAACCTGTTTGGCGTCTGGCTCTGGGGAGTGCCGGCGCGTCACATCAGCAACATCAAAATCCTGGATGGCGTCTTCATGTGCGCCAAACGCGAAGTCGCGCAGGCCGTCCCTTTCGACGCCCAGACGTTCGACGGCTTCCACGGCTACGACGTCGATTTCTCCTTCCGCGCCTACCAGGCCGGATTTCGTCTGGCCGTCGGCTGCGATCTGCTGCTGTTGCACTGGTCGACCGGCAACTGGAACGCCGACTGGGAGCGCTACGAGCAGGCCTTCCGTCAGAAGCACGCCGGCCAGCTCGACGTCATGCCCCAGCGCGGCATGCGTACCGGCATCGCCAGTTGCCGGACGCGCCAGGAGCTGGTCGAGCTGATGACACCGGCGTGGGACAGCGAATAGAACCCCGCGTAGACCACCCGCGGAGTATCACGTCACGACCGTGAACGCCGGGCCGATGATGGTGGCGGTGTCGCCGTCGTCGGTGACGGAGACGTAGGCGTGATAGGCGCCCGGCACGACGGTCGAGGGAATTTTGAGGTGAAGGTGGAGCACGCCGGAGTGGCCCGGCTTGACCTTGATGGCGGCCGATGAACTTTGGAGCTCGGTCGATTCGGTCTGGCCGTCGGTGGAAAGTCCGATGTTGATCGAGGCGGCGCCGGACTGGATGTTTCCGGCGTTGCTCAGCGTGAGGGTCAGGATGCCCGACTTGCCCAGCGCCAGCGTTCCGGGCTTGACAATGCCTGTGCCGCCGGCCCCGGCAAGATGCACGAACGGGGCGGCGACGGTCACCGACGGGCCCGTTGACGAGTTGCTGACCTGATTGAGCGAACTGCTCACCTGGGCCAGCAGCTTGTAGGTTCCGTTGGCGAGGCCGGCCGGCAGGGATTTCACCGTCAACTTCAGGACCACGGTTTGTCCGGGCTTGATGGAAATGCCGTGGTTGGAAGTCTCCGAAACCACCGGCGTGGCGTTGACAATCGCGCCGTCGCCCGAAGCGAAGACGGTGATCTTCTGGGCGGAGACTTCGCTGGTGGTGTGGTTGGTCAGCGATATCGAGACGGTGCCGTGCACGGCGGCGCCGGCGACGATCGCGCTCGGCAACGTGGTCGCCGTGACGGCGGGGCTGAGCTGCGGCTGGTTGACGATCTGCGTCAATGGGGTTGAGGAGCTCGCGGAAAAATTGGAATCGCCCTGATATTGCGCGGAGATGGAGTTCGAACCGAGCGGAAGGCTCCCGGTCGTGTCGAAGGTGGCGCTGCCGGTGGAATCGAGCGAACCGCCCCCGAGGTCTGTGCCGTTATCGAAGAATTCGACGTTGCCGCTGGGCACGTCGCCGGCGCCGTCGTTTCCGCTCACCGTCGCGGTAAACACGACGTCGTCGCCGGCCTGGGAAGGATTCTCGTTGGACACAAAGCTTGTCAACGTGGGGGCGGTTACGGTCTGGGCCAGTGGCGAGGACGTGGCGGCGCTGAAGGTTGCGTCGCCGCTGTATTGGGCGGTGATGGAATTGGAACCGCTCAGGCTCGAGCCGGCGTCGTAAGTCGCGGTCCCGCTGGACAGGGGTTTCATACCCAGGGCGTTTGCGCCGTTGAAGAACGTCACTTCTCCCGTCGGCGTCGCGGTGATGCTGGAGGCCGCGGAGGAAACGGTGGCGGTAAACTGCACGTCGGAGCCCGGATTGGCCGGATTGTTGCTCGACTCCAGATCGATGGAAACGCCGACGTGCGAGTCGTTGACGGCGGAGACGACGGCATTCCCGGCAGCCGCGAAGCCGACAAAACCCTGCCGGCCGTTTGAGAGGATGTCGACGGCCTGCGACGTATTGGAGAAGTTGTTGCCACCGCCGATGCTGACGGGCAGCGCCTGGGGTGTGGTATTGAAGGTGCCGTCGCCGTTGCCGAACAGGATGCCCTGGTTGGTGATGATGTCGAGATTGCCGTCGAGGTTGAAATCGCCGGTGGCCAGTGCGGTGATCGGACCGCCGAGCGTGATCGGCCCCTGCGGGTCGGCCTGGAAAGTGCCATCGCCCTGGTTCAACAGCAACGAAACCTGGTTTCCATCCGCAACGGCCAGGTCCGGGGTGCCGGCAACAGTCGCCAGGGCGAGCAGGCCGGCGGCGAGGGGCGTGGGTGTCAGTTGGGTGAAGGTCCCGTCGCCGACGCCGCTGAACACGTCGAGGTTTCCGCCGCTGCCGTCGTAGACGACGATCTCGTTGGTGATGCCGGTGAAAACCTCCTCGTTGGAAATACTGCCGGCGGCGTTGGAGCCGGCGATGGGATAGTCCGCCTTTTCGGTGAAGGTCCCGTCGCCATTGCTGATGAGAATTGCCAGGACGAGCTGGCTGCCGGTCCCCGGCTTTCCGATGATCGCCAGGTCGCTTTCGCCGTCGCCGTTGAAATCGCCGGTCCTTCCGGAAACGGGAGTGAAGCCGTTGCCGCCATCGGTGATGGTGCTGACGCTGCCGGCGGTAAACGTGCCGTTCCCGTTGTCGGTTTGGTAGGTGATGTCTCCGTCGCCGGTGCCCGAGTCATGCGAGTCCAGCACAATGTCTGAAGTTCCGCTGCCGCTGTAATTCCCGACTTGGAACGGACTCTCGGCGGCGGAATTGGCCGGGAACGGGACGCTGCTGCCGAGAGTGAAGGTGCCGTTGGAGCTGCCGGTCAGGATTTGCACCGCGGTCGCCGTGGCGACGGCAAGATCGATCGGATGGCCGGAGCCGTTGAAGCGGGCCGCAACCACCGGCGCCCGGGCGCCGGACACAGAAACCGATTGCGGCGTGGCGAAAGATGCAACGGAAAGAAGCACGCGGCGTTCGACCGGCTCACATACGCAACCCGGGCCCGTTCTCTTCTGCATGTTCGATTTGGAAAGAACGCGCAATCGACTCACGCGACGGCGTGCTGGAAATACAGACATGAGCCTTCTCCTTCCAACGACTGGATTGGGGCAACAGCGAATCAAATTATGCAGCGGAACCGGTGGGGCAATTTTACGTTATGCGATCGTGATAGTCACGGGGAATTCTCAGCGCGGTCTTCCGAGATTTCATTTTCGTCTCCATCCAAAAGACCTGTCCGTGCGTTGTCAGGAATCGCCGCGGCCTTCGACCAAGATCGGCAGTCGCAAACCCTCCTGCTTCGTTATGCAGTTGGGCGCCGGACGGTGTTCGTCTGCGCCCGCAGGGAATCCGCGCGATCTGGAAAGGATGAGAGATGTCGAAAATCAAGAGAGGCAAATTGAGTGAGCGGGCGTTCGAGCCGCTGGAGAGCCGAAAGCTGCTTTCGGTTTCCGCGCCGTTTGACGGGCAGGGTTTTGATCACGGGCAAGTGACGACGGTCTACACCGAGTCCAACAACCCCACGCCGGGCAAGAACGCGGTCATCGCCCTGCGCCGGGACCCTGCGGACGGCTCGCTGCACCAGATCGGCACGTTCCTCACGGGCGGCACCGGCCAAGCCAACCCCACGCAGGGGCTCGGGCCCGACGATTCTGACCAGGAAGTCATCGCCAGCCCGAATGGCCGGCTGCTGTTCGCGGTGAACCAGGGCAGCAATTCGATCGCCGTCTTCCGAATCCACCACAACGGCAACCTGACGCTGGTCGGAACGTTCGATTCGGGCGGAACGCAGCCGGACAGCGTCGGCTTTGCCAATGGCCGGCTGTACGTTTCCAACCGCGGCAACGCGCTTCAGGCCGCCACCGCCACCATCGCACCCAATTACACGGGATTCAATGTCAATCACGACGGCTCGCTGTCGCCGATCCCCAATTCCACGGTGACGCTGCCGCTGGGGCTGTCCCCGTCGCAGACGCTGATTTCCCGGGACGGGAAATTCGTGTTCGGCGACAACTTCGGGATCCCGACCAACCCGACGCCGCCGCTGGGCAATACGATCGATCCGTTCCAGATCGCCGCCGACGGCACGCTCCAGGCGGCGCCGGGCGGCGCCGTTGGCACGACCCCGGCCACGCCAGTGCTGGGACTGACGACGCACCCCACGCAACGGATCATTTACGCCGGCCTGGTCGGCGCCAGCGAGATCGGCGTGTTCACTTACGACGCCAGTGGGAAGGTGACCTTCGTCCGCGCGGTTGCTGACCAGGGCAACGGACCCTGCTGGGTCGTCGTCAGCGCCGACGGGAAATACCTGTATGCTTCGAACACCGGGACCAGCTCGATCGGCGTATATTCGCTGGCCGACCCGCTGAAGCCGGTGGAGATCCAGGATTTCAAGCTGGCGCTCCCGCCGGCCCCGGCCGGTGCGACCAAGGCGCCGGTTGCGTCCTTCGAGCTGGCACTGGACCCGTCGGGTGATTCGCTGGACGTGATCACGCAGACGACCGCCGCCAATCACGACTTCCCACAAGGCAACGCCGTGCATGCATTGACCGTCGCTTCCGACGGAACGCTCAGCGAGACCAATCCCCCGGTGACGTTCTCGACCACGGACGTCCCGGCCACCGCGCGGATTCAGGGACTCGCCATCGTGCGCAGCTTCGGCGGTGATGCTGACGGCCACGACCACGGCTTCAGCGACGTGGCAATTCGGTGACGTGAAACATTTGTGATCGATTGCCACGAAGGCAGGCGGCAAAGGACGAACCGCGGATCCCGCAGAGCGCGCGGATGGGATTCGATTCTTTCCTATCCGTGCGATCGGCGTGATCCGCGGTCGTCCTCCTTTTTTGAAATCTGCTTTCCTTGCGGGTCCGTCGCGGCGATGGCGGGAAGCTTTCCGTCGAGGAATTCCTGAAGGATCGTCGCGGCGGCGTGGGCGTCGAGCATCCGTTTTTTCTGGCCGCGGGTGATTTTTTCGCCGGCGCGTTTTCGCTCGCTGAGCCGATGTTCGGCTTCAAAGCTGCTGAGCCGCTCGTCGACGAAGGTGACGGAAATTCCGCAGCGATCTTGAAGCTTTTGTCCCCATTGCATTGCGGCCGTAGCCGCCGGGCCCGCGGTGTCATCCATGTTGAGCGGGAGCCCGACGATCACCCGATCGACTCCCTCCCGGGCGATCAGTTCCGCGATCGGCGCCAGTGCATCGTCGGACGAACCGACCGTGAGCACGTCATAGGGCGTGGCGAACTTGCCGCCTTCGTCGCTGACCGCCAAACCCACGCGTCGCGATCCCAGATCAACCGCCAGAGTACGCATGAAACTCTACTGATACCTGCCGCTGTATTTTTCCTTCACCTTGCCCACGAGTTCCTTCACGCGTTCGGCGGCGTTCTTGGGGCAGACCAGCGTCGCGTCGCGGGTGTGGACGATGATCATGTCGTTGAGTCCGATGGTGCTGACCAGATGCTCGGGATCGTCGCTGACAACAATGTTGTCCTCGGCGTCGAGGAAGACGCACGCGCTGCCCTGCGTGGCGTTGTTGTGCTCATCCATCGGCAGCGTCTCGGCCAGCGCCGGCCACGAGCCCACATCGAGCCACTGCACCGGCATCTCGACCACCGCAACCTGCGCCTTGCCCTTGCGCTGGGCCGCAAGCTCCATGACCGCATAATCGATGCTGATCTTCGGGAGCGATGGGTAAATTTCGCTCAAGACCACTTGCCGTGCCGGCGTGTCCCAGGCGTCGGCGATCTTCATCAAGCCGCGGTGGGACTCGGGAAGGTGTGAGGCCAGCTCGCTCAGCACCGTATCGCACCGCCAGACGAACATCCCGCTGTTCCAGTAATAGCGCCCGGATTCGACGTAGCGATCGGCGGTCGCCTTGTCCGGCTTCTCCTTGAAGGTTTGAACCCGGTAGGCGCCTCCCGAACCGTCGCTCAGACGCAGCGCTTCCCCGCGATGAATGTAGCCCAGGCCCGTGTGCCCGTGGGACGGGACGATTCCGAAGGTCACCAGCATCTGCGGGTACTCCCGCGCCACCTGAAAGCCCTTTCTGACGCAGGACTGAAACGTGTCGATCGGCTCGATAACGTGGTCGGCGGTGACAACCGCGACGGTCGCGTCTTTGTCGCGGCGCTGAAGGATGGCGGCGGGAAAACCGACGGCGTTGGCGGTGTCCCGCCCGATCGGCTCTCCCAGCAGGTTTTCCGCCGGAAGCTCGGGAAGGTTCTCCAGGACCTGCGGCCCGTGCACGGAGCCGGTGCAAACGAAAATCCGCTCGGCGGGCAGGAGCCCGCGCAGCCGGTCGAAGCTCAGCCGCAAAAGCGTGCGGCCGTGAACCACCGGAAGCAGTTGCTTGGGCCGGTTTCCCCGCGAGAGCGGCCAAAGCCGCGTCCCGGCGCCCCCCGCCATGATCACGCCGTATTCCATATCAACAGTCTACATCAAATACTTCGAATCGCGCTTCGCCACCGATTGAATCTTTTTCGCAAGCTCGGCGAAACCCGCTTTGCCCATCAGGGCGTAGGTCGCATCCTTCCCTAATTGTACGGCGGGCTGGTCGTAAGTGTTTATCTCCAATAATCCGCCCATGTAGCTGACCGCTGTCTCGTAAAGGTAGAGAAACTGCCCAACCGCCTGCGGCGAAATCTGCGGAAAAACGACCGTCATGGTCGGACGCTGGCTTTCCAGCAGGGCGTATTCCGTCCCGAGCTTTTCGCTGTTGATCAGCGTTTGAAATGTCGAGCCCGCCAGGTAGTCGAGGGCGGCAACGTCCTTCATGCTCGAGGGGATCGCAAGTTTCTGGGCGAAACGCTCCACTTCCATGAAGGTGATCATCTTGTCGTTGGGACCTTCCCGATAGAGCTGCATCTGCGAATGCTGGTCGGTGGTGCCCAGCGCCTTGATCGGCGTCTGCCCGGCAAAAACGTTCTTCCGCTTCAACCCGTTCTGCTTGCCCAGGCTCTCGGCCCAGAGCTGGCGGTACCAGTCGGCCAGGGAATACAGCGACGTGCTGTAGGGCATCATCACGCTGGTGGTCTTGCCCTTGCGATCGAGCAGGTAGCTGATCGCGCTGATCATGGCGGCGGGGTTCTTGAAAAGGTCGCCGTCCTTGAGTCGTTTATCCATGTCCGCGGCGCCGGCCAGCGCCGCGTCGATGTCGATGCCGCACATCCCCGCGCTGAAAAGCCCCACCGCCGACAGCACGCTGAACCGCCCTCCGACGCCTTCGGGGACTTCCAGCGTTCGATATCCCTCCCTGTTGCAGATCTCCCGCAGCGTTCCGCCCTTGGGATCGGTGGTGGCGAGGATGTTCTCCTTGTATTTTTTGCCGAGCTTCTGCTGAAGCAGTTCGCGGAAGAGAATGAACTGGCTGGCGGTCTCGGCGGTTTCGCCCGATTTGCTGATGACATTGACGACGGTCTTGCGGATCTTCGGGGCGATCAGGTCGACCACCGATTTGATCTGATCGGGATCGACGTTGTCGAGCACGAACAGTTGCGGCCCCGGCCGCGTGCGGTCGCTCATCAGGTTGTAGGTGCAGGGGTTGAGCGCGCTGTGCAGCGCGATGTTCCCCAGCGCGCTGCCGCCGATGCCCAGCACGACCAGCGCGTCGCAGCGGTCGCGGAAATGCTCGACCTGGCGATGGACCGCGTCCACCATCTCCTCGTCGTAGGGCAAATCGCGGTATTTCAGCTTCCCCGCCTTGCGATCCTCGCTCATCTGCCGCGTCAGTTCTCTGATTCGCGGCGCGATGTCCTTCAGCTCTTTATCAGTGACCCCATGTTTTTCGCCGACAGCATCGGCTGTCGCATTTTTCCAATAGAGACGGATTTGATCCATTGTCCTTCCCTTAACGTGCGGATTGAAAGCCGGGTAGTGTATGATCCGCTTTCACAAAGGCAACGTTTTTTGAATTGCCGGAATTTGGACGGGTGGCAATGCCCCTGAGCTGCAACATTGATTCGCGTGGGAAGCTCGCGCGGCTGATCTACGGAATCATTTTGGTCGCCATTGGAGTTGTGCTGCTCGTCTTCTGGGCGCTGAGCGGCGGCGGAACCCTCGCGTGGCTCGTTTCTGCGGCGTGCCTGCTGAGCGGGGCTTTTGCCATCTTCGAGGCCCGCGCGGGCTGGTGCGTGATGCGCGCGATGGGGTTCAAGACCCCGATGTGACTGAAGGGCCTTCGTCCTGCTGCGCCGTGACGAGCTTGAGTTCCGGATACCAGAACTTCATCACGCCCCAGTAGAGATGGTCCTGAACCGGGACCGGCGCGAGCCGCGTGCCGGCAAACTCCTTGCGATATTCCTTGAGCCCACCGACCCAGGTGCCCGCAGCCGACCAACCCGAGCCTGTATCGCTGTCGATGAACATGGCGCCTTTGTATTTGTGCTCGAAGTCGAGCCGGAAGCGCGGAAACAGCTCCTGCTTTTTCAGGTAGCAGGAAAACGCCTTGACCGGCATTCCCGGCGCGTCGCGGAATATGAACACAGGTTCCCGATCCACCTGCAAGCGCAGCGGGTCCGGTCCCACCTGCTCGGATTTGACGGCGGCCGGCTGCACGGTCCCGACCAGGACGATCGAACTGTTGGCGGGGTAATCCAGAATTGCCGGCGGCATCGGATTGAGTGGCAAAATCGGCTCGTGCGGCGGGGGCTGCGCGGAATTCGTGCGCCGCCCGTCCCCGCGCATCACCTTCGTCTGCGGGTTCAGCTCGCGCCATTGCCGCCAGGTCATCGTGCTGGCCACCACCGGATTGCCAAAACCGATCGGCTTGTGCCCATCAGGCAGTTGCCCCTTGAGCCCGTTGACGAATTGCCCGTTGGCGCGGTTGTACAGCAGCA
>Ga0210396_10004641_pt1 | contig 13416 bp, 15 predicted proteins | sample IncBWH17OmetaG_FD_155466 | JGI IMG/M metagenome (GOLD analysis project Ga0210396, IMG submission 155466) | Forest soil microbial communities from Barre Woods Harvard Forest LTER site, Petersham, Massachusetts, United States - Inc-BW-H-17-O ...
GAGCTGCTCGCACTATGCTTGATCGGGTCGATCAAAGGTTCGGTCTCTATCCCGAACGCCTGGCTGCCGACTCCGCCTACGGCACGGCCGAGATGCTCGACTGGCTGGTGAACACACGCGGGATCGAACCGCACATCCCTGTCTTTGATAAGTCAGCTCGAACGGACGACACCTTCTCGCGCAGCGACTTCTTATATGACGCAGAGGCCGATCTCTATCGCTGTCCCGGCGGCAAGACCCTGGCCACCAACGGTACTGTTGTGAACGACGGGACCACCCTCATGTACCGGGCGAGCAAATATGACTGCGACGCCTGTGCGCTCAAGCCTCGCTGCTCTCCCAACACGCCGGCGCGTAAAGTGCCTCGCAGCATCTACGAAAGCGCTCGCGACCTAGCCCGCGAGATCGCTAGGACAGATGCCTACATAGTCTCACGTCGCGAACGGAAGAAGGTCGAGATGCTGTTCGCCCATCTCAAACGCATCCTGCGGTTGGGCCGGCTGCGATTGCGAGGGCCTTGCGGTGCCCGTGATGAGTTCCTGCTTGCCGCAACCGCCCAGAACCTCAGGAAACTGGCAAAGCTGATCCCCAACCCACAGCCAATGCCAAACTGATCCTAACAAACACAGCCCAATCCGCTCGGCACATCGCAGGCCGCGTCACCCCACGCGACCCATGCGCGACTTCTTCAACAAAATCCGCCAGGAGCGGACAATGCACGCCCCTCGCTTAAGTCGCATTATGTAAAATGGATAGCGGAGCGAGCTGATTCAGCGCCGCGTAAGACCGACGAGCCCTGCGGGAGAAATCTCATGGAGACGCTCCTCATCGTCGTAGTATGATTTTCCAGCTCTGCGCAAACAAGTGACCCACCATTTATCTTTAATAGCAGTGCTCACGAGGAAAATCTCATCCGCAGCATCTGGGAACGCCTTCTCCGCTTCCATAAGCGCATCCGCGACGCGTTGGTGGTTAGTTAGCGACAAATCATTTTCTTCCAACACTAAAACAGTTTTGGCGCCGTCGCGTTTCCAAGTGGCAAGCTTCGGAAACTTATCCTCGCATGCCTTTCTCAAACGCTCAGTTCGAGCCTTCTCGAAGTCGCTGGGGACGATATATTTCAGCGTGAATCGGCCGCAGAGCGGACTATCTTTCGGAAAATGGGGGCTATCGAGCGAACCGCGATGCAGTGAAAAGGGGAATGGAACATCCGCTACGCTCACGCCAAGAGAAGTGTTGGCATATCTGCTGTACAAAATAGGCACAGGCATCCGCGATGCGTTCTGTTCAATCCACCTAATCAAGACGGATTGGATGACTTTGACTTGCGCATTTGTCAAACCAGCCGAAGCTTCAGCTGGAACATGAAATTCCCAAAATTCCCGATCCCCACGACCTTCGAACCGTGCCGCTACAGGCTCAAACAACTTTTCATTGTGGATTTCTAGCTGGATCTGATCCGCGAAAGGTTCGATGCCAGTATGCTCAAAGGCGTGGAGCGCCGAGCCCACCGTGCACACATAGTCAACCCTCCGCACAGGATCGGGATCATTTAGATCGTCGGGAGACCGTCCATCGCTTTGACGCACTGCGTTATCGCGCGCTTCTATCCGGCGCAGTACTGCATCGATGGCCTTTCCTTCGTTGTACCTAGACGCCACTTGTCCCCCCACCTAAGCATCGCAAGGGGCCGTTTTATCTACGGCCCTGTAGTACGGGGTTGCAGATTGCTTCGATCTCCGCGACAGCCTTGTCTACTGCGCGGTCTGTGTGATCGGGCCTCGCATGCCCGTCCCAGCCTAAGATCTGCAGTAATTCTGTCCCCGACATCAGAGTGTTGTTGTTGGCTGGCACGCTCGTAAAAATCTCGCGTAGCGCACCGCGCACGGGCGCCACAGCATCAAACATGTGTTTAAAAGCTGATGCGCTCTCAAAACCGAAGTAGACCTGGAACGATGGTCGCAGGTTCAGCAGTGGGTCGCCCTCGCCGGTCATATCCCCAAGCCACCCCATGCGGTTATAATAGTGGCTGCGGTTGGCCTCGAACGCCGCAACGGCATCAAGAGCCGCCGGATCACCAAGGGGTTTGCGCACATCGATCACTCGCTGCTTGAGGTCGTAAAAGGCGAGCAACGTCGCTTCAGCCAACTCAAGTCGGCGCTTGCCGAGATTTTCCTTTCGCCAAGCATCGATCGTTATGAAACCGAAGCCGGCCGTGGCCATTACGGCCACAGCTTCGCCGATCCCGAACAGTCGAGTGATGTTTTCCAAAGTCCAAAACGTCGGGGAAATCATCTATTCCACCCCGCTCAGCACGCCTTAACCGGCAAGCCTATCGCGCGCGCATACGCAGCGCCTTTCGCGCTAAGCTCACGCGTCTTCTCCGCGTCGGGCATCAGCACGTTTACTTCATATTGACCCCTACCCATCCCATGCAAACTGATGTCGAGCCTCATCGGCAAACGGCCATTCTCAGGCTCGGTCAAGAGTGGTGTCACACTCCAAACTTGCTCGACACAGAATAATGGCGTGTGGCTGGGAGTTGATAAGTCATAAGGAATAGACGCCATGCGAATGACATCCAGTGCAAGCATGGCAGTGAGCAAATCGCTATTGCGAAAGCACCAATAATACTCCTGCAGCCGGGAGCCATAGTTTAGGTGCATCGGGCTTTCGCCGCGCAGCATGGAAAGCGCTCCTCTCAGCCGCTGAGGAAATACCTCTACTCCTGCAACCCGCGCTATTTGCCCATTTCGAGCGAAAATATCGTTCGTCTCAGGTGACTCTTCCCAACTGGCCGGTAAATGTTGTATCGGGGTTCGAACGAAGCTGGGCTCGATCGGGCAGCGCACCAGGTAGCAGCCGCCTTCCGCGGTGATAGACATTGCAGCGCTGAGTTTGCGCCCATCTCCCAAGGCACCGACGAGCACATAGCGCTGTTCAGCGGCCAAGGCCTCGAAACCTTCGCAGTATTTGATCAGGCGACTTATGTCGCCCTCGAGAAATTCATCGACGCGAATGGTCCAAAGGCGTGGCTCCATGCCAACGACCATGCCCATGGTCACAATGTCTGGGCCGAATGCGATGAGCTGCGGGGTAACGCTGGCGCGGTCGGGCGGTGTCGCGCCGGCGTGACTTGGGCGAATGTTGGCGAGAATATCCGCAACCACCCTGTCCATGCCGTCCTTGGAATTCGCCGCGAGGCGGCCGGCCAGCGTTGGGGAGAACCTCGCGACTTCCGGCTTAGTGATATTGTGCCATACGGGCAGAATAACCTTGTGGTCGGCGGTTTCCTTAGCTGAGAGACCCTCAAGTTCTTCCTGGGGCCAATGCTTGGCAAAGAAATCAGGGCTGAGGACAACTACGCCGAAGCGCGACCTGGCCAAGCCCTGGTCGATCGTTCGGCGCAGCCCGTCGCCGATCTTGAACTCGAAATTGTCGTACCAGACCTTCAGGCCCGCAGCGCGCAGTCGCTCGGCCAAGGCACGAACGAAGGAGGCTTTGTCTTCCCAGGCGTGGCTAATGAAGACGTCATGCTCCGGCTCGTCGGGGGTGCTCACGGCGGGCGTCGGCGCCGGCCGCCAGTTGCCTGCGGGGTTTGGGGGCTGCGTCGCCGGCGTGGCTTGTTCTGGCGGTTCGCCCTCGTAGAGTTGGCGAAACAGCGTCGGATCGTTGTTGCCCAACCAGACCTTGAGTCCGACATAGGTTTCCAAGGCGTTCAAGTTCTCGAAGTTCGGTCCCAGCAGTTTCAGTAGAACGTCCTTGGCGACGTCCTCATAGTCCGGGTCATTCCATTCCAGACTGCGCAGCAGTCGTCGATGAAGAGTCACCAGCGGGGCCATGCCCACCACGACGCCCACCTCCGCCCAGCTGGCCGCCGTAAAATTTGCCACGATAGCCAGATGCAAAGCCCGGATGGCAGCCAGCTTGCTGAAACCCTCCCGCATCTCCGTCTCGACCGGTTGAGAGTTCGGCTCAACGGGCTGTCGGAGCGCCATGGTCAGACCGTCCGCCGGCGCGGCGGGGGCGGCACGCCGTCCGCGTCCTGGGCAAGGTAATGGTCATAGATGGCCAGGAAGTCGGCCAGACTGACGATTTGCAGGTGCGGCGGAATTACCAGGCGCAGCTCGGGCAGCTTGGAAAGAATGCGCTGGTCATGGGTGATGAAATAGCCGCCATATTTTGCGGCCTCCGCCAGATGGCTGGCATCGGCGTCATGTTTGCCGAGCTTGGCGTTGCCCTGGAGGATGGCCCTGATCTTCCGGGCAATATCCACTTCGCCCTGGGTAAGGCCGGTGCTGATGGTGAAGATGTGCGGCAAGGCTGCAGTTTTGACCGCGGCGGGCGTGTTGGGGTGATCGATCTCGGCGCGGACGGTCCGGGGTGCCACCATCACGAATTCCCGGGCCTCGATTAGGCCCAGCAGCCGGTCCACGGCGTCGTCGTCGGGCCCGCCGACGCGGTCGAACACATTGGCGTCGTAGCAAACATTGACGATCCGAGGATCCAGGGGACGTGGCAGCATGCCCGTTAGCTTATCGAAATGCTGCTCAAGAAAATAGGCGCCTCAACCACCAGAGCATCATTCTGGCGCTGGATTGAGCCGCGAAACTGGACCAGCGTGCTTCGCCGGGGGAGGTTCATCAGGCGACATGTAGAAAGCCATCGGGACATTAGGCAAGTGTGCTTCAGAACTCGACATCAACAAAAGACGATTGACGCTATTGTCCTGGATCCCTCCGCTCGCAAAGACGCATTGAATACGACCTTCATTTGCCGCTACGCCGGATGAACCAACCAACTTTTGCGCCGACGCATGGGCGCGTTGAAAGCGAGCGGTGAGGCGTTGCTCAACATTATGTTTGGCGCCGCGCTCCGGATATTTTGAAAGATATTTGTAAACGTCCCGCATTACCGCCGGGTATACCTGAAAGGCTTCAGATGCCGCCAAATTGAGGACATCCGACGTGTCTGGTGGATATGCAAATGTCGATCGAGAAATGGCGGAAGCGAGTTCTGGCAGCGGTGCCGGCCGTAGCGGATTGCTTGGTCTCATCGCCCGTTTGATTTCATTCCAACGGAAAAGGTTGTCGGTAACAATCGAAGATCCAGTTGCTTGCGCCAGATAGAGCGTAATCTCAAAATTGGGTGCCAGTTTCATCATCCTCAGCTGCCCGCCTTTTTCGCCTCCGCCGAGGGAGTCGTCTTGTAGGACAGCTAAAGGATCGTCTTCTTTTAAGCGCTCGATACGGGCCAAGAAGTCCTGGATCTCATCTTCTTTGAGCTCAGGCGAAGATTTTAAGATGCGTGCGCGCAACGCATCTTGCGGCATCATCAACATGTCTCGCTTATAGTCTTCCTTCATCAGGCGCTCAAAGACAGCGTCTTCGTGTATATTGACGCGTAATCCCGTCGAGCGGGCCCTAGCCATGTCCCACATTTGACTTCGCAAATGTGGATCAAAGTCGCATGGATCAGGAATGAGATTGACCAATCCTTGGCCAATGAGCGGCATCAGGCTGAAGAACAATAGTACGCTGCTCAAGAATTCCCGTCGATAAAGCTTTGGGTTTTCGACAGGGCTGAATTCCTTTTTGACCGTTCCAGCATGTAAAAATGGCTGCTGGATGATGACCTGGCCAAAATACAGCGGTGCAGCTACGGCGAATGCTGCGATAGTCGATGGGTGGATATTCCCGGTGTAAATGGCGCGAGGTTCTTCGTCTGGTTTCGGAAGAAGATGCAGTAGATCCGTTTCAAGCGGCCACAGCCCTTCATACAAGTGATAAACTTCGCTGATCTGCTCGTCAGTCAATTCCCGTCGTACTGCAACCCAGTCGGAGTCTGACTTCAATTTGAGGACGTTCGAGATGGCGTTATACAGCATGATATTGCGCTCGCGGATGCTGCACTCGTTCCAGCTGGGGCGTTTTGCAATCGGCTTCGACCGACAACAATCGCCGAAGCGCCTTCCTGAGCCGCATCCGCACGCATCAGTGTCACGTAAGGGCTTTGGCAAAGCCGGCTTTAGAAGGAAGTCACGCTGCTTTTCGGTTCGTCCAAATTCGTCCTGGTAGTGGACATGACCATCATTAAATTTGGCGAAGAGCTCTCCACCGAAAAGAAATAGACTGTTTTTCGGGGGAATGAGAGACTGGCGAATACCTTCCCATGGTCCCGGTGCGGCTTGTTCGGGATAAAGCCACTCGGAACGTCCCGCAGCAATGAAACGACGAGCGCGGGACTTCAGCACCCGGTTGATTTGTGCAACTTCAAGATTTCCAAGCTTTCGAGTCCGAATGAAAGCGTCGGTTCGCACCATCGAGTGTCTGAAATTGCGCGCGAAGGTACGTTTGTCCATCGGGCGAACCGAGGGATCGCGTGCATATTCCAGATTGGTCAGGATTAGACAGAAGTTTCGATTTAGGGGGAATAAGGTTTGGGACCCCTTCAGTGCGATGCCTGGATCATATGGATAGTGGCACGGCTCACCGTCTGGCGGGATAGCGTAGTTATAAACAGTGACGGGATGGTCACTGATGATGAATTTTGCATTAGCATCCTCTGCCGAGACAATCTCGCGTACACCTTCGGTCCAAATCGTGCAGTGCATGTTTCGAATGCCCTGCATTTCCCACATCAGTTCGTTCTGTGTGAGTGAAGGATATTGCGCCTTCAGCCAGTCTAGACCTTTAGGGGTACGGACTTTTTGAATGTCAATATATTCAAACAAGGTCTGAAAGTGGCGATGCCACCCAGATACATCTGTTGCTATGAAAGCCTTTACGGCATTCGACCCCTTCGTATCAATATTGCCAAAAAGGCGCCTTTCGATCTCATCGTTGATCGAGGTGCCAAAGAACGTTGAATACAGGTCGCGCTGCCCGAAGCAGCGCGAAGTCGGTGATGTAAACATATTGCGGCCGAATTTTACTCGGCCGTCCGGGAGTTCGAAACGCTGAGGCGCTAAATCCAAATATGCTAGAGTGGTCTGGCCCGCTTCAAAGAAGCCTTCTTGGTACCACTGCGGGACATAGTGATTGTTTCTCGTCTTCGACATTCGTTAGCTCATCGACAAAAACATTCAGAGGACCGCGATGTTCCACTCGTCCCAATCACCTCCATTGCGCAAAAAGCCCTGGGATATCTTTGTTCTGACCTCCTCGGAATAAACGGAAGCAGGCCACAACCTAGGCAAGCCCTTCCCCGCCCCCATAGGTTCGCAAGCCGATAGTAATCGGCTAAATCTCGGACCGCGGTGTCGTCCCAAGCGAGTTCTTGCGTTAAGAGGGCGATGAGCGCCCCGATTGGACGAAAATTCTCTTCTTGTCTTTCGTGACCTACGGCTGAACACATCGTTGCGGTCTGAACCCCCCAAGGCCCTCCGAACGCGTGTTGCAACTCAGCAGCGTCTTCGGGTGCAACCCACGATGCTTCATACTTTGCTACGCCCATTGTGTGCCACGTGCCCAAATCAGCAATACAGAGGAAGTCGGTGACGTCGCTTGGTTTTGCCGCGCCCGCACTCGCATCTCCAAGCAAGCGGTTGATGTTGTCGACGGGTTTGGAGCCTTTTTCTTTCCATGCGTGAGAGTGCGCCAGCGTGCCGTAAATGAGGGGTGATTTTAGCTCCCGGCGCGGGGTGCCGGTCCGTGGCTTAAAGAGGCTTTTGAATTGCCTGCACCTCTCTGCAGATGCGGCGATATGATCAGCGCGTATCGTGGTTTTGCACTCGAAAGCTGCCGCTACGCCGCCGGCCAGCCAAACCTTCTTTTCTCTTAGTTTGCGCGGATAACTTGGCTTAAGCACAAGCAGATCAATTTGCGGCGACAAGGTGCCGTCGGTACCAATAAGTCGTCCCTTAGTTTCGATGTGATAGGTCGGGGGGAGCCATTCGCGAAGCAGGGTGGCCCAGTTTTCCTCTCCCTCGTCTCCGGCCGTTCCCGGATCTTCCGCTGCGCGCGCGTAGATGCGGCGATACTCGGAACTGATCTCATCGGTGACCTGGGCCATGAAAGTGTGAAGGTCGTGGGGTTGCTTGGCGGCCGTCTCCTCAGCTTTTGGTATCGGCATAACATCGCTTTCTTGGTGACAGGGCACCCGTTGTTCGAACTAAACGTTAGGGGCCTCGGGCACTTTCTGGAGGAGATGGGCAACGGATGCGACAGTCCACGTTGCCTTGCCGGCCGGTGTCTTAATCTTCATTGCCTCCAGCTGCCCGCCTATACCACGAAGAGATAGTCCTGGATTGGTCAAAGCGAGGCCCCGCACAAGCACGGCGAGCTCCTCACTGCGCCGGCCGCGGAGCCTTCCCAAAGACCTTGCGATCGACCATCCCCTCTCCCGCCAGCCGCCGGACACTTCGCCTGAGTCGTTCGACCGTCCAAGCGACACCGGTGGCCCTGGACACGGCATCGGCCACTTCAGGCCAGGGCTTGGTCGGCCGCGTCCGCAGGACCGTTGGGATAAAGGTGTCCATGATGTCGATGAGCTGGGTGACGTGGGTCTCATCCCTAGCCTGAACGATCTTTGCGATCGTCTCCTTATCCCTGGCCTTCAACCGGGGATTACCGAAAACCACGCCGCGCTTCCTAGCGGCAGCGATACCCGCTTTCGGTCGATACCCTTTTCTCAATCCAAGCGAAAACGAAAAATTGGTGCTATAGAAAGTCGCGAAATGGGTACTTTTGCGGGTACCCGAGCAAACTATGACAAGAGAATAAAACAGGAAAGACAAACGGTTAGATACCGATATGATATTACTGGTCGATAATTACGCCCTTTTTCTAAACGGATGAATTGCCGCTCCTTTTCGGAGCTGATCCAAATAATTCGCCCACCATGACATCATTTTTACGCGCTCCTCCCAATAGACACCTCGCGAATAAGGTCCCCTGCTCGTGTTCGATTCAACATGGGAAAGCTGTCGTTCTATGGCGTCAGCGGACCATTTTCCGGATTCATTGAGAAGAGTCGACGCGCTCGCACGGAAACCATGGGACGTCATTTCGTCTTGGCCGTAGCCCATCCTTCGTAAGGCTGCATTTAGAGTGTTTTCGGAGATCGGCTTTGCGCTGCCATGAAAGCTGGGAAACAAGAGCTTGCGATGACCGGTGATCTTTTGCAGCTCGACCAGAATCTCGGTGGCTTGGCGGGCGAGAAATATCTGATGCTCGCGGCGCATTTTTGTTTTCCCGGCTGGGATTGTCCAAATTGATTTTTGAAAATCAAATTCTGACCATTCTGCATGGCGGAGTTCGCCCGGACGCGGAAAGAGCAGCGCTATCAACTTCAGTCCCGCGACTGTGGTTGGCTGCCCCTCAAAGCTGTCTATGGCGCGCAGCAAACCGCCAAATTTTTTGGGGCCCAAGATCGCGGCGCGATGGGTCACTTTCGGAGGGCTGATAGCGCCTCGTAGTACCGGTGTCGGATCAATTTCGGCTCGTCCCGTGGCGACCGCATACCTACAAACTTGGCCTATTATTGCGCGGAGCCGACGGGCGGTTTCCAAATTGCCTTTGAATTCGATGGGACGGATAACCTTCAAAACTTCGACGGGGCGTATTTCTGAGACCCTCTTCGAGCCCAATTCGGGGTACGCGAAGTCCAGAAGCCATTCCTTCTTGATCATCGTCGGTCCCGCCAAATTGTCTCGACGACATTTGTCGATAAATTCCAAGGCGACATCTTTGAAAGTATCGCCCGGCCCCACTGGCTCAGATTCGAGACGACGCTTCTCTTCCGCCGGGTTTATTCCCGCACGAATTTTCGCCTTTAACTCTTCGCGGCGCGCCCTCGCCTCAATCAAAGACACCTGAGGATAAGGGCCGAGTGCGAGCTGGGTCTGCTTGCCCTGGAACTGGTAGACGAGCTGCCACAGGCGAGCGCCACTGGGCTGTACCCAAAGCTGCAAGCCGCCCCCGTCGGAGAGCTTCTTGCGGCTTGGGCCGGGCTTAGCACCACGGCATTTGACATCTGTTAGCGGCACTTTTGCGATCTCCCCCGGCGAAGAGATTTTCGTACCCAGAGGGTATTTTCAGCCCCCCTCCGTACCCAGAAAATACCCAGAAATTTTCCGGCTGGGCCAGAGCGCGAGCGAACGATGGCGAACAGAAAAATCGGTATTATGTTGGGTTTTGGGGCCGCTGCGATCTTCCGCGCACGTAGGCGAAAGAACAAATGGTGCCCAGAAGAGGACTCGAACCTCCACGCCTTGCAGCGCTAGTACCTGAAACTAGTGCGTCTACCAATTCCGCCATCTGGGCGCCTCAGGCGCGGCGATCATTAGGAGCCACGCTCAAGCCTGTCAACGCAAAGCCCCGTTCACACAAGCCTGCCATATTGCCTCCAGCCAAAGCCCTGTTCAGGGGCGCGCGCATCGCGCAAACTGGCGAAGAATCGGCGAAGGAGGCCTTCCATGCTCGTGGCGACAACTGAGAAAGTGGCGGGCTATCGCACGCGGCAGACGCTGGGTGAGGTGTTCGGCCTTGTCGTGCGCTCGCGTGGGCTGGGCGGGAACATCATGGCGGGCCTGCGCTCCATCATCGGTGGTGAGATCCACGAATACACCACCCTGCTGGAGGAAACGCGGCGGCAGGCCGTGGACCGGCTTGTGCGCAACGCCACCGCCATGGGCGCGAATGCGGTGGTGATGATGCGCTTCGATTCCTCCGAGATCGGCCAGACCATGAGCGAAATCGTGGCCTATGGCACGGCCGTGATCCTGGAACCCGAGAATGCTCCGTAACGTCATCATCGCGATTGCGGCGGTATCGTTCGTGGGCGGGCTCGCGGCCCTATTGGCGGGAGCGTGTCCGCCCGGCTTTGTCTTCGCGTTCTGGGGCGCGCTGCTGCTGCTCGGCACGATCTACGAGCGCGTGATCTATAAGCCCGTAGAGAACGCTACGCCTGGCGGCAGCTGGGTCAGGACAGCCGAACGTTTCATGGACGACCGCACGGGCAAGCCTGTCACCGTCTATGTCGATCCCAAAACGGGTGAGCGAAAATATGTGCAGGAGTGAGCGCTTGGTGCTTTTCCTTCCGCCCCGCCATCCGATAGAAGCAGGGCCATGAACGACACGCTTGTCACCGTTTTCGGCGGATCGGGATTTCTGGGCCGCCATGCCGTGCGTTTCCTCGCGCAAGCCGGATATCGCGTGCGCGTGGCCGTGCGCTACCCCAATCTCGCCAACTACCTGTTGCCTGCAGGCCATGTGGGCCAGATCCAGATCGTCAAATGCAATGTGCGCGACGAGGCGCAGGTGAGCGCAGCGCTTGCGGGCGCGAATGCGGCCATTAATCTCGTGGGCATTCTCCATCCGGCGGGCGGACAGGGCTTCGAGGCGATCCATGTCGAAGCGCCCGCGACGATCGCGAAATGCGCGAAGGCGGCTGGCGTCAAAACGCTTGTGCATGTTTCGACGGTCGGCATAGCCACGAATTCGGAATCCGTCTATTCGCGCACCAAAGCGAAAGGCGACGAAGCGGTGCGGCACGCGTTTCCCGATGCCACAATCCTGAAGCCTTCGCTTGTGTTCGGTCCAGAGGACAATTTCTTCAACAAATTCGCGAGCCTTGCGCGTTTCGTGCCCGCGCTGCCGCTCATCGGCGGCGGCCATACGAAATTCCAGCCTGTGTTTGTCGGTGATGTCGCCGAAGCGATCCACATTTGCGTGCGCGATGAAACCACGCGCGGCAAGACCTATGAACTTGGCGGACCGAGCGTCTATTCGTTCAAGGAGATTTTCGAGATCATCCTGCGCACAATCGACCGCAAACGGCTTCTCGTTCCGTTTCCGTATTGGATTGCCTATAGTAAGGCGTTCGTCCTGCAATTCCTGCCCGGCACGCTGCTGACGCCTGATCAGGTGACATTCCTCAAGACCGACAATGTCGTTTCGGATGGCGCGCTGACGCTTGCTGATCTCGGCATCAGGCCGGATTCGCTTGAAGCCGTTCTGCCGAGCTATCTGTGGCGCTTCCGCCGCGAGGGGCAGTATCAGGACATCAGTGCAGCGCGAGCGCCGCAAAAATAGCTGCACCCGCCGCGATGCGATACCAGCCGAACGGTTTCAATCCGTAGCGGCCGATGAAATCGATGAACTGCCGCACGACGAAATAGGCGACTACGAACGAAACCGCGAAGCCGAGCGCGATGGACGGCGCGTCGGCCGCCGAAAGCTCGTGCCATTTCTTGTAAAGCTCGAACACGGATGCGCCGAACATCGTGGGCACCGCAAGATAGAATGTAAAAAGCGCGGCCGCCTTGCGGTCCACGCCCAGCAATTCGCCGCCAAGGATCGTGGCACCCGAGCGCGAAACGCCGGGCACGATGGCAAGCACCTGACAGAAGCCGATCTGCAACGCCTTGCTGAGCGGCAGCCTGTCGCCGTCGCGATAGCGCGGCGTAGGCGCAAGCCGCTCGAAGATAAGGATGATGATGCCGCCGCCCATAAGCGTCGCCCCGATCACGGGCATGACGAGTGTGGGCTTGAGCAGCACCGCATTGATGAATTTGATCGCGACAACGCCGATGACCGCAGCAGGCAAGAACGCGATGAGGACGGACAGCGCGAAATAGCCTGCCTCGGCATCGCGCGGAAGGCCCACGAGCACGTCCACGAACTTCCGCCAATAGACCGCGACCACGGCAAGGATCGCCCCCAACTGGATGATGATGGTGAAAGCTTCCCACCGCGCGCCTTCAAGGCCCAGTAGCCGCTCCGCAATGAGCAGATGCGCCGTCGAGGAGACGGGCAGGAATTCGGTCAGCCCCTCCACGATACCGAGCAGGATGGTGTTCAATAAATCCTGCATCGCCACACACCTCCGGGAATCACGCGCCGACCATAGCAGTTTCCGCCCTGCCCGCGCCTTGCGGTACAATGCGCAACATGGATTCGCGAGTCGCGTCCGAACAGCGCCAGAAGCAGCCCATCCGCTGGGCCTACAACATCATCTCGGCCATTCTGGGCATCACGGTTGTCATGCCCATTGCGCTCATTCTCGCCTTCCGGTTTGTGCCCGTTCCCGCAACGCCGCAAATGGCGTCCGTAGCCTTTGGCGGCGAGCGCGTGCATTATCGCTGGGTGGAGGCAGAAGACATCTCGCCCGCGCTTGTTCGCGCCGTCATAGCCTCGGAAGACCAGAAATTCTGCATCCATCACGGCTTTGACTGGGATTCTATCAATAGCGCCCTGAAGGTTCACGACCGCGGCGGCCGGTTGCGCGGGGCGAGCACGATCAGCCAACAGACGGCGCGAAGCCTGTTCCTCCTGCCTGTGCGAAGCTGGGTCCGCAAGGGCATGGAGGCCTATCTCACCGTTCTCATGGAGTTCCTGTGGCCGAAGAAGCGTATCCTGACAGCCTATCTGAACCTCGCCAATTGGGGGCACGGCAATTTCGGCGCAGATGCGG
>Ga0210396_10004642_pt1 | contig 13413 bp, 11 predicted proteins | sample IncBWH17OmetaG_FD_155466 | JGI IMG/M metagenome (GOLD analysis project Ga0210396, IMG submission 155466) | Forest soil microbial communities from Barre Woods Harvard Forest LTER site, Petersham, Massachusetts, United States - Inc-BW-H-17-O ...
TAGATACCGCTGCGCAGATGGATCTTATGCCATACGAGGTTCTCGAACCCCCCTTCCTCTCCCGCTTCCAATAACAACGGCATCAGCACATTGCTGATGGCATGAGAGGCGGTACGTGCAAAACCACTGGGGATATTCGGCACGCAGTAGTGGATGACGCCGTATTTGATGAACACCGGATGCTCGTGTGTGGTGATCTCGGAGGTCTCGAAACAACCGCCGCGATCGATGCTAACGTCGATGATCACACTGCCGGGGCGCATGTTGCTGACCATCTCGTCCGTGACGACCACGGGTGTGCGGCCGCTTTGTGAAGAGAGCGCCCCGACGGCGATCTCACAGGTCTTGATCTGTTTGGCCAGGATCCGCGGCTCGATCACCGAGGTCCACATCCGCTGACCGATATTGTTCTGCAACCGCTTGAGCCTATAGACACTATTGTCGAATACTTTCACCGAGGCGCCAAGGGCCAGCGCGGCGCGCGCCGCGAACTCCCCGACGATACCGGCGCCCAGGATGACGACTTTCGTGGGTGGAATGCCGGAAATGCCTCCCAGCAGAACGCCTTTACCCCGGTTCGCAGAGCTCAGGTATTGTCCCGCGATGAGCATTACCGCGCTGCCGGCGATCTCGCTCATGCTGCGGACGATGGGATAGGTGCCGCTATCGTCTTTCAGGTTCTCGAAGGAGATACCCGTGATCCGCTTGTCCATCATCTTTTGCAGGAGATCGGCCTTCATCGCGCTGAGATGGATGGGGCTGATGATGAGCTGGTTCAGTTGCAGCAGCGGCAGGTCCTCTTCGATCACCGGGGCGCTTTTGACCAGGATGGGCGCCTTGAGCACCTCGGATTTGTCATAGCAGATCTTCGCACCGGCTTCGCTGTAGTCCCGGTCCCGATAGTGGGAAGCCTCACCGGCATTGTGCTCGATGAGCACTTCATGTCCATTGCTTACCAGTACGCCCACCGCATCAGGCGTCAGCGCGATCCGGTTTTCCTGAAAGGCCGTTTCCCTGGGAATGCCGATATGCAAGGGCACGCCTTTAGGCTTGATGTCCAAGGTTTCTTCCAGGGTTTCGTAACTAAACGAGGTGCTGATGACTGGTTTTTGCTGCTGCGACATAAATAAAGTCCGTCAAATTACAATTTAAAATTCGATTTTAGCCGTTGAAACCCACCTTCACCCGATAATTTTGCGGGTATCCGGGTCCAGAACCTCCAGCTGGACATGCACCGTGTCGGGCGGGAAAATATCGGGCGCCCTATCCGGCCACTCCACCAGGCAAAGCTCGCCGCTGTAAAGGACATCCTCCACGCCCGCCCGGATGGCTTCTTCTTCGTCTTTGAGCCGGTAAAGATCGATATGAAAGATGCTCCCCCCGGGATACCGGTATTCGTTAATGATGGAAAAAGTCGGGCTTCCTACCGTGTCCGTGACGCCCCTGGCTACACAGAGTTGATGAATAAAGGTCGTTTTCCCCGCCCCCATGTTCCCATGAAAGGCAAAGATGCTCTGCAGGGGATAGGCTTGCCAAAAAACGTTGGCGGCGTGTTCGATATCCTGCAATTGAAAACGAAGCTCCATGCCGGCAAAGATATGCTAACTTTGCATGTTACTCCCGCCCGGCCGAAGGCCGGGCAGCGCGAAAGAATTATATGGAAACCATTAACTGGAAAATAGAAGGGATGAGTTGCTCGACCTGCGCACTCACCGTCGGCAAATACCTGGAGAAGAAAGGCGGGCAGAATGTCAAGGTCAGTCTGGCCAGCGGCGATGTCAGCTTCGATCTCACGGGCGGCGTCGACCACGGACAATTACAGAAAGGCATTGCCGATCTCGGCTATACCGTCGTCGCCGAAGAAGAAGCGGCCGCCCGGACAGGCCGGCGTCCTGTAATGAATAAACATCTCCGGTATTTCTTTTTCTGTTTGCCCTTCACCCTCGTGCTCCTGGGCCATATGCTCGGCGATAGGGGGCCCCATTGGCTGATGCAGCCGGAGATCCAATTGCTGCTATGTCTGCCCGTATTTGTGGCCGGCATGCTCTTCTTCGGCCGCAGCGCGGTGAAAAGCGTGCTGAATGGCTTGCCGAACATGAATGTCCTCATTGCCCTCGGCGCTACCGCCGCCTTTGTCTACAGTCTCACCGGCACCCTGCTACGGCTGGGTCCCGACTATCTCTTTTACGAGACGACGGCCTCCATTATCACCATCGTTTTTTTTGGCTATTACCTGGAGGATGCCTCGGTACAGGCTACCCAGCGGTCCCTGCAGGCACTGGCCTCCACGCAAAAGACCATGGCCACCATGATCGCCTTCGACGACCAGCACCAGGAGGTCCTGTTTCCCGTAGAGAGCACCCAGCTGCACAGCGGCGATCTCATCCTGATCCGCACCGGCGAGCAGATCCCCGCCGACTGCAAGATACTCTGGGGTACGGCCGAAGTCGATGAATCGATCCTCACCGGCGAGAGTCTGCCGGTAGAAAAAAAAGCCAGGGATGGACTCATCGGCGGAAGTCTGCTGCTGTCCGGTAATGTAAAGGCACAAGTCACCGCCGCCGCGACCGACTCGGTGCTGGCCGGTATCGTCCGCCTGGTAAAACAAGCCCAGGGCGAGAAACCACCCGTACAACAGCTGGCGGACCGGATCAGCGCCGTCTTCGTTCCCGCCGTACTCGGCCTGGCCGTCGTGACCTTTCTCGGGAATTACTTCTATAGTCATGAGCCGGGTGTCGCGCTGATGCGCAGCATTGCCGTACTCGTCATTGCCTGTCCCTGCGCCATGGGATTGGCCACCCCGGCTGCGATCTCGGTTGGTCTGGGCCGTGGCGCCCGCAACGGCATCCTCTTCCGCAATGCCCGTCATCTCGAAGCGTTCCGGCATATCCGGCAGGTTGTCTTTGACAAGACGGGTACGCTCACCACGGGAGCATTTACGATCAGCGCCTCGGAACATGACCCGGAATTGACCACGGAGCAATTCCGCGGGATCGCCTTCTCGCTGGAGAAATATTCGGTGCATCCCATCGCCAAAAGCATCACGAAGGAATGGAAGCCAATGGCCAATGCCGGGTCCCCGGCCGGCGGACCACAGGTCCACCCTGGTTCGTCCCTCCGCTGGTCCAAGGTCGAAGAAATAAAAGGCCTGGGCATGCGCGGCGAGACCAGGGACGGCGACGTCTATTGGGCGGGTTCTTACCGGGTGGCTGAGGGATTAACCACGGACATGACCCACAATGTCTATATCGTCCGCAACGGGAAGCTGCTGGGCACCATCGACGTCGCCGATGCCATCCGGCCTGAAGCCGCTGGCGTCATCCGTACCCTCCAGGCGCATAATATCCGAACGATCCTGCTGAGCGGGGACCGTCTCGCTTCCTGCGAGCAGCTGGCTAAAACCCTGGGTATCGGGGAAGTGCTGGCAGAGCAGACGCCCGAACAAAAGCTGCACCAGGTGACACGGCTCAACGCGGAAAGTCCCGTCGCCATGGTGGGGGACGGCGTCAACGACGCCCCCGCGCTTGCCCGCGCCACCGTAGGCATCTCGATGAGCGACGCCACCAACCTGGCCGTGCAAACCGCCGATGTCGTCCTGATGAACAGGGGGCTACAGCAACTTCCCGCCGCACTCTACCTGGGCCGGCATACCTTTGCTACCATCCGGGGCAACCTGTTCTGGGCTTTTATCTATAACATCGTCGCGATACCGGTGGCGGCCTGCGGTTGGCTGACACCCGCCCTGGCAGCCCTGGCCATGGGTTTTAGCGATGTGATCCTGGCCCTGAACTCGCTGAGGCTCTATATAAAAAAACTGGTCTGACGTCATGGCTACTCCCAACGCACCGGCAGGGACCGATCTGATATCGCTTTTGCGTCAATATTGGCGCTATGAAAGTTTCCGGCCGCAACAGGAAGAGATCATCCGCTCCATCCTGGCCGGCAGGGATACCGTTGCCCTGCTGCCCACCGGCGGCGGGAAATCGCTTTGTTTCCAGCTCCCCGCCCTGGCGCTGCCCGGGCTATGCCTGGTGATCAGCCCGCTCGTCGCGTTGATGAAAGATCAGACCGACAGCCTCCGGCGCCGGAACATCACCGCCTTTGCTCTCCATGCGGGCATGACCCACAAGGAAGTGATCAACACGCTGCAGGTGGCGGCAGGCAGCAACTGTAAATTGCTGTATGTTTCGCCGGAGCGGCTCGAGACGACGCTTTTCCTCGAACACCTCGCCGCGCTGAACGTCAGTATGATCGCCGTCGACGAAGCGCATTGCGTCTCTCAGTGGGGCTATGATTTTCGCCCACCCTATCTACGCATCGCCGCCCTGCGGAACCGCATCCCCGACGCGCCTATCCTCGCCCTCACGGCTTCCGCTACCCCGGAGGTAATGGACGATATCGGCGGGAAGTTGGAACTGAAAGATCCGGCCCTGTTCCGCATGCCTTTTACCCGGTCCAATCTCTCCTATAGCTTTTTCAAGGTCGACAATAAGATCCGGAAGATCACGGAGATCTTATCCAGCGTCCCCGGCAGCAGCGTCATCTATTGCAAGACCCGGCAGGCTACCCGGGAGATCAGCGACTGGCTTGTCCGCCAGGGTATCCCCGCCGCCGCCTATCACGCCGGGCTGACCCACGAGGAGCGGGCGCAGCGCCAGGAGAACTGGATACACGATCGGTTACGCGTGATCGTGGGTACCAATGCCTTTGGTATGGGCATCGATAAAGCGGCAGTGCGCACCGTGATCCACGCCGATCCCCCTGAAGCCGTGGAGAACTACTACCAGGAGGCCGGCCGCGCCGGCAGGGACGGCCGCAAGGCCTATGCGATCCTGCTCGCCGGTGACCAGGACATCCCCAGGCTGGAAGGACAGCCTGCCGTGCGGTTTCCGCCTGTCGAAGAGATCCGCCCCGTCTACCAGCAGCTGATGAACTACCTGCAGCTGCCCGTGGGCGCAGGCGAAGGACAATATTTCGAATTCGACCTCACCACCTTCACCAATCGCTTCAACCTGGGGTCTCCCGCCACCCTCAACGTGCTCAAGGTGCTGGAACAGGAAGGGCTGCTCGCTTTTCAGCAACAGATATTCCTGCCGGCCAGGTTACAGTTTGTGACGCGGAAGGAAACGCTCATGGAGTTCGGCGCGGACCATCCGGCGCTGGAACCGTTGATCCATACGTTGCTACGGACCTATGAAGGTATCATGGACCAGCCGGTGGCCATCCGCGAACGGCAGCTGGCCTATCTCACGCACCAGGACCCGGCGCAGCTGACGGCCGCCCTGGGGCAATTACAGGCTTTTCATATCATAGATTATACGCCTGCGAAGGATTCCCCCCAGCTTTATTTCTTCCGGAACCGTCCCGCGACGGAAGAGCTGTATATCGACCCGGTGCAATACCGCGAGCGAAAGGAGCAATATGCTACCCGCATCCGGGCAATGCTCCGCTATATCAAGCTGGAAGAACAATGCCGTAGCCGTTACCTGGCCCACTATTTCGGGGATAAAGATGCCGGCGATTGCGGCATCTGCGACAATTGTTTACGTGGTCGCGGTCGCCGCCAGTAGTTGTTTGATCACCTCTTCCAGCTCTCTGACCCGTTTTTCGAGATCGGGCAGATTGCGGTTCAGCACCTGCATACGCAAGGCGCTGGTATATTCGAAGGCCGGCGTACCGGTGACGGCCCCACCGGGAGATTTGATGGATTTGGTCACTCCACTTTGCGCGTTGATGCGAGCCCCGTCCGCGATCTGCAGATGACCGACGATGCCGGCCTGCCCCCCGATCATCACCCCACTGCCGATCTTCGTGCTGCCGCTGATACCGGCCTGTGCCGCGATCACCGTATGATGCCCGATGTCTACATTGTGTGCGATCTGGATCAGGTTGTCGAGTTTGGCCCCGTTCCGGATGACCGTAGAACCCATGGTGGCCCGGTCGATCGCCACATTGGCGCCGATCTCCACATAGTCCTCGATCTCCACATTGCCGATCTGCGGCACCTTCTTGAAGCTGCCGTCATGCTGGGGCGCAAATCCAAAACCATCGCTGCCGATCACGGAACCGGCATGGATCGTCACATTCTTCCCGACGACACAGCTATGATAGATCTTGACACCCGGATGCAGGACCGTATTATCCCCGACCCGGACATTGTCGCCGATGTACACCTGCGGGTGGATCTTGACATTGTTGCCAATGATCACCCCTTCGCCAAGGTAGGCAAAAGCACCTATAAAGACCTTGTCGCCGATAGTCGCGGTCGAGGCCCGGTACGAAGGCTCCTGGATACCCGTGAGCTGCTGGGCCGCGATCTCCTGGTATTTCGTGAGCAGGCTTGCGAACGCGCTGTACGCATCCGGCACCCGGATAAGCGTGGCCTGTACCGGTTGTTTGAGCTCCAACGTCTCATTGACGATGATCACCGACGCGCCGGTGGTATACAGAAATTCTTCATATTTAGGATTGGCCAGAAAAGCCAGCTGGCCCGTAACAGCTTCTTCAATTTTCCCAAACGAACCAACGGCAGCCTGGGGATCGCCCTCGGTCGTACCGTTGATCAATAGCGCTATCTGTGCGGCAGTGAATTTCATAATGTAGTATTCAAATGGCAAATATAAAATTTTTTAACGGTGCTCGCCAGCGTTTGCTGGATCAATGCATTGTCTACCTGTGAAATATCTTTTACCGACCCATCCTTGAAGAGGATATTGATCATCTCGTCTTTAGGATTGTAGGTGGTGTTGACCGCCTGACCAATGAACACAAAATACCGGGCTTCTTCCAGCGAAACGCCCAGTTTCCGGCTGGCCTCCACTTTTATCTTCTCTACGTAGGATGCATCGAAACCGGTTGCCTGGAAACGAACTTTTAACAGCTTCCGGTCGATGAGCATCCGGCTGAGCGCGGAAAGTACGGTGTCGTCATGGAACATCCAGTTCTTGATCGTACCCATGACGTCATAATCGTCGAGCTGGCAGAATCTGTCCATATTGGCTTCTATCTCCAGCTGCCGGTCACAATGTGCAAGGAAAAAATCCAGCGCCGGCGAACAGGCAGGGACCGGTACGCCCAGCCCGATGAGCTCCCGCGCCCGTTCCAGGATCCTGACCAGCATTTTCTCCGCGCTGAGAACGGTTTTATGGAGATAGACCTGCCAATACATCAGCCTGCGCGATACCAGGAATTTCTCTATCGAATAGATGGCCTTTTCCTCCACCATCAATTTGTCATGGTGTATGGTCAACATCTTGAGGATACGATCGTAGCCGATGACGCCCTCCGACACACCGGTAAAAAAGCTGTCCCGGGTCAGATAATCCATACGGTCCATGTCCAGCTGGCCGCTCACCAGCTGATGCAGAAACGGTTTGGGATACGTATTCGTAAAGATGCGGATGGCCGTGTCCAATTGTCCATCGAAGTCTTCGTTGAGCTCCCGCATCAGCAGGATCGATAAGGCCTCGTGATCGACGCCGGGGATCACCACGCTTTCCAACGCATGCGAGAACGGACCATGCCCGATATCGTGCAGGAGGATGGCGATCTTCGCACCTATGGCTTCCTCTTCCGTGATCAAAAAACCCTTACGCTTTAATTCCTCGATGGCGCTGCACATCAGATGATAGGCGCCCAGGGAATGATGTAAACGGGTATGGACCGCTCCGGGATAGACCAGATGGGCAAAGGCCATCTGGTGGATGCGACGCATCCGCTGATAATAAGGATGTGCTACGATGTTCAGTAATAGAGGATGATCCAGGGTAATAAAGCCATATACCGGGTCGTTGATGATCTTACGCGATAAGGGAGCCATTCCTGTTAATTTTGTTAAAAAACGGTGAGATCAATTGTCAAATGTAGAAAAAATTGGCGGGGAAATTGTAGTTTGTGGGTATATGGCACTAGCTAAAATACTCTGGGTCGACGACGAGATAGAAAGCCTGCACTCCCAGATCCTTTTCCTGGAAAGCAAGGGCTATGAAGTAAAAGCGCTGACGAACGGGTTCGATGCGATCGATTATGTCAAGGAAAATCCTATCGATGTGGTCTTGCTGGACGAGACCATGCCCGGCATCACCGGTCTGGAGACCCTGGCCAAGATCAAGGAAGCCAATCAGCAGACCCCCGTTGTCCTGATCACCAAGAACGAGACCGAAAATCTCATGGACGATGCCATTGGATCGCAGATCACCGACTACCTCATCAAACCCGTGAATCCTAACCAGGTACTGCTTAGCCTGAAAAAGATCATCGACAATAGACGGCTCGTGGCGGAAAAGACGACTACTGCCTACCAGCAGGAGTTTAGAAATCTTTTCATGGCGCTCAACAGCAACCCGGACTACAACGAGTGGATGGATGTCTATAAGAAATTAGTCTACTGGGAACTGGAAATGGAGAAATCTGACAGTCCCGAGATGCGGGAAGTATTGCAGAGCCAAAAGCAGGAGGCGAATACCGAATTTTTTAAGTTCATCTCGAAGAATTACGCCAGCTGGGTGAGCCCGAAGGCCACGGAAGGGCCGATCATGTCGCATACGTTGTTCCGCTTCAAAGTACTGCCGCACGTGGAAAAAGGGATACCTACCTTTTTTATCCTGCTCGACAATCTGCGTGTCGATCAGTGGAAAGCCATACAGCCCATTTTCGCAGAGAGCTTTCGGATCATGGAAGAGGATAGTTTTTACAGCATCCTGCCTACCGCTACCCAATATAGCCGCAACGCTATCTTTTCCGGGCTCATGCCGCTCGACATCGAGAAACAGTTCCCCTCGCAATGGAAGAACGACGACGAGGACGGCGGCAAGAACCTGTTTGAAGAAGAGTTCTTTCGCGCACAGCTCAAACGGCTGAAAAAAGACCAGCTGAAGTTCTCTTATACCAAGGTGCTGAATTACCAGGCAGGGCAGGACCTTGTCAACAATATTCACAACCTCCTGAACAACGACCTCAATATCATCGTCTACAATTTCGTCGACATGCTCAGCCATGCCCGTACCGAGATGGAGGTCCTGAAGGAACTCGCGAGCGACGAGATCAGCTATCGCAGCATCACCACCAGCTGGTTCGAACATTCGCCGCTCCACCAGGCCCTGAAAAAGATCGCCGACAAAAAGATCAACCTGATCCTGGCCACGGACCATGGCAGTGTCCGGGTCAAAACACCGTATAAGGTCATCGGGGATAAACAAACGACGACCAACCTGCGGTATAAACATGGCCGGAATCTCAATTATGAGCCTAAGGAGGTGCTGGCCTTCCGCGACCCCAAGGAAGCCGGTCTGCCCGTGCCAACCGTGAATTCTTCTTTTATTTTCGCCCGCGGGGATGGTTTCCTTTGTTATCCGAACAATTATAACTATTACGTCAATTATTATCGCAATACCTTCCAGCATGGAGGCATCAGCCTGGAAGAAATGATCATTCCCGTGGTCCGGATGACGAGTAAGAACGCGTAATTGTTACCCACATCTGTGGAAAAATACCAGGGGCGCAATTCTCGCGCCGCGACGTTATATTGTAACTTTGAGAAGCATGAAGTTCACACAAACCACATTAGATAAGATCGAGCGGGTCCTGGATGAAACGGGGTATATCGTACGCTATGAAAGAGGTAATTTTCAAAGCGGCTATTGTATCCTCGAGCAGAGAAAAGTGGTCGTTCTCAACAAATTCCTGCAGCTGGAGGGCCGCATCAGCACCCTGATCGACATCATCCCCCAGCTCAAGATCCAGCCGGAGGCGCTCACTCCCGAGACCCGCAGGATCTACGACGATGTGCTCGAGGCCTATCATACCAGCGATCAGCACGAGTAAAAATCACGTAACTTCACGTCGTGAGCAACCCGCCTTTAAAAATCACTTTCCTCGGTACGGGTACGAGTACAGGCGTTCCGATGATCGCGTGTCCCTGTGAAGTCTGCGCTTCTTCCGATGCGCGCGACAAACGGCTGCGATCCAGCATCCTCGTTGAATCCCCTACTACCACCATCGTCGTCGACACCACCCCGGATTTCCGCTACCAGATGCTGCGCGGCCACGTCCGCCGGCTGGACGCCGTCATCTTTACCCATCCGCACAAGGATCATCTCGCCGGGCTCGACGATGTCCGCGCCTTCAACTTTTTTCAGCGCAAACCCATGGATCTCTACGCCAACGAAATGACCCAGGAAGCCATCGTCCGGGAATTCCCTTATGCCTTCGCCGATACCCGCTACCCCGGCATTCCGGAACTTCGGCTCAACCGCATTCACGAAGAACCGTTTACCATCGGCGACATCGTCATCACCCCCATCCAGGTCTGGCATATGAAGATGCCGGTGCTGGGCTTCCGTTTCGGCAACTTTACCTATATCACAGACGCCAACCGCATCGAAGATCACCAGCGGGAAAAGATCCGCGGCAGCGAACAGATCGTCCTCAACGCCCTGCGGCACGAAAAACACCTGTCCCATTTTTCGCTCGACGAAGCCATCGGGGAAGTCAGGTATTTAGGTGTCCCCAAGGCCTGGTTTACCCATATCAGCCATCAGCTGGGAAAATATACCGACATCAATCCCTCCCTCCCCCAGGGGATGCAGCTGGCCTATGACGGACTGGTGCTGGAGGCATGATGCGCGCACAGCTTTACAACTCCTTAACATTAGCCGTAAAAATCCGTTAAACCCAAGACCCGTTTGCAGGTCTATATCACCTGCATAAAATCGCAAGTATGAGAAAAATACCCTTAGTGTTAACGGTCGTTTTCGTTGTCTTCTCGACGGTCCGTTCGCTTGCACAGACAGCAGTGGAATTTATCCCCCAGGTGGGCTATACTTTTCCGGCAAGAAATGATTTTTATGGCGACTACGGCCGCGTGGCCGGGGGGCTGAACCTGGGTGGCGCCGTGAATTTCAATGTCAACCGCAATTTCGGTTTTGAGGTCCTTTACAATCATCAGTCTTCCTCGTCCGGCATCTACAACTACGGTTACGACGGTGGAGCGAAATTGACCGGCGGCGACCTCAACCAGGATTATATCATGGGCGGATTCATATTCACCGGCACTATCCCTTATTCGACGGTGCGGCCTTTCCTGGGCGTTCTGCTCGGCGCCGATATCATTACACCGGTGGCGGGCGCCAACTATGCCTCCAACGCGCATTTTGCGGCAGGATTACAGCTGGGAACGAATATCTACATCTCTCCCCGCGTGGGCATTCAGCTAAAGGCCCAGTTCCTCTCGCCGGTCAATTCCGCTGGAGACGCTTATTATTACAACAACTATTATGGTGGAGGGATAAACCCCAATCAGTCCATCTACTCGTTCACGGTTGGCGGAGGCCTGATCATCGGATTGGGCCACGTACTGCAGGCGCAGCAATATCGCCCGGCACGCCGGCCCGGACCCCATTACCGCCGTTATTACTATTAAACATAGTTTAGTCGGTACCCCCTTTCAAGGCCCCGCCTCCGGCGGGGCCCTTTTTTTCAAAATTAGAACTAACAATCGTTAGTGTGTATAAGAAATTTTGATTATCTTTATCCTGCCATCGGCGGATAGCGGATTGTTCAGACATTGGCCAAACCGCCCGCCCAGTATAATGATTGTTTGCCAGCTCGCCAGGCAATAGCCCACCGGTTGTTGCCTGGTTCTTTTAAAAACCACACGTGCCCCAGACCAACAAAAATCGCAACATGGAATTTGCAACCGAAGAACTCACCCAGGAAGTAGGCCGTACCGCCCGCCAGTTTGCCGCCCAACACATCAAACCTTATGTAATGGAATGGGATGAAGCCCAGACCTTCCCCCGCGACGTGTTCAAACAGCTGGGACACCTGGGGATGATGGGCGTCGTCGTACCGGAGCAGTACGGTGGATCCGGCCTGTCTTACCTCGAATATGTCACCATTATCAGCGAGATCTCTTCCGTGTGCGGCTCCATTGGCCTCAGCCTGGCCGCGCACAACTCCCTCTGCACCGGTCATATCCTCGCTTTCGGCAACGAAGCACAGAAGAAAAAATACCTGCCTCGTCTCGCCTCGGGCGAAGCCCTCGGCGCCTGGGGCCTCACCGAGGCCGGCACCGGCAGCGATGCGGGGAATATGCGCTGCACCGCCGTTAAAGAAGGCGACGAATGGGTCATCAACGGCACCAAGAACTGGATCACCCATGGCATCAGCGGCGATATCGCCGTCGTGGTGACCCGTACCGGCGAGCCAAGAGCAAAGAAGAATGCCACCGTCTTTATCGTCGAACGCGGTACGCCGGGTTTCAGCGGCGGCAAAAAAGAGAATAAGCTGGGCATGCGCGCCAGCGAAACGGCCGAAATGATCTTCGACAACTGCCGCATCCCCGATGCCAACCGCCTGGGCGAAGTAGGGGACGGCTTTCATCAGGCCCTTGCCGTACTCGACGGCGGCCGCATCTCCATTGCCGCCCTCTCGCTGGGCATCGCTAAAGGCGCCATGGCGGCGGCGGTGCAATACTCCAAAGAACGGCATCAGTTCGACCAGCCCATCAGCAATTTCCAGGGCATCGCCTTCAAGCTGGCCGATATGGCCACCGAGATCGCCGCCGCAGAATTACTGACCTTCCAGGCGGCGGATCGCAAGAATAAACATCTTCCCGTGACCCGGGAATCGGCCATGGCCAAATATTACGCCAGCGAAGTCGCCGTCCGCGTCGCCACCGACGCCGTCCAGATCTTCGGCGGCTATGGCTATACCAAGGATTTTCCAGTGGAGAAATTTTACCGCGACAGCAAACTATGCACCATAGGCGAAGGAACGAGCGAGATCCAAAAGATCGTCATCGCCCGGGAGGTGCTCAAGGGGTAGCGTAGCCGTCCCCGTTAAGGCATGAAATCTTCTTCTTCCGTCTTAGAACCGTATTTATCGAATAACTTGTCGATGGCGCCCGAAAAGAAGGGGAATTTTTCCTTCGTGAAGTTTTTGATGACCTCGATGGCCTTGTGAGCCTGCTCTTCCGTCAGCCCCTGGGCCAGCAGCCTGTCGATCAGCTCCTGCATATTACGCTACTTTTAAGAGGTTCATCTTGCTCTTGTCGAACTTCTTCTGCGCATATTCGAGATCCAGGTGGAATTTGTCCTCCTTGGCGCTGGGCAGCTCGAACATGGCGTCGGTAAGGATGCTTTCGCAGATGCTCCGCAGACCGCGGGCGCCCAACTTGTATTCCACGGCCTTGTCGACCATGAAATCCAGCACCTCGTTATCGAAGCTGAGCTGGATGCCTTCCAGTTCGAACAGCTTTTTGTATTGCTTGATCAGCGAGTTCTTCGGCTCCGTAAGGATAGACCGCAGCGTGATCTTGTCCAGCGGATCCAGGTGCGTGACCACCGGCAGACGACCCAGCAGTTCCGGGATCAGCCCAAAAGATTTGAGATCGGGAGCGTTGACATACTGCAG
>Ga0210396_10004645_pt1 | contig 13405 bp, 9 predicted proteins | sample IncBWH17OmetaG_FD_155466 | JGI IMG/M metagenome (GOLD analysis project Ga0210396, IMG submission 155466) | Forest soil microbial communities from Barre Woods Harvard Forest LTER site, Petersham, Massachusetts, United States - Inc-BW-H-17-O ...
GGCTCGCCGAGGAACTGGCGCAGCACCTGACCCGCGCCGAGATCGCCGCCACCGCCGCCAGGATCGACCTGCTGCTGGCCAGCCGCGTGCACCCCTACCCGCCAGAAGACTGGCCCGCCGTCCCCTGGCCCCCCGTCTAAAAGAACGCGCGGCCTAGAACTCGCCGTCGCTGTTGTCGCCGCGGCGGCGCAGGTAGCGCTCGAACTCGCGGGCGATCGCGTCACCCGACGCCTCAGGCAGGTCCGTGGCGTCCTTGGCCTCCTCGAGCGTCCGCACGTACTCGGCCACATCGGAGTCCTGCTGGGCGAGCTCGTCCACGCCGCGCTCCCACGCGCGGGCCTCCTCCGGCAGGTCGGCCTGCGGCAGCGACACGTCGAGCACGTCCTCCACGGCCCGCAGGAGCGCCAGCGTCACCTTCGGCGAGGGTGACTGCGCGACATAGTGCGGGACGGAAGCCCACAGCGAGACCGTGGGGATGTCGGCGGCGGCGCACACGTACTGAAGCACGCCGACGATCCCCGATGCGCCCTTGTAGTCGGTCGGCTCGGAGCCCACGCCGTGCAGCAGCTTGGACTCGGAACCGCTGACCTGGACGGGGACGGGCCTGGTGTGCGGCGAGTCGGCGAGCAGCGCACCGATGAGGATCATCATCTCGACGCCGAGCTCGGTGAGCCCGCCGATGAGCTCGTCGGTGAACCCGCGCCAGCGCATGTTCGGCTCAACGCCGTGCACGAGCACGATGTCGCGGGACAGCCCGGTGTCCGCGGTTCTGGCGAGGGACAGCCGCGTGGTCGGCCAGACGAGCCGTTCGGTTTTCCCCCCGACTACCTCGATCACTGGCCGGTTGACCTGGAAGTCGTAAAAGTCATCGGGGTCGATCGCGGCGATCGGCGTGGACTCCCACGCGATGCCCAGGTGGTTGACGACACCGCTCGCGGCTTCTGCCGCGTCATTCCACCCTTCGAACGCGGCAATCGCCACCGGGTTGACGAGCGGGCCATCGACGTCGCTGAACTTGATGACTTCACCTCCGCTGTAGCCGCGGGCTGGCGCCCGTGACTACAGCCTACGTCTCCACGCGGACTTGACGTGTGACCTGTGGCAGGCACAGTTTCGCGTCGGCACTTTTGTTTTCTGACCACTAAGCCCTACACTCGGTAATCCTATGACCGGGCTTGTGATTCAAGAAGCTACAGAGCGTTCCGTCGCCCTGAGGGGCGCCCTTGCCGAACGTGTGGTGCCCGGTTCGATCGGCCTGGACACCAAGCTGCCGGTGTTTGGCCACCCTCGACCAGGAAGATGGCACGGATGCGGGAACTAGCTGAACTCCTCGACCAGCGGGTCGCGGTGCTTGATGGCGCCTGGGGCACGATGCTACAGGGGAAGAAGCTGTCCGCGGCCGACTACCACGTCGACGGCCACCAGCAGGACACCGCGGGCGACCCGGACCTGCTGAACCTGACTCGCCCCGACGTCATACTCGACATTCACCGCCAGTACCTGGCGGCCGGGGCTGACATCACCACTACCAATACCTTCACTGCCACGAGCTTCGGCCAGTCCGACTACGGACTTGAGCACCGGGTGCACGAGATGAACGTGCGCGGCGCCCAACTCGCCCGCCAGGCCGCTGACGAGGCGGACGGGACGAGGTATGTCGCCGGCTCGGTCGGCCCGCTCAACGTCACCCTCTCGCTGTCACCGAAGGTCGAGGACGCCGCCTACCGGGCGGTGACCTTCGACCAGGTCAAGGCCGGCTACGCCGAGCAGATCGCGGCGCTGCGCGAGGGCGGCGTGGACCTGCTGATGATCGAGACGATCTTCGACACGCTCAACGCCAAGGCCGCGATCGCGGCGGCCCAGGAGGTGGCACCGGAACTGCCGCTCTGGCTGTCGGGGACCATTACCGACCTCAGCGGGCGCACCCTGTCCGGGCAGACGATGGAGGCGTTCTGGAACTCCATCCGGCACGCGAATCCCCTGGTCGTTGGCGTCAACTGCTCGCTCGGGGGCAAGGAGATCAGGCCGCACATCGCGGACCTGGCGCGGGTCGCCAACACCTTCACCGCCTGTCACCCGAACGCGGGCCTGCCCAACGCGTTCGGCGGTTACGACGAGGAACCGCGGGACACCGCCCATCACCTGCGCGAGTTCGCGGCCGAGGGCCTGGTCAACATCGTCGGCGGCTGCTGCGGCACCACCCCCGCGCACATCGCCGCGATCGCTGAGGCAGTCCGCGGCGGCCACCGGGCTGTTCCCAGGGCCGCCAGCGGCATCACCCGGCTGTCCGGGCTCGAGGTGTTCGAAATCACCGCGGACACCGGCTTCGTGATGATTGGCGAACGGACCAATGTCACCGGCTCGGCCAAGTTCCGGCGGCTCATCGAGGCCGACGACTACCAGGCGGCGGTGACCGTCGCCCTCGACCAGGTGCGCGGCGGCGCGAACGTGCTCGACGTGAACATGGACGCCGACCTGCTCGAGAGCGAGCAGGCGATGACCACGTTCCTCAACCTGATCGCGACCGAGCCCGAGGCCGCCCGCATCCCGGTGATGGTCGACAGCTCCAAGTGGACCGTGCTCGAAGCCGGCCTCAAGTGCCTCCAGGGCAAGGGCGTCGTCAACTCGATCAGCCTCAAGGAGGGCGAGGAGGTCTTCCTCGACCACGCCTCGAAGATCAGGAGCTACGGCGCCGGCGCGGTGGTGATGGCGTTCGACGAGCAAGGCCAAGCCGATACGACCGAACGAAAGGTGGCCATTTGCGGCCGCGCCTACGACTTGCTCACGCAGCAGGCCGGCTGGGCGCCTGAAGACATCATCTTCGACCCGAACGTGCTGGCCGTGGCGACCGGGATCGCCGAGCACAACGGGTACGCGAAGTCCTTCATCGAGGCGCTGCCGCTGATCAAGGAGCGCTGCCCCGGTGTCCGGACCAGCGGCGGCATCTCCAACCTGTCGTTCGCCTTCCGCGGCAACGAGACCGTCCGCCGGGCCATGCACGCCGCATTCCTTTACCACGCGATCGCGGCCGGGCTCGACATGGGCATCGTCAACGCCGGCCAGCTCGACGTCTACCAGGACATACCGGCGGATCTTCTGGAACTGGTCGAAGACGTCCTGTTCGACCGGCGCGAGGACTCCACCGACCGGCTGGTCGCCTACGCCGAGCAGGTGAAGTCGACCGGCGCCAAGAAGTCGGAGGCCGACCTGTCCTGGCGTGAGGTGCCGGTCGGCAAGCGCCTCGAGTACGCGCTGGTGCACGGCATCGCCGACTACGTCGAAGACGACACGGAGGAGGCCCGCCAGCAGGTCGCCCGGCCGCTCGAGGTCATCGAGGGGCCGCTGATGGACGGGATGAAGATCGTCGGCGACCTGTTCGGCGCCGGCAAGATGTTCCTGCCCCAGGTAGTGAAGTCCGCCCGGGTCATGAAGCGCGCGGTCAAGTACCTCGAGCCCTTCATGGAGGCCGAGAAGGCCAAGAGCGAGGAGCGCGGCGAGGTCAGGCGGGGCAACGGCAAGGTCGTGCTCGCCACCGTCAAGGGCGACGTGCACGACATCGGCAAGAATATCGTCGGGGTCGTCCTCGGCTGCAACAACTACGAGGTCATCGACCTCGGTGTGATGGTTCCGGCCGCCAAGATCCTGGACACCGCGCTGGCCGAGGAGGCCGACATCATCGGCCTGTCCGGGCTGATCACCCCGTCGCTCGACGAGATGGTGAACGTCGCGGCCGAGATGGAGCGGCGCGGTATCAGCAAGCCGCTGCTGATCGGCGGCGCCACCACCTCCAAGCAGCACACGGCGGTGCGCATCGCCCCCGCCTACAGCCGTTCGACGGCGCACGTGCTCGACGCCTCGCGGGTGGTCGGGGTCGTGCAGCAGCTGCTCGACCCGGAGCGGATCGCCGGGTTCGACGAAGCCAACCGCGTCGAGCAGCAGCGCCTCAGGGAGCAGCACGCGAACCGGCGCAGCCAGCCGATCCTCTCCATCGAGGCCGCCCGCCGCAACCGCGAGCAGGTCGCCTTCGACGAGCTCCCCGAGCCGGCCTTCTGCGGGGTCAAGGCGGTCTCTCCGTCGCTGGCCGAGCTCCGCCCGATGATCGACTGGACGTTCTTCTTCCTCGCCTGGGAGCTCAAGGGCAAGTACCCGGCGATCCTCGCCGACCCGGCCGCCCGCGACCTCTTCAACGACGCGAACGCGCTCCTCGACGAGATCATCGCGGAGGGGCTGCTGACGGCGCGCGGCGGCTACGGGTTCTGGCCCGCGCACGCCGACGGTGACGACATCCTCGTCGAGGCGGGCGCGGGAACACCGCTGCGGCTGCCGATGCTCAGGCAGCAGACCGCCAAGCCCGACGGGCGCCCCAACCGCTGCCTGGCCGACTACGTCGCCCCCCATGCCGGCAACACTGCCGGTGATCACCTCGGCGGGTTCGCGGTCGCCATCCACGGCGCCGACGAACTGGCGAAGAAGCACGAGGCCGCGGGCGACGACTACCAGGCCATCATGGTCAAGGCCCTGGCCGACCGGCTGGCCGAGGCGTTCGCCGAGCACACTCACCTGCGCGCGCGCCGCGACTGGTACGAGTCCGATGGCGAGGTCGCGATCGAGGAACTGCACGCCGAGCGCTTCCGCGGCATCCGTCCGGCCTTCGGGTACCCCGCGTCACCCGACCACAGCCTGAAGCACGAGTTGTTCGTCCTGCTCGGCGCAGGTGACTTCGACATGGGCCTGACCGAGTCATTTGCGATGACCCCTGCCTCAAGTGTCAGCGGCCTGCTGTTCGCAAACCCGGCGTCCCGTTACTTCACCGTCGGCCGCATCTCCAGGGACCAGGTAGCCGACTACGCGCGCCGACGGAACATGGAGCTCCAGGCAGCGGAGCGCTGGCTCCGCCCCAACCTCGCCTACGACCCGGAGTAGCCCGGGCCCGTCAGCCTGCGGTCTAGCCGTCCGGATAGCCTGGCTGGCGTGCCTAATGAGCTAGCGGCGGTGCTGTTCGATATGGACGGGCTGCTTGTCGACACCGAGCCGCTGTGGTTCGAGACCGAGGCCGAGGTCATGGCCCGCCTGGGCGCCCCCTGGACCAAGCTGGACCAGGAACAGCTCCTAGGCGGCTCCATGGACAACACCGTCGGCTACCTCCTGGCCAGGGCGACGAGACCCGCGCCGCCGGCGGACGTCGCCCGCTGGATGACGGAAGGCATGCTCAGGCGCGTGGCTGAGGGCCGGGTCATGGTCCGCCCAGGCGCCCGCGAGCTCCTCGCGGAGGTCGCCGCCGCGGGTGTCCCGCACGCCCTGGTAACGGGCTCACAGCGCCCCTTCACCGAGGCGGTGCTGGCCAGCACCGGCTTCCGCTTCCCGGTCACCGTCACGGGCGATGACGTCACGAGGACCAAGCCAGACCCCGAGCCCTACCTGCTGGCCGCCAAGCTCCTGGACGCCGACCCTGAGCAGTGCGTGGCCCTGGAGGATTCACCCAACGGCGTAGCGTCCGCGACGGCCGCGGGCTGCCACGTCGTCGCCGTCCCGACCTTGGTCCCCGTCCCGCCCGCCCCAAGGCGCCTGATAGCGCAATCCCTCAGCCGCGTAGGCCTAGAGACCCTGCGGGACCTGGCCGCCTGACGCCAGGTTTTGACTTCTGTTCACCCCTGGACCGGGCTCAGCGTACCGAACACCAGTCGAGATATGTCACGATGGAAGGAGCATCAGGGAGGCGAGAAGGAATGAGCTACAGCAGCATCGCCTGGCTCCCGCTAGCGCTGGGACTCACGATCCTCGGCCTAGTGCTGAGCTACCTCACCTACCGACGCCGCGGCCTGCGCCCGGCCATGATCGGCACCGCGTGGTCGCTGCTGCCGATCGCCGCTTACCTGACCGGGGCGATCGAGATGCTCTGGAAGGTCGGCGCCGCGATCGGGCAGTTCGGCTCCGGCTTCGTGTTCTCCCCGATGAAGTGGGCGGGCATCGGCGTCACCGGCCTCGCGATAGCGCTCTTCCTGGCCGCGGGCGGCCGGAGGCGGCGCCGGGCCGCGCGCGAGGCGCGCGAGGCGCGCAAGACTGCCCGTGGCGACCGCAAGGGCGAGGCCGAGGGGTCATCTGCCCCGCCCGCCCTCGGGAAGGCCAAGACCGCGCCAGGGACGCAGATCCTGCCGACGGAGCGCCAGCGGGTGCCCGCCGAGCGCGCCACCGCCGCGACGCCGGCGAAGGGGTCGCGCAAGTCCGCCCCGCCCGACGATGACGATATGAAGGACATCGAGGACATTCTGCGCAAGCGTGGCATCTAGCACCGCGGCCTGGCGGGGATGATCTTCGTCACCGTCGAATCTTCGTGTACTGGGCGGAGTTTCCGGAGAATTTCCCGCCCGTGACGTGCGGTTCCGTAGATCACTGTCGAGTTACGATTACCTACTGTTAGGTCACTTTTGTTCCAAAATCTCACGGGACGCCTTACTCTGACAGCGGCTTAACTTTGCGTCGGGTCACCGCCCCAGCGACGGCCGTACCGTGGCCGGTCGCCAGGGCGAGCACCGCGAGGCGTGTAGCCTCCAGAATTCCTTGGGCGAGCGACCCTCGCCGAGCATAGATCTTGAGGAGGACCAGGGTGGTGAGGCACTTCCGTCTGCGCGCCATCGGCGCCACGACCACCGCTGTGGCCGTAACCGTGCTGACTGCTGCCGCGTGCAGCAGTTCAACGTCGAGCGGAGGCTCGACTGGGCCAACGGCATCGTCTGCGTCGGGCCCGAGCGCGCCGACTGGCGGCAACCAGGCGCTTAACCCGGGCACCGGATCGCCGAAGTACGGCGGGACGCTGAACGAGGTCGGGGTGAGCGACGTCAAGGTCATGGACTACGACCTGGCCTACTACAGCACCGACGACAACATGCTCAGGCTCACGGAGCGTCAGCTCTACAGCTGGGGTAACACCGTGAGCACAGCGACCACGCCCGAGCCTGATCTCGCCACCGCGGCGCCCGCGGTGAGCGACGGCGGCAAGACGGTGTCCGTGACCATCCGTAGCGGCGTCATGTGGAACACCACGCCGGCCCGCGCGGTGACGGCCGCGGACGTGGTCCGCGGCATCAAGCGCGCCTGCAACCCGAGCGCCGAGAACTTCGGCGGCATGGCCGACTTCGAGAGCACGATCGTGGGCCTGGCCGCATTCTGCAGCGCGTACCCGAAGGCCGCGGCCAACAGCGCCCCGGCGATGAAGGCGTACATCGAGGGACACAACGTCTCCGGCATCACGACGTCAGGTAACACGATCACGTTCAAGCTGACCCAGCCGGCCGCGTGGCTACAAGGCGCGATGACGCTCGCGCCGTTCACCGCGGTGCCGATCGAGGCGGAGAGCGCGCTGCCTGGCACCCCGGGTGTCTACAACCACATGTACGCCGACGGGCCGTACGAGATGTCCCAGTACACCCCGAAGAAGAGCATCACGTTCGTGCGCAACCCGCAGTGGAAGGCGAGCACCGACCCGCTGCGCAAGGCTTACGTTAACGAGGTCCATGTCGACGAGACCGGCGACCAGACCACGATCTACCAGGAGATCACCACCAACACGCCGCAGCTCGGCATGACGTGGGACTCGCTGGCGCCGCCGGCCGACTACCCGAGCCTGCTCGGCCAGGTCGCCTCGCACAGTCCGAACGTGGGCCTGTACTCGACGTACAGCTCCAACCCGTACGTCGTGTTCAACACCGTGTCGCCGAACAACGGCAGCGCGCTACAGAAGGCCAGCGTGCGGCAGGCGCTTTCCTACGGGCTCGACCGCACCCAGATGCAGAAGACGCTGGGCGGCGCGGAGACCAACCCGGCGCTGACGCACATCCTCCCGCCCGGCACGGACGGGTCGCAGGACATGCCGGCGAACTACAACCCGTACCCGTACAACCCGACCCAGGCCAAGTCCCTGCTGACCGCGGCCGGGTTCACGTCGAGCCACAAGCTGAACCTCAAGTACCTCTACCGCGCCGACAGCCAGGGCGGCACCAAGCTGTTCCTGAACATCCAGGCTCAGCTGAACTCCCTCGGTGACGTGAACGTCACCGGGGTGCCGACCAACCAGTCGGACTTCTACGGCAAGTACCTGACCGTCACGACGTCGCCGACGCCGGCGCAGACCGGCGCCTGGGACTTCACCGGGGCGGGCTGGAGCCCGGACTGGTACGGTAACTCGGCGGTGTCCTGGTTCGGCCCGCTGTTCTCCAGCCCAGGCGGATTCCCGGCCAACGGCGGAAGCAACTTCGGCTACCTGTCCGACGCCACGGTCAACTCGCTGGTCGCCAAGGCGCTGTCGCAGACCACCGAGGCGGCGGCTGACCCGTACTGGGCACAGGCCGACCAGGCGGTCATGAAGGCCGCGGCGATCTTCCCGATCACCGACAACGTTGAGTTCGCCGAGCATGCCTCGTACGTGCACAACGCGGTGTACCTGCCCATCATGCAGCAGTTCGACGCCTCGAACGTCTGGCTGAGCGACTAGTAGCTATCGTTGCCGCCGGCCGCCCGGATCCGGGTGGCCGGCGGCAACGAGCGCAAAAAAACTGCGGCTAGGTTGTCTTCCGCGCGGGACGAGTCACGCGCGGAATACCGATGGTTGAGAGGCGAGCTGCATTGGCTCTGCTTGAAGTTGACGACCTGAACGTGTCCTTCCGGACAGCGGATGGCATCGTTCAGGCGGTTCGCGGAGTTTCCTACCACATCGACGCCGGGCAGACCCTCGGCATCGTGGGCGAGTCGGGCTCCGGCAAGAGCGTTTCCACCCAGACGGTCACCGGGCTGACCAAGGGCGCGCGAATATCCGGCAGTGCGCGGTTCGAGGGCATGGACCTGCTGACGGCGGCGCCCTCGCAGATGCAGGCCATCCGGGGCGCGAAGATCGGCATGATCTTCCAGGACCCGTTGTCCAGCCTGCACCCCTACTACCGGGTCGGCTGGCAGATCGTCGAGATGATCCGGCTGCACGACCGGGGGATGAGCAAGCACGACGCCCGCAAGCGGGCCGTCGAACTGCTGCGCCTTGTCGGCATACCGCAGCCGGAGACGCGGGTCCACGACTTCCCGCATCAGTTCTCCGGCGGCATGCGGCAGCGGGCGATGATCGCCATGGCGATGGCGCTCAATCCGGCCCTGCTGATCGCCGACGAGCCCACCACCGCGCTCGACGTCACCGTGCAGGCCCAGGTGCTCCGGGTGATCGCCCGCATGCAGGAGATGTTCGGCACCGCGGTGATCCTCATCACTCACGACCTCGGCGTGATCGCCGACGTCGCCGACGAGGTGCTGGTCATGTACGGGGGCAAGGTGATGGAGCACGCCGACCGGCGGACGCTCTTCTACGGCAGTCACCACCCGTACACCGAGGGGCTGCTCCAGTCGATGCCCGCCTACGGCGGTGACCGCGAGCGACTGCGCCCGATACCAGGACAGCCGCCGAGCCTGCTCGACCCGCCGCCCGGCTGCCCGTTCGCGCCGCGCTGCTCCTACGTGATGGACCGCTGCCGTACCGAGATGCCGTCGCTCGATCCCGCGGGGACGGAGCCAGGGCACCTGTCGGCCTGCTGGCTGCCGCACGACAGCGCCTCGCGCGCCGAGGTACGGCAGCGGGTACTGCTCGCCGAGACGGCCAGTTCCGCGGGAGCGTGAGAGAGATCATGAACGACGTTAACCTCGCCCCCGCCGCGGCCGCCGACGACGACGTGCTGCTGCAGGTGGAGAACCTGGTCAAGTACTTCCCGGTCAAGTCCACCGGGTTCTTCAAGCCGCGCGATAACGTGCACGCCGTCGACGACGTGAGCTTTACCGTCCGGCGCGGCCAGACCTTCGGCATCGTCGGCGAGACCGGCTGCGGCAAGTCGACGCTCGGCCGGTCCATCACCCGGCTGCACGACATCACCTCCGGCCGGATCGTCTTCGACGGCCAGGACATCTCGCGGATCTCGCAGCGGCGCATGCGCCCGCTGCGCCGCGAGATCCAGATGATCTTCCAGGACCCGATGGGGTCGCTGAACCCGCGGCGCCGGGTCGGCTCGATCATCGGGGACCCCTTCGCCATCCACAAGATTGCCTCGGGCGCGGACCGCAAGCGCCGGGTGCAGGAACTCATGGAGCGCGTGGGGCTGAACCCGGAGCACTTCAACCGCTTCCCCGCGGAGTTCTCCGGCGGGCAGCGGCAGCGGATCGGCGTCGCCAGGGCGCTCGCCTTCCGGCCGAAGCTGATCGTCTGCGACGAGCCGGTGTCCGCCCTCGACGTGTCCATCCAGGCGCAGGTGATCAACCTGCTGGCCGACCTGCAAAAGGAATTCGGCCTCACCTACATCTTCATCGCGCACGACCTGTCGGTGGTCCGCCACGTCAGCGACACGGTCGGCGTGATGTACCTGGGCAAGATGACCGAGATCGCGCCCTCGGATGAACTGTTCACCGTGCCCAGGCACCCCTACACCGGCGCGCTGCTCTCCGCGGTGCCGGTGCCCGACCCGGACCAGTCCGACGAGCGGCACCAGATCGTCCTGGTCGGCGACGTCCCGTCGCCGATCCTGCCGCCTTCCGGCTGCCGTTTCCATCCCCGCTGCCCGAAGGCCGCTCAGGTCTGCGTAACGGAGGAACCGAAACTGGAGTCCCGGCTCGGCGACGGGGACGAGCACACGGCTGCCTGTCATCTGCCGATGGTTCAGGGTGAGGACCTGGCCGACTTCCGGCCGACGATCGGTGCGGCAGAGCGGGTCATCGAGTCCAGTGGCATCTTGGCGCCGGAGACGGGCGGTGCCGTGGATGACGGTGTCGGCGCCGAGCCTGCGCCCAGGGAAGGAAGCAAGTCATGAGCATGATCCCCGACCTCACCGGGGGGGAGGAGACCGAGAGCGCGGCCGCGGTCGCGGTCGAGGCGCGCGAGCCTGTTCCTGCCGCCCGCAAGGTCATCCAGGGCCGCAGCCCCTGGCAGCTGGCCTGGGAGCGGCTGCGCAAGGACAGGGCCGCGGTCATCGCGGCCGCGACCATCGCGGCCATCGTCATCATGGCGCTCATGGCACCGCTCATCGCCGCGTGGATCGGGCACGGTCCCAACCAGCAGTTCATCGACATCGGCGAGAACGCCAACGGCGGCCCCGTGCCGCCGAGCAGCATCTTCTGGCTGGGGACCGACTCCTCGGGACGGGACCTGTTCGTCCGGATCGTCTACGGAGCCAGGGTCTCGCTGTCCGTCGGCGTACTCGCCACGATGATCAGCATCGCCCTCGGCGTCGCCTTCGGCCTGGCCGCGGGCTACCTCGGCGGGGTCGTGGACGCGGTCATCGCGCGCCTCATCGACGTGATGCTGGCGGTGCCGTTCCTGGTGATCGCGATCTCGGTCGCGGAGATCTGGCGCCCGAGCTTCTTGCTGGTCATCCTCATCGTCGGGCTGCTCAGCTTCACCTATCCGGCCAGGATCGTCCGCGGCCAGGTGATCTCGCTCAAGGAGAAGGAGTACGTCCAGGCCGCCAGGGCGCTGGGCGCCAGGCCGCTGCGGATCATGTTCGTCGACCTGCTGCCCAACGTGACCGCCCCGATCATCGTCTACGCTTCGCTGCTGATACCGGCGTCGATCGTGCTCGAGGCGACCCTGTCGTTCCTCGCCGTCGGCATTCCGCCGCCCACGGCGGACTGGGGACAGATGATCAGCGACGCGTCGGGCTATTACCAGTACGGGTACTGGTGGTACCTGCTGTTCCCGTCGCTGGCGCTGGTGATCACCACGCTCGCCTTCAACATCCTCGGCGACAGCGTCCGCGACGCGTTGGATCCGCGTGGCGGCGGTGTCTACGTTTAGGAGCCTCTCGTGATCCGTTTCTTGACGTTCAGGATCGGGCAGGCGATCCTCGTGCTCTGGGCCGCCACCATCGTGGTCTTCCTGCTGTTCTTTGTCGGCCCAGGACCGAACGCCGTGGCGCGTACGTTCGCCGGGCGGCTGGCCACCCCCGCGCGGCTGGCCCAGATCAAGCACGACCTTCACCTGGACCAGCCGATCTACCTGCAGTACCTGCACTGGGTGGGGAATCTGCTTCGCGGCAACCTCGGCTACGACTATTACAAGGGCCAGTCGGTCGACTCGGTGGTCGGCTCGGCCCTGCCCGCCACCGCTTCACTGGTCATCGGCGCCGCGATCCTGTGGATCGGCTACGGGATAATCAGCGGCACCATCTCGGCGGTGTGGCCCCGTTCCTTCCTCGACCGCGGCTTCACAACGGCCGCACTGGTCTTCTACTCGATACCGACGTTCGTCCTCGGGCTCTCGCTGATCTGGGTCTTCGCCTACAAGCTGAGTCCGGTGACGCAGTTTTTCCCGTTCCACGGGTTCGTCGCGATCACCGCCAACCCGGGCCAGTGGTTTGAGTACCTGATACTGCCGTGGCTGACGCTGGCCATGGTGACGGCCGCCGGCTACACCCGGCTGACGAGAACCTCGATGCTCGAGGTCCTTGGCGAGGACTACATCCGCACGGCGAGATCGAAGGGAATGCCGGAACGGCGGGTGATCGCGGTCCACGGGCTGCGCGCAGGGCTCACTCCGGTGGTGACACTCGCGGGCCTCGACATCGGCACCGCGCTGGGCGGCGTCATCATCACCGAGACGCTCTTCGGCATCCCCGGCCTCGGCTGGAACATCGTCCAGGCGATCAACGTGCAGGACCTGCCGGTCATCATGGGGATCGCGATCTTCGCCGCGGCGTTCGTGGTGGTCGCCAACCTGGTGGTGGACATCCTCTACGCCGTAATCGACCCGCGCGTCCGCCTGTAACGGCCGTCAGCCAGTGGCGTAGCGGGAATCTCCGCGGGCAACTGAACGACGCTAGACAGGGAAGAGATGTGGTGCGCGGTCGTTAGGCCCCGACGGCCCGGATGATTGGGCGTGGTGCTGGTGGTTTTGGGGGGAGTGCGAGTCGGCGGCGGGGTGGTTCACGGCCTCGCCGTCCTGGCGGGGGGTGCGCTGCTCGCCGGCTGCGGCGGATCGGGCGCTTCCGCCCCGCGCGCCCACGCCTCCAGTACCTCCAGTACTCACGCGTCCAGCGCCGCCCTCGCCGTCAGGGTCTGCGGCGGCGCCCGCCAGGCCGCGGCGAAGGCGTTCGGCTCCCCGCTGTCTGAGCGCATCGTCAGCCCGGCGGCCGCGAACCTGGTGTGCGTGCTCACCGGCCAGCAGGTGCGGGTGACGATCGACTCGCAGGCCGGGCCGCGCGCCTATACCGAGTTCGACACCGAGGCTTCCCACCAGGATCAGGTGTTCGGCAACGGAGGAGTTCACAACCAGAACCAGTTCCCTGTCCAGATCACCGTACCCGGCTCGCAGGTGGCGGTCTGGATCCCCGCCCAGCTGATGGTCGTCGCCACCGACTCGACGCCGACCAACGGCGGCGCCGGCGCCTAC
>Ga0210396_10004646_pt1 | contig 13405 bp, 10 predicted proteins | sample IncBWH17OmetaG_FD_155466 | JGI IMG/M metagenome (GOLD analysis project Ga0210396, IMG submission 155466) | Forest soil microbial communities from Barre Woods Harvard Forest LTER site, Petersham, Massachusetts, United States - Inc-BW-H-17-O ...
CGGGCTGCGACAGATGTCGATCAAGATCCTCGACTCGCTGGAAATCCTCGGCGGGCAGCTCACCACGCTCTATCCCGAAAAATACATCTACGACGTCGGCGGGTTTCCCAAGGTGCTCTCCAAAGACCTGGCGGTGGGGCTGGTCGAGCAGGCGCTCCAGTACAACCCCGCCGTGTGTTTGGGCGAGCAGGTGCGCGAGCTCCTGTTCGATGAAGCGAGCAGGGTTTTTACGCTGGTGACGCCGGTCGCGCGGCATCAGGCGCGGTCGATCCTGATCGCGGCGGGCGTCGGGGCGTTTCAGGCCAAGACCCTGCCTCTGTCCAACGCCAAAGGCTTTGAAGGCAAGGGGCTGCATTATTTCGTGAAGGAGTTGTCGCGGTTCCAGGGCCGGCGGGTGCTGATTGTCGGCGGGGGGGACAGCGCGGTGGACTGGGCCAACATGCTGGCCCCCATCGCCGGGTGTTTGACGCTGATTCACCGCCGGGACCAGTTCCGCGCCCATGAGGACAGCGTGATCAAGATGAAGCAGACCTCCTGCTGCATCAAAACTTTCTTCGAGCTGAAAGCGATCGGCGGCAACGGCCGGCTCGAGCATGCCGTCATCTATGACAATCGTACTAAAGCCGAGGAAAAGCTCGAAATCGACGACGTGCTGGTCAACATCGGCTTCGTCAATTCATTGGGTCCCATTAAAACTTGGGGGCTGGAGCTGGAGGGAAACGCGATCAAGGTGGACGGGATGATGCAGACCAGCCGGCCGGGCATTTTCGCGGCGGGGGACATCTGCACCCTGCCGGGCAAGCTCAAGCTCATCGCCACCGGCTTCGGCGAGGCGTGCATCGCCGTCAACTACGCCAAGCACTACCTCGATCCCTCGGCCAACATCTTCCCGGGCCACAGCTCGAACATGAAGGACGAGAAGAAACCGGCGGGCGCGGCGGCGGAATAGGAACTTCTGTGCGTCGGCCATAGGATTTCTCAGTATGACGACCGAGCAGCTACGCAATTTTCATCGCGCCCAGCCATTTGTTCCCTTTGAGATCCACGTCGCCGATGGACGAAAATTCCGGGTCAATCATTCCGAGCTCTTGGCATACGCCCCAGGCGCGCGCACTTTCGCGGTCTGGTCTGACGGCGTCTACGAGGTGGTCGACCTGCTGCTGGTCGCAAGCCTCCGTCCAATGAACGGGGAAGGGCGGCGAGGCGGCCAGCGCCGACGTTGACCACGCAACGTCGCCGAGTGGGCGGAATACGACGGATATGAAGCGCGTTCCGCCTTCCATGTTGGGTGTCCTTTTTCTAGTAGCAGTTGGTCGGGCTTCAGCCTCGCCAGCCGACGCAAGCGGGACGTTCAACGTCAGGGACTTGGGAGCGCGTGGAGACGGGACGACCGCCGATACGAAGGCCATTCAGGCGGCGATCGATGCGTGCTCAGAGCACGGCGGGGGAGTCGTGCTTGTGCCAGCGGGCACTTATCTGGCAGGGCCGCTGGTGCTCAAGAGCCACGTCGAACTGCATCTGGCGACCGGGGCGACGATTCTTGGGAGCCCACATTTAATGGACTATCTGGACGGGCAGACGCCGCCGCCTTCGCGGAAATCGAAGCTGCCGATCCCGCGCGGGTCCAGTCCTGCCCGTCCGCTCTGCGTCATCGGCGCCGACGACGCGGACGACATCGCGATCACGGGAAACGGCACGATCAACGGCAACGGCGGCAGCCCGGATTACGATCGCGGCGACAACGACCCGTTCCGGCCGTTCATCCTCATCTTCCGCAATTGCCGCGATGTCCGCGTCAGCGATGTGACCCTGCGCGATTCGGGAATGTGGGTGCAGTTTTACCGCCGGTGCCGGCGCGTGCGGATCAGCGGCGTGCGCGTCTACAGCCACGCGAACCTCAACAACGATGGGCTGGACATCGATTCATCCGATGTGAACGTCTCGGATTGCGTAATCGATTCGGACGATGACGGGATCTGCCTCAAGAGCCACGACACCGAGCCGTGCCAGAACGTGACGGTGAGCAATTGCGTGGTGGCGAGCAACTGCAACGCAATCAAGTTCGGCACCGCCTCGACCGGCGGGTTCCGCGACATCACGATCCAGAACTGCTCCATTCGCCCGGCAAGCGTACACCGCCAGCGGACCTGGAAAGACACGATTTCCGGCCTTTCGCTGGAGATGGTGGACGGCGGGGTCATGGACGGGATCGCCATCTCCAACATCACGATGACCGGTGTGCAGACGCCGATCTTCATTCGTCTGGGCGCCCGTGCCCATCCGGGACACCAGGCACTGCGCAACGTCGTCATCAGCAACATCACCGCCAGAAGCGACAGCCCGATCAGCAACTCGATCACGGGAATTCCCGATGCGCAGGTGGAGAACGTCAAGCTCAGTCACATCATCCTCAACTGCCCCGGCGGCGGAACCGCCACGATGGCCAGCCGCACGATTCCGGAAAATGTTCGCGGTTATCCAGAGAACCGCATGTTCGGCCCGTCGCTCCCCGCCTACGGCTTTTACGTCCGCCACGTGCGGAACCTCACGCTCGATGACATCCAGCTTCATCTGCTGAATCCCGACGAGCGGCCGGCCCTGGTCTTCGACGACGTGCAGCAGCTTCGACTGACGGGGATCGACATGGACGCGCGAGAGGCGGATGGGGCGGCGATTACATTTGATCGGGCGAAGGATGTTCTGGTTCAGGGCTGCGGGCTCGGCGGAAATGCCAAAGCCCTGGTCCTCTCCTCAAAAGGTCCACTGAACGGGGTGGGGCTGGGAAAGAGTGATTTCGACTCGTCGGGTGCGGATCCTCATCCTTGATTTGTTCCGCGGGTGATCGGCGAGGATGGATAGGGAGTAATCATGGGTCTGAATCTCCGAGTGTCTAGCGGATCTGACGCCGTCGAAATCCAGCTCACTAATGCCGAAACGGAAGGGATTAAGACATTGCAACGGACCTTGGCGGCCGACGCGGATACTGTTTTCGGGGTAGACGATTTTGGAAAGCCCCGCGAGGTCTCTGACGAGGCTTTCCTCGATGCCGTCCAGAACCTCCTCAAGGCGGTGGAGACCAGCGGTGAGAGCGAGGGCCGGATATATTATCTGGAGGAAGTGGACTCCAACGGCCAGCGGGGTAACACATTTGTTGGTATGGGATGCATGATTAACGGCGTACCATATTCACTTCGCGTCGGCAGGGACTCATGTATTATGCGCGAAAAGATCCGGACACCGAACGGCCCGTTTACCTTTGGTGAAAGCGTAGACATCCGTTCCCGCGGATCGATCCAGACCGACCACGGCAAGGTCTTCATCCGCTGGAAGGCTGTTCGCGACCCGCTCCGATCACCTCTGCGAAATCTCGCGAAGTTTGCTGAAAAGCATCGTGGGGAGATGCTTACCAAGATACTCGGGTGACCACCGAAGGCGCTGAAGGATTATCTCACTCATTCGGTTGCTGCAACGTCTCCGATTGGTGATGAACCGGAAGGCGCCTTAAGGAATACGATGGACAGACTTGAATTGGCCGCGCCGGATACGCGGACCGATCCGCTCGAAGGGCCTGGCCGCGCCTTGAGCATAAGGAACGTGCCGAACCAGGCCAGCGACAGGATGTGCGGCTTGACTTGCAAGCCGCTTGCGACTTCTGGACTATTGTGCGCTTTCAAAGCTACAGCAGTGATATGACAAATGTCCCATTTCGCTCAAAAAGTGGGACATTTCGGGACATTTGCGACATTGGGTGTAAGGGCTCCGCGAATAGTAACTTACGGGGGCGATTTCGTGGAAATCGACCGGTACGGCCTCGCAATGCGTGACATGTGGGACATCCGTACTCAAGACGGCAGCGGCGAGGCGCTTTAAGGCGCTGGAGGGCATTTTGCGGCTTGCTAATGATGGTGCCCGACGTGGGCGTCTTCATTGCGCTGGATGGTGCAGTACATGTGATTGGGCTCGCAGCCTTCGACTTCGACCTGCACGGTGGTGTGGTTGATGGCGAAACGGCTCTGAAGCTCGGCGACGACGGCGCGGAGGACCTGCTGGCCGCTGCTGATGGTCTGCTCGGCGACGACGACGTGGCAACTGCACGCCACCACGCCGGGCCCGACGGTCCAGACGTGCAGGTCGTGCACGTCCCTCACGCCTTCGACTTCTGCGATCACGCCCGCGACGGCGGCCATGTCCATCCCGGCGGGCGTCGCCTCGAGAAGGACGTTGATGCTCTCCTTGAGGATTCCCCAGGAACTCCACATGATGAGGGCGGCGATGATGAAGGAGACGATCGGATCGGCCATCGGATTGCCGGTGACGGCGACGATGATGCCGGCGACGATGACGGCGCACGCGGAGGCGGCGTCGCCAATCATGTGCAGGTAGGCGCTGCGGACGTTGAGGTCGTTCTCGGCGTGGCGGTGCAATGAGCCGGCGATGACGAGATTGACCAGCACCGCCGCCCCGGCAACGCCGATCATCAGGCCGGCGTGGACGTGCGCCGGGGGAAAGAGCAGCCGTTGGACGCCCTCGAACACGATCAGCAGGGCGATGACGACCAGTGACGCCGCGTTGATCAGCGCCGCGAAGATTCCCACGCGGTGATAGCCGAACGTTCGCGTCGCCGTCGAAGGCCGCCGGGCGCAGCAGAGCGCGTACCAGGAAAACAGCAGCGCCAGCGCATCGGCCAGATTGTGACCGGCATCAGACAGCAGGGCGACGCTGTGCCCCAACCAGCCGGCGACCGATTCGCCGATGACAAACGCCATCGTCAGCGAGACCGCCCAGCCCAGCCGCGACCCGGCCATCGCGCCCTGGTGCTGGTGCCCATTCCCATGGGAGTGAGGGTGCTGATGAGAATGTTCGTGGTTGCACTCCTGCATGAATGCTTCCGCTCAATTGTATCGGCCAAATCCGATTGGTCACCAGCCGTCGCGGGGTCGGCGGTTCGCCTGGCAGGGCAATCGCGAACTCGATTGGGAGGGCGAGGCGGGCGAGGCTCCTGCCGAGCCGAGGTTCCGGGCGCGGAAAAATGCGGCTCGGCAGGAGCCTTGCCCTCTCGCAATGACCCGCCCGCGCGTTTGCGGTTGTCCTGGGTTCGACTAGCGCTTTGTGTATCGGAAGCAGGTGACGAGGTGGTCGTCGACCAGGCCGACGGCCTGCATGAAGGCGTAGCAGATCGTCGAGCCGACGAAATTGAAGCCGCACTGGCGCAGGTCCTTGCTCATGGCATCGGACGCGGCAGTGCGGGCGGGGACGTGCGACATGGTTTTCCAGCGGTTACGAATGGGCGCGCCGTCGACGAATCTCCAGACGTAGGCGTCGAAGCTGCCGAACCCATCCTGGACCTTGAGAAACGCGCGGGCGTTCTGGACGGCCGACGCGATCTTGAGGCGGTTGCGGACGATCCCGGCATCTGCCATCAGCCTGGCGACCTTCTTTCGGTCATAACGGGCGACGCGGGCCGGGTCGAAGCGGTCGAACGCCCGGCGGTAGGCGTCGCGCTTGCGGAGGATGGTTTCCCAACTTAGGCCCGCCTGTGCGCCCTCCAGGATGAGGAACTCGAACAAACGATGTTCATCGTGCACCGGCGTTCCCCACTCCGAGTCGTGGTAAGCGATCCCAAGTTCGGTGGTGGCCCAGTCGCAACGGTGGACGTCGCTCATGCCGCGTCCGATCGTTCGACCGGGAATTGCGTGTCGATGAACGCCTCGCGAACCGCGGGGCGGGTGAGGTGCCATAGCGTCAGGATCGCGAAGATGGATCCGATCAGCCAGGCAAGCAGACCGCCAAGCTCGTCGGGGCCGCGCATGAGCACAAACTGGTGAGCGAACTGCGGGAAAAGGAACTTGCCCCAGAAAAAGATGCCCACGACGCAATAGATCAGGCTCAGGATTGCCCAAAGGATCAGGCCGTCGCGGCCCCACCACAGAAAGCGGTATGCCGCCAGGCTGCTGATGAGCAGCAACGTCGCCAGCCCCAGGCCGATGAGCGTGGACAGCAGTACCCATGTCTGGCCGGAGCCGGCCACTCTTCCCGGTTCCACAGGCCACGCGTGAATCACCCAGAAACCGAAGTTGAATGGGAGGCAACTGAGGCCGAGCGTGCCGAGAATCACCCCGAACACGGAAATGATGCGAGCGTCAACGGACCATGGATCGCGTCCACGCGGTTCGTGAGTCGCAGGCGGCAGGTAGCTCATGAGCTGCTCCGGGCAAAGATTGACGGCAGCAGCATAGCGTTTTCGCTCCGCGGGCGGAGCGGCTTTTTTCGGGGGGTCAGCCGATGAGCCGGCTCGACTTGGCCACCTCGGGATGGGCGCCGATCAAAGCATCATGATCGAGCTGGCAGACCAGGCCCTGCTCGGCGCCATCGTGCGTGCCGCGGTGAAAGTGGACGGCGACGAAGTTCGGAAGTTCAGAACGTGATTTGAGCGACTCGGCGTCGAGGACGATATTGTCAAAATAGACGCAGTTGCGGCAATTCCGCGACCAGGGAGTGCAAACGATCGTGCTGATAACAGGATATAGCCAACTGCCGCGTTTGCTAGAATCGTTTTCGATGAGGCAGGCGCTTTGAGTAACGGAAAGCTCGCTTCCCATCCCGGCGGGACGCCGCTCGGCTACATGCCGCAGCTCGACGGGCTGCGGGCGCTGGCCGTGGTGGGGATCTGGTTTGTGCATTGGGGCATCGCGCAGGAGCCCTATTTTCGTTGCGTGGAATGGGGACGGCTGGCTGTCTGGATGTTCTTCGTTCTGAGCGGATTTCTCATCACCGGCATCCTCTATAAAAGCAAAAACGACGTGGAGGCGGGGAAACGGTTGGCGACGACCGGCGCTCGGATCTTCTACGCGCGGCGGTTACTTCGCATCCTGCCCATCTACTATCTCACCATTTTCGCGACTGCCCTGATGATTCCCGACGTCCGTCGGCTGTTCTGGTGGCACCTGACTTTTACGACCGATTTCTGGGCGACGCTCAACCACCACGAATATCCCTGGGGGATCCATTTCTGGACACTGGCGGTGGAGGAGCAGTTTTATTTGACGTGGCCGTGGCTCGTGCTGCTGTTGCCGCGAAAGCGGATCGTGGGGTTCCTGCTGGCGCTGTGCGGCTGTTCGCTGGCCTATCGCGCGGTGGTGCACCTGGCGGGACTGTCGACGACGCTAGCCGTCGCGCTGCCGTTGCCGTTGCTTGGGAACGTCGACAAGTTTGGTCTGGGTGCGCTGCTGGCCACGTTCCGCGCAAACCACGATGTCCGGGGCGAGCGGCGTCTGATTCAGGTGGGCCTGTTCATCGGGCTCCCGCTGATGCTTTTCTTTGAAGTGTTGCAGGGCAGGGCGGTCCATCTTTCCAGGCCGCAGGACACGCCGGTCTACCTGGCATTCGCGTCTACGACGGGCGGTATGTTTTTCGTGTGGGTAGTGGCCCGAGCCTCGATCGGATTCGGCGGCGTCGGGAGAGTGCTGGCCCTGCGGCCAGTCATCTTCATGGGAAAAATGAGCTACAGCGTCTATCTGTTCCACATGTTCGTGCCGCCGATTTTGTGGCGCGTGACGACGAAGTTGCACATCCCGCTGCCACCGGGCGTGTGGGAGAGATTCTTTGTGTATGCAAGTGTGACGCTCGCGGCGGGAACGGCGTCGTGGTACCTGATCGAGTCACCGATCAATTCGCTCAAGCGAAGGTTCAAAGTTGCACCTCAGGAGCGAACCGCGATGCCTGCTCCTGCGCCGGTGATGACGACCTGACGTTGTCAACCAGGCGGGATTCCCCGTGACACCGGTTTTCAACCCGTGCCGACAGCATTTGTCGCAAACAAGTCGCCCATCTGGCAAACCGCCAGCACGGGCTGAAAACCCGTGTCACAGGTTACGGCTCGGCATATTCGAGCGGGTCCATCTCCGGCTCAGGGGGAGGGGCGGCTTCGGCGCTTGCCAGTGGTGCGGATTCCTGCTCGCTGGTTTCCTCCTTAAACAGCGGCTCCTGCGATACGCGTTTTCGACGGCGGGTGCCGGCGCCGCTGAATTGGACGCTGTCGGCGCCGAGAAGCGATTCGATCTGCTGTTTCAGCTCTGTCGAGGGCCGCACGAAACGCTCGCGGTCGAGGCGCAGGACGACGCGCTGATCCGGGTTGGCGGCGATTTGCACGTAGACCTCGGCGTTGCCCTTGTGGCGTTTGAGCAGCGGGTCCAACTCGCTAGTGATGGGAGGCGAGTGCCGCGTCGGATCGAGTTTCAAACCCAGTGACGTCGTCAGCCGCGCGATCGCATCCTCCACCGGGATCGCGTCGGCGACGATGATGCTGGGCGTCTCGCGACGGCGGTCGATCTTGCCACGCAGAAAAACGATCCGCTCGGGCGAGATGGCATCGGGGTATTTCTTGAGCACGTCGGCGTAGGTTTCGGCAAAGAGCACGCCGTCGATCTGGCCCTCCAGGTCTTCCAGCGTGATCATCGCCATGCTCATTCCCGCGGAGCGGCCGTTCTTGGTAACGCTCTTTTTCACGCGGTTGATCATCCCGCCAATCGTCACCTCCGTGCCCTCCGAGCAGACAAGGGCCTCCTTCGTTGAAGCAGTGGAGAAATTCTGGAGCGCCACCTGGTGCTCGGTGAGCGGATGGCTGCTGATGTAGAAGCCGAGCAACTCCTTCTCGAACTTGAGCAGCTCGGCGTCGTGAAGCTCTTCAACATCTGGCAGGGCGTCGGGGAGCGCGCGAGCGGGCCCGGCGGCAGAGGCGCCGAACATGTTGAGCTGGCCCATGCGCTTGTCCTGTTGCGACTGCTGGCCCATCTCAAAGGCCCGGTCGAGCACGGCCAGGAGCTGCGCCCGCTTGGCGCCCAGCGAAGAGAACGCGCCGCATTTGATCAGGGCATCGATCGTGCTGCGCTGGACGGTGCGGAGGTCAACGCGTTCGGCGAATTCATAAAGACGCTTGAAGGGGCCGCGTTCCTGGCGCTCTGCGATGATGGCTTCGACCGCTTTCTCGCCGACGCCGCGGACCGCCGCCAGACCAAAGCGGATGACCCCGCGGACTTTCGGCGCCGGTTTCCGCTTGCCTTTGGGCTTGTCGTTCTCGGTCACGTAGAGCGGTGTGAAGTCGTTGTCCGACAGATTCACGTCCGGCGGTAGTACATTGATCCCCTTGCTTCCGTCCGGCAGGGTGAGCCTCCGGCACTCCTCGATATACTCGACGACCTTCTCCGTCGAACCCATTTCGAAGGTGAGCAGGGCGGCCATGTACTCGATCGGGTGATACGTCTTCATGTACGCCGTCTGGTAGGCGACGATCGCGTAGCGTGTCGAATGCGATTTATTGAAGCCGTAACCGCCGAACTTGAGGATCAACTCGAAGATTTCCTCCGCCCGCTCCTTGCTCACGCCTTTCTCGACGGTGCCCTTGATGAATTCGGGCTTGAACTTGGCAATCACCTCGCCGGTCTTCTTGCTGATGGCTTTGATCAGTTTGTACGCCGCACTCAGCTCGATGCCGCCGAGCTGGTTGAAGATCTGCATCACCTGCTCTTGATAGACCATGATCCCGTAAGTCTCGGCCAGGATCGTGTCCATGATCGGGTGGACCTGCGGGACCGGCTCGCGGCCGTGCTTGCGGTTGCAGTAGAGCGGGATCAGCTCCATGGGGCCGGGGCGGTAGAGGGCGTTGGCGGCGATGAGGTCTTCAATACGGTCGGGCTGCATCTTCATGAGCAGGTCCTGCATCCCGCCGGACTCGAACTGGAAAATGCCCTTGGTTTCGCCGCGGCAGAACAGGGCGAAGACGTTTTTGTCGGCCAGGTCGATCTTCTCGATGTCGATCCGGCCCTGGGGATCGAGTGGCGGCTCGGATTGGTTGGGCGACCATTTGATCGGGCGGTGCTCGCGGGATCTGTGCTCCAGGTCGATCGCGCGGGTGAGGGTGGTGAGCGTGCGCAGACCCAGGAAGTCCATCTTCAGCAGGCCGACCTTCTCGGCAATCGGGCCTTCGAATTGGGTGAGGATATTGCCGTCACTGTCGCGATAGAGCGGGGCGAAATTTTCCAGAGGCTGGTCGGCGATGATGACCCCGGCGGCGTGGCAGCCGGCATTGCGGCACAGGCCCTCGAGCCGCTTGGCAATGTCGACCACGTTCTTGATCGTGGGGTTGGATTGGTAGAGCTCGGAGAGTTCGGGAGATTGCTTGAGGGCTTTGTCGAGCGTCATGCCGGGCGTGCCGGGGATGAGCTTGGTGAGCTTGTCGACTTCGGCCAGCGGGACACCGAGCACCCGGCCGACGTCCTTGCACGCGGCTTTGGCCGCCAGCGTGCCGAAGGTGATGATCTGGGCGACATGGCCATACTTGTTGCGGACGTACTCGATGACCTTCTGGCGGCCCTCCTGGCAGATGTCGATGTCGATATCGGGCATCTCGTTGCGGCTGGGGTCCATGAACCGCTCGAACAGCAGGTTGTAGCGCACCGGATCGACGTTGCAGAGCCCCAGCAGATAGCCGACCATCGTGCCGACGCCTGAGCCTCTGGCGCCGACGGGGATGCCGTTGTCGCGGGCGTAGTTGCAGAAGTCCCAGACGATCAGGAAGTAGGAGCAGAAGTTTTTCTTGGCGATGACGGAGAGTTCGTATTCCAGCCGCTTGCGGATGTCGGGTGAGACGTCGGTAGTTTCGTAGCGCCACTGGAGGCCCTGCTCGCAGAGTTGGCGGAGGTAGCGCTCGTCATCGGGCATTGAAGCCGGCGGGGGGTTCTGCACGGGTTGAAAACCCGTGTCACGAGGTGTGTCGTTCTGCACGGGCTGGAAGCCCGTGCCACGGGAAGCATTATCGAGCGGGCTGCCCTGTGGCACGGGCTTCCAGCCCGTGCCAAGGAGCTTTTCCTGCGGGACGCGGTAGACCGGCGCGCACTTTTTGGAGAAATCGAGCTCGAGGTTGCACATCTGGGCGATGCGGACGGTGTTGTCGATCGCCCCGTCGAAATGGCCCAGGACCTCACGCATTTCCTGCGGGCTTTTGAGGTACAGGGCGGTGGGATACTTCAGGCGTCCTTCATCCGTAATCAAGCGGCCCATGCTGATGCAGCAAAGCACGTCGTGCGCGTAATGGTCTTCCTTCTGGAGGAAGTGAACGTCGTTGGTCGCCACCAGACCGCAACCCAGACGATTCGCCAGATCAGCCAACTCCGGATTCACGATATCCTGCTCGGCGACGTGCTTCTGCACCTCGATGTAGAAGCGATCGGGGCCGAAGATTTCGAGATACGTTTCGGCGATTTTTTTTGCGGTGGCTTTGTCCCGTTTCATGAAGGCGGACGGGATTTCGCCGCCGAGGCAGGCGCTGGTGGCGATGAGGCCGGCCTTGAACTGCATCAGCGACTCCTTGTCAATCCGCGGCTTGTAGTAGAAGCCTTCGCGATAGGCCAGCGACGAGAGCTTGAGCAGGTTTTTGTAGCCCTCCCGGTTCTCGCTCAGCAGGAGCAGGTGATACGCGGCCTCTCCCGCGGTCCCGGAGCGGTCGCGGCGATCCCCCGGCGCCATGTAGGCTTCCATGCCCAGGATCGGCTTGATGCCTTCCTTTTTGCATTCATTGAAGAATTCGATGACGCCGAACATGCAGCCGTGGTCGGTGATTGCCAGGCTATCCATCCCCAGGGCCTTGGCCCGCTTGACCAGGTCCGGAATACGGCAGGCGCCGTCGAGCAGCGAATAGTGCGTGTGAACGTGGAGGTGAACGAACGAGCCTTCGGGCATGGGGGAACTGTAGCGGCTGCCGTGCGCGCAACAAGGGGTGTTGAAATCGACACAAGTGAAACGTGAAGACGTGAAACGTGACGGGTGCGTCGAAATCGCGGCTAGCTTTATAAGTGGCGTTCTGTCGTAGGGGCGTCTAACGTTACCGGTGGAGGAATCGTGAAGCGAACGATCAACTCGACGGCAATCCTTGCAGTGGTGTTGCTTCTTACCGCCTACGAAGCATCGGCGGGAATCCATGAGGTTTGGGACCAGGCGCACTTTTTCAAGCCCGAGACGATCGTGCAGGTGGATCAGATCCTCGCGGACATTCACGAGAAGTATCACAAGGACCTGATGATCGAAACGTTCGCATCGATTCCCGACGACTTCAAGACGAAATATCAGCAGGACGGGAAGGAGAAATTCTTCAAGAACTGGGCCAGCTCGGAGGGGGCGACGCTCCAACTGAACGGCCTGATCGTGCTGATCTGCGGCGATCCGCGCCATGTGCAGATCGAGCTGGGCCAGGCGACGCGACAGAAGGCTTTTACCGAGGCGGATCGCGATGAGCTTATCGGCGTTATCACCGCCGCGTTCAAGGCGAAGGACTTTGACAAGGGAATCGTCGTCGCCGCCCGGTTCGTTCGCGATCGAATGGACAAAAACCTGGCGGGCGGGGATTTGCCGACGACGCGTCCCACCTCGCAATCGAGTGAATCCAAATGAATTCGGAGATGCAAATGTTCCGCAAAATTCTTCTGCATACCTGGCTGATCGGGCCACTACTACTATTGGCCGGAGCCTCGCACGCCCTTGGGGCCAATGGGGTGCGCGACCAGGCGCATTTCTTCTCTCCGGCGGCCATTTCTCAGGCTGAGTCGATTATTGCGGAGATTGAGCAACGGCATCAGAAAGACGTGTTGGTCGAAACGTTCCCTGAAGTGCCTGCGGAATTTCAAGGACAGCCGTACGACGCCTGGGTGGAGCAGATTGCACGCAGCGAGGCGGTCGACGGGATTCTGATCGTTATCACCCGCCATCCTGGACACATTCAGGTCTGGGTGGGGAACAAGACTGAAGCTCGTCTCTTCCCCCTGTCACAGAGACAGCAGCTTGAACAGCGGATGGTCAATGCGTTCAAACAGCGGCAATTCGACCAGGGCTTGATCGATGGCCTACGTTTCATTCAGCAGCAAATGGACAGCCGTAGGCAGGGCGCAACCAGTAACGTGCCGTCGGGGGGATACTCGCCGCCGTTCCCGTCACGCCGCGGAAATACATCTTGGGGGATTGGCGGAATAGCGTGTCTCATCATCGGAATTGTGTTGCTCATCGCGCTCGTCCGTGGAATCTTCGGTCGCTCTAGTGGTGGATACTACGGCGGCGGTGGCGGCGGTTACTATCCGGCCGGAGGTTATCAGGGCGGCTATCCGCAGGCAGGTGGCTATTACGGCGGCGGCGGCGGCGGTGGCGGTGGCTTCGGCCGCGGATTCCTTGGCGGGCTCTTGGGCGGCGCGCTCGGCGGCTATGCCGCGGACAGATGGATGCAGGGTCAGCAGCAGGGAGGCTCTGCCCCACCGGCCGGCGGCAGTGCTGACTACGGCTCCGGTGCCGACACTAGCGGTACTTCCAGCGGAATGGACTTCGGGTCATCTGACTCCGGTGGAAGCAGTGGCGGCGATTTCGGCGG
>Ga0210396_10004648_pt1 | contig 13395 bp, 11 predicted proteins | sample IncBWH17OmetaG_FD_155466 | JGI IMG/M metagenome (GOLD analysis project Ga0210396, IMG submission 155466) | Forest soil microbial communities from Barre Woods Harvard Forest LTER site, Petersham, Massachusetts, United States - Inc-BW-H-17-O ...
GAAGAGCGAGGGGACGAGCAGCCGGAAGTCTTAGCATCCTCATAGTACCGCAAGAAAAGTGGCGAACCGACCCGAGGGAGCCACCGAGTAGGGAAGGGGGATGTCGGGCTGAGGAAACTGTGGGTGGGACACGCAAGATGGGCGGACCCAGAGCCGAAGATGGGAGTGTCAACGAAACAACTACAGATAGCGGAACTGGCCGAGCCAGAGGGTGCCAGATGGCGTGGAAAGGTCCACTCCATCTGCGCAGCGAAATCCTAGCCTGAAGAACCGTATGCCTTAATTGGGCTCGTACGGGACTGTGGGGGAGCCAGTCGGCAACGGCTGGCTCTACCCGGAATGGAAACGAAAACGGCCGTCTTCCTCAGGATGTGTTTAATCTTCGCCTCCAGGGTAGGATTGCCACTAAATCCCTTATCAAAAGAAATCTCTACTCCGTTAATCCTGCCGACCTTTTTCTCGAGTTCGATCTTGAGCGAGTTGCAGAAAAGAGTTACCCAACCATCTTCTCCCGGTCGCGGTGAACGGTCGTCCACTTGCGCATAACTCACAAATACGTCCACCTCGCAGTTTGGAACGTAACTCATAAAACCTCAGTTTTTTACTCCTTTCCAGACAGGATAGCTAGAGGTAATCCGAAAAAGGACAACGGGCTTTCGGTCGTGCACTGTTGGATGGCGCGCAGGGCTCAGTTTTTTGTGCTTCCGAACCTTTAAGGCATTGAACCAGGATTTAGTTTTCGCTGGCATGCTCTTTTTTTGACTCGGCAAGGCATGGTTCTTGCTCGATCGCGGACTCAAGATGGTTCCCGGATACCCGCTGCGTCGGTTGCGGATGGTAGAGATCTCCCGAGCAGCGGGCGCGAACCTCGCTGGTTTCAGAGAAGTCAGGAATTCTGAATTCTGAATCCTGACTCCTGAATTCTGCCTCATGTTGTCGTTCTTCAGGCAGCCTTGAGGCTAACAGCATGAAGAAGCTCATCGAGATCGTCTACGATCTTTTGATAGGGGCGATCTAACTGCGTTCGTTTGTGGTCCTGGAGTTTGGAGTCAGGCCGGTAAAGAATGGAGTCAGACAGGCTAACCATTTATGAATGGAAAGAAGCCGGCTGAGGAACTCACCCTCAACCCTGTAGACTTGATCACCAAAGACAATGTCGACCAGTACAAAGGCTGGACCAAGTAGCAGCGATCGGCCGATTCTGGAAGTTCGCCAGATTTGAAGGCCATGCGGGTCCGGACAGCATCGCTGAAGCAGCGGGCCGGAGGGCTTTCCGGTGGCAACCAGCAGAAGCTTTTATTGGCCTGCGGGCTGGAAATAAATCCGAAAGTCCTCATCCTGGACGAACCGACACGGGGAGTCGACGTCAGGGCCAAAGGCCAGCGGCAGGGTTCGCGAATAGAAGCGGTGTCCTCCGGTCCACAACATGGCCCTGACAGCTCACGCCTTGCAGGGAGAACGCGAAAAGTGTCTAGCGGCTTCTGTACGGTCGTTCCAGGTATCGAATCAAATGTCGGATGTGAATCCGTTAACAGAATACTTTCCGTTTGGTAATGTGGGCCCTATATTGGTCGCCTCCTTATGATTGATTACTTGCAGACGATTAGCATGATCTCGCCAAGGCAACTCCTGCTTTCCATCGTTGCGATAACAATCGGAACGGCTCTGCCAGGCTCTGCGCAGCAGAACAGTACGCAAGACCTTACGGCGGCGGCGGCAGCCGTCATCGCCCAGCGCAGCGAATTGTACAACAAGAAAGATGCCGGCGGGATCGCGGCAGAGTTCACGGAAGATGCGACTTTTGTCGAGCTTCTGCCCAGACTCGAGGTGATGCACGGGAAAGCAGAAATCCAGAAGCACTATCAACAACTCTTTGATGCCGGTGCCACCAATTTTTCCCAGAAGATTACGCAGGTGGAATTGAACGGCAATGACACAGGGGTGATGGCTGGCGACTACACGGTCTTCGCAAATGCCAAGAGCATAACCGGGCACTGGTTCGAAATACTGCGGCAAGAGGCGGGGACATGGAAGACCGCGGTCCACGTTTTCGCTCGGCCCGAGTCGATCATTGAATGGCAGCTTGAGTTCCCGTAGGTGGGCCCGAAAGCAACAACCAGTCCCCACATGATCAGAGGATGCGCTACAAGTTTATGAAACACATTGAACAAAACGGATTTGCTGACGCTAACCTTAGCCTGGGACATGATTAAACCTAAGGCGAACAAAGACACACCCGAAGTAGTCCGCCTATTAATTGTAACGACTCAAACAAATGCGATCTGGCAGCTATGGCTTAATGACATGCGTCGGAGATAGCGGTTGACCAGGAACAAAACCAGATACATCCCGAGGAGACCAAGACTTAAACCCGCGATGAATTGATAATTAAATAAGAGTTGCAGCGACGTAGTGGCAGTTCTAGCAAAAAGAAGACCACGCTGATCGCTTACGTCGCAGCGCATGCGGGTACCCGGCGGCATATCGGCCGGGTTGCCAGCGGCGGCTGCGGTAGCCGCCGATCGATCGGCGCTTTTAGTCCGACAGCGCTTTCATCTCGCGGTACAGGTCGGCCTTGCCTTCAAAGCCGATGCCGGGCAGATCCGGCAGTGTCACGTAGCTGTTGATAACTTTGATCCCGTCGGGGAAGCCACCGAACGGCTGAAACAGGTCGGGATAGGACTCGTTGCCCCCAAGCCCAAGGCCCGCGGCGATGTTCAGCGACATCTGGTGGCCACCGTGCGGAATGCAGCGGCTTGGGGACCAACCATGCTCCTTGAGCATCTCCAGCGTGCGCAGGTATTCGACCAGGCCGTAGCTCAGGGCGCAGTCGAATTGAAGGTAGTCGCGGTCCGGGCGCATGCCGCCGTAGCGGATCAGGTTTCGCGCGTCCTGCATCGAGAACAGGTCCTCCCCGGTCGCCATCGGATTCTTGTAGTAGTTGCGCAGCGTGGCCTGCAACTCGAAGTCGAGTGGGTCGCCCGGCTCCTCATACCAAAACAGGTCGTACTGCGACAACGCTTTTGCGTAGGCAATCGCGGTGTCCAGATCGAAGCGCCCATTGGCATCGACGCAAAGCTTCTGCCCGTCCTTCAGGACACTCAGAATTGAGTCGATGCGGCGCAGGTCTTCGTCGAGCGATGCGCCGCCGATCTTCTTCTTCACGACCGTGTAGCCACGGTCGATATAGCTCTTCATCTCATCCTTGAGCTTCTGGTGATCCTGGCCCGGGTAGTAGTAGCCGCCGGCGGCGTAGACAAAGATCTTGCGATTTGGCTTGCCGTCGCCGTAGCGGTTCGCGAGCAGCTGAAACAGCGGTTTTCCTTCGATCTTCGCGACCGCATCCCAGACCGCCATGTCGATCGTCCCGATGGCCACCGAGCGTTCGCCGTGGCCGCCCGGCTTCTCGTTGGTGAACATCGTGTTCCAGATCTTGTGCGGATCGAGGTTCTTGCCGCTGGAGTCGATCAGGGAATCCGGCGTGGCCTCTAGCACGCGCGGGATGAAGCGCTCGCGCATCAACTTTCCTTGGCCGTAACGACCGTTCGAGTTGAAGCCGTAGCCCACGACCGGCTCGCCGTCTCGCGTCACATCCGTGACGACCGCGACAAGGCTCAACGTCATCTTGCTAAAATCAATGTACGCGTTGCGGATCGGGCTGGAGATGGGGATGGTTTTCTCACGGATTTCGACGATCTTCACTAAATACTCCGTTTGGGGGTTTGATGTTCGTAAATCTGCTGGCTTATGCTTTCAGTGGTTCGAATCCACTCCTGCCCATTTCCTTGATAGAGAGCCCGTTAGGACAATGGCCAAAACATGGTAAACAAGAGTTATGTTTGGGCAGTTGCGCCAAAGTTAAAAATACCCTTGGCAGCGAACGTCGTCCCGCGGCAGCAGACTGGCCACCGGACTCAACAACGCCCTGGTGACCAGCCGGATCCTTGGTGAAGGGACCAGCAACGGTTCGTCGCAGCCACCAAGACCGGATGCCGGGGGTTGAAGAGTCAGATGCCGACTTCCGACGGCACACCTTCGCCAATGCTGAATGCCTAGAGCCACCGAGCTTGTTGGCAAATCCCCGCCCCTTCATTTGCCGCCCTGGGTGGAGATTAGACTTGGCGTCGGGTCACCGTCGATGCTGCGCGTCCAATTCTTGAGATCGCGGAGCAATTCAGGCTTTGCCCAAACGACTCCAATAATGATCACGAGGACCAGTAGCGCTGCGAGGAACTTCTTCTTCATCGGATAATTACTTCGGTAACAAATAAAATTCCATGAGGACGGATTGAGATTTCTTGGGATCCCCGACGATCTCCTGCACATCCACACTTCTGTGGAGATGCGCAGCGTAAAGCGGCCAAGTGATTGAAAGCGCGAGGAGATGCAGGCTACGAGTCCAACGGCCTGAAGGCCGCATCCAGGATTCGCAAGTGGACCGCTCGGGGCTGCAACGTCCCCTTTGGTGTCGGCTGGGGATTCTACCCTTTCGGGCTCAAGACGGGCCAAACGGGGTCTTGAGCGCGAATAGGGCAAACCATCAATAACCGTACCCGTATCCCGGACCCGGGCCGTAGCCGTACCCATAGCCGGGACCGTACCCGTATCCGCCGTAGTAAGGGTACGGGATGGGAATGGGCAGCAACCACCAGGGATTGTACCCACCGGCGAAGTAACGCCATCCGCCGCCGTATCGGTAGTATCCTGCGTGGTAAAAACGTCTTCCTCCGTAGTAGCCGCGCCCGTATCCGCCTCGATACCCGCCATGCCAGCCGCCGCCATGCCAGCCACCAGAGAATCCGGTGGTCACGAGCGCCAGGGCCGCTAGTACCGCCAAAAAACCAGTCTTCATAAATAAAAATATGCGCTATTTACGGCGTTTCGCCACCAGGGTCTCACCCTATTGGCTGGTCAGCGGATGTCCGTCGAGAAAACACCAGTACCATTGCGGTATGCCTCCTACTTAAGAGACGATGCACTAGATGCCCCGTCGGTGTGCTGTTTTGTCTTGCTAACTATTCGCATCAAACGCACATCGAGGCTCATCGTCCACAATCTCTTTCGGAAGCACGACCAGAAAGGTGGTGCCAACCCCGTATTGACTCTCGACCGAAATGGTTCCGCCCTGCAGTTCCACCAACCCTTTAGTAAGCGCCAAGCCTAAGCCAGAGCCTTCGTAACGGCGCGAACTGCCCGAGTCGAGTTGTTGAAAATCCTGGAAGAGCCGGGGCAAGTCCTCTGATTTGATCCCGATGCCGGTGTCCTTGATCACTAAATTGAAGTGGTGCGCGTCTTGCGGTTGGACGCGGATTCTCACTACGCCACCGGATTCGGTGAATTTAACGGCGTTGGATAGCAGGTTGTGGAGAATCTGCTTAAACTTTTGCTGGTCGAGTGTGACTTCCCTGATCTCCGGCGAAATGGCGACATCGACGTGGATCTTACGCTTTTGAGCAACTGCCTTGATGCTGGTAGAAACGCTCTCAATAGCTGCCCGGGCGGAGAATTTCTCCAGCCTCAACCCCATTTTACCGGCCTCGACTCTGGCCAGATCAAGCACGTCATCGATCAGCCGGAGCAGATGTTTACCGCTGGTGTAGATATCTTGAAGGTACTCCTTCTGTTTCGGGTCAAGAGGATCCAGCTGGCTCTCCATCAGAAATTCGGCGAAGCCCATGATGAGGTTAAGAGGTGTCCTCAATTCATGACTTGTGCGCGAGAGGAATTCGCTTTTGGCGCGGTTGGCGCGCTGCTCTTTATCGCGCGACTGACGCAGGTCCTCTTCGGTGTGTTTTAGTTCGGTAATGTCATAGCCCATCCCGTGCATAAATGGTTGGCCGGATTCGTCATAGAGCACCTTCACTTCTCCATGAATCCAAACGATGCGGCCGTCCCTGGCAAGAAACCGATAGTCGCCCCTGAATGGCTCTGCAGATGAAACTGTTCGCGAGAATTCCTCGTTCCAGCGTTGCCGATCATCAGGGTGGAGTCGTTGATACCAGAGAATCGGATTTTCGGACCACTCGGTTGCCGTGTATCCGAGCAGCGTCTCAATGTAGGAGCTCACGTAAAGCTCGCAGCGCCCGTTTTCAAACCACGCCATAAACGTGGCCGCAGGAAGTTGATCGATCAGGATTTGGTAGCGCGCTTTCGCCAAGGCGGCGATGCCGACCCTCGTTTCTGATCCAGTTATCCCCGAATGTGCGGAGAGCCTCGGTAGGTCCAGGCTCGGCAGAAACGAGTTGGCCAGTGCAAGCAGTGTCTCGACCGCATCGCCTTCAATCGGAATTTCCGGGCGGATCATCTTTACTCTTATTTAACCTCTCACCGCGCCACGACGGTTCCTTGTTCATCGAAGCCTGTGTGAAGGATCGCAGCGCGCGGATGGCTTTGCCGTAGTTCTGAATCGCCTGAGAAGACAGCATCGAGCCCGGCGGTTGGTCCATGAACGGCATGAACTTGTCGGGAAATCCGGGCATTGTGCAACCGATGCAGATGCCGCCCACATTTGGGCAACCGCCAACGCCGCCCATCCATCCACGCTTACCCACGTTGCATTGGACGACCGGCCCCCAGCAGCCAAGTTTCACGATGCACGACTTCGTTCCATAGCTGTCCGCGAATTCGCCCTGCTCATAGTACCCGCCCCGATCACAGCCCTGATGGAGGGTCTCCGAAAACAGCCAGACCGGCCGCAGTTGCTCATCGAGCGGGATCATCGGCACTTTGCCGGCGGCCTGTTGGAGCAGGTAAAGCAGTGTCCCCATAAAACTATCGGGATGAACAGGACAGCCCGGAACGTTGACGATCGGGATGCCGGTCTTCGACTTCCATTGCCAGCCAAGATAGTCGGCAAGGCCCATCGCGCCGGTGGGGTTGCCTTCCATGGCATGAATCCCACCATAAGCCGCGCAGGTGCCGGCGCTGACTATCGCCCAGGCTTTGGGCGCTAGCCGGTCTATCCATTCGCACGTCGTGATCGGTTGGCCGGTCCTCTTGTCCGTACCGAACGAAGCCCAGTAGCCTTCCGCCTTGTTTTTCTCGTTTGGGATAGAGCCTTCGATGACGAGGATGAATGGATCGATTTTATCGGCCGCGGCATCGTGGAAAAACTCCATAAAATCCTCGCCTGTTTCGTAGGCAAGGAACGGGTTATGAAAATGGACCTTCGGTATGCCTGGGATACCGCCCAAGACGAGATCTTCGATGCTCGGTTGCGACGCGGCAGTCATGGCGATGGTATCGCCGTCGCAGCCTAGCCCGGCCGTGATCCAGAGGATGTCAATTTCCGTGCTGATGTCTGTTGTCGGTTAACGTTCGTCGTGGGGGCAAATGCCAAATTGCAAGTCTGGTTCCTGCCCCTGATTACTGGAAATTCTGGCTAAAGCCAAGTTTTGGCAATAGGGTGTATTGATTTGTATAAAATATTTTCGCCATCCGGCGGATTTTAAAGGGGTAACTGCTTTTTACGAGAACTCCAATGAAAGTCCTCATCGCTGATGACAACGCGGCCAGCTGCAAGCTCTTGCGTGCAGTATTGGAAACTGAAGGTCATGCGGTCATCGTTGCCGCGGATGGCTACGAAGTTCTCGGACTCTTGGAGCGCCATCCGGTGGACGCTATCATTTCCGACCTGCTGATGCCCAATCTGGACGGTTTCCGACTTTGCCGGGAGATCCGCCAGGATGGCCGCTGGCACAAGCTCCCTTTTATCTGCTACACCGCGATTTACTGCTCGCTGAACGATGAAAAGCTGGCCTTTGATTTGGGGGCAGATGCCTACCTGCGCAAGCCCTCTTCAAAGGCCACCATCCTGAGCACCTTGCGGGGGGCGGTTGAGAAGGCCCGAGCCGGGTCGCCCCGCCGCAAAGCGTTACATGTGGAATTGGACGTTTTGAACGAGTACAGCCGTCCTCTAGTAGCGGAGCTAGAGAATAAGAACTTTGAGCTCAGTGAGAAAAGCCGGTTGGCGGAACTAGCAGGCGCGGTCGGCGTGGCATTGACGCGACGCCAAGGCTTGGGTGAGATTCTGCAATCATGCTCTGAGTCGATGGTGAGGCAGCTGGACGCGGCTTTGGCGCGCATCTGGACGCTGAACGGAAGGAATAAGGAGCTGGAGTTGAGAGCCAGCGCTGCCCTGGACAAGCTCCCCGAAGGAGTTCAGCCCGGCCAATCGATCGTTGGCCGCATCGCGACAGAACGTAGGTCTTATCGAAGCCACGCCCTCCTGAGTGAGCTAAGCGCGCGGGAACGGGAGTGGGCTCGGCGCGAGGGCGTAGAGGTATTTGCGGGTTACCCATTAATCGTCGAAGAGCAGCTGGTGGGTGTTCTGGCAGTTTTTACCCGAAAGGAATTGCCGGAAACGACGATAACGACGCTCGCGGCCATTGCGGACTCACTCGCGCTCGGTATCCAGGGTAAGTGGGCAGAGTCGGTCCTGCGCGAAAGCGAGGAGCGTTTTCGCCAATTGACCGAGAACATCAGCGAAGTCTTCTGGATGACCGATCCGGTTAAAAGAGAGGTGCTTTACGTCAGCCCGGCTTACGAAACGATTTGGGGGCGCACCTGCAAGAGCCTGATGGAACGACCCCATTCCTTTTTCGACGCCATTCATCCGGACGATCGCCCGCGAGTTCTCGCGTCCATCCACGCGAACTCTGACATTCCTTATGAGCTCGAGTACCGCATCGTTCGCCCCGATGGCGCGGTGCGCTGGATTCGCGACCGGGCATTCCCCGTGCGCGATGAGGCAGGCCAGGTGATTCGGATTGCGGGTGTGGCGGAGGACGTGACCGAAAAACGTCAGCTAGAAACACAACTGCGCCAATCGCAAAAGATGCAGGCCATAGGTCAGTTGGCAGGCGGAGTGGCTCACGATTTTAACAACCTGCTTTCAGTTATCTTCGGTCACGGCGCGCTGCTCGCGGCGGCATTCCCTTTACATGAACGGCTGCGAGAGTCGGTTGTCGAGATCAACTTGGCCGCCGAGCGAGCCGCCGCGCTGACTCGGCAATTATTGACCTTCAGCCGCCGACAAGTGGTCGAGCCCGTTGTCTTGGAGTTAGAGTCGGTGTTGGACGAATCGCGAAACCTTTTGCGACGGCTGATCGGCGAGGACGTGTGTTTGGTAGTGATTCCCTCGCCCGGCCTGAGCCGGGTAAGCGTCGATCCCGGCCAAATCCATCAGATGTTGATGAACCTGGCCGTGAATGCCCGCGAAGCCATGCCCCAAGGCGGCGAGCTAACGATCGAAACACGCGACGTAGACTTTGCCGATGCTGCTCAAACTTTTAATCCGGAAATGCGACCGGGCCGCTACGTGCGCTTGGCCGTCACAGACACCGGGTGCGGTATGACGCCGGAGGTGCAAGCGCGCATCTTTGAGCCGTTCTTTAGCACCAAAAACGACAATACGGGACTCGGTCTGTCGGTGGTAGACGGGATTGTTAAGCAAAACGGAGGATACGTAGGCGTGTCAAGCCGTCCAGGCCTCGGCACGACATTCAGTATTTACCTTCCCGCAGCGGAGGGGACGGCGGAGGGGTTGCCTCCGAAAACCCTCTCTAAGCCGGTGGCGGGCAATGAAACGATCCTGTTAGTCGAAGACGAGGATCCCGTTCGTGAAGTCACCGCCTTGCTTTTAGAATCCTTGGGCTACCAGGTATTGCAGGTCTCTAATGCTGCGGATGCCTTAAATCTCATGGAGAATACCCGAGTCAAGATAGACCTGCTCTTTACCGATGTGATTATGCCGGGTATGAGCGGTCGGGAGTTGGCCGAAGCGCTCCGGGCCCGTGATCCGGGATTAAAGGTACTCTTCCAGAGCGGCTATACGGACGATATGGTGGTTCGCCACGGTGTCTTGCGGTCCGAAGTGGCGTTCCTGCAAAAGCCCTTCACCATCGACTCCTTGGCGAAAAAGATTCGCGATCGCTTGGATCAGAAATAGGGGCATTAGAGTGAGTCGGTTGGTTTATCGCGCGAAGCCCTCACAAGGCACTTGGTCATCCCTGGGGGTATTTGTGCAGGCTTGCCGGATAGCAAGACGGATGCGAAAAAGACAATATGGAATCCCAAGAAGATGTGATCGTCGACATCCCCAAAGACCGCGTAAAATTCTTTGGTGGTACGGGAAAAATGCTGTTACCCAGTCCTGCGACCGTGGCAGCCCTGATAAAGAAAATCCCTAAGCGCAAACTCGTTACGACCAATCTACTTTGTAAGGAACTCACCGATCAATTCAAGGTGCGAGGGACTTGTCCCGTTACGACCCAAAAAGCTCTCCAAGCGATTGCCCATGGCTCAAGCAAAAATATCGCTTACTGGCGGGTCATAAACGCGAACGGAGGGCTCATCGCTCGGTTTCCTGGCGGCGCAGCCGGTCAGGCAGTACTTTTAGTAGAAGAAGGTTTCACCATCGACACAAAAGGGAAAGTATCAAAGGTAAAAAACTTCAGAGAAAGCCTCGTTCGCTTTGATTAGCACTTCGTCATGGCGAAGCAAAGCGACCCACGGAAAGAGGCCGTAGGAGCAAGATTTTATTCGCTACAGCTAATCATTTATGTCCGGGAAAACCGCGTCAAGATTGGGGACAAGCGACAGATGGAACACCGGTCGTTTGAGATTCCGAAGTTGAAACCGAACCCGTCCACCAAAATCCAGAGTTACTGGAAACCGAAGAATAGTTTATGAACACGTCTAGCCTGAAGGAACAACAGCAACGAAAAATAAAAACCCAGCCCGGTTTCTTTGCTGCGCTGGACCAGAGCGGTGGAAGCACCCCCAAGGCGCTGCGTGCTTACGGTATCAAGGAAGGCGCGTGGTCCAACGACAAAGAGATGTTTGCCCTCGTGCATCAGATGCGCGCACGCGTCATCACCAGCCCCAGCTTTAACGGTGACAGAATTGTGGGCACGATCCTGTTCGAGGGCACCATGGACGGGGATATCGGAGGACAGCCAACCGCAGATTATCTTTGGAATCTGAAGCGCAGTGTGCCCTTCCTGAAAGTGGACAAGGGCATTCTCGAGGAAAAAGACGGCGTCCAATTGCTGAAGCCGATGCCCGAGCTGGCGGCCCTGCTCGACAAGGCCAACGCGAACCGCATTTTCGGAACCAAAATGCGCTCCTTCATCAAGCAAGCGAATGCCGCCGGCGTCAAAGCGATTGTCAGCCAGCAGTTCGACGTGGCGGCCCAGATTAGCGCGGCCGGACTTGTACCGATCGTCGAGCCGGAAGTTGATATTCACTGTCCGGAAAAGGCTAAGGCGGAAGCATTGCTTAAAGCGGGCATCCTTGAGAAGCTCAACAAACTCCCGGCTGGTCAACTGGTCATGCTCAAGGTCACGTTACCGGAAGAAGACAACTTTTACACTGATTGCATCAAACATCCGAATGTTCTGAAAGTGGTTGCATTGTCCGGAGGCTACTCGCCGAAAGAAGCAAATGAACGCCTCCGCAGAAATCACGGCCTGATAGCGAGCTTTTCGCGGGCGCTGTTGGACGGCTTGTTACTCCAGCAATCCGACGAGGAGTATAACGCCGTTCTGGATGCAGCCATCCAGAGCATCTACGAAGCGTCCAACACTTGAGTGCACTAATTATACGCTGTGGCAAAGCTGACGCCAGCGCGCGCCGGCGGTTCAGAGAGAAGCGCCAGGCTGTTGTCGTCGCCTGAAGTATTCCATAGCTCGCAAGGATTGTGACAGTTGCTAGTTTATCAGGCTCGATCTAGGACGCGCGCGTAATGGCTATGCCAAGTCGTCGAAAATCCGCAACTATCTCTTCGGGAGTGTCAGCTTCAACGATCATACCGCTCACTTCTGATAGGGGCGCAATGACATAGGGAGACGCCGCGTTGAGTTTCTCAGCGGAAGCCAAGACAATCGTTTCGGCGGCCCGAGAACTCAACGCTCGTTTTACGTCAGCTTCTTCCAAATCCCCGGTGCTCAACCCGGCCTCCATATGCACTCCGGTAACTCCCATGAAATAGATATCCGCGCGGATGCGGCTGGCTGCTTCGACCAAAGCGGCACCAACCGCAACGACAGAATGCTTGAATAATCGTCCGCCGAGGATGACTACCTCCACGTTGGGATGTCGCACCAGCTCCACCGCTATCGTCGGGCTGTGGGTCACAATAGTGGCTCGAAGTTCGGGTGATAAATGACGCGCTACGTGAACTGCCGTCGTACCGCCATCCAGGATGACAACGTGGCCGGACTGAATCATTCGGGCAGCAGTTCGGCCGATCGCACTCTTTCCGTCGGTTCCAAAAAGCTGCCGGCCGGCAAAATCCGCCACGGCCGGCGAAGCCGGTAATGCTCCCCCGTGCACGCGCTGCAGCAAACCTTCCTGCGCTAATTCGCGGAGATCCCGGCGGATCGTGTCTTCCGAGAGGCCCAATTCGTGGCTGATGGATTTAGCGATGACCTGCCCTTCGGCTCGCAGCTTGTCCAAGATCAATCTTTTGCGGTGGCTAGTCAGCATGAGTTTGGCATGGATCTTCTCAAGATACCGAAATACAAACGAATTCTCAATATATTGTACGAAATTACTTGAAGTTGCACGAATATATCTCCAAAATGGCGGTGTATCGTCAATAATTAGAAATTACATGCAATCTCAAAGAACTTCGTCATCTCCCTTGATCATTCTTATCGCTGGACCCTATCGGTCAGGAACCAACGATGATCCCCTCAAGATGAGCGCTAACCTGCGAAGATTGGAGAACTTCGCCTTGCCGATTTATCGGATCGGTCACATTCCAATGATCGGTGAATGGGTTGCCTTGCCAATTTTGCGCTCAGCTGGATCCAATGAGGTCGCTTCCTCCGTCCAGGAAGAGTTTCTTTATCCCGTAGCCGCTCGCCTCCTGACTCGCTGTGACGCGGTGTTGCGCATTCCCGGCGAATCCAAAGGAGCCGATCAGGATGTTCAGATCGCTCGTGAGCGTGGTTTACCCGTTTTCCGCTCGGTCGAGGAAATCCCTGTTCTTAGTCCGACGAATTCCGCAAACAACCATGGACGACCAATATCCTAGGCTGAGAAGCTCGACATACGCGCCGGATTTCTACGAAAGCTGAGAGAGACTTAGGATCGCGGCCTCAGCCGCCGGTCAGAACGCGTCCCGGAGGGACATATGATAGTCCGGGACCACATCGGGCCCGCGTCCCGGAGGGACCCCCGAATACCGCCGCGCGATTAATCCCAAAGATATCGTTCTTCAAAGCCGATTTTAGGAACGATTGCGAGGAAAGAGTAAGGCGATTCGCCCTGAAGGGGCCAGAGATCCCGTGGGCCAAATGCGCTCCGAATGCTACCGATTAGGAATAGGGTAATTGTTAGGCAGGATAGATAATCTCCCGTTGTCGATGTTCAGCATGATCATAGTGT
>Ga0210396_10004649_pt1 | contig 13390 bp, 11 predicted proteins | sample IncBWH17OmetaG_FD_155466 | JGI IMG/M metagenome (GOLD analysis project Ga0210396, IMG submission 155466) | Forest soil microbial communities from Barre Woods Harvard Forest LTER site, Petersham, Massachusetts, United States - Inc-BW-H-17-O ...
TTTCAAATAAAAATAATGAACCTACTACAAAAACTAAAGGTAAATTTTTAGTATATTGTTTTCCTGTATCTATAATATCTGTTAATGAAATATTAATCATCATAATTACAAATAAAAATAATACAGTTATAGCACCTACATATACAATAATATAAGATAAACCAAGAAAACCTATACCAGATAATATTAAATAACCTGCTGCATTTATAAATACAGAAATTAGATATACTACTGATATTACAGGATTTTGAGATGTTATAACTAATACACTTGATATTATGGTTGTAAAACTTAATATATTTATTAATATAAATTTCATTTTTATTTTAATTTAAGCCTATTAATAAAAGTTATATTTTTTACATTTTATTATTGTTCGATCTAAATTTTTATTTTTATATAAAATTTTTACGATTAAGGCTGTTAAACATTTAATTTAATAAAAATTAAAATGTAGGTTACACCAAAAAATATAATATTCTAAATTAAAGAATATTTTTTAAATATTATTATAATATTTTATAATAATTTAATTATTTTAAACTGATTAAACTGAATAAAATCATAAAATAAATATGATTAATTAAAGAAAACTGAATATATGCTATTCTCTTTTATAGAAAACACACGTCTTTTAATTGATAGGACGTTAAATACCAATCATTTGTCGCAATCATATTAATTTAAAACAAAATGTCACATTCAGATTTAATTTGAATTTTAGTAACTGCAACTATGTGATCAACTCTTGGAGTTTATGTAGCTGTAAGAAAAATTAAACAATATACAAGACCTATTGAGAATACTTTAGTAAGAAGAGGAGATATTGAATTAGGAGATTATATTCAACATACTAATGTTAGAGATATCGATTTAAGTTCTTTACCTCAATATCCACAAGTTATTGTTAATAATCCTTTACCAGTAAGATGAGAAAATCCTCCTTTTTATCGAAGTGGAACTCTTCCGCATTATCAAAGTGTTGATGGGATAAATATTAATTGTTGCTTAGAAAACAATATTAATCTGGAAATTATATTACTTATTTTTATATTTTTATGTTTTCTAATACTTTGAAGAATGAGAAATAATCCATGATTTAAATATTTTGTGGAGAAATTTCTAATGATTCAAGAAGTAGAGATAAGAATATTATCGATAGTTTTAGCTATATATTTAATTAATAAATTGATATTTTATAATTCTTTATATAGCATATCTATTTTGATACCTTTTTCTTTCTTTGAAATTGATTTCAGAGATTCTTTTGAATGAAAATTTGACTCTTATAAAGTTAAACCTATGATTTCTTATATTAAATTACAAAATTTAACAAAAGATGTAAATTCATTATTACTTTCATTAGTGGATGATGTAAATTACTCAATGGGTTTATCTTTTATTTCAAGTTATAAAGAATGAGAAAAGGACCAAAGAGAAAATCACCCTCTTTTAATAGAGGATGCCATTATTATTAATAAAGAAAGCGATTCTCTATTAATAAGCCAATTTATTATGGAAAATCTTGATAAAAAAGGTTATTTCATAAGTGATTGATTATTTAAAGATCACTCATTAAATACAATGGATCCGGTAATATTAATAGTTACTGTTCCTATAAAAGTAAAAATTTAATAGTTTACCCCCTTCCTTTTTGCTAAACAGAATAATGATATTTTGTAATTAGCGAGTAATATTTCTATCATAAATAAATATTAGACATTTAATACATGTCCTAAAGGATTTTATTGCAATCAGTTTATTGAAATCAAAATATATATTTAAAATGAATTTATCAACATATCAAATCACATTTCTTAGACATATTCCATCAGATATAAAAGTTGACTTGACATCTGGTTGAAGACATCATTATTTTGATGGTTTTACTATAGGAGAAATATTATCTTTCATAGAATCTATTGGAGATGATAGAATCTACTTATTAATTCCATTATTTAGTAATGCAAAATCTCTTCAGATTGCAACTTTAAATTTATCTGAACCATTTTTAGTTGATAATAAAAGCAATCCAGCTTTAATCGCTAAATTTATAATAGATCAATGAAACTCTTCTGGTTTTAATAAAAAAGAAGATATACCATTTACCTTCTCATTTAAATTCAAAAGAGTGTGATTTTCTTATAAATAGAAAATTATTTGATCGATACTTTTAATTAATAAAAAAAAATAACATATTATTAATATAAAAGTATAATCAAAACAAATCAATTACCCCGTTATATCTAACTAATATTCCTAAACCATTGAAAGTTATACTAATTCGAATATTAAGAAATATTCCTAGAGGAGGGAGAAGGGAATCGATATAATTAACATATACTATTCTCACACTCATAATCAATAGACTAAAGGTCTTAAATAAAAATATTAATGAATTTAACTACTAAAGAAATAACCTTTTTAAGATATCTGAATTCATCTTTTAAAATTGATATGAAATCAGGTTGAAGACACCATTATTTTGATGTATTAAGTGAAATATCAACTTTTATTAAATTAATAGAGGATGATAAAATCTACTTAATTATTCCATTTTTTGGATCATCAAAATCTCCTTCAAATCCCAGATTAAGATTATCTGATCCGTTTTTAGTTAATAATAAAAGCAATTCGCTTTTAATTGTTAAATTTATACTGGAACAATGAAAATCATCTGGATTTGATATAAGTGAAGGTACAATAATATCTGTTTCATTTGAATTCAAAAGAGTGTGAATCTCAGAATCTTAATTTTTGTTTTTTAAAAATCATCTAGCACTTTTATTCTTTTTACCCCTTTTCATTGTTTTATTGTTTTAATTGTCTATTTGTTTATTTATTTGATTGCGACTATTGATTGCGACTGTAGATTACCATAATTATTCCTTATTTTAATATAATCAAGAGTTTAATATTTTTTCTACTCTTTTATGAATTTAATAATAAATTTAATATTTTTTCTACTCTTTTACAATTTTAATAATTTGAATTCTATTTAAAAGCATACTAAATTTTAATAAGTTTAGTAATAAAACATAAATAAATAAAGTTGTCGCAATCCATGTCGCAATCAAAATAATAAAATAAATGACAACTCAACATCAAACAATAGCTTTTTGTGTATTAGCAGCTATTGCGGTTCCATTAGGAACTTTTTATACATTCAAAGCAGTTAATAAATTTATGAGACCTACCGAAAATAGGTTAATTAGAAGACATCAAGATATTGAATTAAATTACATAGAACCAGGTCAATCTCATAATTATCCAGATTTATTAGAGTCACCAGCTCCAATATATGACAGAATTTTTAATTATGATAGAGTTCCTTCTTATTACAGTGGACAACATGCTCCTTCTTATTTTAGTGGAGGTAATCCACCTTCATTTAATACGATTGATAGAGGATTTATCCATTGTTCTTTAGAAAATGAAAATTTTATTAATTTATATTTTATATGAATTATTTTTATTTGTTTTCTGATAATAATTTTAAAAATCAAATCAATGTATGTATTGTCTATATTGATACCTTTTTCCTTATTCGATATTGATTTCAGAGATTCTTTCGATTGAAAAATAAGTTCGTACAAAGTTAAACCTAAAATTTCATATCTTAAGTTACAAACTTTAACAAAAGATATAAATTCATTATTACTTTCATTAGTAGATGATGAAAATTACTCAATGAGTTTATCTTTTATTTTAAGTTATAAAAAATGAAAAGATAATAAAGAAAAAATAGAGCCATTTTTAATAGATGATGCTGTTATTGTGAATAAAGAAAGTGATCCAGTTTTAATAACTGAATTTATTTTAAAAAGACTAGATGATAAAAGGCTTTTTATCACTAATTGATTTTTTAAAGACACTTTAATTAACACAATGGATCCAGTAATATTAACTGTTACTATGCCTATAATGGTAAAAATTTAATAGATTACCCCTTTTTATAAAGAACTTTAGTTTAATAGAAAAATATCAAATTTAGAAGATATCAGTATGCTTAACTGTTATTTAAAATATTCTAGCTAAATTGAATTACCTATAATTCTTTTAAATATTAATATATTATTTTATAATGATAATATTGTAAAAGTATATATAAATTAATAAATAATAATTAAATTTTATTATAAAGATAATAATATAAAAATATATAAAACAGTACTGAGTAAGGGGACATTTACCAAAAGGCTGTGTTATCACATCTTGTATTAGACCCCTCTTACCTCCAATTTATATTGAGATTATTAGTCATTAAAGCGTAAGATAATACAATTGATAGTCTACTAAAGACCATTTATATGACATTGACAAGTTATATTTAACGTTAATTAAGCGTAATACTTAATTAGTCAGGGCAAAGTCCGAGACACTGACTTAAATAAACATAACAAATATTAATTATGATAAAATTTCAGATTTATTCACATTATAAATTACCAATTAGTAAAGATCCATTAAAATATGGAAAATTAATGGATCAAATTGATAATAAATATATTATACAATTAACTACTAAAAATGTAGCTATTATTGAACAATTTGAAAAAGAAAATTTCATTAAAATCTTTAAAAATGGAGATCTAGTTTTAGAATTTAAAGATAAATTCACTAGTGATACCTCATTTATTAGATATATAGATAATACAAGATTTTTATTTGAAAATGATAAATTAATTTCTACTCAAATATTATCTCGGAATAGTAGTGTATTTATATATCCATTATATGAAAATATAAATAGTATTCAATTAACCCCCCTTATCTCTTTAATATTAATATCTATGTATTTCAATGATAATTTCTTAGATATATCACATTTAGGTTTGATACCTTTTAATTTAATAAAATCTGATTCCTGATACAAATGATTTAGAAATTATTAAATTAAAAGGTATTCAAATTTTTTCATTTTGTGTCATTATTTGTATTTTAATTTGATTCCAATATATGATTTCAATAAATTATTTGGTATTTAACGTCCTAATAAATAAAAGACGACTGTTAAACAACTTCGAACTTGAATTATTTTGTAATTGAGAGGTCCTGTCTTCGATTAAATTAATTTTTACAAACAGATTTTATATTTTAATAGAAAATTAAATTACAGATTTTTATAATTTTTCTATTTCTTTTAAATAAATTAATAATTTTAAAACTATCTTTAATTTATATTACGAATAATAAATATGAGAATTTTCAATATTCTTTTAATAACTTAAATTAAATTTATACATTTAATTATTTTTCATATTTCTTTTAAATATTAATAATTAATTTAAAACTATCTATGAGGGTATTGAATATTAAAATTGTTTATTATAATTATATAAACACTTATTGCAATCAATAATTGAAAACAAATGAAAATTAATATAGTAATGACAATTTTAAATAATTTTTTACATAATGATTATGTATGAATTCCTCTTTACATTGGAATGATAGGAACGATTGGATGAGCTTGGTGATCAGAAAATTGTATTTGGATTCTTGATAATCATAAAATTGTTTAATTGTTAAATTGTATATTTCATAAAATTGTTTAATAGTTAAATAAAGTTTAATTAGTTTCTTTATTCAAATATTTAAAAAATATAAAATATTAAGAAGAATTTGAACTATGCTAAATTCAATTGTTATGTTTATTTTCGGTATTTCTTTATTTGAAAATTTTGGATTTGAGATTATATAAATGAATTATTTAAAAATGTAAAACCTGATTTAGGAAAAGATGAAAATGAAGATGGAAGTAATACTCCTGTTTTTCTAGATCCTCAAGATGAATATAAACAATATTTTAGAGAATTATCTACAAATGAAGAATTATATGATTTAGATGTAATTAAATCTCAAGATAAAGGAAAAGCTATTGATTATTCAGATGTTGAAAAAACTAAATGATAAGTTTCTAAGATCCATAGAATATTTTTTTTGAACACTTACTTACTAAAAATGCTTTTATAACAAAACAACAAACTAAATGAAGGAGAAATTCATAGAAGTGTAAATCTTCTTACAATTCATAGAAGTGTAAATCTTCTTGGACTTACTAATAAATTCATTATTGTCATATAATGAATAAAATAAAATTATTGTTAGAATAAATCATTTGGTTTTATATTATCTATTAATATAACCTAAAATTAATTATTTACTTGATAAGTTTATATCATTTCTATTTAAATAAATAGAAGCTACTTCTAATATTAATTAGAACTTCGAATTATACTTCTTTATTTTATGAAAATAACAAATCCAGATATTTTTCAAATTTATATTTAAATTTTCAATTTATATATATTATTTCATAAACATAATGAATAAAAACTAATTCTATAAAAATTAAAGATTTTATTTTTACTATATTTTATAGTTATATATATCTACTTTGACTTATTCACAGTAATACAAATATTTATTTGAACAATGGTATTTTTCTTATCAAACTTTTTGATTGGGATTAATCCATTTTCAAGACAATTTCATATTATTAGAATAATGTCAATTATTGTAATTATATTTATTTTATGATATAATTCTCAATATATTCACATCTCTACTGTTATAATATTACCATTATCAATAGATAAAATTTCATAATTACATGATTTTAAATCACCAATATATTTTAGTAATGAAATCGATGAACAAAGATTGTATTTGTTTAATATTAATGAAACAACTGATTTTCTAAAAATTTAGATGAACATGATAATTATTTAGTGAATATTGAATTTATTAGAAATTTATTAACTGAAATAAGATTTCTCACTTGAAACATTGTAGATTATTTATCTGATACTCATTTTTCTCACTATTTAAGAAAATTATTTAGTAAAAATGAAATATCTACCACCAATAAAATTGAATCTCTTTCCGAAATTAAAAGAGAAAAAGAAGGAAATGGTTAAAACTTTAGATAAGGTGATAGAAATTATAAAATCTCTGAATGACTAAAACCTGAACCTAATGAAATTACAGAAGAAATTGATAAAAACAATAGTTATTAAAAATATTATATTATTGCCGCATTACTTATTTTAGCTGGTTTAGTTTTGATTATTAAACTCCAAATCTTCAGATTTTCATATATTTAATATCTCTTTTAAATGTTTATTTTAAAAATAATTTTTGAGAAATTGTGAAGTTGATATAATAGAATCTGTGTGATTTTGCATCATTCAACTTATATAATTAGGATGATCAGGATGTAATCAAACTAAATTATTTACTGTTTGAACTCCTTTATCTTACATTTCAACCATTGTTTGTACTGAACTTTATTCATTTTATTCATTTTATTCATTTTATTCATTTCTCTAATAAGCGAAATTACATGAGTGGTTTCTCGTGCTTATTTTAATTATTCGAATTTTTAAGCTATGGAAGCAGTACTATTTTTAATATCTGAAAAAGCATTAGTCATTCTTAAATCTAACTTTTTTTTGATTATATTCTCATTAATTGTTCATGAGTAAAAGTAAAACTTCGTGGAGTTAGATTTGCATCTGTTACTCTATCCAAAGTAGGATTTCATGGTCAAAACTTACTGGAGATGAAGTTATATTATTAATTATATAAAAAACATTTCAACTTTTTCAGTATTAAGAAAATCCAATAACTCATAGAGTAGTAACAAATAAGCCAAAGAAAATATTATTATATTCTATATTAAATATTGTCATCTTAAAATTTAATAAATAGTGTCAAAAATGTATTACAAATATAGCAACACAAACTTTTATAAAGGGGGGTAAATATTCAAAAATAATCTATTTTATTATCAGAAAAATTCGAAAATATTAATTCTTAAAAAAGAAAAGACTACTAAAGATTCTTACTAAATGTAAATATTAGTGCCATACCTATTTCAATTGCTATAAAAAATTAAAGAATTACTTTCATAGTATTTAATAATTCTATTAAATTTAGGATAAGATTTAAATTTCTCATCTACATTATATTTATTAAAAATATAAAGTGAGAAAAATGATAGAAAAGCATTTAGAATGCTACAGAAAATCAACAAAGATAAGATTAATACTCCAAATGAATAGTTAACAACAAGTTCAGCATTTTCAGGTACTGAGAAATTAAAAAGGTTTAATATGGATAGAAAAGAGAATAAAGGTCTATAATTATTTTTCATTTTTTTGTACTCGAATAGGAACTGATTTAGGTTTATTTTCTTCTGTTATCAATTTGTCTTTACCTGTATCTTTGTCTGTAGAGTTATCATTGTTGCTACTTGAACCTTTACTTTTTAATAATTCATAAGCATCATGAATACCTCTGGCTATTATTATTATAGTTGCTATTCTTTGTAATCCTCTTAATATTTTATCAATAGTTCTGCTAGCCATTAGTATAATAAAACCTAGAATTAATACTTCGAAATTTATAATAAATATAGCTGATTTAATTAAAAAGTAAAATTCTATTAATAAGTTTAAGAATTTTGAATTGTTTATAGTGTTTAAAATTTCAATATAGAAATCACTAAAAAAGATTATATTTTTTATCATTTTAAAATTAGTAAATTATATCCATCAATTATTAATTTATTAGTATATTATATCCATCAACTATTAATTTGTAAGTGAATACTAATAAATATAATTGTGTTTTAACGATAACTCAACAATTACCACAGAGATCCACTAAAATAATTAGTGATTAATATTCTTAATTTTTTTTTTTGTATCAAAGAACCTTAAAATGTAGTTAATTGATTTTCTATTATTTAATTTAAGTATTCTAACTATAATTTTTTTGGTTTTTAATTTTTTATTTTTAGAATTTATTCTAAAAAGAGAGGTGTTTTCTCTTTTGGAATCGAACCAAAATTAACACTTTAGAAGAGTGCAGTTCTACCATTGAACTAAGAGAATTTTTATTACATCATATTTATACTTTTATTGTTTTCATGAGGAAAAATAAAAATAAAACTCCAAAAATATGGATAACTTATTGAACTTTTCTAAATTAAAACAAAAACAAAACACAAAATGACATAATAAAATTGGAAAAATCTCCACCCTCTTAATTATTTAGCAACCATATTATTCTATACGGAACCAGTAAGAATCGAACTTAAAACAGAAATTTTCGAGATTTCCGGACTAAACCATCAGTCAACTAACCCTCCTCCTTACTAAATACAAAACTGAAATCAGGGTATAATATTTGAAAATAAAATATATAAGATTCGAGTCCTTATTGGTTTTAATTATATATAATATTTATTTATGTTTGATTATATATTAATTTAAAAAACATATTAATTGTATTTGGATTAACAAATACAGAGGAGTAAAAAAGAAATATATTTAAAAATTAAATGATAGCAATTATGCTTTTCCTTTTAATAATTTATAAAATAGGTGGAATATTTTATTTATTCCAATCTATAATTTTAATAATAGAACTGATAAAGTTATATTTTTACGGAATTAGTTTATAAAATTGGACAATTTTAAACATCAAGTCGATTTTATAAATTAGTAATGCTAAACTAAATAATTCACAGTTACTTACATTTGCATCCTATTAAGAAATGTTCTTTTTCTTATAAAATTAAATATTATTTCATTTCTTAGATTATAATATGGATTAAAATAATAAAAAGAAATATTATTTAATAAATAAATAATAGAAATAAATTTAAGATAGTATCTAGGGGTTAGTTTCTTGCTTTATATACATTCAGCGCTTATCTAATATGTTTGTGGCTACCCAACTATGCTTATTTAATTAATTAAATTCAACAATTGGTGCACTAGAGAAACACAGCCTATTGATCCTTTCGTACTAGAAGGTCTTCCCCTTTTTACTATTTATCTCTTCAGAAGATAGGGACCATACTGACTCACGTCGTATTAAACCCAACTCGCGTACCCTTTTAATCGGCGAACAGCCGAACCCTTCCAAGCTTCTTCACCCGGAGGATAGGATGAGTCGACATCGAGGTGCCAAACAGCCGGAACAATGTGTACTCTTGCCGGCTATCAGCCTGTTATCCCTAGCGTAACTTTTATCGATTGATCCCCGTCTATTCCATTTTATAGCGAGGGGTCACTATGCCCTACTTACATATCTGTTTGACTTCTAAGTCTTTCAGTTAGGTATGCTTTCCGCCATTATACTATTCAAAACTTTTCACTAATTTATTGATTTCCATTCAATTTCTAGCTATACCTTGTAATAATAAAACAAATTTATTAAGTTTTATTTTTATTTAATTCTTATTTATATTAAAGAATTCAATATTTTTTGTCTGTATATTATAACATAAATTTATAATATTATAAATTTATTAAAATCTTTGGATGTACTTTGCTACTTTTTTAAAGACGACCGCCCCAGTCAAACTACCAATTAGTCATTTCTCCCTTAAATTTCAATTTATAAGGTAAACAATAATTTAATCCATATTTTAAGGTTTTCCAAATTTTGTCTATCGACATACCTAATTACTATTAATTGAATTTAAATCATTATAATAACTAATTATAGTAAAGCTGCATAGGGTCTTCCCGTCCCTCTGAAGATAGCGAGCATCTGCACTCGCAATTCAATTTCACTGAGCAAGTTGTAGAGACAGTGAGACCATCGTTACATTATTGATACTAGACCACATTTAATGGCCAATTTATTTTGCTACCTTAGGATCCTCATAGTTAAGACCGCTATTAACCAGACTTTCAATTAGTAACTTTAAAATTACCTTTCTTATATTAATGGCATTGAGCAAATTTCATTCAGAATACTATTATCTTAATCATTGCTCTGAATTGTGTTTTTAGTAAACAGTCGTGGCCTCCGATTTTATTATACCATATAATAAAATTAAATTATGGTTAATTTAAATTTTATATGGTTTCTCTTATTGTCAAACTTATGAGAACAATTTGCCGAGTTCCTTAACAACTTTTAGCTCTTCACCTTAGTATACTCTACTTACAAACCTGTGTCGGTTTAGGGTACGGTAGTTAATAATTTAATAATAAATTATATATATTTAATTTTCCTGATCTATTATAATTTACCTTATAGATTTTCAATATATTACTCATCAGTCAAAACTTTGGTTCTGAACCTTAGAGGCCGCATTAACATAAGGTGGTTTAACCTTTCCTTATAACCCTTTTGTATTCGGCGAGAAGTATTATAACTTCTTTACGTTACTCATGTCAGCATTATCTCTTCAGTTATTTTCAAACAATGAAACACTGTTTATCATCAATTATACTGAATGTTCTACTACCTAATTTATAAACATAATTTAATTTATATTTATAATTAACAGAATATCGGTTGATTATTTAAGACCCGTTAAATTTATGGCGCAATAGTCTAAGGGCTGCTACGTTGTTACAACGGTCATTAAAAGATAGCGACTACCAGGCTCACTTTACAGCTGCATTCAATCTATTACTTCCTTTAATTTCACTTAATAATCATTTGGGACCTTGATCCATGTTCTCGGCTGTTTCCGTCTTGACTATTCAACTTATCATGAATAGTCTGAATATCTATTATCAATTTATGTTATTCCGAGTTTCATTTCCATTGGTAAGATTTTCGAGATCCCCTCAACCTAAACTTTTAATAATATTTTATTATTAGTTGGGAATTACCGTGCTGTACCACCATAAATTTATTCATAGATGTCATACTTAAATATGTTTCGTAGAAAACCAGCTATCACCAGTTCAGATTGGCATTTCACCACTTTCCAAAACTCTTCGGAGAATTATGCAACATTCAACCGTTCGATCCATTATAATCTGGTTTTGGAAAGATCAACTGACTTCGGGTCTAATAATAGTAACTATCCCATAATTTTTATTTTGTAAATAAATCACTTATTTCATAATTAATATTTATTTATAAGGAATTTATTCTATTTTTTGTTTTAGTAAAATATTTTTAAATTTATTATTTAATTATACAAATAATTTAGTCGCTTTCGCTAAGGCTAATTAACCTTGCTACTATTATTAACTTACTGACCCATTATGCAAAAGGTACGTTGTCATTTTTAAATTTTTAAACTTCAACTGCTTATAGAATTACTAATTCAAGACTATTTCATTTCGTTATACAACGAACTATTTCAACTTTTCCTTTACAGTACTTTTCACTATCGCTAAATTTATTATACTTAGCCTTAGAGGATGGTTCCCCTATATTCCAACAAGTTTTCTCTCATTGTACTTATTTTATTAAAAAAACAAAAATTTTTTTTGATATTTTTATATTTTACAGGACTGAATACCTTCTTTGGTAATTATTTTATTAAAAATAATTATAATATGATAATAAAAATATAATTAATGATCTTCCAACTTCATTCCTTATAATTAATATTATATTATTTCAAATATTTTTTTTTTTTTAGGCTAATCCAATTTCACTCACCATTACTTTTGGAGTCTCGGTTGATTTCCTTTCCTTTCCTTAATACAATGTTTTGTTTCAGGAAGTTTTAATATTTAAGGTTTCCCTTAGGATCGCCACAACTTGCTTACTTTAAATATAAATATTAATAAGTTTGTGGCTTTTGGTTAATTACCTCCTTTTTAATAAATTTGCTAGTTATCCTTAATAATTCCTTTTAATTACTTTGATGTTTGTACTAAATTGTCATCTATACTTTTATGTGTTTAATTTATTTTAAAACTATCTATATATTTTTAATACTAAAACAAATTCTAAAGAAATAAACTTAAAACACAAATTAATTTAAAAAATAAAAATATAAAAATAAATAAAATAATATATTTTCTATAAATTTTTATTATAATATATTTCAATAGCTGAAAAAAGGAATTGAACCTTTATTTTACCATCATGAATAGTAAGTTTTAACCATTTAAACTATTTCAGCTTAATTAATTTAATTAAATAATTTATTTATTTCGTCATGTCCCCGTATCCTGCACCTCGGGTCCTTCAGGTCGTGCGCCATGCTCGCGCAGGATCTGAGCGATTTCTGTGTAGCCATTTTGGGATGCCATCTGCAACGCATTGCCATTCGCACCGCCCGCAGCGTTTACATCGGCGCCCTTCTCGAGCAGGGAGCGAACAATGTCCGTCCTGCGCGCGAGAGTACTCTCGCGGAAAATGCCCGAGTCTAGCCGCCAGCCGACGGCCGCCTGCAACGAAGTGCCATATTTTCCACCGGCAGCATTCACGTCCGCGCCGTGCTCGAGTAGGATCCGAACCATCTTCGTGTCGCCTGCGTTGGATGCGAGCTGCAATGCGGTGGCATTTTCTCCACCCCCTGCGTTTACATCGGCGCCTTTCTTAAGTAAGAGATGGGCAATCTCTGTGTGGCCATTCGCCAAGGCGGCTTGCAATGGGCTGCCATATT